>Ga0207864_1000488_pt1 | contig 54418 bp, 45 predicted proteins | sample HigsolmetaAR202D_FD_184834 | JGI IMG/M metagenome (GOLD analysis project Ga0207864, IMG submission 184834) | Ionic liquid and high solid enriched microbial communities from the Joint BioEnergy Institute, USA - AR20-2-D (SPAdes) (version 2) ...
GCGTCGCAACGGACGGCTCCGTGCGGCTCGCGCGTGACTTCCCCCGTAACGAGGTAACGAGTGCCCTCCGTCTCTCCGCGATCCAATCGATCCGCACGGAGCTCGGCTCCATTGGATGGAGTGCACGGAGGTCGAAGGAGGCTCGACGGCCGCGCGCATCGGAACGGATGGAGCGCGTACGACGAGACGAGCGCGAGCCGCAGGCTCGATGGCTCGCGAGCGCGTGACGACGGGCGCGCTGGCGACACGCCGGCGGCGAGGCTGACCTTCCTCGAGTCGCTGCTCGCGTGCGACGACCTCGTGCAGGCAGCGCAGCTCGGCGTCGAGTGGCTCGTCCGGAACGCGGGCATGCGGCAGATCGCGATCGTGCTCGTCGACCTCGAGCGGCCCGGCGGAGCACGCCTCGTGGGCGCGGCCGCGCAGGGCTTCGACGCCGGGCACGTCACGGGGCTCTCGATCGATCTCGAGGAACGCGAGCACCCGCTCGTCCAGGCGCTGACGGCCCAGCGGCCCGTCGCGGTCCCGCCCTCCACCTTCGAAGGGACGGGCCTCCGATTCGAAGGCGGTCGGTGCACCGCGTATGCGCTGCCATTCCCGCCGCGGCCGGATCACGACGCCGTCGGTCTCGCGCTCTTCGGCGGCGTCGCTCGCGAGCCGCAGGCGCGCTGGCTCCTCGGCGTGCTCGGTCGCAAGCTCGTCGATCTGCGCAACCTCCGCATCCTCCGCGCAACGGAGCGGCGCCTCGATCGCGAGCGTGCGCTGCTCCAGAGCATCCTCAAGGCCGTCCCCGATCCGGTGCTCCTCACGGATCCGGAGGGGCGCCTCATCATCGCGAACCCGCGCGCGGAGCTCTACTTCGCCTCGGAGGAGGACGAGAGCGAGGGGCGTCGCCGTGCGGTCGCCCTCAACAACATGCTCTTCTCGGCCGCGCTGTCGCGCAACGCGATCGACGGCGGTCAGTTCGAGCGTCGCGAGCTGCCTCTGGTCGACCCGAACGACGGCTCCGATCGCCTCTTCGAGCTGATGAGCGCGCCGATCACGACGCCGGACGGCAAAGGGATCGTGTCGGTCCTGCGCAACATCACCGATCTCCAGCTCGCCGCCCAGGAGATCGAGGAGAACTACCGCAGGCTTCGCGTCGCGGAGACGGAGGTGCGGGCGGAGCGCGACCGCCTCGATCTCATCATCGACTCCGTCGCCGATCCCATCATCGTCACCGACGCGAACGGCGGCATGATCATGACGAACGCGCCCGCGGAGCGCCTGTTCACGGCGAGCCCGGACGCTCCGATCGAGGAGATCCTCCGTGTGCGCGCGAACGACGCGCACTTCTCGTCGCACGTCGCCAACCTGTTCTTCCTCGAGCCGGGCGGACGCTTCCGTGGCGAGCTCGGTCTGCTCGATCCGAAGACGGGCGCGCCCGTGCCCGTCGAGGCGATCAGCGGAAAGATCCTCTCCGAGCGAGGCGAGGTCACCGCGATCGTCACGATCCTCCACGATCTGACGGAGCAGATGGAGAAGAACGCTCTCTACGAGGAGCTGAAGAAGGCCTCGACGCTCCTCGAGGAGAAGGTCCGGGACGCGACCGCCGAGCTCGTGCGTCAGAACGAGCTGCTCCAGCGCCAGGCGATCGAGCTCGAGGCGGCGTCGAGCGCGAAGTCCCAGTTCCTCGCGAACATGTCCCACGAGTTCCGGACGCCGCTCAACGCGATCCTCGGATACACGAGCATGATGCTCCAGGGGGTGTCCGGGCCGCTGCCGCCGAACATCGTGCGGCAGCTCCAGCGCATCGACTCGAACGGCCGCCACCTCCTCACGATCATCAACGACATCCTCGACATCTCCCGGATCGAGGCCGGGAAGATGCCCCTCAACGTGACCCGGTTCGCCGTCGCGGACCTGGTGAAGGAGGTCCTCGCCGAGCTCGAGCCGCTGATCGCCCGCTCCAAGCTCGAGGTCCGGTCGCGGCTCGGCAGAAAGCTCCCGATGCTCAAGAGCGACCGCGCGAAGGTGAAGCAGATTCTGATGAATTTGCTATCGAACGCGCTGAAGTTCACCTCGAAGGGGTCGGTCACCGTGTCCGTGCAGTTCGTCAAGCGACGCGGCGAGATGCGGATCGCGGTGGCAGACACGGGGATCGGCATCGCAGAGAAGGATCAAGAAGCCGTGTTCCAAGCCTTCCGCCAGGTCGACAACTCACCCACGCGTCAGTACGGAGGCACGGGGCTCGGGCTCGCGATCTGCCGGAGGCTGGCCCACATCCTCGGCGGCGAGATCCGGCTCGTGAGCAAGGTGAACGAGGGCTCCACGTTCACGCTCGTCCTCCCCGTCAAGGGAGGCTCACGATGACGAAGAAGCGAGCTTCGGCGAACGGAGGAGGCGACGCAGCGCCGCTCGTGCTCGTCGTCGACGACTTCGAGGACAACCGCGCGATGTACGTCGAGTACCTCCAGTTCCACGGCTTCCGCGTCGTCGAGGCCGTGAACGGGGAGGACGCGGTACGGCGTACGAAGGAGCATCTCCCGGCGGTCATCGTGATGGACTTGTCCCTGCCGGTGATGGATGGCTGGGAGGCGACGCGCCAGATCAAGGCGGATCCGAAGACGGCGCACATTCGGGTGATCGCGCTCACCGGACACGCCGAGCCTGCGCACGCAAAGAAGGCGCTCGACGCCGGATGCGACGACTTCGTCGCGAAGCCGTGCCTGCCGGAGAGCCTGCTCGCGAAGATCCGCGAGCACCTCCCCGCGTCGGACGCCAACGGCTCGCGTGAAGAGGCGTCGGGCGCCGGGCGGAGCCGCGACGTGGATCCTTCCGGGATCGTCGCCGTCGGCACGGGCAAGAAGCCGCGAGGGAAGAGGTGATGGGCGCTGTCCGACGAGCTGCTGCGAAAAGGGCGGCGAGGAACGTCGACGGGGCGACGAAGCACGCCCCGAAGTCACGAACGAAGCCGTCGGCGCAGAAGTCGGAGCCGGCGGCGAAGCGGCCGCGCGCCGAGCTCGCGAAGCCGACGTCCGGCCGCGCGTCGAAGCGCGCGCTTCCCCCCGCGAAGCCGTCGAGGAAGGTCCCTCTCGCGCCGTCGTCGGAGCGCCGACCCACCAAGAAGGCCGAGGCGCGACCGACCTCGCGAGGCGACGGATCTCCGCCGCGCGTGCAGCGCCTTCCGCCGAGCGCGCCCGAGGCCCGCGACGCGATCTCTCCCGTCGCGGTGCGTGCGCTCCCGCCGGAGCCCGTCGCCGGGCCCGCAGGCACGCGTGGCAAGTACGTGTACTGCGTCATCCACGCGGACAAGCCGCTCAGCTTCGGACCGCTCGGCATCGGTACGGAGCCGGCCGAAGTGCACACGGTGAACTACAAGGACATCGCCGCCGTCGTGTCCGACACCCCCATCGCGGTTCACGAGCCGACGCGTGCCAACGTCCTCGCGCACGAGCGCGTGAACGAGACGGTCATGCGCGATCACACCGTGATCCCGATGTCCTTCGGCACGGTGTTCAAGACGCGCGACGACATCCACGAGCTGCTCCGCAGCGCCTACGACGCGTTCAAGGACGTGCTCGTGAAGATGGAGGACAAGCTCGAGTTCGGCCTCAAGGTCCTCTGGGACAGGGACCTCATCATCAAGGAGCTCGAGACCGAGAACGAGGACATCCGGCGCCTGAAAGGGGAGATCACCTCGCAGAAGGGATCGACGTACTTTGCGCGCATGCAGTACGGGCGCCTCGTCGACGCCGCGCTCCAGGCCCGCTCCGAGCGCTACGTGCAGGAGATCTTCGACGCGCTCCGTCCTGCGGCGGTCGCCTCGCGCGCCAACCGCCCCATCGGCGACCGCATGATCATGAACGCGGCGTTCCTCGTCCGCCGCGACAAGGAGGCCGAGTTCGACGCCATCGTGAAGCAGATCGGCGCCAAGCACGACAAGCTGACGTTCAAGTACACGGGGCCCTGGCCGCCCTACAACTTCGTCAACATCCGGCTGAAGCTGGAGAGGGCGTGAGCGAGGAGGCTCCAGGCTCCAGGCTCCAGGGGGCGGCCTACTGCCTTCCGTCTCCACCCGCGAGCCTCCAGCGTCCAGGGAACTTCGGTCTCATGCTGCAGGACGTCCTCTCCGTTGCCTCGAGTCTCGCGTCTCGGCGTCCGCATTCGCTGGAGAATGGGGGCTGGAGGCTGGAGACTTCTGCACCTGGAGCCTGGAGCCCGGAGCCTGGAGCCTGATCCATGCTCATCCTCGACTCCCTCCTCGTCGGTGGCCTCAAGTTCGTGCTCTCGCGGATCGCGGAGGCGGTCGAGGCCGAGATGTACGACGAGAGCGCGCTCCGCGAGGAGCTCCTCGCGGCGCAGATGAAGCTCGAGCTCGGGGAGATCTCCGAGGAGGACTTCGCGCAAATCGAGGAGCAGATCCTCGCCTCCATGCGCGCGATCCGCGAGCGGCGCGAGGCGGCGAGCGGTCGGGCGGTCGAGCAGCAGGGGACCTCCGGAACGGGACGGATCACCGTCGAGAGGATCGAGGCGGCTTTCGACGACGAAGAGCGTCGCTGACGCGAATCGAGGACGAGCACGAGCACGAGCACGAGAGAGCGCGCGTGTCTTCGTCTCGATGTCGATGGTCGTCCGTGGGAACGAGGGCACGGTTGCGCGAGGCGCGGTCGGTGGCGACGGAGACTCCCTTTTCCGAAGGAAATGCGAAGCATTTCCTTCGGGCTCCCTGTCTTCCTGTCTCCCCGTTCAAACCCTGTCTCCCTGCTTCTCCCTGTCGATCTCCGAGCGTGGTACCGTCCGCTTCGTGGGTGACGCGGCCAAGGGTCCGCGGCTGTCCTTCTTCGGCGGCAAGGGCGGAGTCGGAAAGACGAGCTGTGCGGCGGCCGCCGCGGTTCGGGCCGCGACGGAGGGCGCCCGCGTGCTCGTCGTGTCGACCGATCCTGCGCACTCGCTCTCCGACGCGCTCGGGCTCGAGCTCGGGTCGGAGCCGCGCCCCGTGCGCGACGTGGGCGGGCGCGGTGAGCTCTGGGCGGCGGAGCTCGACGCGGACAAAGCGCTTTCGCGTTGGCTGCGCGAGCGACAGGACGCGATCCGGACGATCGCCGATCGCGGGACCTACCTCGACGAAGAGGACATCGATCGGTTCCTCTCGCTCTCGTTCCCCGGCGTCGACGAGCTCGTCGGGCTCGTCGAGCTCATGCGGCTCTCGCGCTCGCGCGAGCTCGATCACGTCGTGGTGGACACCGCGCCGACGGGGCACACGCTGCGGCTGCTCGAGATGCCCGCCACGTTGAAGCGCGTCGCCGAGGTGCTCGACGACATGCACGCGAAGCATCGCTTCATGGCGTCGAGCATCGCCGGCTCGTGGCAGCCCGACGCCGCCGACGAGGTGATCGCCGAGATCGAGCGCGAGGCCGTCGAGCTGCGACGGACGCTGACCGATCCCGCGCGCGCCTCTTTCACGTGGGTGACGCTGCCCGAGGAGCTCTCCGTGCGCGAGGCGGAGGACGGTGTCCGCGCGATCGAGGCGCTCGGGATCGAGGTGAGCCCCGTCGTCGTCAACCGTGTGTGGCCGGCGCCCGAGCGGCCGTGTCCGCTCTGCACGCCGCGGGTCGACGGCGAGCGCCGCTGGCGGGAGCGCGTCGCCGAGCTCTTCGAGGACAAGGTGCTGCTCGAGGTGCCCGCGCGTCGAGAAGAGCCGCGCGGCGTGAGGGAGCTTCTCGACCTCGCGATGTCGGTCAAGTACCTCGACCTGCGCCGGCCGAGGCGGACGGCTCGCGCGCGCGCGCCGGTCTTCGAGCCGCCCCCGATCGAGGACGCGCGGACGATCCGCTTCCAGGGCGCGAGCTCGCCGATCGCCCCGACTGCGCGGCTCGTGTTCTTCGGAGGCAAGGGCGGCGTGGGCAAGACGACCGCCGCCGCCGCATGTGCGATCGAGCTCGCGGAGGCGCGGCCCCGCGACCGCGTGCTCCTGTTGTCCACCGATCCTGCGCACTCGCTCGGGGACGCGCTCGACGTCGAGGTCGGCGACGAGCCGAGGAGCCTCCCGGGCGGACCGCGCAACTTGATGGTCCGCGAGCTCGACGCGGCGAAGGCGTGGGAAGCCGAGCGCGAGCGGTATCGAAACGCCGTCGAGGATCTGTTCTCGTCGATCTTCCGTGGGCGGATGGACGCGACGTTCGATCGACGCGTGCTCGAGGATCTGGTCGATCTCGCGCCGCCCGGCATCGACGAGCTCTTCGCGATCGTGACGATGCTCGACGCCGTCGTCGGGCCGCCTCCGTCGATCCCGCCGGAGGGCGACGGCGAGAGCGCCGGCGACCCGTTGGCCCTTCCGCCCCTGTCGCCGGAAGACACGGTGGTCACCGGTGACGACGTCCGCGCGACGTCGGCCGACGTCTGGCGGGAGCTCGCGTCGATCCGCGTCACCGGAGACGACGCCACCGTCGCGATCCAGATCCCGAGCGTGCCCCGGAAGGGGAGCAGGCGCACGAAGGAGACGAAGCCTGCGCCGCCGCGCGCGCCGAACCGGCCGCCGTTCGATCTCGTCGTCGTCGACACCGCACCCGCCGGTCACACGCTCCGGCTGCTCGCGCTCCCGGAGAAGGCACTCGAATGGGTCCACGCCCTGATGAGCGTGATCCTCAAGTATCGGAGCGTCGTCGGGCTCGGCGAGTTCGCGAGCGATCTGACGCAGCTCGCTCGAAGGCTGCGGACGCTCATCCAGATGCTCTCCGATCCTTCGCAGTGTGCGTTCGTGATCGTCTCGCGTCCGGCCGAGCTCCCGCGTCTCGAGACGGAGCGCCTCGCGAAGGAGCTCCGCCGCTTGCGCGTGCCCGTCGCGGCGATCGTCGCCAACGGCGTGACCGAGCCGAGCTGCGCGCGATGCTCCGCCGCCGCTGCCGCCGAGGAGGCGGAGCTCGAGCGGCTCGAGCGACTGGCGCGACTCGCCGCCCGCTCGCCACGGCTGCTCACTGCGCCTGCGGTCTACCCCGGTCCGCGCGGAGTCGTCGGGCTCGGCCTGTGGCGGATCGGCTGGACGGAGCGCGTGCCGGCGCCGGCGACGTCGAGCGCCTCCGTCGCGCCGCGGAAGGAGACGGACGAGCCGCGCCACGCGCCGGCGACCGCGCCTCGAGTGCCCGATTCGACGGCACCGCCCGAGCCCGCGCGAGCGCCGGTCATCGACCAGGACCCGGAGTGAGGGTGCGCGGCGCCGAGCCTCGTGAGCTATCCTGAGGCCGCCCGATGACCGGCCGTTCTTGCGCCACGTACGTCTACTGCGTCGTGAAGTGCGAGCGCGCTCCGAAGCTCGTGCGCGCGCCGAAGGGACTCGAGGGGAGCGGAAAGCCGAGGCTGATCGACGCGGGAGACGGCTATCACCTCCTCGTGACGGACGCTCCGCTGTCGCTCTACGACGGCCCCGTGATCGACGCGAAGCTCCGCGACATCGAGTGGGTCGGCGCGCGTGGCGCCGAGCACGAGTCGCTCGTCGAGCACGCCGCGTCCCTCGGCACCGTCGTACCCATGAAGCTCTTCACGCTGTTCGCGACCGACGAACGTGCGGTCGCCCACGTGCGGAAGATGAAGCGCACGCTCGACCGCGTCGTGAAGCGCATCGAGGGCTGCGAGGAGTGGGGCCTCCGCATCCTGTTCGACGAGGCGCGCGCGGCCAGACGAGCCGCCGAGCAGGCGCGGTCGACGAAGGTGACCACGGGCAAGGATTTCTTGCTCCGCAAGAAGGCGCTCGTCGACGAGCGGCGCGTGACGGGCGCGCGCGGAGCCGCGGAGGTCGACGAGCTCTACGAGCGCCTCGCGAAGACGTCGCGCGATGCGCACCGGCGCGCCGCGCCGAGCCGCGAGCTCGCGGGGCGCGTCTTCCTCGATGCGGTGTTCCTCGTCCCGAAGGCGAAGGTGGAGAAGCTGAAGTCCACCGTCGCGAGCTCGGCCGAGCGGCTCGTCGAGCAGGGCTTCGACGTCTCCCTCACCGGGCCGTGGCCCGCGTACAGCTTCATCGGTGGCGCGTGAGCAGGCGGACGCGGAGGACCGTTCGGCGCCGGGCCGCCGACCCGCCGCCGATCCTCGAAGGGATCGACGCGACGCTGCTCGACATCGTCGATCACGTGCTGACGAAGGGGATCGTCCTGACCGGTGATCTCGTGCTCGGCGTGGCCGACGTCGATCTCGTGTACCTCCGCCTCTCGGCCGTGCTCTGCGCCGCCGATCGCGTGCTCGGAGCGGGCGCGGCCGATCGCTCGCGTCGGGGCGGCTCGAACGGCGAAGGCGCGCGCCGCCTCGCTCGAACCGGGAAGGTGCGGTGACGCTCTACCTCTACGCGATCGTCGACCGGCGGCCGCGCGTCGACCTCGGAAAGGGCATGGGGCGAGGACCGCTCGCCTTCGTACGTGCCGGCAAGGTCCACGTGCTCGTCGAGCGCACGGAAGCGCGCGAGCCGCGCCCGGAGCTGCTCGTCGCGCACGACCGCGTCGTCCGGCGCCTCTGTCGTGCCGCGTCCGAAGCGGCCGTCCTGCCTCTCCGCTTCGGTTCGACCGTGCCCGATCGTGCGGCGCTCGAGGCGCTGCTCGCTCCGCTCGACGCCCTCATCGGTCGCGCGTTCGATCGGGTGCGCGGCGCGGTGCAGCTCACGATGCGCGTGACGGGACGGCGCGCACCGCCGCGCGCCCCTTCGCGCGAGGCGGGGCCGGGGACGCGATGGCTCATGCGTCGGATCGCGGCGCAGAGCGTGCCGGAGATCGAGGCGTTGACGGAGGCGACGAAGGCGTTCGTCCGCGAGGCCAAGGCCGAACGCCACGATCGCCCGCCGCTCGTGGCGAGCGTCTATCACCTCGTCGCACGCGAGGACCTGTCGCGCTGGCGCGCCGCCGTCCGCCGCGCGCTGCCGGAGCTCCGCGGTGTGCGCGTCTCGATCACGGGGCCGTGGCCGCCGTATGCGTTCGCGGAGCTGGCATGAAGAAGACGCGCGCGAAGCCCACGACCAGGACGAAGGCGTCCACGAACGAGAAGGCGACCCCGAAGAGAGGCGCTCGTCGAGGGGCAAACGTAGAGGCCCGCACGAAGAGCGCTCGGTCGCGCTCGCGCGCGGAGCGTGCGACCCGCTCGACGGTCGCAGCGTCGCATGCAGCGCCCCGGCGAGCGACGGCTGCGGTCGCCGAGCTCGGCGCTCGCGAGATCGAGTCGCTCCGGCAAGAGGTCGAGCGCCGCAAGGGCGAGCTCCTCCCGCGTTGGAGCGCGAACCCCGAGGACGTGCAGAAGTCGGTCGCTCAGCTCGTCCTCGCGCTCGTCGAGTTCCTGCGCAAGCTCCTCGAGCGTCAGGCGATCCGCCGGATGGAGGCCGGGACGCTCGACAGCGAAGAGATCGAGCGCATCGGGCTCGCGCTGATGCGTCTCGAGGAGACGGTGCACGACCTCGCGGCGCGCTTCGGCCTCGCGCCCGAGGACCTCAACCTCGATCTCGGACCGCTCGGGCGCTTGAGCTGATCACTCCTCGATGACCTCGACGCGCCACGGCACGTCGTCCTTTCCCGGGTCGAGGGCCCGGACCTCGATGAGGTACGCCGCGTCCGGCACGAACGGCACCGAGCCAGGATTCTGGGGAGTGAGCTCGACCTTGGCGCCGTTCGGCACGTCCACCGTGAGCCGGACCTCTCCCTGGAAGAAGAGGCGCATCGACTGCGTCGTGGGCTTGAGCTTGAAGGTGAGAAAGTCGCGTCTGTCGTCGCGTGACAGCCTGCCGCATCGTGCGGGCGCGAGGACGTTCGCCTGTTCCTTTCTGTCGTTCGGCTCCTCCTCCGGCTCGCAGGTGGTCGACGATCCGGAGGACGAGCCGCCGCCCGACGACGACGAGCCACCTCCCGAGGACGAGCCACCCCCCGAGGACGAGCCTCCGCTCGACGAGCCGCCTCCGCTCGAGCTCGATGAAGCTGCGCCGTTCGGCGAGGCGAGCACGTCTTGCTGTTCGGCCCCCGAGCAGGCCGCCATGGCGACGGCCAGGGCGGCGAGAACACATGTACGATGCAAGGAGGACATCCGCATCTCCAGGCGGCGCCGCGAGCTCCGGCGCGTGCGTCCATCCTAGCCCATCCTGTGCCCGTCGGCGGACGTCATTCGCGCGCCTCTCGCGTCACGAAGGGCGGGTCGTCCCGCGCGTCGCGAAGGGTGTACCCTGACATCCCATGCGTGGATCTCCGCCGGACCCGCCGCCCGCGCCGACCTCCGTCATCGAGCTCACGCCCGACGACTTCATCGACGACGTCGAGGAGGAGCGCGCGTCCATCCTCGCCGCGGCGACCAGCGCGCAGACGGTCACCATGCTCACGGGGACGCACGGCGTGGTCTCTCCGCCGCTCGCGCGCCCCCGAGCGCGACTGCCGTCGCCCGAAGAGATCCACCTCGGTGCGCTCCCGCATCCGGACGACGACGAGATCGGCCGCCTGCGCGCGTTCGTGAGCGCGCGCGCGAACGATCCCGTCGGGGAGATGCGGGCTCGCCTCGAGCTCGCACGCGCGGAGCTCGACAAGGGGCACCCCGATGCGGCCCTGCGCGAGGCGAAGGCCGCCGCGGAGACGTGCGAGCACGCGCCCGCGGCGCACGCGATGCTGCGCGCGCTGCTGCTCGGGAGGAAGGACGTCAACGAGCAGCTCGCGCACGTGGCGCATCTCGCAGCGCACGCCGGACGGGACACGACGCGGGCCGACTGGCTCTGCGAGCGTGCTCGGCTGCTCGAAGCGCGCGACGGCGTCACCGCCGAGTCCGTGGCCGTCTGGAGCGAGGCGCTCGCGCTCGTCCCCGATCACGCCGGCGCGCTGTACGGCGCCGAGGTCGCGCTCGACGCCATGGGGCGCCACGCGGAGCTCGCCGACATGCTGGCGCGTTTCGCCGATCTCGTCGGGGACGCGGAGGTCGGCGCTTGGCTCCACGTCGAGCGCGCCATCATCCTCGATCGGAAGCTCGGCGATACCGCAGGCGCGCGCGCCGCGCTCGGGCGCGCCCTCGAGCTCTCGCCCGGGATTGGCCCGGTCCGATCGGCGTGCGTCGATTGGGCCGTCCTCCATCGCGACGACGCGTGGCTGGGAGCGCTCCTCGAGGCCGAGGCGTCGCTCGAGCCCGACGGCGCCCGAGCCGCTCGTCTCGACCTCGATGCCGCGCTCGCGCACGTGCGCGCGGGGACCGAGCGCGCTCGGGTCATCCGTTGCCTCGAGCGCGCGCACGCGCGCGCGCCGAGCATGCCGCTCGTCGACGTCCGCGTCGCCGAGGAGCTCGCGCGCCTGTACGACGAGGAGGGCCGTCACGCCGATGCGCTGCGCGTCCGGAAGGCCGCGCTGAAATGGCTGGGCGAGCCGCGCGAGGAGCTCGTCGCGCTCCGCGCCGTCGCCGTCTCCGCCGAGCGGGCAGGGGAGATCGACGACGCGGTGCTCGCGCTCGAGCGGGCGCGCGTCATCGACGCCGAGGATCCGACGCTCATCGCCGATCTCGATCGGTTGCTCCTGTCGGCGAAGCGACACGAGGCGCGCGCCATCCTCTGGATGCGCGAGGCGGCGCGGCTCGAGGATCCGCTGAAGAAGGCGCATGCCCTCCTCATGTCCGCCGAGGCCGCCGATGCGTCGGGCCGCGCGGCCGAGGCGGCGAAGCAGCGCGAGGCCGCGTGGCTCACCGCGCCGACGGCTCCGGGCGTCTACGACGCGCTCGCCGAGCGCATCGCGCCGATCGCGCCCGAGGGCGCCATCCTCGAGCGCATCAACCTGTACGAGCACGCGGCTCGTGTGACCAAGGAGCCCGATCGCAAGATCCACCTCCTCGAGAAGCTCGCCTGGCTCAAGGACGACGTCGTCGGAGACGTCGCCGGAGCGCAGCGCGTCTACGAGGAAATCCTCGCGATCGAGCCCGCACGTCTCAGCGCCATCGCGGGGCTCGCGTCGGCCGCGATGCGCACGCGCGACAACAAGGCGCTCGCGCGTGCCCTCGTCGCCCAGGCGGACGTGACGGTCGACGTGGCCGCGCGCGCCGAGCTGCGCCTTCGCGCGGCCGAGGCGCTCGCGTCGGTCGATCCCGAGCGCGCCCTCGCGATGGCGGAGGACCTCCGCTCCGAGCCGGCGGTCCGCACGAGGGCGTCCGAGGTCGTGACGGCGCTGCACGCCGCGGCGGGACGATGGGACCGCGCCGCCGAGATGCTCGCGCAGCGCGCGGCCGAGGCGCAGGAGCCGGGACAGAAGATGTCGCTCGTCCTCGCCGAGGTCGACATCCTCCTCCACCGGCTGCGAGCTCCCGAGCGCGCGCTCGCGGCTCTCGCGCGACTCCCCGCGAGCATCGCGGACGACGCGTCGGTCCGCGCCGCGACGCTCGAGGCCCTCGAGGCGCTCGGGGACGAGGACCGGCTGCGAGCCGAGCTCGATGCGATGGCCGAGCGGACGTCGTCGCCGATGGCATGCGCGAGGCTCCTCGTCCGCGCGGCCGAGCTCGACGAGCGCCACGGCCGCGATGCCGAAGCCGTCCGCGCCTACGAGCGCGCTCGCGAGAAGCTCCCGGACGATCCGTTCCTCGCCGAGCGTCTCCGCCGCCTCGGCGCACGCACGCGCCTCGGTCCGGCGTCCGCCGAGCTGGTGCCTCCGCTCTCCGCGGCCATGCGCGCGATCGACACCGGCGAGGCGCACAGCGCGGAGCCGCTGCTCGCCACGGGCGCACGCGACATCGCCACGCTGCGCCTCGTCGAGCGGCTCGCGCGGCGCGCCGGCTCCGCGCCTCAGCTCGCCAACGCGCTCGCGCTCACGGCGGACGCCTACCCGAGGGGCATCATCGCTCGTCGCGCGTACGAAGGGCTCGCATCGCTGGTCGCGTGGACGCTTCCGCCGAGCGACGACTACGAGCCGTGGGAGCGACTCCTCGCGCTGGGCTCGACGGACGTCGCCGGGCTCGACACGCTCGTGCGCCGCGCGCACGCACGCGTGCTCGCCGACGACCCCGCGGCCATCCAGACGTCGATCGAGGCCGTGCGCCGGCGGCTCGAGCTCGCGACGGACGACACCGAGCGCTTGTTGTTCAGTCTCGATCTCGCGCGCCTCCACCGGAGGTCGGGCGAGATCCCGGAGGCGGGAGGCGACTGCAAGCGCGCGCTCGCCGTCGATCCGACGAGCCTGACCGCCGCGTGCATGCTCGCCGAGATCGCCGCCGAGCTCGACGACGAGGACGCGGCCATCCTCGCCTCGCGCACGCTGGCGTCGCTGATGACGGACAAGAAGGCACGCGCCGAGCTCTTGCGCGATGCCGCGGATCTGTCCGCTTCGCGCGGAGACCAAGAGGAGGCCGCGAAGCTGCTCGAGGAGGCGCTGCGCGCCGATCCCGAGGGGATTCAGGTCGCCGCCCGCCTGGCGGAGCTCCAGCGCGCGCGCGGCGCCTTCGCCGACCTCGCGCGCGTGCTGAGCGATGCGCTCAGAGAGGCGTACAGCGCCGACGCGATCGTCCCGATGGCGTCGGAGCTCGCCGACGTCGCGCGGAACCACCTCAAGGATCCGCTGCTCGCGATCGCGTCGCTCGAGCGCGTCCGTGAGGTCGCGCCCACGCACGTTCCGTCGCTGTTCATGCTCGCGGAGCTGTTCATCGGACAGCGCGCATGGGACAAGGCGCTCGTCGCGCTCGCGCAGGCGGCCGAGACGTCGAGCGAGCGCGCCGACAAGCTGGTGGCGCTCGTGGGGCGCGCGAGCATCTATCGGCGCGTGCTCGCGCAGCCGGCGCTCGCGGAGGCGGAGCTCCGCGCAGCGCTCGAGATCGACCCGCACGATCCGCGCGCGATCCGCGGCTTGCTCGATCTCGGCGACGCGATCGGAAAGGACGAGCGCGCGGCGCTGCTCGGCAGGCTCGTCGTCGGCGAGACCTCGCCGGCCGAGCGACTGCGCGCGCTCATCGAGCTCGCGGACGCACGGCGCGCCGTCGGCGACGTCGAGGGGGCCGAGGGCGCTCTCGTCGAGGCGGCGGCGCTCTCGCCGGACCTCCGGATGCTCGAGCGCGTGCGGAAGGCGGTCGGCAACGACACGCAGACGCTCGCGCGCGTCCTGTCGCGAGCGGTGGCGCGCGCGCACGAAGGCGGGCGCCCGATCGACCCGGCATGGCTCACGGGCCTCGGACAGATCGAGCTCGAGCTCGGCCGGTACGACGAGGCGATCGAGCGCTTCGAAGAGGCGCTGCGAGCCGACGACAGTCGCGACGACGCGCGCGTCCTGCTCGCCCGCGCCCTCGCGGCGCGCGGTCGCCACGAGCCGGCGGTGGCCGCGCTCGCGCCCGTGATCGTGGGCGCGCACCGGCGCCTGCCCGTCGACGCGAACCTCGTGCGTCTCCTCGAGACCTCCCTCTCGGGCGCAGGACGCGCGACCGAGCAGTGGGTCGCGCGCGAGCTCCGCGCCGTCGCAGGCGACCTCGCTCCGGGCGAGCAGGCCGAGCTCGATGCGCGCATGAGCAACGTCGGCTACGCGGAGGGGCTCTCGGCGATCTCGCTCCGCCAGCACGTGATGCCGAACGGGGTCGGACATCACCCGATCTGGGACGTGGCTGCCCTCGCGCTGCCGTTCGCGGGTAAGCTCGCGCGCGTCGGCCTCGCGGAGCTGGGCTCGTCCACGCGCGAGCGCGTCAAGCCGAAGACGCCGCATCCGATCCGCCCGCTCTTCGATCGCGTCCTGCGCGCGTTCGAGCTCACCGACGTCGAGCTCGCCGTCTCCGACCACCTCACCATCCCCGCCGTCGCGTGCGAGGACGTCCCGTGGGTCGTCGTGCCCTCCGCCTTCGGTTCCTATACGGACGCGCACGCGCTCGCGGCGCTGGCGCGACCGATGGCGCGCATCGCGCTCGGCGTGCCCTGGTTCGGGCACCTGAGCGCGGCGGAGGTGCTCGCCATCCTCGTCGCGTTCGCGCGCCAGGTCGCGCCGTCCTTCAGCGCGCGGCCTGCCGAGCGCATCGAGTCGCTGGTCGCCGATTACGAGCACAAGGCACGGCGCGCGATCGACCGCAAGCGACGTCGCATGCTCGAGGAGCTCGAGCCGATGCTCGAGCGCGCCGTCCCGATCGACGAGGCCGCCTTCGCGGAGGCCGTCTCGTCCACCGAGGCGCGCGCCGCGTTCCTCCTCTCCGGCAGTCTGCGTGCGTCGCTCGACGCGGTGGCTCCGTCCGACGAGGGCCTCGCCGAGGCGCTCCGCGTCCCGGGCCCGCCGTCGCTCGCCGCCGTCTTCGGGCGGCCCTCGACCCGGGATCTCGCGTCGTTCGCGCTCAGCGGAGAGACCACGGCGCTGCGCCGGACGATCGGGACGGCCTGAGCGTGATAAGAGGGGCGCCGAGATGTCGTCTGCGAATCCCCTCGTCCTCTCCTACTCGGGCTGCGGCACCTGCAAGAAAGCTCTTCGCTGGTTCGCCGATCACGGCATCGAGGTGAACGTCCGACCGATCGTCGATGCGCCGCCCACGGCGGAAGAGCTGTCGGAGTGGATCCCGAAGAGCGGGCGACCGGTGCGCAAGTGGCTCAACACCAGCGGGCAGAGCTACCGGAACATCGGGAAGCAGAAGATCGACAGCGCCAAGGACGAGGAGATCCTCACCTGGCTCACCCAGGACGGAAAGCTCGTGAAGCGGCCCGTCGTCGTGACGTCGGACCGCGTGCTCGTGGGCTTCGACGAGGAGGCGTACGCGAGCGTCTTCGACATCGGCCGGACGCGTTCCGAGACGAAGGCGGGGCGGAAGGCCCGCTGAGACGACGCGCCTCCGGTGCGGGCGCGCCGCGCGAGCGTGGCGATCACGCGGCCGCGTCGATGACGGCCCTCGCATCGAACGCGCGTGCGGACGAGCGCGCCGCGCCGCGAGCGGCGCTCCGTCCGCGACGATGCTCGTTCGCGTCGCGATCCGTTCGCGCGTGGCACAGCGATCGATGCGTCGCCCCGTCGTGGCGAGTCACCGAACGGACCGCGTGCTACGTTCAAGGCATGCTGGTCTTTGGGCGCCGTGCCCTCTTCTTCGCGGCCCTTGTAGCTGGAATCGTCACGACGCCGAGCGCAGCCCGCGCCTACTGCCGAACGACGACGCAGCCGCTCCCGGCGAACTACAGTCCGAGCCGAGGCTGCTTCACCGCCGGCCTCTTTCTCTATTGGAAGAACGCTTGCGTCAGCTACAGCATCAACAAGGACGCGAGCCGCACCATCCCGTTCGACGTCGCCAAGGCCGTCATCGACGCATCGTTCGCGACGTGGATGAACACGACGTGCCCCGACACGGGACAGCCGCCCGGCATCGCCGTGTCGTACGCCGGACCCGCGACGTGCGCCGAGGTTCGTTACAACAAGGACGGCCCCAATCAGAACCTGATCGTCTTCCGCGACGACGGCTGGCCCTACCAGGATCCGAACAGCACGCTCGCACTGACGACCGTGACGTTCAACTCCGACACCGGCGAGATCTTCGACGCGGACATGGAGATCAACTCGTCCGGCCGCAACCTCTCCGTGGGTGACCCGGTCCCGGCGAACGGGTTCGATCTCGCGAGCGTCATCACGCACGAGGTCGGTCACTTCTTCGGGCTCGCGCACGCCACGAACCCGACGTCCACGATGTACGCGAGCTACAAGCCGGGCAGCACGGCGTTGCGCTCGCTCACGGTCGACGACGTCGCCGGCCTCTGCGCCATCTATCCGAACGAGACGATCCGCACCGCGACGCCGGTGCCTTCGGTGGGTCAGGACGAGATCGTCCCGGCGGCGGCGTGCGATCCGACTCCACGGCACGGCTACACGGCGGCCTGCGAGGTCCCGAGGACGAAAGACGGATGCGCCTTCGCCCCCGGCCCGCGCGTGCCCTGGGGAGGGCTCGGGAGCCTCGTGCTGATCACGGCAGGGCTGCTCGGGATCCGGCGCCGGCGCGGCTGACCGGACTCGCGAACGTCAGCGCCATGCTCGCGCGTGCGAAGTGCCGCATGCGCACCCGTTCGCGCGCGCGTTCGAGCCACGATGCCTCGCGCCAGGCGAGTACCGTCCGAGCGCTCGCCCAGAGCACGTGTCCGGCGATGCCGGCGAGGATGCAGCCGACGTCCGCCCCGTCGAAGAACATCACCGCGAGCGCGAGGAAGACCGTGTAGAGCGCGAAGAGCGAGCGCAAGGAACGAAGATGGCGGGTGTGGGCGTCCTCCTCCAGCGCCGCGGGCTCCGCCGTGGGCGGCATCAGCGGCAGGTGGGCGGGACGGATGGGAAGGTTCGGAAGCGAAAGGTTCATGCCTCGTCCTCCCCAGGTGCACACCTCAGACCACATGCCTCACCTCGAGCTCGGACCACGGCCCCACGTGATTTCGAGCTCTTGGACCGCGCGGTACGACGAAGCTGGATCGAACGTGAACCACAAAGGCCCACATGGGAGTCACCAGGATCGTCCTGGGGGCGGGGGCGAAGAAACGCCTCGGCGCGCGCCGCTCGCGCGCTAGGGTGTCGCGCATGCGCGGAGACGACTCGCGCGCTTCCATCGCGCCGCCCCGCGTCTTCCTTCTCTCACCGGCGCGCCTCGACGGCGCCCGCGCACGCGCCCTCTTCGAGCCGAAGCGGCCGGGCCAGCTCGCGAGCGCGCTCCGCCGTCGCGAGGGCGCGCCCATCGGTGAAGTGTTCCGCTTCCTGTCCGGTCTCTACTTCCGCGGAAAGCTCGCCTATGCCACGCGCTTCGCGCGGCCTCCCGACGGCGTGGCCTGGATCGGCAGCGGAGCGCTCGTCATCACGGCCAATCGCGGACTCCTGTCGGCAGAGACGCGCGTGTGCATCGAGCACCTCGAGGCGTTCGCCGAGACGGACATCCATCACGAAGAGAGGTCGTTCTACGCACCGCTCGTCCGTGACGCCGAGCTCCTCCGCTCCGCGATCGGCGACGAGGGCGAGGTCGTGTTGCTCGGCAGCATCGCGAACGCGAAGTACACGGCGCCGCTGCTCGAGGTGTTCGGCGATCGGCTCCTCTTCCCTCGCGATTTCGTCGGTCGCGGCGACATGAGCCGTGGAGGTTTGCTCCTCCGCGCGACCGAGGCGGGCGTCGAGCTCGCCTACACGAAGGTCCTCGGCGCGACGCTGCGCGGGAAGCGGCCTCCGAAGCTCGAGCCGAGACGATCGACGCGGGCGAGCGCCGCCGACGGCGGAGCGATCAAACCTCGAGCTGCTCGTAGCGCGTGAAGATCAGCTCGGCGCAGGCCCGCCACTCGGGATCGTCGCCGGCGTAGCACGCGTAACCGTGCACGAGGGGCAGGGCCGGGGTGGGGATGTCGTCGAGGAGCTGGACGAGCTCTGCCGGCGTGAGGGGGATCCCGGCCTTCTCCATGAGCTGACCGAGCGAGTCGCGCTTCCCCTGGCGCGTGCTCGGGAGCAGCCGCGAAGGATCGATGCGGAGTCCGGTGACGCTCCCGAGCAAGCGGAGCCGCGCCTTCTCGCGCTCGGGCAGGCGGCCGAGTCGTCGTACGGCCGAGGAGGCTGCGACGAGCACCAAGCTCACGAGCCAAGTCGGAAGCGGGACGCGCCCGGCGGCGAAGAGCTGGGCGGTCGGCAAGGCAATCGCCACAATCGGGAGCCACACCTGCGCGCAGCCGACGGCCACGCTCAGCCAATGCGGTCGGATGCGGAGACCGCCGCGTTTCTTCGTCGGCGCGTCGGGCTTGCTCGAACGATTGGGTGCAAAGTACAAGCACTCGACGGGGACGCCCGCGACGAAGCGGGTCGCGATGTAATGACCGTCCACCTCGCCGACGCGGCCGAGGATCATCGCGCGACAGCGCCCTTCGATCGCTTCGCCGCTCGCGACGAGCGCGCCTCCCTCTCGATCCTGGCGGCGCGCGCCTGCCACCGGGCGCGTGCCCGCTCGCGCTCGCCTTCACGCGTACGCGGAGCGCCCCGTTTCGGGAGCCTCTCGAGCAGCCGCGAGGTGGCCTTCGTGATCGCCTCGACGGCCCGATCCATCTCCGCGGCGATCTCGGCCTTCGCGGGTCTGCGCATCCCGCTCACCTTCCGGACGTACTGCTCGGCGGCGGCACGGATCTCCTCGGGCGTGGTCGGCGGCTCGAAGTGATGGAGGACCCGGATGTTGCGGCACATGCTCGATGAAAACGCGTACGAGGGGGCCTCCCGTATGTCAACAGCCCGTCGGGCCGCGTCCGCGTCCGCCGAGCCGGGGCCGACGATCGAGTTTCTGCGCCGTGACGCCGTCGGTGGCGGTACTGTCGTCGTGACGATGAAGCGGAAGCCGAAGCTCACGAAACGTCAGCGCAAGGCGCTCGCCCCTCCTCGCCCCGTGGTGAACCAGCCGCAGCACATCCACTGCATCGCGTGCGGCAGACACATCGAAGAGTCCGACTTCGAGGCGCCCGCGACCGCCACGGTCATCACGTGCGCGCACGGCTCGAATTTCCCGGCGTGCGTGAGGTGCATGACCCAAGCGATCGCGCTGGTGAACGAGCACGACCGCACGAACATGCCGGTGAAGGTGGCGCCGGCCTGGCACTGACGGTCTTCGCCGCGTCGTCGCCTCAGACCGCGCCGGCGCCTTCGACCTTCGGTCGCGCGACCGGGCCGAGCCGCGACAGATCGTGGTCCACCATCCGATCGCCGTCGAAGACGAAGCGCCCGCGGAATCGGTCGCCCGCGATGAGCATCGGGAGCCAGAGCGCATCGTCCGCCCACATGCGCTCGAAGGGGATCGCGTCGAGCGGGCTCCAGAGCGGCGTGGCCTCGTCGGTCTCGACCGGCTCTCCGATGCACGCGTCGGCGCGGAACACGTGGCAGTGGAGCTTGTAGCCGTCCACGAAGTGGAAGCTGAGCTCGCCGTGCTCCACTGCCCCACGTGCGCCGACACCGAGCTCCTCCTTGAGCTCGCGGAGCGCGCAGTCGAGCGGGGTCTCGCCGGGATCGATGCGTCCGCCGGGGCCGTTGACCTTGCCGGCGCCGAGACCGCGCTTCTTCTCGATGAGGAGGATCCGTCCGCCCGCGGCCGCGTCGGTCTCCACGACGAAGATCAGGGTCGCGCGGTCCGTGGGAGACCACGTCGCCCAGTCGATTTCGCTGACGGAGCGCACCATGTCGCTGTCCTAGTGCGTGTCGCTCTCGGCGGAAAGTTCCAGCAATTCCGTGGATAAGCGGCGCGTCTGGTAGCGCGCACTATCAGGGGGCACGATCCAGGAAGCCCCCTCGACGCGCCAGGGATCACCGGCGCGAGATCTCGCGGATCGGCCGAAAATGCTTGGAGGATCGCGTATCGCGCTCGACCGGAACACCGTTTGCTCGATCGGGCGGCCATGAGCGCGAGTGTTCGGCCGTCGATTCCCCGTCCCGGTTCACGCACCTCCACCTCTCCCGTCCCGCCGTCCTCGCCGCCTCCGGCCCCCGCCTCCGGGCCGTCGCTCATCGCCAAGCCCGCGCCCGCGCGCGAGCGCATGCCGACGCTCGACCTCGAAGACGACGACATCGTCGGTGTCGCCGTGGCGCCCATCAAGTCGACGCCGCCGCCCGTTCCGCGGAAGACGAGCGTTCCCCCGCCGCCTCCGGCATCGAAGGTGCCGCCGCCGCCCGCGAGCAGCGTCGTCTCGCGCACGTCCGCGGCCCCGCCGCGCGTCGCGACGCCTCCGCAATCGTTCGCGCCTGCGCCGGCAGCGTCGGTCGCGCCGCCCGCTCCGTCGGTCGTGCCGCCGCCGGCGGCGTCGGTGGCGCCGCCCGCTCCGTCGGTCGTGCCGGCGCCTGCAGCGTCGGTGCCGCCGCCCGCGTCGATCCCGCCGCCCGCAGCGTCGGTCGCGCGTCCCATCACGTCCGCTCCGCCGCCCGCGTCGGTCGTGCCGCCTGCGTCGGTTGCACCCCCGCCCGCATCGGTCGCGCCGCCTCCCGCCGTGGTGCCCGCCCCGGTCTTCCCGGCTCCGAATGCGGCCGCGAGCCATCCCGAGCCGGTGGCTGCGGCGCCCGCTCCGGCTCAGGCTCCTGCTCCTGCGCAGGCGCCCGCTGCTTCGGCGGGACGGATCTCCGTGTCGAAGATGCGTCTGTCGATCAACGACCCGACGGACCTCATCTTCGACGGGATGTACGGCCTGACGTTCGCTCGCTCGATGGGCGAGGCCGCCGAGGTGTGTGCCGAGACGCTCGCGCGCGCGCTGAACGCCCGGACCGTCGTCGTCCACACGCACGATCTCAGGACCCGCGAGCTCCGGGCCATCGGGGTGCACGGCGAGGGTGACTTCGACATCATCGGCTCGGCCGAAGCCAGCGATGACGACCTCATCGCCTCGGCGGTCATCTGCAACCAGAAGTCCGTGACGATGAAGTTCGACGGCGAGCTTCCGAAGCTCGCGCCCAAGCGACTCCACGCCGTCGGCGCTCCGCGCACGCTCGTCGCGGCTCCCGCGATCGCCTGGGGCCGCTGCCTGGCGATCATCGAGGTCATCGACCCCGACGAGCGCTACGCCGCTCGGGTCGCCGATTCGGCGGCGTACGTCGCTCAGCACTTCGCGCAGTTCATCTCGGCGCACGCTGCCTGAACGCACTTCACGCACCTCTGCGCATCCGTCCGCATACGGCCCTCTCCGATCGAGCATCGGAGGGGGCCGAAGTCATTTGGCCCGGTCCGTTGACTGGGGAGCTACAGTCGTACGAGAAAGATCCAGCCCTGGTGCGTGTTTTTCCAGTGCGACACTGGAAAAATGCCGTGAAATCAGAATCGGGTGGGGCCGGAAAGCTCGGCACGCACGCTGCAGTCTGCCGCCTCGGGACGCGACGTTGGGGACGGACCACGTCGCAGTGGAGGTTGCACGATGCGCGGAGCTCTTGCCGTTCTGGTCCTCGGTGCGATGGCGGCTTTGGTCGGGTGCGCTGACGACGATGCCGGGCCGTCGTTGCGAAGGAACGCGCCTGCGAGCGCGAAGTCCGACACGATGGCCGACGACCCGAGCGACGAAGGCTCGACCCCGACGGCCGCGGAGCTCGCTTGCGCCGCGGCGCCCGCTGCGACGGCGCTCTCGAACGCGAAGGACGCGAAGGACGTCCGGCTCGTCGGTCAGGCGGTGTTCTTCCGGCAGGGCACCGCCGTCAAGCGCGTGCTGAAGGACGGCACCAACGCGAAGGACGTCTACTCGTCGCCCAACCTCGTCAGCAGCTTCGTCGACCCCACGGTGATGGTCCTCGTCGAGACCACGGCGGACTCGCCGAACGCGACGATCCGCGTCGTCCCTGCGCTCACCCCCGAGGTGAACGACGAGGATGAGGCTCTTCCGCCCGAGCCCGCGTTCCCGGAGTTTCCCGCGGCCGAGGAGGGCGCCCCGCCCGGCGTCGCCATCGCGACCAACTTCAACGCGGCGGGTACGCGCGTCTTCGCTTCGGACGAGACGTCCTTCTACGTCCTCGCCGACACCGCGAACGGCGAGGCGATCCTCCAGTACAAGAAGGCGGCCCCCCAGCAGCCGACGGTGCTCGTCACGACCCCGCACGTGATCACGAACCCGCAGATTGCGAGCGGCGCCGTCTGGTACGTCCGTGACGCCAACCGCGTGTTCAAGGTCGCGCTCGCCGACGAAGTGAACGAGATCCCGCAGGGCGAGCCGACGGAGGTCTTCGGCATCCAGTACGCGAGCTGCAACCTCGCCGTGGCCGAGAGCGCGGCGTACTGCAGCATGGGCACGGCCCTCGAGCGGCGTGATCTCACGGGCGCGAACCCGATGACGATCCTCGACGCGGAGAAGAGCAAGGCGCAGGCGCTCTTCGGCCCCGCGGTGAACCACAAGGGCTCGATCTTCGTCCGGTCGTCGGCGCCCGACGCCAAGGTGAAGCACGTCATCCGGGCGATTCAGCCCGGAGAGGGAGGCGCCGAGGAGCGGCTCCTCGCCTGCGGGCGCGAGCTGGTGACCGACCTCGCCGTGGACTCCACGCACATCGTCTGGACCGAGGAGAACAAGGGCGTCTTCATCGCTCCTCTGCAGTGACGAAGAGCGGCGTGCGGCCGCCGGCGCCCGAGCGTCGGCGGCCGTGAGCTCTCGAGCGCGATGCGTCGCGACGGCGACGCCGAGCCGAGGCTCGACGGGTGCTGCGAAGGCTGTAAGCTGAGCGCTCCACATGAGCTACGAGTCGCTCAGCGTCACGAAGTCCGACTTCATCGCGGAGGTCGTCCTCCGGGGACCGGGCAAGGGCAACGCGATGGGCCCTGCCTTCTTCCGCGAGCTCCCGGAGGTGTTCGCGGACCTCGATCGCGACGAGTCGGTGCGCGTCGTGATCGTGCGCGGCAATGGCGGCGTCTTCACGTACGGTCTCGACCTCAAGGCCGTCGCGCCGACGCTGATGCCGCTCTTGTCGTCCGAGAACCTCGCCGCCGAGCGAATGCAGCTGTTGCGGCTCATCGGCGAGTGGCAGCGGGCGTGCGATTCCGTCGAGCGCTGTACGAAGCCCGTCATCTGCGCGATCGCCGGGCCGTGCATCGGGGGCGGCGTCGACCTCGCAGCGGCGTGCGACATCCGCCTCGCGTCGCGAGACGCGCGGTTCAGCGTCCGCGAGGTGAAGGTCGCGATCGTCGCCGACCTCGGCAGCTTGCAGCGGCTCCCGCGGATCATCGGCCAAGGCCACACGCGCGAACTCGCGTTCACCGGCAAGGACATCGACGCGGAGCGCGCGCTGCGCATCGGCCTCGTCAACGACGTGTTCGACGACGAGGCCTCGCTGCTCGACCACGCGCGCTCGATGGCGCGCGAGATCGCCGACAACTCTCCGCTCGCGGTGCAGGGGATCAAGCAGGTGCTCGCGTTCGGCGAGGAGCGGCGGATCCTCGACGGCGAGCGCTACGCAGCCGTGTGGAATTCGGCGTTCCTCGCGTCGCGCGATCTCGTGGAGGCGATGACCGCCTTCATGGAGAAGAGGCCGCCCCGCTTCACGGGGCGCTGAGCCCTTCAGGTGGACGATTCCGTCGCCCAGAACGCGACGTAGCGCGCGATCTGCTCGACGCACTCCGCGCTCGTAGCCGAGAACTCGATGCCGATCGCGCGAGGCTCGCCCCCTCCGCCCGAGCGCGGCGAGCGCGTCCAGCGGACGATTCCGGTCTCGGTGACGACGTTGCCGTCGAGGGGCAGCGCGAAGCGGACCGTGACCTCCGTTCCGTCGGCGATCTTCCCTCGCGTGACGAGGAAGATGCCTCCTTCGCAGATGTCCTCGCTCCTGCCGTCGATGACCCCCACGCCGGGCACCTCGATCCGTACGGGCGTCCGGTAGGGGACGCGCATGAAGCGTCGCAGCTCCGAGGGAAGCGGCAGCTCCACGGGCGCCGTCGTCGCGCTGGTCGCCGCCGTCACCGCGCGTCGCTCCGGGTTCGCGTCGAGGAGCTGGGACGGCTCGAACGGCTTCGGCGACGCGATCTCGAGCGCGTCGATGAACGCGCGCACCGACTCGAAGCGATCACGCGCTGTGAGCGTGCGTGCCAGGACGTTCGCGAGCTTCGGGGGCAGCGAGACGGAGCCGACGTCCTCGCCCTCGTTTCTCGCGCGTCCGGTCAGCGCGAAGAAGGTGCATGCACCGAGGCCGGCGAGATCGTGCGCGACGTTGGCCGTCGGTCCCGCCTCCATCACCGTGGCTGCCTCCCAGTGGATCAGCTTCGCTCGCTCGATGCCCCACGCGTCGCGCACGACCAGCACGTTGTCGGGACGCACGGCGCCGTGCCGGACGCCCGCCTCGTGCGCCGCCGCCAGCACGTGCGCGATCTGGTGGATGATCGAGCAAGCGTCGTCCATCGGCAGCGCGCCGCGCGCGGCGACCAGACCCTCGAGCGTGCGGCCCTCGAGCATCTCCACGACGATGTAAGGGTCGCCGAGCTCGGTCATGCCCGCGTCGCGCAGGTCGACCGCGCCGGGATGGTGCACGCGCGCGAGCGCCATCTGCTCGCGTCGGACGGCCTCCGCGTCCGTCTCGTCGCTCGACGAGCGCACGCCGACCTTCAGCATCGCGCGGCGCCCCGTCTTCTTGTGACGGACCTCCCAGCGCGATCCGGGGACGCGTCCGCCGAGGTCGCGGAGCAGCTCGTAACGTCCTTCGAGGACGGAGCCCTTCTCGTAGGAGGGGCGGCGCCAGCGGCGGAGGGCGGCGTCGATCAGGTCCTCGAGCTGTCGATCCTGGAGCTGGGCGTTCGCGACCACGAGGTGGACGCCGGCGTCGAGGACCGTCCGATCGAGGGCCAGCCGATCGTGCGCCCACGCTTCCTCGGTGACGACGAGCGCGCACGGAACGTCCTGCGCCAGCGCCTTCGGCAGCTCGGCGAGGCCGACCGCGACCGCCTCGAGGCCGAGCCGCACCGCCGCTCCGTGGATTCGGGCCATGGCGCCGCCCTTCGGATCGACGACGAAGACCTTGCCTCGCGTGGCGGACGGCGCCGGCGCGTCCGTCACGTCGATGACGTCGACCTCGTCGAGTATGGATTCCTCGCGCGGAGGCGGGGGGACGGTCGGCTTCGGCGGCGGCGGCTTCGGCGGGCGCGAAGGCGTGGCGCGCGCGCCGTCGGTCGGCAGCGCCGTCTGCGGAGGGATGACCGGCATCGACGCGGCGCGTTCCCTCGGAGGGTCGAGCGGGGGCACCGACGCGGCGACGGCGCCGGTGCCGTAGATGCGCTCGAGGGCGGCTTTGATCTCGCTCGTGAGAGCCACCATCGGCTTCACGGGCATCTTCGCGGCGCGCGACACCTCGGCGAGCGCGACTTCGTCGGTCGGGTCGTCCATCGCGACGAACAGCGCCGTCGCCCCTTTGGACGTCCCGAGCTGCACCGGGACGATGTGATGCTTGAGCGCGATCTCGCGCGGGACGCGCTCCACGGCCTCGCGCGAGATCTCGACCCTGGGAAGCGAAACCCAGGGGCATGCCAGCTGACGCGACAGGAACTGGGCGAGCTGATGCGAGCGGAGGAGCCCCCTGGCCTCCAAGAGCTCACTGAGCCTTCGTCCATCCGTCTTTTGGACCAGCAGCACCTCGTCGAGGGCTTGCTGCGTCAGCATGCCTGACGCGACGAGCAGTCGGCCGAGCGGAAGGGCTCCGTGCATTTGGGCAGATCATCGCGCTACGACGCGCGGGTTGCACTGGTGAAAGTACCGCGTTCGATGCTCGGGGCGCTCGCGCATCGACCGGCTGTGGAAAACTTCACCGAGGAGGCTTCGGGCTCCGGGGGCCAGGGAACGACGTTCATCTCGTGAGCTTGATTTTCAGCGACTGCGCCTTGCCCTCGACGACCTCGATCTCCGCGCTCGACTCCTTGTAGCCGGTCGCCTGCACGCTCACCTCGTAACGGCCGGGGTTGACCGGCCGCGCGATGCCGAGGACCTCGGCGGGCACCACGGCGCCGTTCCACTTCACGACCAGACCGGAGAGCGTGCGCGCGGCAGGCTCGAGCTGTACGCGCAGCGTCGGGACCCGGGGACGGAGCGCCGCGAGCTCCTTCTTCCCTTCCTCCTGCGCGTTGCGGAAGGCCTCGGGCGACTCGTTGGTGAGCGGGGTGCGGACGAGCGACTCGTACGTCTCGGATGCTTCGACGAGCTTTCCCGTCGCCGCCTGACACTGCGCGAGATGGAGCAGGTGCGTCGGCGCCTGATAGAACTTCTGCGCGGCCTCGAAGCGTGCGATGGCCTCCGGACAGCGGCCGCTCTCCTGGAGCTTGATACCTTCCATGTACGCGGCCCGCGCGGTGGCTTTGCGCTCGGACTCGCTCATCTCCGGCGGCGGGCCGCTCGGGGCGGTCTGTGTCGGAGCAGGCATGGAGCTCACGATCCCCGACGCCGTCGGCTGGGCCGCCGCCGTGCCCGTCGCCGGCTTCAGGCTCGCGTGATGGTCGTTCACGTCGAACCAGGCGCCCGTCGCCGCGTCGACGATCAGCGGGATGCAGAGCGCGACGGGGAACACGCACGTGACGATGTCGAGCGCGAGCCAGGCGCCGTTGATGCGGCGCTTGGTGGTGCCCTGATACGTCTCGTACCCGGGGTGCTCGAGCGTGATCTCGGTCGCTCGCTTGCGTTCCACCTCGAGGCGGGTCGGCGTGTGCCCCGCCGGCATTCCGTTCGCCCTCAGCTCGGCGCCGTTCGGAGTCGACGCGACGTTGATGGTGCCTTTCGAGCCGCGGAACGCCGCCGCGCACCCGCAGAGTGACAAGCAAAGAAGGGCGACTGCACCTGTTCGCATCGGGACGCGAAGGCTATCGCGTCCACCCGAGCGGCGGCAACGACGCGGTCGCGAGGCTACTTCGTCTTCTTCTGCTGCTTGCTCGGCCGCGAGGGACGCGTAGCAGGTTTCGCTCGGGGCTTGGCGCGCGCCGACGCGGCGGCAGCGGGCTTGCTCGGCTTGGTGGCGGTCACCGCAGGCTCGCTGACCGGAGCGGGCGCGCTCTCCGCCGGTGGCTCGTCGTTCTGAGCGGGAGATGCGCTCGCCGTGGGCGAGGACGACAGCGTCTCGGCAGGCGGGGGCGGATCGAGCGGGAGCTGCGCCGTCGCGGCGGTCTCGGCGTCCTGGCTCACCTTCGGCTGCACGAGCGCGCTGACCAGGACGAACATGCCGGCGAACGCGAGGCCCGCGGCGGCCAAGCCTGCCGGCAGCAAGATCCAGCGTTTCTTCCGGCCCGACACGACGGGCGACGCCGCGTCGGCGATGACCGGGTTCGTCGTCGCGTTCGGTGAATGGCTGCCCTCGCCAGCCGCGTCCGACGGCAGCGCCGGCGGGACGGCCGAAGGCGTCGGTGCCGGCGCGCCTTCGCGCTGCGCGAGGAGCGCGTCGATCGCGGCGATGAGCTCGTTCGCGGACTGCATCCGATCGTCCGGCTGCCGCGTGAGGAGCCGAGCGATCAGCGCGCGCGCGTCCGGATCGGACACGTTCGACATGTCGGGCGGTCCCACCGAGAGGATCCGCTCGCGCAGGATCGAGAGCGCTTTGCCTTGGAACGGGCACTTGCCCGTGATCATCTCGAGGAAGATCACGCCGAGCGCGTAGAGGTCCGCTCGTCCGTCGACGGTGTCTCCGACCGCCTGCTCCGGAGACATGTACTCGGGCGTCCCGAACACCGTGCCGACGGCGGTGACGAGCTTGCCGACGGACTGGGGCGCCGAGGCGACGGTGGGATCGACCTTCGCGATGCCGAAGTCGAGGACCTTCACGAAGTCGGGATCGCCGTCCCGCTCGACGAGCATCACGTTCTCGGGCTTGAGGTCGCGATGGACGATGCCCTTCGCGTGCGCGGCGGCGACGCCCGCGGCCATGCCGCGCAGGATGCGGAGCGCGCGGACCAGAGGGATCGGGCCCTTCGCGATCTCGTCACGCAGGCTCGGTCCGCGCAAGAGCTCGAGCACGAGGTAGCAGGAGCCGTCCTCGAGGCGACCGAAGTCGGTGGCGGCGGCGACGTTGGGGTGATCGATGTGTCCCGCGGCGATCGCCTCCCGTTCGAAGCGCGCGACGACCTCCGGGACCGTGCACATCTCCGCGTGGAGGACCTTCACGGCGACCTCCTTCCGCATGAGGACGTGCTCCGCGGCGTAGACGACTCCCATACCGCCCTCGCCGAGGACGCGCGTGATGCGGTAGCGGTCCGAGATCATCGTCCCGGCCGGGAGTCGGATGCTCTCCGGCGGCTCCGGGGGAGGTACGGTCGCCGCGGTCTCCAGCTCGTCGTCCGACTCCGGCGGATGTCGGACGAGCGAGCCCGCGCCGTCGCCGTTCGGGCGACCACGACCTGCGCCCGCCGCGGCGGCCACGGCGGCAGGGGTCGCTGGTCTGGTGGCGCTCTTCGCCATCTTCAGAGCCATTCTACCGGCGGATGCCGCGGACGCCTCCTCGGAGGCACCCGATCGTGATTTTCGATGTTCGAGCACGCACAAGTGCGGGACATCGTTCGACATCCTCAGCCGTGATCGGTGCGCCGCGCGCGTGGCTCGCCGTCGCTCGGGAACGCCGGTTTCAGCGAGAAGAGGATTTTTTTTCCGTCGTGGACGCGCGCGAGTGAGAGCGAGGGGAGGAGCTCGGTCCGACCGACGGCGTCGCGGCGTCACGCGGCTCGGAAGCGGAGGTCGTCGGAGCCGCAGCGTCGGCGTCGCCCACGACGCGCGACGCGGCGTCCGTGTCGCCGAGGAGCGTGCCTGCGTCGATCGCCGCCACGGGGGTCACGCCCGCGTCGAGCGCCGGGACGGGCTCGGGCGCGGGTGACGTCGGGGAAGGCGTCGGCGACGCGAAGGGCGCCTCCTCGATCGGCGGGGTGTTCTCGATCTGGATGGCCATCGCGGTCAGCGCGAGCCCGAGCAGCGCGAACGCGCCGACGAGCGCGAGGAGCTCTTTCGCTCGGCGGCGCCGGCGTTCGAGGAGGAGCGACGCTTGGTCCGGTGGGGCACCGCCGATCGTTCGGGCCGCCGCTGCCCGGCGCGACGTCGTGATCTGTGCGGCCGACCTCGGACCCGAGGGCACGCTCCAGCGCGGGTCCGACATCCGCGCGTCGACGGAGGGGCGTGGATCGACGGCGGGGCTGGCGTCGATGGAGGGCCGCGGATCGATGGCGGGCAGCGCGTCGATGGAGGAACGCGGGTCGACGCCGGGACGCGGCGCGCGCGACGACGGGGGCAGCCCCGTCTCCGCGAGCATGGCGGCGGCGAGCTCTTCGGGCCGCGGGAGCATCGGGAGCGAGGCGACGACGGTCTCCGCTTCCTTCTCGGCACGGGCGAGGAGCGCTTGCCGGCGCTCGTCGAGCTCCGTCTTCGCGACGCGCTGGACGAGCGTGCTGACCTCGGCGTGCGACGCGACGAGATCGTTTCGTCGCGCCACCTCCTCGAGCTCGATCGCGAACTGCTCGACGCTCCTGTGGCGGTCGGACGGGAGGCGCGAGAGCGCCTTGGCGAGCACGAGATCGAGGGGCGCGAGCTCCGGCCGCTCGCCCGAGAGCGGTCGTATCTCCGCGGCGACGATGCGCTGGAAGGTCTCGATCTCGGAGGAGCCCTTGAAGAGCCGCACGTGCGCGAGCGACTCCCAGGCGACGACGGCGAGGGAGAACAGATCGCTCGAGGCGTTCGCGTGCTGGTGGAGCACGTACTCGGGCGCCATGTACGAGCTCTTTCCCTTGAGCACGCCCGCCTCGGTCCGGTCGGAGCCTTCGAAGAGCGCCTTCGCGATCCCGAAGTCCGAGAGCCGCGCCATGCCGTCGACGCCGACGAGCACGTTGCTCGGCGAGATGTCGCGGTGCACGAGGCCGAGGAGGCGCCCGTCCTCGTCGGTCGCCAGGTGCGCGGCGTGCAGGCCCGCGGCGACGTCGAGGATGATGCGAACGATCTCGCGAGGACGACGCTCGCCGAGCTGCTCGAGCTTCGCGAGCAGCGTGCGGAGCGTGCAGCCTTCGACGTAGTCGAGGACGAGGACGAGGTCGCCGTCGATCTCGTCGACGTCGAGGACGCTGACGACGTTCGGGTGGTGAAGCCGCGAGGCGAGGCGCGCCTCGAGCTTCATGTTCTCGACGAGCTGGGCGTCGGTGCGGAGGTAGGCGTGCGCTCGCTTCAGCGCGACGAGGTGCGAAAGGCCCTCGGAGCCGACGGGGCGGCCCACGTAGACCGTCGCCATGCCTCCCGTGCCGATCGGCAGGAGCGCTTCGTAACGCGAACCGGCGCTCATCCTCGCGTGCTTCTCCCGCTGACACGGGGCACGCGTCCGGGCCAGAGAAACCGTCGCCCGCTCTCACGCCGTGGAGCCCGCATCTCGATGCGCCAATCCACCGTGCGAGTGTAGCTGGCGACGGGGAGACGAAGGGAGACGGACGGGGAGGGGAAGGGAGACAGGGTTGAACAGGGAGACGGGGAGCCCGCAAAAAATGCTCCGCATTTCTGCGGAAAAGGGAGTCTCGCTCGCGACCTACGACACCTCGCGCAACCGCGCGCTCGTTCCGACCTACCGCCCGACGACGGAGACGCCGGCCCGCGTCCAGCGACGCCTGCAATGCCTTGCAGCTACGCCACCGCCTCCGGCGACCATGGAGGTGCGGCGGAGAATTTCAGTACGAGCAAGCATCAGGCTGCGCGCTCGATCGCGTCTTCACGAGCGTCTCGGGCCGACATGATCGTGTCCCCTCTCCCTCTCGGTCGTGAGTCGACCCGAGGGGGTAGTTGCGGGAGGCGTTGCCGGTCGAAAGTGAGACTCGCACCGAAGGGGCCTCCCTGTCGCCCCGTCTCCTCGTCTCTCCGCCTCCCCGTCTCCCCGTCTCCTGCGTGCTCGCGCTCGGGTCGGAAGTGCGGCCGCAAACACGCTGTCTGGGCGCCGAACATGCGCTAAGAGAGCGCCCATGCACGCCGCTTGGTGGATGCTGGGAGCTCTGGCGGTCCTCGCGATCGCATACCGCTACTACTCCGCGTTCATCGCGGCGCGGGTGCTCTGCCTCGACGACGCGAGGACGACGCCGGCGCACCGCCTCGAGGACGGACAGAATTTCCACCCGACGAACCGCATCGTTCTCTTCGGCCACCACTTCGCGGCCATCACGGGGGCCGGGCCGCTCATCGGGCCCGTGCTCGCCGCGCAGTTCGGCTTCTATCCCGGCTTCGTCTGGATCCTCCTCGGCGTCGTCCTCGGCGGCGCCGTGCACGATTTCGTCATCCTGGTCGCGAGCGTTCGCCGCAACGGCCGATCGCTCGCCGAGATCGCGCGCGAGGAGCTCGGGCCGACCCTCGGCTTCGTGACCGGCATCGCCATCCTCTTCATCGTCGTCATCGCGCTCGCCGGTCTCGGCAACGTCGTCGTCGCGGCGCTCGCGGAGAGCGCGTGGGGCGTCTTCACCGTCGGTGCGTCGATCCCGATCGCGCTCATGATGGGCCTCTACATCCATCGCGTGCGCGGCGGCTCGGCGCGCGGGATCCGCGAGGCGACGATCGCGGGCGTCCTCCTCCTGTTCATCGCGCTGCTGGCCGGCAAGCACGTCGGCGACTCGTCGTTCGCGCAGCATCTCAAGCTGTCGAAGACGACGCTCACGCTCGCGATGGCGGCGTACGGCTTCGTCGCGAGCGTGCTGCCGGTATGGATGCTGCTCTGCCCGCGCGACTACCTGTCGAGCTACATGAAGATCGGCACGATCGCGCTCCTCGTCGTCGGCGTGATCGTCGTCAACCCGCGCATCCAGATGCCGGGCGTGACCGAGTACGTCCACGGCGGCGGTCCGATCGTGAAAGGCCCGCTCTTCCCGTTCGTGTTCATCACCATCGCGTGCGGCGCGATCAGCGGCTTCCACGCCCTCGTCTCGAGCGGAACGACGCCGAAGATGGTCGACAAGGAGCGCGATTGCCGGCCGATCGGCTACGGCGCCATGCTCGTGGAGGGCCTCGTCGGCATCACGGCCCTCGTCGCGGCCTGCGCCATGCCGCAGGAGGACTACGTCGCGATCAACACGAACCCGCAGATCGCCGTCGTCGCCAGCCCCGAGACGAAGGGAGAAGGGCTCGCTCGCAGCGTCGAGGACCTCGCGAAGCTCGACGCCGTGATGACGCCGCACGACCGGCGCCTCCTCGGGCTGCGCGAAGGCGAGTCGGCCACCTCTCTCGCCGGCAAGAAGATCGCGCTCTCGAACGCGCTCGCGATGTCGAACAAGGCCCTCGCGGCGCTCGACTACCACGTGGACGCGGAGGCGCCGCGAGCGACGATGCTCGACGACGCCGACTTCGCGCGCCTCGGCGTGAAGGTGAAGGAGCTGCCCGGCCTGCAGCGCGACGCCGACGAGGTCGTCGCGGCGCGCACGGGCGGAGGCGTCTCGCTCGCGGTCGGGATGGCGCGCGTCTTCAGCCGCCTACCGGGCATGGGGACGCTGCTCGCGTACTGGTATCACTTCGCGATCATGTTCGAGGCGCTGTTCATCCTCACGACGATCGACACGGGCACGCGCATCGGACGCTTCCTCATGCAGGAGATGCTGGCGCGGGTCTCGCCCGAGCTCGGCAAGTCGACGAGCCGCGCGGGCGCGTTCGTCGCCACGGGCCTCATCGTCGGCGGATGGGCCTACTTCATCCTCACCGGCAGCATCTCGACTATCTGGCCGATGTTCGGGATCGCGAACCAGCTCCTCGCGTGCACGGCACTCTGCGTCGGGACGACGATCATCCTGCGCGAGGCGAAGAAGAAGAGCTACGCCCTCGTCACGCTCGCGCCGCTCGCGTTCGTCGGGACGACGACGCTCGCGGCGGGCGTGGAGAGCATCCGGCAGATCTTCTGGCCGATGCTGGACAAGGAGGCCACGCGCACGACGGGAATGGTGAACGTCGTCGTCACGACCCTCCTGCTCGTGTGCGTCTCGCTCGTGATCGTCGGCAGCGCGATCCGCTGGTGGGGCCTCGCGCGTTCTCCCCGAGAGGAGGCGGCGGTCGCGTCTTGAGAGCCGCGCTGTCCTGGATCCTCGCGGTCGCGCTCCTCGTCCACGCGGCGTCGCACGTCGCCATCGCGGTCGGGCTCGCACGCCGACGCGAGTGGCGCAAAGCCGCGCTCGCGTTCGTGCTCCCGCCGCTCGCCCCGGTCTGGGGATGGCGCGCCGGAATGCGCTGGCTCGCCCATGCGTGGGCGGTCGCGCTCGGCGTCTACGCCGTGGGCGTGGCGCTGGCATAGACGGGAGGGCTCGGGCCCTCCCGGTCACGGACCTGTCGGCTCGAACAGGCCTTCTCAGGCCTTCTTCTCGGCCGTCTTCTTCGCGTCCGGAGCGTTCGGGTCGTATCCCGCCGGGTGGATCGGGAACGACGGCGTGCCGAGGCGGCGGCGCTCGCGCTTGTTGCGCTTACCGATCCTGGCCCGCTTGCGCCTGCGAATGCGCTGGAACTGCTGCGTCGACGAAACCATCGCGAAGATCCTCTCTGTCGCTGGGCCCGGTCCCGAAGCCCAGGGCCGCGCACCATGGCGAAACTGCGTGGATCTGTCAAGGCGCCGCCGCCCGCAGCGGGGATCGAGCGGGGCGGCCAAGTGCGCGAAAGGACTCGCCGGCCGGGAGGGCCGCGCCCCACGCCGCTAGAACGCCCCGAGCGGGCCGGGCGCCCATCCGATCTCGACGCTCTCGCCGATGCGGGGAGGGGAGAGCGCCTTCAGCCTGCCGTCCCGCCATGCGAGCAAGCGGATGCTCGGATCGTCGAGCGAGCGATCGAAGTGGATCTCGACCTCGGTGGGGCGGCCCGCGTCGACCGCCGTCACGCGATACGTGGCCCCGCACTGGCGGGCTTCGTCGCCCACGCGAAACGGGACGTGCTCCGCGCGGTAGAGCGACTCGAAAGGCCCGCGCAGCATCGGCCCTTCGTTCGGCCGCAGGACGAGGTCGACCTCGCTGGTTCGCGTGATCGTGTGCGTCTGCCGCGACGCGGACATCACGGACCAGCACGACAGCTTCTCGGGCTCCGTCGCCGCGCTCGCCGCCTGCACGTACATCGTGACCTCCGGGTCGGACACGCCGATGACGAACACGCGCGGGCGCCCCGGCCCGATCTCGGCCGAAGCCGCGATGGTCTCCACCTCGCGCGAGATCCGCGCGTTCATGGATGCGTTCCCGAGGCCCATGAGCGGCGCCAGCACGAGGTGGATCACCGCGAGGAGCCCGGCGCCCGCGCGCACCACGACACGACGCCCACCGAGGCCTCGCCGGACGACGACGGCGAGGAGCAACGCGAAGCCGACGTTCGGGACGAGCAGGATGCGCGCCCCGGGGAACCCGCCGAGCGCCGGAAGGAGCGCGAGCGTCGCTCCGACGAGCAGCCACGGCAGCGCCGCGCGTTCGTCGTCGCTCATCGCCGAGACGCAGGCGCGTGCGAGGGCGGCGACGACCGCCACGCCGATCGTCGCGACGACGGCGAGCGGAGCGGCAGGAACGATGTTCGCGACCTCTGCGGGCACGCCGAAGAAGGCATTGGCGAGCATCACCGGGAGCAGGACCGCTGCCTTGGCCGCGAACCGAGCGGGCCCGCTGAAGGGATCGACGTACCCTTCGCAGTCCTTCGCCCCGCCGCCGATGGCGACGTAGAGCACGAGGTAGGCCGCCACCACGGCGAGCGCGGGCGCGAGCGACGGGAGCGAGGAGCGAGCACGCTCGACGAGCGCGGTCTTCGTCCGAACCCGCTCCCCGACCAACGCGAGCGCGACGGGGAAGGCGGCGACGCCGAGCGCGCTCTCTCCTCCGGCGAGCCCGGCGGCCAGCCCCAGCGCGAACAGCCACCTCCCGCGCTTCCGTCCGGGCGTGCCGTCGCGCAGGTACGCGCCGAGCCCGAGAAGGGCCGGGAGCGCGGCGACGATCATGTGCCTGCACGAAATCCACGCATACGGGAAGAAGTGCGCCGCGCTCAGCGCGTAGACGAGCATCGCGAGGTTCGCGGTCGACCTCGAGACGATCGCCCGCAGTACCCAGCCGACGACGGCGACCAGCGCGAGGTACCACGCGATGGAGTGGAGGTGATGGCCGAGCGACGAGGCGCCGAAGAGCCGCTCGTCGAGCGCGAAGAGCAGCCCTGCGAGCGGCCGCACGAGGTGCAGCTTGAACGTCGGGGCCGTCCACCACGGGAAGACGCCCACGGAGACCAGCTCGCGGTTCGCTTCCTCGTCACCGGTGGCGAACCGATAGAGGTCCCATGCCGGCGGCGCGCCGGGAAGCGTCCCCGCGAGCGCGGCGCGAAAGGCGTGGTCGTCGTTGAAGAACCCGAGCTGGATCGAGGGAAGGGCGACGGCGAGCGCGATCGCCACGATGACCCACGGGGCCCGCGGCGACTCGAACATGCGCCGTGCCCCCTCCCGAATCGGCGGCATGCGCGCTCTCTAGGGCCGCTTCGGCGCACCGGCGAGCCCTGACGCGCGCGCGAAGCGCGCGCCCCTGGAGCCTGGAGCCTGGAGCCCGGAGCCTCGAATTCTCAGCGTCGAGGACGCGCGCGAAGCGCGCGCCCCTGGAGCCTGGAGCCTGGAGCCTCCCCTCTCAGGGGTGCCGAACCGTGATGTTCGCCGTGTACGTCGGCTCGGCGAAGGGCTGGAGCTTCGCCTTCATCAGCGCGTTCTTGATGCACGCCTCCGCCGGCTTGCCGACGGCGCCGCCCGAGACCTTCACGCGCTGCACGGTGCCGTCCGACGAGAAGACGACCGACGCGCGCGAGATCGGATCGTCGGGACCGAGGCAGGCGCGCGCCTGCGGGAGCACCGCGCCGAGGGCGCCGGTGACCGCGCCCTGCGAGGGCTTCTGCGGGACGTTGCCCGTCGGGATCTTCGGGCTGGTCGTGGCCGCGGCCGGCGTCTTCTCGGGCTCGTCACCGACGACCTTCTTCATCGCCGTGCCGAGATCGCCGGCCGGATCGGAAGGCGCCGACCCCACGAGGTCCTTCTCCGTCAGCTTCGGCGGAGCTTCCTCCTTCGGAGCCGGAGCCGGCTCCTGAGCCTTGGTCGGAGTGCTCGTGCTCGCGCGCGCGACGGCCTTGCTGGTCGCGTTCTTCGCGGTGGTCTTGCTCGGCGGAGCGGCGGCGGGCAGCGCGTTCGGATCGAGCGAAGGCTCGGTCGCCGGAGTCGGCGTGATCTCGTCGACCGGCTTGGCCTCCGCGGTCGTCGTGGTCGCCGCGGGCGTCGGATCCGGCGTGGCGGCGGCGGGCGTCGCCGGCTGCGTGGTCGCCATCGCGACGGGCTCCGAAGCCGGGCTCGTCGCCTGCGACTTCATGTAGAGGAAGGTGCCGGCCGCGGCGGCGCTCAGCGCGACGAGGCCGCCGACCACGAGCGCGATCGTCGCGCCGCTGCCCTTCTTCTTCGCAGGCATCGGATGCACGCTCGCCACGCTCGAGGGAGCGAGCCCGACGGGCGGAGCCGACGGCGTGAGGACGGGCGGCGGCGGGACCGAAGGAACGGGCTGCTGCGGGAGGCCGTGCGCCGAGGCCGGTCCGCTCACGGGCGCCGGCTGGCTCAGCGGGCCGCTCATCGGAGCAGCGCTGATCGGGCCGCTCATCGGCGGACGCTGCGAGACAGGCTCGTCGTCGAAGAGGCCGTGGCTCGCGAGCGGGGTCGACTGCGCGCGTGCGGCCGCGCCCGGATCCGCCGCGGCGGCCGCCGCGAGATCCACGATGCCCGAGTCGTCCGCCTTCGCTTCGGCAGCGCGCATCACACCGCTCGGCATCGAACCGACGGAGGGCGGCGGCGGCGTCAGGCCGGAGGCCATCTTCGCGAGGTCCTTGAGGCTTCGTCGATCCCGCTCTCGGTCAGCAGTCATCGTCATCGGCGTTCCGCTTCCCTTCTTCGCGCCGGGGGGGTGGATCACCGATCCCCCAGCGCCGGCGGAGTTATGACCGTCCTCGGGCGTTTGTCCAAGGGGGTCCGCCAACAATTCAGCGTCTGCGACATAGGCCACGGTGGCACCCCGCTCGCCACGACGCAGGCGGTCGACGACCGATTGGGCCCGGTCTTCCCAATCTTTCTGAGGTTTTTCGGCGCTGGGCCACTCGCGTAGCGCCGCGTCGAGGTTCACCCTCCCCTGGCTCTTGCCCCGCGTCTCACTCACGTCCCATCTCCCTCGAGGTCGAAGCCCCGGGCCTGCATGAACTCCTTCAGCTTGCGCCGCGCCTCGTGAACGCGCCACGCGATCGTTCCCTCGGGGGCGCCGAGGATCGCGGCCGCGTCCTCGTGGGATCGCCCGTCGATGCAGACGAGGATGAGCGTGGTGCGGAGGGTCTCACTGAGCTGGTCGATACCGGCGGCGAGCGCGGTGTAGAGCTGCTGGCGCTGCGCGCGGGCCGCCGGATCTCCGGTTTCGGGCTTGCTGTCCACGAGGACGCCGTCCAGCCGTGGATCGTCGGTATCGTGGTCGGCTCTTGCGGTCTTTCGCGATCGGATGCGGTTGAGCGACAGGTTGATGGTGATGCGATAAAGCCAGGTGTACGGCTCGCTTCGGCCGTCGAACCGAGCGAGCGCCCGGAAGGCGCGGATGAAGGTCTCCTGCGTCACGTCCTCGGCCTCGGCGCGATCGCGCAGCATGTGGACGGCGAGGCGATGGATCCGCTGCTGATGCCTCCGGACGAGCTCCCCGAAGGCGTCGGTGTCGCCGGACCGGGCGCGGTCAACGAGGTCGCGATCGGTCGGAGTCATCGTCGAAGATCGCGATCGCCTCGGCGGGGGACCTGTCGGTCGGGCATGCGAGACCGGAGGGGGCGCTGGTCGACTGGGTTCACCGCTCGAGCCGCCGTCGCCGCCCGTGAGCGAGAGGGAACCGACGAGCGGTTCGGCCTCGCCGTCGGTCGAAGGGGGGCCGGCGAAGGCAAGCGACGATACCGTGTCCACGGGCGATGTGACAAAGGGACCTCGTCACGCCTTGGGATCTTGGGGGATCGAGGCCGCTCGGCAACGACCGTGCCCGAAATTTTTCCGTCGAGACCACCAGCTGGCCGGCGTCGAAGGTCGAGCTCACACCGGTACGTCCAGCGCTTCCCCCCGGGCGTGGGTGTGAGTCCGAAAGGACGCTGGCGAGCTCCGTGCCTCGAGGGGCGACGGAGGCACCATGTCCTCATCGGGGGCGGTGACGGATGAGTGTGTGAGGCCGATGTCTCTCAGCTCGGACGAGGCAAAGCGGAAGCGCGAGCGAGGCAACGGATTCCGTGCCACTGGCATCACGAACGAGACGGCACGCGCAGCTTCCAAACCAGAAGCGGAATATCTATCGTGCGCCCCCGCTTATTGCGCGGGCGACTCGTCGCTGCTCCACCTCCTCGAACCACCGCCAACACACACATGACAGAGCGCGCTGCGATCACCCAAGATGTCCGTCGTGCCCTCGCAGCCGAGGAGGGGAGCCGCCGCTGGCTCCGTCGCGTCGCTGCCCTCGGTGTCGTCGCCGTCCTCGTCGGAGGCGGCCTCGCCTATCGCGCGAAGAACCGTCCGCCGCCGCCCGCGCGGTACATCACGCAGCAGCCGTCGATCGGTGACGTCTCCGAGAAGGTGCAAGCGACGGGCGCCGTGCAGCCGGTCCTCCAGGTGAACGTCGGCGCGCAGGTGAACGGGCGCATCGCGAAGGTGCACGTCGACTTCAACTCCGAGGTGAAGAAGGGCGACGTCCTCGCGGAGATCGATCCCATCCAGTACGGCGCGCAGGTGAACCAGGTGAGCGCGCAGGTGCTCGCGCAGAAGGCTTCGCTCGAGAGCGCGAAGGCGAACCACGCGGCCGCGAAGCTCGCGTTCGAGCGCACGGAGCGTCTCTACCAGCAAGGGCTCGCGAGCAAGGGCGAGCTCGATGCCGCGCGCGGCCAGTACGAGGTCACGCGGGCGCAGGTGGCGGCAGCGGAGGCGCAGATCGGCGCCATCGAGGCGCAGCTGCAACAGTCCCGCGCGAACGTCGGCTGGACGAAGATCTACTCGCCCGTCGACGGCGTCGTCGTCTCGCGCGCGGTCGATCCGGGCTCCACCGTCGTCGCGAGCTTCCAAGCGCCGACGCTCTTCGTGATCGCGCAGGACCTCCGCAAGATGCGCGTGATGGCCGACATCGACGAAGCGGACGTCGGCAAGCTCAAGGAAGGCATGGAGGCGGAGGCCGTCGTCGACGCGTTCCCCGGCGAGAGCTTCCGCGGCACGGTCCAGCAAGTGCGCTACAGCCCGAACAACGTGCAGGGCGTCGTCACGTACTCGGCCGTCGTCGAGGTCGACAACCCGGAGGAGAAGCTCCGTCCCGGCATGACGGCGACGGTGACGATCAAGACGAAGGAGGTGAAGAACGCGCTCCGTGTCCCGAACGCGGCCCTCCGCTACAAGCCCACGCCCCCGATGGGCCCGAACGGCAAGCCGCTCCCGCAACCTCCCGAGCCACCGCTCGCGAAGGGCAAAGGTCGCGTCTACGTCCTCGTGAACGACAAGCCGGGCGAAGAGAAGACGGAGACGAGGATCGTCGACGTCGGCGTGACGGACGGCATCCACACGGAGGTGCTCGGAGGCCTCGCGCCCGACGCGAAGCTGGTGACGGACGAGGTGGACGATCCGGAGAAAAAGAAGAAGGGGCGGCTCTTCTAGGCCTCAGGCCTCATGGGGCGGGGCCTCAGGCCTCAGGCCGCATCTCAGTCCTCAGTCCTCAGTCCTCAGTCCTCAGCTTTTTGGGGTCTCGTTGTGGGCAATTTCCTCGAGACCTGGCCGACACCCGCGGCGTGAGCCGGGATCCCACTCGATTGAAGGTCTTCGCGATGGCAGACGAGCTCGCTCTCGAGATGTACAAGGAAACGCGGTCGTTCCCGCCGGAGGAGCGGTTTGCGTTGCAGAGCCAGATGCGGCGGGCAGCGTTGTCCGTTCCCACGAACATCGTGGAGGGGTGTGCTCGGCGTTCCGCCCGCGATTTCCTGAAGTTCCTCGACATCGCCATGGGGTCGGCTTCGGAGGCCCGCTACCTCACGGGGTTGGCAACACGCCTCGGCTACATGAACGCGACGAGCGGCCGCGAGCTGCAAAAGCGTTTTGGCGAGCTCATCAAGGCGCTTCAGTCCCTGATCGGTTCGATTGATCGCCTCGCTGCTCGTTCCACGTAGGTGTGCTGGTGGGATCCGCTGAGGACTGAGGACTGAGGACTGAGGACTGGGGACTGACGAATGCAACCCCTGATCGCCTGCCGGGGCTTGTCGAAGGACTATGAATCGGGCGCCGGCATCGTCCGCGCTCTCCGCGACATCCATCTCGAGATCGGGCAGGGCGAGTTCGTCGCGATCGTCGGGACGAGCGGCTCGGGGAAGAGCACGCTCATGAACATCCTCGGATGCCTCGATCGGCCGACCCGCGGCGTCTACGAGCTGGCGGGGTTCGACGTGGGATCGCGGTCGAGCGATGCGCGCGCGATTCTGCGGAATCGGCTCATCGGGTTCATCTTCCAGGGGTTCAATCTCCTGCCGAGGACGACGGCGCTCGAGAACGTCGAGCTGCCCCTCGTCTACCGCGGGGTGTCGGCGCGCGAGCGACGGAAGAGGGCGCTCGAGGCGCTCGCGGCGGTCGGGCTCGCAGGACGTGTGCATCATACACCGAATCAGCTCTCGGGCGGTCAGCAACAGCGCGTCGCGATCGCGCGGGCGCTCGTCACCGGGCCGCCGATGCTGCTCGCCGACGAGCCGACGGGGAACCTCGACACGCGCACGAGCCTCGAGGTGCTCGCGCTGCTCCAGAAGCTGAATCGCGAGCGCGGGATCACGATCGTCCTCGTCACGCACGAGCACGACATCGCGGCGTGCGCGTCTCGCGTCGTGACGTTCCGTGACGGTCGCATCGTCAGCGACGTGCGGAACGATCCGGTCGACGCCGCGGCGGAGCTGGAGAAGCTCCCGCCGCCGGAGGTCGCGAAATCGAGCGCCCCCGACGCGGAGGACCCCGCGACGGCGGAGCGGCGCCGTCTCGGCGGGCCGGTGCCTCGCGGCATCTACGGGATGATGGTGGCCGCCGGTCTCCTCGGGATCGTCGTCGGGATCCTCTACTGCCGCGCGATCCTCGACGTGCGCTCGACGTGGATACCCCTCGCGTTCGGCTTCGTCTTCGAGGCGATGGGCGCGGCGCGCTACGCGCGGAAGAACCTGCCTGCTCCGCTCACGAGCGATCAGCGGGTGCGCGTATCGCTCGCGTATACGCTCGGCGAGGCGATCGTCGTCGGCCTGCTCACGGCCGTCGGCTGGATGCCGTGGAGCAAGGAGGTGATGGATCGCCTGGCGTCGATGCCGACGACGCTGACGCTCGCGCTCGCGATCCTGGGGCTCGCGACGGTCGGGTTGGCGCGGTACCTCGTCCTGGCGCTGGTCGCGCCGCTGGTCGCGCCTGCTCGCGCGGAGAAGAAACACGCATGACGCTGCTGCTCGGCGCCATCCGACTCGCGCTCTCCGCCATCGTCCGCAACAAGCTCCGCGCGGCGCTGACGGTGCTGGGGATCCTCATCGGCGTCACGGCCGTCGTGATGGTGACCGCGCTCGCGGGCGGCGCGTCGGCGAGCGTCGGCGACCAGATCGACAACTTCGGCAGCAACGTCCTCTTCATCAGTCCGCAGACCGTGCAGCAGTCGGGCGTGCGTGCGAACGCCACGGGGCGCCTCACCGAGAACGACGGCAAGGCGATCGCGCGCGAGGCCGTCAGCGTCACGCACGTCGCGCCGTGGCTCTCGACGATGGGGCAGGTCGTCTGGAACGACCGCAACATGTCGACGGAGATCATCGGCACGACGCTCGACTACTTCCCGGTCCGGCGGTTCAAGGTCGGCAAGGGCGAGGCCTGGACCGAGAGCGACGAGATCCTGAAGACGAAGGTCTGCGTCATCGGCCAGACGGTGGCCGAGCACCTGTTCGGTGCCGTCGATCCGGTCGGCCGGACGATCCGGATCGGGAGCCATCCCTTCCGCGTCATCGGGGTGCTCGAGCCGAAGGGGAACTCGCCGTTCGGCGACGATCAGGACGATCGCATCATGATGCCCATCGGTAGCTTCCGAGGGCGCATCATGCGGACGTCCCCGGGCCGCGTGGACATGCTCATGGCGAGCGCCTCGTCGCCCGAGACGACCTCGCGCGCGCAGGCGCAGATCGAGTCGATCCTCCGGCAGCGACACCGGATCGGTCCCGGGCAGGAGCCGGACTTCCGCGTGAGCACGCAGTCGGAGATGCGCCAGGCGCAGGAAGGCATCGCCCAAGTCCTCTCGGCCCTCCTCCTGTCCGTCGCCGCCGTCAGTCTCGTCGTGGGCGGCATCGGCGTCATGAACATCATGCTCGTCAGCGTCGCCGAGCGGACGCGCGAGATCGGGATCCGCATGTCCATCGGCGCGCGGCAGCGCGACATCCTCCTGCAGTTCCTCGTCGAGGCGATCGTCCTGTCGATGACGGGCGGCGTCCTCGGGATCGCCATCGGCTCGGCGGCGACGATCGCCCTCGGCCATGCGCTCGGGTGGAACGCCATCCCGACGCCCACGGCGATTGGCGTCGCGGCGGCCACGAGCGCGTTCATCGGCGTGGTCTTCGGTTTCTTGCCCGCGCGGCGCGCGGCCTCGCTCGACCCCATCGAGGCGCTGCGCACGGAGTGACGCGATGCTGGCCGCGCTCTACACGGGGATCCGTCTCGCGCTGAGGGCAATCGCTCGGAGCACGCTCCGCGCGGGGCTCACGATCCTCGGGATCCTCATCGGCGTCGCCGCGGTCGTCACCGTCACGGCCCTCGGCGCGGGGGCACGCGACCGCGTCGCGTCGCAGATCCAGGCGATGGGGTCCAACGTCATCGTCGTCATCCCGCAGCAGAACACCACCTCCGGCGCGAGGAGCGCCCTCGGCGGGGGCGCGCGGCTGACGGAGGACGACGGCAAGGCGATCGTGCGCGAGGCGGTGAGCGTCGCGGCGGTCGCGCCGGCCCTTCGCACGCGCGCGCAGATCGTCGCCGGCGACAAGAACTGGTCGGCGCAGGTGATCGGCTCGACGCGGTCGTTCTTCGTCGTGCGCAACTGGCGCGTCGCCCGTGGCGCGGAGTGGGAAGAGCACGACGAGGCGACGAAATCGAAGGTCGTCGTTCTCGGCACGACCGTCGCGGAGAAGCTCTTCGGGGACGAAGATCCCGTCGGGCGGCACGTCCGCATCGGGCCGTACGCGTGGCGCGTCGTCGGGGTGCTCGAGTCGAAGGGCGAGGCGGCGTTCGGCGGCGATCAGGACAACCTCGTCCTCATGCCGATCGGCTCGATGCGCGGGCGCGTGATGCGGACGGCCCCCGGCTTCGCCGGCGTGCTGATGGTCTCCGCCACGAGCGCCGAGACCACGGATCGCGCGGTCGCGCAGATAAAATCGATCCTCCGCCAGCGCCATCGGATCCCCGAGGATCGCGACGACGACTTCTGGATCCGCACGCAGAAGGAGTTCCAGGAGATGCAGGCGTCGATCTACTCCCTGCTCACCGCCCTCCTCGTGTGCATCGCCGCCATCAGCCTGGTCGTCGGCGGGATCGGCGTCATGAACATCATGCTCGTCAGCGTGACGGAGCGTACGCGTGAGATCGGCATACGCATGGCGATCGGAGCGCAGAAGGCCGACATCATGACGCAGTTCCTCGTCGAGGCCGTCGTGCTCGCCCTCATCGGCGGCGTCGCGGGTGCGATCGCGGGCGTCGCGGCGATCGGCGCCTTGGCCGACGGGCTCGACTGGCCGATGAAGCTGGATCCGACCGCGCTCACGGTCGCGATCATGACGAGCGCGATCACGGGCATCACGTTCGGCTTCTTCCCGGCGCGTCGCGCCGCGAGGCTCGATCCCATCGTCGCGCTCCGGCACGAGTAGCCGTCCCGAGCGTGAGGAACGGGATTGTCGCTCGCTGAAAGACGGCGACGCTTGATCCGTCATCGCGGCCGGGTAAATGCCGCGCGCGATGGCGAACTCGGCGAACTCGACGACGCTGCCTCGGCTTCCGATCCGTGGAACGATCACGAGCTGGCTGCCCGACGACTCGATCGGGCGCATCAAGCTCGAGTCGGGCGAGGAGATCCGCTTCGGACATTCGGCGTGCGTGGACCTCATGCCGAAGGTCGGCGCGGAGGTCTGGGTCGTCGAGGTCGCGCCGCATCCGCTCGGAGGCCTTCGCGCGAAGGTCCTCAACACGACCGGCGAGCGAACGCCCGATCGCGCGACGGCCGCGCTCGCCGCGCACGAGCGGCGCGAGAAGCTCCGTCCCGCCGTGGAGGCGGAGGTCGAGGCGATCAAGGCCGAGTGCGCACGGACGCTCGACGCTCGGCCGGCGCCGTGGGTCGTGGCGGCCGCGGCGGGCGCCGACGGGATCGCCGACATCGAGGCTCTGCGCGAGAGGATGCCGCGCGACGAGATCGCCGCGCTCGTGTCCACGATCCCCGCGGTGGTGGACGGCGAGCCCGGCGATCTCCGGCTCTACGATCTCGAGTGGGCGGACACGTGGCGGCATCTCGAGATCTGGACGGACCCGTGCTTCGTCCCGTTCGCCGCCGAGGGCAGCAACCACCTCGGCCTGTTCGCGCACCCGCTCGCGATCGAGGCGGATCTCCCGGCGCCGGTGCTCTTCCGCTTCCACGATCACGACCCGATCTTCGCGTGGGTCGCCGAGAGCGCGGAGCACTTCGTCCGCATGATCGAAGCCGCCGCGCGCGGCGACGACGTCGAGTCGCTCCGCGGCGACCGTCACGCGATGATCGACGCGCTCGTCGACGCGACCATGCGCGAGGACGTCAGCGACGACGTCGAACGCAAGGACGTCCACGCGCTCTTCTGGAGCGGCTCGCGCGTGCTCGAGTCGGCCGCCGCCGAGCGCCTCGAGGCGCTCTATCGTGAGCGCGGCTGGGCGTTCCCGCTCGCCTCGATCAACGCGCAGCGCGCGCTGTCGGAGTGGCAGGACCGCATCGACGCCGCGTGGGCGAAGCTTCGCTGACCCCGTGGAGCCCGACGCCTCCTACGGGACCGCGGCCATCTCGTCGTCCGTCAACGCGCGCGCGTAGAACTTGATCTCGTCGAAGGCGACCTTCGCGTTCGACCCGAAGTAGCAGGACTGCTGGTCCGCCTTCCAGCGCTGGTCGAAGGTCACCGTCACGGGCTCCGTGCCCGAGCCGATCAGGATCCGCGCATCGTGATCCGTCCAGCTCACGACGACGCGCGTCCAGACGCCCTTCTCGACCCTGAACGGATGCGTCCCGGCGTAGACGGCGGGGGCGTTTGCGTCTTCCTTGGCGAGCTGGAAGGCGACCTCGAGCTCTTGCGGCTGGCGTGTCTTCGCACGCCAGATGAACAGGTGATTGCTTTCGCTGTTCTGGTTGGAGAAGTACCCCGCGCTGTTCTGGAGAGTCGGAGGCTCGTCGTCGTCGTCGCGCATCCAGAACGACAGCGCTCCATTGTCGCGGAGCTCGACCAACGTCGCCCAACAGACCAGCCTCTCGTTGCCCCTTCGCGCGAAGACGACGCCGCGCCCGTACTTCCCCTCGCCTCGGACCACGTCCGGGTTCGGAGCGTCGATCTCCGCGTTGTGCCCGGCGCCGCTCCGGTCGAGGACGGTCGCGCCGGATTCCTCCTCGAAGTCCCAGTAGGCGAGGAGCGGCGGAGGCACGTACGCGGCGTCGGCGTCCGGCGGGGCGTCCTCGCCGTCTGCATCGACGGCAGCGTCCGGAGACGGAGAGGGAGGGGGCCCGGGGTCGCCGTCGTCGCTCGTGCCGAACGCAGCGCACGCGACGAGCGCACCCGCCGTCGAGACAATGAAGAATGCGCGACGGCCGAGGTGCTTCGTAAGCCGTGCGCCGTGCTCGTTCGGGCTCACGGAGCTCAGATTATCGTAGACGGCCCCGCGCGGCTCGCCTCGCCTCCGTCGGAACGAGGACGCGTTCGTAATCACTTGCGAAACCCCAGGGGGGCGAGGAGCGTTTCGGGCGCGTCGGCGGTGACGCGCAGGCGCGCGGACGGTTGCATCGTTGTCACGTCGGTTACATCTCGGCGCCGTCGTGAAATGCCGCTCACCGGCCTCGCGAGCGTGTGACAGGCTCCCCTTCGAGCTCCGAATCGGAGGATGGCCATGCGGAGGATGCTCTCGCGAGCCGCGCTCTGCTGCTTCATCGTCGCGTCCTCGTTCGTCGGGCAGACCGCGGCGGCCGCCGATGGCGACCCGTGCGACGCGCTCACCGACGAGGACAACGGCGTTCCGACGCTCTACATCGAGAACGGCGACACGCAGGAGCCGCTGGTCAAGAAGATCGGCAAGCTGCTCATGCAGTCGAAGGAGAAGCTGCGCGTCGTCTACCGGAACCGACCGACCTGCAATCTCCGGAACAGCCTGTTCACCGGGGCGACGATGCAGACGGTGGTCGACGGCACCACCGCTCGCCCCGTGCGCTACATCCCGGGCAGGGCCGACTGGGATCCGTCGGGGCCCGCGCCGACGTGCACGGTGCCCGATCCGCCGACGCCGGGGGAGCCGATCGTCCTCGGCATCGGGGCGACGTATCTCTCGAGCTGTCCTGCGACGCCCGCTCAGCCTCCCGACGTGAAGGTCTTCGACGGCCCCGTGCAGGCGTACGGGTTCGTCACGCACAAGAACAGCAGCCAGGTCGCGATCACCGCGGAGGAGGGCTACCTCGCGTACGGCTTCACCGAGGGCGGCGGTGAGGCGGCGCCTTGGGTGATCCAGAACCTCCGCTTCAAGCGCGGCAACACGGCGAGCACGACGCTGACGATGGCCGCGGCGATCCGGCTCCTGCCGTCGCAGATGAAGGCGGCGCCCGACTCCGGGACCTCGGAGGCGCTCATCGCGTCGGTCATGGGTAGCCCGAACCCCGAGGCGACGATCGGCATCCTCGGGACGGAGCTCTACGACCAGCGGCGCGCCGACATCAAGCTGCTCGCGTTCAAGGGATTCGGGCAGCGTTACGCCTACTACCCCGACTCGACGCCGACGAGCTTCGACAAGCAGAACGTGCGCGACGGGCACTACCTCCCGTGGTCACCGACGCCGTACATCGCGAAGGTCGACGCGAAAGGGAACATCGCCGACCCGAACGCGCGCCGCTTCTACGAGCTCGTCATGGGCACGCGTGCGGGCGACGACGTCGACGGGCTCCTCCAGGTCGTGACGAGCGGGCTCGTCCCGCGTTGCGCGATGAAGGTGACCCGCGCCGGTGAGGGCGCCGACCTGACGCTCTACTCCGATCCGGAGCCGTGTCACTGCTTCTTCGAGAAGAACGTGCCTGGAGGCTCGACCACGTGCACGCCGTGCACGGACGACGGGCTCTGCGGCGGCGGAAAGTGTCGCCACGGCTTCTGCGAGGCGCGGTGATGACGACGACGAACGGGACGATCCGCTCGGTGCTCGCCGGAGTCTTCCTCGCCGAGTGCGTGTCGCTCGCGGCGTTCGCGTGCGACGACTCGACCGCCGTGAAGGAGTCGCTCGTCGACGCGGGCGTGCCGGCGAACGACGCGGGCACGTCCGGCGGTGACGACGCGGGACTGAAGGACTGCTTCGACGATCCGAAGACGCACTTCGAGATCATCAATGCCTGCACGAACGCGGTCCGGATCGAGAAGAACCCCCAGCTGAGCAAGCTCCTCCCCGACGGCGGGCTGCCGCCCCTCGAGTGAAGGAGACGCATGCAGGGAGAGGTCTCGGTGGAGTGCGTGCCGTGAGGGCCACGGGCTCTGCTGCGTTCATCGCGCTCCTCCTCGGGAGCGGTGTCGCTTCTGCGGACGCTGCTCGAGAGCCGTCCGCTGACGATCGATCGCCGCCGGAGGCGTCGAGCTCGCTCGAAGAGCGCGTGCACGCCCTCGAAGAGAAGCTCGCCGCACGCGAGCGCGACGCGGCGAGGCCGGTCGTCGTCTCGGGCTACGTCCACATGGACTGGGTCGCCTTCCGGCAGTCGTCGCAAGACGAGGTCTCGCAGGACGGCGATCCGCTGAACGAAGAGCGCTTCGTCCTCCGCCGCGCGCGCATCCGTGTCGAGCGGGACGAGGGGCTCTTCCACGGCGCCTTCGAGATCGACGGCAACACGATCGCCGGCCCGCAGCTCCGGCCGATCAACGCGGAGGCGTCGTTCAAGTGGCCCGCGCGCCGGCCCTACGCGCGCGCCCCGTGGGCGCTCGAGCCCGCCGGCTCGAGGAACACGAGCGTGGACGGCCCCGATCCCAAGAGCTCGACGGATCGCGCCGAGCCGCCCTCGCCGTACGACCCGTGGTTCATGGTGACCGCGGGGCTGTTCCGCACGCCGTTCGGCTTCGAGGTGCAGGAGTCGGAGCGGCAGCGGCCCTGGCTCGAGCGCGCGACCGTGTCGAACGCGCTCTTCCCGCAGTCGTTCGATCTCGGCCTCCGCGTGGTCGGCGGCTTCGCGTTCGTCCGTTATGCGCTCGGGTTGATGAACGGCGATCCGATCGGCGAGCGCACGTTCCCCGGCCGCGATCCGAACCGGAGCAAGGACCTCGTCTTCCGGATCGGCGGCGCCACCCGGGTGACGGAGCGCGCCTGGATCGAGGCCGGCTTCTCCGCGCTCACCGGGCGCGGCTTCAGCCGTGGCCAGCCGGCGACCAAGGACGTCATCCAATGGCAGGACGCCAACGACGACGGCGTCGTCGATCCCGCCGAGCTCGAGATGATTCCGGGAGCGCCCGCCACGCCTTCGCAGAGCTTCAAGCGCTTCGCGCTCGGCGCCGACCTCCGCGCCGGAGTCGTGCTGCCGGTCCTCGGAGAGCTCGGCGCACGCTTCGAGATCGTGCGCGCGCAGAACCTCGACCGAGGGCTCATGGTCTCCGATCCGATCGCAGCGACGCGCGATCTCCGCCAGCTCGGCTTCTACGTCGGCGTCTGGCAGGAGCTGACCCGCTGGGCGATGATCGCGGTCCGCTACGACCGCTACAATCCGGACGCCGACGCGCGCGAGCAGACGCCGTTCGCGATCGTCCCGCGCGATCCGTCGCTGTCCACGTGGTCGTTCAGCGCGACCGGCCGTGCGGGACCGGCGCGGCTCGTCGCACAGTACGATCGGCGTACGAACGCCCTCGGACGAACGCCGTCCGGAGCGCCGACCACGCTGGCGGACGACTCGTTCACGCTGCGCGCGGAGGTGCGCTTCTGATGCGGTCCGCGCGTCTCGTTCTCGCGATGCTCGCGACGTGCGCGGCGTTCGCCGCGTGCGACGGCACGCGCGCCGACGAGGGACGCGACGCGCTCGTGCAGGTCGAGGGCGGGCAGTTCTTCCGCGAGGCGATGCCCGCCGAGCAGGGCGGCCCGCGCGTGGTGAGCGCCACGGTGCGCGGACGCCTGCGCGCGGGGACGAGCACGCAGAGCGCCGTCGGCGACCTCGAGCGATCGGCCACGGCGATCGCCTTCGGCCTCGCCGGCGACGTCGGCTATTGGGTCGTCCCCGCCGGGCTGCCGAATCCGTCGTCGCCGGATCTGCCGACCTTCTCCATCGTCTTCGGCGTCGCGGATCGGCTGCCTCCGGGGCCCCGCGAGCTCGTGTTCCGCGCCGTCGACGCCGAGGGGCGCTTCGGCCCGCCTCTGATCCGGCCGCTCGAAGTCGTGTCCGACGTCCCGAGCGGGCGGCTCGTCATCTCGCTGACCTGGAACAACCGTGCGGACCTCGATCTGCACGTGGTCACGCCATCGGGGATCGAGATCTTCAAGCGCAACCCCACGGAGTACGAGCGGCCGCCGCCGAGCGCGGGGCCCGTCCCGATGGGAGCTCCGACGGACGGAGGCGTGCTCGATCGCGACTCGAACGCGCAGTGCGTGCCCGATGGGCGCCGCGCCGAGAACGTGATCTGGACCGAGGCGCCGCCGCCGGGACGCTACGTCGTGCGTGTCGACACGTATTCGCTCTGCGGCGAGCCGAGCGCGTACTGGCGCGTGACCGCGCGGCTCGACGGCGCGGTCATCGGCGAGGCGGCCGGGACGAGCACGGAGTACGACGTGCGCTTCCCCCACAACCGCGGGGCCGGCGTGCTCGCCCTCGAGCTCGACGTGCCTTGAGGCGATCATGCGCGGACGACGTCTTCTCGCGCTCCTCGCCGCCGCGTCGCTGCTCGGTGCGAGCCCGGACGCGCACGCGCAGGAGCGCGGCGGCGTCGGAGGTCAGCCCGCGAAGCGCAAGCTCACGAAGATGCCGCGGCTCGTCCGCTTCGTCGAAGCGGAGTACCCGCCCGACGAGAAGGCCGCCGGGGTCACGGCGTCGGTCGTCCTCACGATCGAGATCGCGGCAACCGGAAAGGTCACGAACGTCACCGTGGCCCGCTCGGCCGGCGCGGACTTCGACGAGGCGGCGGTTCGTGCGGCATCGCAGTTCGAGTTCGAGCCGGCGGAGGTCGACGACAAGCCCGCGCCGTCGAAGATCACGTATCGCTACGACTTCGTCATCACGGAGGAGCCCGCGCCCGGGCCCGCCGAGCCTCCGCCAGCGCCCGCTCCTGCCGAGCCCGCGCCCGCGGAGCCCGCGCCCGCGCCTCCGGTCGCGCCGAAGCCGACCGCGCCGGAGGGCGAGATCCAGGAGGTGCAGGTCCGCGGCCGCTCGCGTGCGCGCCGCGAGACGGTCGACTACGTCGTCCGAGCCGAGCAGGCCAAGAAGGTCGCGGGCACGCAGGGCGACGTCCTCAAGGTCGTGCAGAACCTACCGGGCATGTCGCGACCGCCGATGGCCTCGGGGCAGATCGTCGTCTGGGGTTCGGCGCCACGAGACACGCGCGTCTACGTGGACGGGGTCGACGTGCCGGCGCTCTATCACGGGAGCGGCCTCCGCGGGACCATCAACTCGGACCTCGTCGCGACCATCGATCTCGTGCCCGGCGCGTTCGGCGCCGAGTACGGCCGCGGGCTCGGAGGCCTCGTCCGCGTCGAGACGCGCGCGCTGCCGCGCGGGACACACGGCTACGTCGGCGCGGACACGCTCGACGGATCGGCCTTCGTCTCCACCGAGATCGGGCCTCGTGTCCGCGCCGGCGCCGGCTTCCGTTACGGCTGGCTCGATCGCCTGCTGCCGCTCGTGACCGATCGCGACGTCGGCGACTACTTCCCGATCCCGCGTTACGCCGACGCGCAGGTGAAGGCGACGATCGACCTTCGCGAGCGAGAGAGCGTCGACGCCGTCTTCCTCGTGTCCTCCGATCGGCTCGACCGCACCGTGCCGTCGCCGGACCCCGCGAAGCGGCGCGTCGAGGCCACGCGCTCCGGCTTCTGGCGTGCGTATGCGCGCTACACGAACGTGTCCGAGATCGGCACGTCGGTCGTCACGCCCTTCGTCGGGCAGGACTCGTCGTCCCTCGTCCAGCGCTTCGGAGAGACGCCGGCGCGCCTCGTGATCGACTCCGATCGGTACGGTCTGCGCGGCTCGCTCCGCTCTCCCATCGGGCGTCACGTCTCGCTCGTCACCGGGATCGACGCGCTCGGCACCTCGTCGCGCATCGCGCGCGAGGGATCGCTGACGCTCCCGCCGCGCGAGGGCGACATCACCGTGTTCGGGCAGCCGCCGGGCGACGAGTACGCGTTCGACTCGTGGAGGACGCACGTGGTCGACGTCGGGCCGTATGCGTACGCCGACGTGCGGCTCGGACCGGTCACGCTGACGCCGGGCGTGCGCTTCGACGCGTATCTCGTCGAAGGCTCGAAGAAGCTCCCGCCCTCGGGCAACGTCCCTCCGCTCGGCTTCTCGCGGATGAACACCGCCGTGGCGCCGCGCGCCAGCGCGCGGTGGAACGTCACGCGCCGCTTCGCGTTGACCGCCGGCTACGGCAACTACCATCAGCCGCCGGAGCCGGAGGAGCTGTCGGCGATCTTCGGGACGCCCGATCTCGGGCTCTCGCGCGCGATGCACGTCACCGTCGGCGAGTCGCTGCGCATCACGGACACCCTCACGCTCGACGTGGTCGCGTTCGACAAACGGATGAAGGACCTCGTCGTTCGGAGCCGCCTCGTGAACCCGCTTCGCGCGCGTGCGCTCACGCAGAACGGAGAGGGACGCAGCTACGGACTGCAGTTCTTCGTGCGCCAGGAGCTCTGGAAGGGCTTCTTCGGTTGGGTCTCCTACGCGATCAGCAAGAGCGAGCGACGCTACGAGGGCGACGAGCGTTGGCGTCCGTTCGACTACGACCAGCCGCACGTGCTCTCGGTCGTGGCGAGCCAGGAGATCGGCCGCTTCGGCATCGGCGCGCGCTTCCGCTACGCGAGCGGCAACCCGAGGACGCCGGTGGTCGGCAGCGTCTACGACGCGCGCTCCGATCGGTGGGACCCGGTGTTCGGCGCGCACAACGCGATCCGCATCCCGGACTTCTGGCAGCTCGACCTCCGCGTCGATCGGACGTTTCCGATCGGCGATACCGCGAAGCTCCTCGTCTTCGTCGACCTGCAGAACGTGACCGGTCGCGAGAACGCCGAGGAGATCGTCTACTCGGGCGACTTCCGCACGCGAGGCACGATCCGCGGCCTTCCTTTCATCGCCGTGGTCGGCGGGAGGCTCGAGCTGTGAAGGCGCTTCGTCGATTCGCCCCGCTCGTGCTCCTCGCCGCCGGCGCACAGGTCCACTGCCGTCCCGATCTCGGGGATCGCGAGTCGCTCGTGACGCGCACGCAGGTGCTCGCGGTGCGCGGCGATCCTCCGGAGGCGAAGCCCGGCGAGACCGTGCGCTGGTCGCTGCTCGTCGCGACGCCGGACGGCCCGATCGCGACACCGCTCGCGAGCTGGGCCTTCTGCGCCCAGCCGAAGCTCCTCACCGAGAACGGCGCGGTGAGCGCCGCGTGCCTCGCGGACGCCGTGCGTCCCATCGCCGAGGGGGCGCCGAGCATCGAAGCGCCGATCCCGGACGACGCCTGCAGGCTCTTCGGACCGGAGGTGACGTCCGCCGACCTCCGGCCCCGCGATCCGGACGTGACGGGCGGCTACTACCAGCCGTTGCGCGTGACGGTCTTCGGCCCGCGCGCCGACGTCGAAGGTCCGACCGTCGCGTTCGGGCTCGAGCGCATCACCTGCAACCTCGCCGACGCCGCCGCGGACGTCGCCCGTGCGTTCGGCGAGCGTCACGCCCCGAATCAGAACCCCACGCTCGGCCTGCTCTCCGCGCGCCGAGGCGACGCGCCCGTCGCGCTCGACGCCGTCCCGCGCGGCTCCACCGTCACGCTCCGCGTCGAGTGGCCGGAGACGTCCGCGGAGCGCTACGTCGCCTACGACCTCGCCACGCGCACCCTCGTGGATCGGCGCGAGTCGATGCGCGTGTCCTGGTTCGCGACCGCCGGCTCGTTCGCGAACGATCGCACGGGCCGCGCGGAGGACGAGCTCGAGACCTTCACGGAGAACGAGTGGACCGCGCCGGACGAGGCGCGCAGCGTCCACCTCTTCGTCGTGCTCCGCGACGCGCGGGGAGGCGTCGCCTTCGCGAGCCACGAGATCGTGACGCGGTGACGTCGAGTCGAAATGGACTCATTGCACCGTCAGCCGCACGTCGTCGACGGTCATGGTGATCGGACGATCGACGCAGTGCGGTCCGAGATAGAGCGCGACGGGCCCCGAGCGGATGCACGCCTCCGGACCGCCCGTGAGCGAGCCCGCGGGCTCGCCGTCGATCGTGGCCTCGATCGTCGGCGTGCTGCGCACGTCGAAGGTCAAGCCGACGCGCGAGAACGTGCCCGGCGTCGCGCGTCGGTTCAGCGGGGCCGTCCGTAGCGGCGTGCCGGAAGGATCGTCCTGTCGAATGACGACCGGGTTGTTGCTGTACGGAACGACGAGGGCGGAGCACTGTCTGGCGATCTGGAGCATCACGATCGTCGCGTCCGTCACGGACTCCACGAGGACGGCGAAGGACAGCTCGGCGCGGCTCCACTGCCCGGGGATGGTCCGCACGAGTTGCGCGAACCTGCAGTCCGAGCTGCCGCCGTTCGGCACCGTGATGCGTGCGGCTCGCGGACGAGAGAAGAAGAGCTCGTCCTCGAAGGTGACGCTCGCATTCGCGCGCTCGTTGCGAAACGAGTCCCATCCGTCGAGGACCGTCGAGACCCCGTCGAAGTCGGCGCAGAAGGCGCCGGCCGCGCCGG
>Ga0207864_1000506_pt1 | contig 53397 bp, 44 predicted proteins | sample HigsolmetaAR202D_FD_184834 | JGI IMG/M metagenome (GOLD analysis project Ga0207864, IMG submission 184834) | Ionic liquid and high solid enriched microbial communities from the Joint BioEnergy Institute, USA - AR20-2-D (SPAdes) (version 2) ...
ACAGCGCACAGCGCCATGAGCGTGTCGCCGATCCGGAACGCTTCGTTGTAGGCGGGAATGACGATGGAGAGCGACGGGGAGCGCACGGCGTCAGAGCGCGGGCCGGGGGGAGTGTCGACCCGCTGATCCGCATTGTCGCAGACCGTGCGTCGAGGCGACAGTCCGCTGAACGCCGCTCTCGCCGGTTCGGGCCGTCTTTCTGCGGGATCGGGCCGGCTGATAGAATCGGCTGGTTGATCGGATCTGTCGCGACCGACCCCGTGAAGCTGTCCATCGTGATGCCGGCGTTCAATGAACGCCACACCATTCGGGAGATCCTCGCTGCGGTGCTGGCGGTGGAGCTGCCTGACCGGCTCGAGCGCGAGATCCTCGTGGTCGACGACGGCTCGACCGACGGGACGCGGGAAATCCTCGCCGAATACGACGGACGCGACGGCGTTCGCGTCCTGCTCCAGCCTGCGAACCGTGGCAAGGGCGCGGCAATCGCGCGCGGTTTCCGCGAGGCGACGGGCGACATCCTGCTGATTCAGGATGCCGACCTCGAGTACGACCCGGCCGAGTACCCGATCCTGCTGGGGCCGATTCTCGACGGCCGTGCCGATGTCGTCTACGGATCGCGCTTTCTCGGCAACCCGCGCGGTCACCGGGTGCTGTACTTCTGGCATTCGGTGGGAAACAGGCTGCTCACGCTGCTGTCGAACGCATTCACCGACCTGAACCTCACCGACATGGAGACCTGCTACAAGGTCATGAAGCGCGAGGTTGCCGAGCGCCTCGATCTGCAGTCGGCGCGGTTCGGCGTCGAGCCGGAAATCACCTGCAAGGTCGGCCGGCTCGGGGTGCGGATTTACGAGGTGCCCATCTCGTACAACGGCCGCACGTATGCCGAGGGCAAGAAGATCGGCCTGAAGGATGCGTTCCAGGCCGTGTGGACGATCCTGAAGTACGCCCGCTGGAGGCCGGAATGACGACCGAGCCGGCTGCGGTCGCGCCGGATCGGCCGGCCGATGACATCGGGGCCGAGACCCTGCGCCGGATGGCCGGTCTCGAGGCGTACAACCGCTGGCTGCACGACCGCTTCGACCCCTACCTCGGCCGGCGGATCCTCGAGATCGGGTCGGGCATCGGCAACCAGACCCGCTACTTCGCCGATCGCGAACGGGTGATTGCCTCCGACATCGATCCGTACTACGTCGACATCCTGCGATCGCGCTTTGGCGGGCGTCCGAACGTGCGGTTCGCGTCGTTCCGCTTTCCACTCACGGAAGCCGATCGCGCCGACCTGCGCGCCGAGCGCATCGACACCATCGTCTGTCTCAACGTGCTCGAGCACATCGAGGACGACGCCGCCACGCTGCGGGACTGCGCAGCGGTGCTGCCGGAAGGCGGACGGCTCGTGCTGCTCGTGCCGGCGCTGCGGGCGCTTTACGGCACGCTCGACATCCACCTGAGCCACTTCCGACGGTACGAGAAGGAGCCGCTGCGCGAGCTGCTCGAGCGCACCGGGTTCGCGGTGGACGACCTGCGCTTCGTCAACCGCGTGGCCGTCTTCGGCTGGTGGCTGAGCTCGCGGGTGCTGAAACGCAAGGTGCTCCCGAAGGATCAGCTCGCCGTCTTCCGGCTGATGATGCCGCTGCTGAGGCTCGAGGAGAAGCGCCCGCCGTCGTTCGGCCTCTCGCTGCTGGCGCTCGCACGACGCGTATAGCGCCAGGCGCGGCTGTTGGGCAACGGCACCGGCATGAGCGGCTCTCCGACACGGGCGATTCACGAGACGCTTCCGCGGACGGCGTTTCCCGTCGCGCCTCTGGCAGCCGCGCTGCTCGGCTTCGCCTGGTTCGTGCAGCTCGGCGGCCTGCGCGCCCTCGATCCGTCGAACCTGGACTGGATCATCGGCGACCACGCGCAGCACCTGCTCGGCTGGCTCTTCTTCCGCAACGAGGACTGGCGCCTGCCGCTCGGAGCGATCGGGAGTCTGCTCTACCCGGTCGGCACGACGATCGGATTTACCGACTCGAATCCATGGGTGGCGGTTCTGCTCAGGCCGTTCTCGGGCGTGCTGCCGGCAGACTTCCAGTTCATTGGCGCCTGGCTTGCGCTGAGCTTCACGCTTCAGGGCTGGTACGGCGCACGCATCATGGAAGCGCTGGGCGCGCGGCCCGTCGCGCAGCTGGCCGGTGCCGCCCTGTTCATTCTGGCGCCGCCGCTCGTCCGTCGTCTGGGACACGACACGCTCACGGCGCACTGGCTGCTGCTGGCACTCGTCTGGCTGAACCTGCGCCGGACCCGGAACGTCCGCGGGACGCTTGTGCATGCAGCGGTGCTGAACGTTGTTGCGGCCGGTGTGCATCCCTACCTGGCGGCGATGGTGCTCGCCCTGACCGTCGCGCTGCTCGCGCGGCTTGTCGTAGATCAGCTCTTGCCGGTCGGTGCCGCCGCGGCGGCCGGGGCGGTGACGATGAGCCTCGTAGCGGGTGTGTTCCTGCTGTTCGGCTACCTTGGGACCTCGGCCGAGCTCGAAAGCGGCGGCTTCGGCCTGTACTCCGCCGACCTGCTCGCGCTGATCAATCCATTCGACTATTCACGCTGGCTGCCGGCGCTGCCCGCGGGTGAAGGGCAGTACGAAGGCTTCGGCTATCTCGGAGCCGGTGGCGTCGGTCTCGCTGTCGCAGCGCTCGTGGTGGCCAGGCTCCGCGGCGTCACCCTTCGGCCGGCACCGTCGGTCGTGCCGTTGACGATAGCGGCGATGCTGATGTTCGTCTTCGCGCTGTCGGATCACGTCACGGTGGCAGGCCGCATCGTCCTGACGATGCGGAGCCTGTACGACCTGGCCGGATCGCTGGTCGAGTCGATGCGTGCGTCGGGCCGGTTCGTCTGGCCCCTGCACTATCTCGCGCTGACCGGAGCGCTGGCCGTTGTCGTGCGGCGGGACGTGCTGAAGCCGGCGGTTGCGACGGCGCTCATCGTGGCCGCCGCTGCGGCTCAGGCGGTCGAGCGACGTCCCGAGCCGCTCTTCTATCCGCACGGGTGGAAGCGCCTCGCGCACCCGGCGTGGGCCCGCGTCGGCGTCAGCTACCGGCACTTCGTGCTCTATCCCGGGTACTACCCGGTTGGTCCGGGCGAATGTCCGGCGTCGTCGCTGGAGTGGTCCGAAGTCAGGCCGCTGGCCTACGAAGCCTACCGTCAGCGCATGACCTTCAACAGCGGCTACGTGGCACGGGTGCCGATGGAAGCCCTGCGGCGCTATTGTGCGTCGCTCGACGATGATGTGGCCGCCGGGCGTCTGGATCCGCGGAGCGTGTACGTGGTGGAGCCCGATCGCATCGAGGCGTTCACCCGGGCCGGTGCCACGTGCGGCACACTCGACGCCTACCACGTGTGCGTGGCGCCGGTCGTTGGCGGTCCGTTCCGTCGCGCGCTCGAAGAGAATCCCGTGCGGTGATGACGCGGCCGCCGGTTCGACGACGGCCGCGCGTCACCCCGGCACTGGTCAGCCGGTGCTCGACGTCGACCCGGCCGCGGCACCCACGACGGCGACGATCGCCGGTCGCAGCAGCTCGCCTTCGATCAGGTAGCCTGGCTTGACGACGCCGGCCACGTAGCCTTCGCCGAGACCGTCGGCCGGCGGCACGGTCGAGACCGCTTCGTGGAACGTCGGATCGAAGGGCTGGCCGAGCGGATCGATGCGCGTGACGCCAAGGCCCTCGAGCGTCGAGAGAAACTGCTGCCGCACGAGGGCGACGCCCTGCACGAACGGATCGTCGAGCCGCTCACGCCCGGCGTCGAGGGCGCGGTCCAGGTTGTCGAGGACTTCGAGGAACGACCCGATCAGCGCCCGGCGTCCGCGCTCGACGTCCTTCTGCAGCTCGCGCCGCAGCCGCGCGCGCGCCTGTTCGAACTCGTCGGTCGCCGCGCGGTACCGCGCCAGCAGCTGCTGCAGCTCGGCATCCTTCGCGGCGAGCCGGGCCTCCAGCTCCTCGACGTAGGTCGGCTTGAGCCTGGGAGGTTCCGCATCGGCAGGCGCGCTCTCGCCGCGCACCCACCAGCGGCGATCGTTCACCTTGATTTCGTCTGCCATATCCGCCGATTCGCACCGAGGGCCGGCACGAAGCCGGCCCTCGACCATTCACCGAAAGTACAGAGACTGCGACCGGGCGATCCCGGCGCGGTCCGGACCGGTCGTCCCGATCGTCGGGGACCGGCAGATTACGCGTCCACCGTCCTCGGTTCGAACGCGAACGTGAGCGCGTCGTCGGCCTCGTCGATCGTGACGGTACCGCCGTGCTCGAGCCGGCCGAAGAGGATCTCGTCGGTCAGCCGATCCCTCACCTCGCGCTGGACGACGCGTGCGAGGGGGCGGGCGCCGTAGACCGGATCGTACCCCTTCCGGGCGAGCCAGGTGCGGGCGGCCGGCGTGAGCGTGATGGCGACCCTGCGCTCGCTCAGCTGCGACTCGAGCTGCAGGATGAACTTGTCGACGATCGTCTCCATCACATAAGGACTGAGGTTGTCGAACGTCACGATGGCGTCGAGACGATTGCGGAACTCGGGCGAGAACATCCGCTCGATGGCCGCCTTCGACCGGCCGGCCGCCGCGCGCCGCAGGCTCTCGCTGCCGCCTTCGCTGTCGTCGTCGACGAAGCCGATCGACCGCGTGCTCATCTCGCGCGAGCCGGCGTTCGACGTGAGGATCAGCACCGTGTTGCGGAAGTCCGCCTTGCGCCCGCTGTTGTCGGTGAGCGTGGCGTGATCCATCACCTGCAGCAGGATGTTGAAGATGTCGGGATGCGCCTTCTCGATCTCGTCGAGCAGCACCACGCTGTAGGGATGGTTGCGGACCGCATCGACGAGCTGGCCGCCCTGCTCGAAGCCGACGTATCCCGGCGGTGCGCCGATGAGCCGTGCCACGGCGTGCTTCTCCATGTACTCGCTCATGTCGAAGCGGATGAACTCGTTGCCGAGCAGCAGCGCCAGCTGCCTGGCCAGCTCCGTCTTGCCGACGCCGGTCGGGCCGGTGAACAGGAAGCAGCCGGCCGGACGATCGGGCAGCGCCAGGCCCGCGCGCGAGCGCTTGATCGCCTGGGCGACGAGGCGCACCGCCTCTTCCTGGCCGAAGACGACGCGGTTGAGCGACTCTTCGAGCGTGCGCAGCCGTTCGCGATCGGAAGCCGTGGCCTGTTTGGCCGGAATCCTCGCCATCCGGGCCACGACGGCTTCGATGTCGGCGACGTCGACCACCGGACGAGGCGGTGCAGCGTCAGCTTCCGCGACGTCGGCGTCGGCGGGACGCGCGGTGGCGTCGGCCGCCGTGGCGTCGACGGGAACGAGCGCCTGCGACGGCGCGGCCGCACCGGACGCCTGCCGGAGCCGCATGACGGCGCCGGCTTCGTCGATGACGTCGATGGCGCTGTCGGGCAGCCTGAAGTCGCGCAGGTGCCGCGCGGCGAGTCGCGCGGCCGCCTCGAGCGCCGAGTCGGTGTAGGTGAGCTGGTGGTACTCCTCGTAGCGCTGCTTGAGGCCGCGCAGGATGCCGACAGTGTCCTCGATCGACGGCTCTTCGATCGCGATGCGCTGGAGCCGGCGCGCCAGCGCGCGATCCTTCTCGATCTGCTTGAACTCTTCGGTCGTGGTCGAGCCGATGACGCGGAGCTGGCCGGTGGTCAGGATCGGCTTGATCATCGTGGCCAGATCCATCGTCCCGCCGGTTGTCGCCCCGGCGCCGACCGTCGAGTGGATCTCGTCGATGAAGAGAATCGGTCGGGGGCGGGCGGCCAGCGCGTTGACGACCGCCTTGAACCGCTCCTCGAAGTCGCCGCGGAAGCGCGTGCCGGCCAGCAGTGCACTCGTGTCGAGCGAGAAGATCTCGGCGTCCTTCAGCACCTCGGGCACGTCGTCGTCGAGCAGGCGCTGGGCGAGCCCTTCGGCCATGGCCGTCTTGCCCACGCCGGCATCGCCGACGAAGACCGGATTGTTCTTGCGCCGACGGCAGAGGACCTCGATCGTGCGCTGCAGTTCCGCGGTGCGGCCGATGAGCGGGTCGAGCATCCCCTTGCGCGCCAGCTCGGTGAGGTTGATGCAGTAGGCGGCCAGCGGATCGCGCGCCGCTGCGGGACCTTCGTCGCCGGAACCGGCGCGCGCCTGCCGCTCGCCACCGTCCTCGTTGTCGGAGTGGGGGACGAGCGGGGCGCGCGTGACGCCGTGCGAGATGAACTCGAGAATGTCGAGCCGGGTGACGCCCTGACCTTCGAGCAGCCGGGCCGCATGCGATCGGGGCTGCTGCATCATCGCCGCGAGGATGTCGCCGGCGCGGACTTCAGGGCGCTGCGCGCTCTGGACATGCAGAACGGCCGTCTGGAGGACGCGGCGGAATGCCGCGGTCTGCTCGGGCTCCCGCTCCTGGCCGCGACGGACCTTCTCGACCATCTCGTCCAGGTACTCGTTCAGGTCACGGCGCAGGCGGATGAGGTCGACGCCGCAACCCTGCAGGATGCGCTCGCCTTCCTGGTCGTGCGCGAGCGCGAAGAGCAGGTGCTCCAGCGTCAGGTAGGCGTGCCGACGCGAGACTGCTTCACGATAGGCGACGGTCAGGACGATTTCGAGCGAGGCGGAGAACACACTTCGATTATAGACACCCGCCGGCGTCCGTTCAGGCCTCCTCGGCGACCGCCTTCAGGGGGAATCCGGCCTCGCGGGCCATCCGGATGACCGTCTCGACCTTGGTTTCGGCGACCTCCCACGGGTAGATGCCGGCCAGGCCGCGGCCGTGGACGTGGACGTGCATCATGATGCGGTAGGCCTCGGCCGGCGACTTCTGGAAGACCGTCTCGAGCACGTGCACGACGAAATCCATCGTCGTGTAGTCGTCGTTGAGCAGCAGCACTTTGTAGAGCGGCGGCTCCCTTTCTTCGGGTCTGACGCGCTCCTTGACCGCGTCGCCCGTGCGCGATCCCGTTCCGTTCATGGTTCGACGTTCTGCATGCGGGCGATGGCGTCCTCGAGACGCTTCAGCGCCTCGCCGTAGGCGGCCCAGTCGCCCGCGCGCTGGGCAGCCTGCGCCGCCTCGAGGTGCCGCTGGGCCTCGGCGGCCAGCTCGCGCAGCGACGGCGGCACCGGCGGCGGGGCAGGCGGCAGGCGCGGCAGATCCAGTCCCTCGGGCGCCTCGAGCACCTCGAGCTCGTCTTCCGACGGCGGGCGCGTCTCGACGACCGAGGTCGCCGACGCCGACAGCTGATCGGGGGCGAGTGCCTGCGTGACGGCCGGCCCGAAAATCCGCCCGAGCGCAGCCACCAGCGTCTCGGCCATCACGATCCGGTTCTGGTACGCGACGATCACCTGCTTCAGCTCGGGAATCCGTCCCTGCTGCGAGCGCAGGTAAAGCGGGCGGACGTAGAGCAGCGATTCCTGGATGGGAATCACGAGCAGCGTGCCCTGGATGACCTGCACGCCCTGCTGACTCCACAGCGTGATCTGCGGCGAGATGACCGGGTCCTGGTTGATGCGCGCGACGATCTGCGCCGGGCCGTAGATGATCTTCTGCTTCGGGAACTGGAAAACCAGCAGCCGGCCGTAGTTCTCGCCGTCGCTGCGCGCGACCATCCACGCGGCAAGGTTGTCGCGTGCGCGCGGCGTGAACGGCAGCATCTGGATGAACTCGGCGCGGCTGCTGCCGGGCAGCTTCATGATCGTGTAGTACGGCGACATGAGCGACGACCGCTGGTTCTGGCCGCTGCCGCTCTCGAGGACCGGACGCCGCCACTCGTCTTCGTTGTTGTAGAAGACCTGCGGGTTCGTCATGTGGTACGTCGCGTACTTCTCCGCCTGGATCAGGAAGATGTCCTCCGGATAGCGGATGTGCGAGCGCAGGGCGGCCGGCATCTCGTCGAGCGGCCGCAGCACGCCGGGGAAGATGTGCGAGAGCGTCTGCGCGATCGGGTCGTCGGGCTCGGCCAGGTAGAACCGCACCGTGCCGTCGAAGGCATCGATCGTGATCTTGACCGAGTTGCGGATGTAGTTGATGCCGTTGAGCGGGCCGGGCATCGCGTTGCGCGTCGCGTACGGATAGTTCCGCGACGTCGTGTACGCGTCCTGCATCCAGACGATGCGGCCGTCGGCGACCACCGGGTACGGGTCGGCATCGAGCGCCAGGAACGGCGCGATCTGTCGCACGCGATCGACGATGTTCCGGTAGTACAGGATGCGGCTCTCGGAGGTGAGCTGGTTCGTCACCAGGATGTCGGTGCTGGCGAACCGGATCGCGAAGAGCAGCCGGCGCAGCAGCGACCCCACCGGCACGCCGCCGCTCCCCTCGTAGTACGTCGTTTCGTTGTCGTCGCCGCGCGGATAGTGGAACTCGGGCTGCCGCGTGCGCACCAGCACGTAGTCGCTCGACAGTTCCCCGTAGTAGATACTCGGCTGCGTCACCGGCAGGTCGACCGTCGAGACCGGCGGCAGGTCGCGGATGAACAGAACGGGCAGGCCTTCGGTCGTGACCTGGTTGACCGGGCCGAGCGTGAGGCCGTAGCCGTGCGTGAAGACGAGCCGCTCGTTCACCCACGAGCGGTTCGGCATGTTCTGCGTGTTGAGCTCGCGCAGCGACAGCATCACCTGCCGGTATTTGCCGTCGATCGTGTAGCGGTCGTTGTCGATGTTCCGGAAGTCGTAATAGGTCCGGATGACCTGGATCTGGCCGAACGTCTGCAGGAGCTGATCGTGATCCCAGAGCCGGACGTTCTCGATCGTCTCGGCGTTGGCGATGATGTCCTCGGCCGTCAGCTCGGCGTCGCCCGACAGGTTGCGCTCTTCGACCCGCTCGAGGGCGTAGGCCTGCCGGGTCAGCGCGATGTTGTGCTCGATGAACGGCCGCTCCTTTTCCTGCTCGTTAGGCGTGACGACCAGGCGCTGGATCGCGCCCGCGTACAGGCCGCCGGCCAGCGTCACGACGAAATAGGCCGCGATGGCCAGCGGCAGCGGCCAGCCGCGTCGCCCGAAGCCGTGCCAGATCGACAGCCCGGCGCCGGCGACGAGCACGGCGACGGCCGCCCACAGGAACGGGATCCGCGCGTAAACGTCGGCGTACGACGCGCCGAAGGCGACGCGCGCGTCGCTCGGCGAGAGCAGCGTGCCCGGTATCTCGAGCCACGCGCCCCAGGCGAGCAGCGCGAGCACGAACGCCATGAGCAGCGACAGGTGGCGCCGCGCCTTCGGGATCAGGCGGAGCCGCGGCCAGCTGCCGAGGCCCGGCGTCGACTCGATCACGAAGCTGCCCGAGAAGACATAGAGCAGCGCGCAGCCGATCAGCGCGATGACGGTGATCAGCAGCAGCTGACGCCGGACGATCTGGTAGACCGGCAGCTCGAACACGTAGTAGGCAACGTCGCGCCCGAAGAGCGGGTCCTCGACCCCGAACGGCGTGGCGTGCAGGTAGCTGAGCCAGGTGAGCCACTGGCCCGCGTTGACCAGCGCGAGCACGCCCGAGACGATGACCGCCACGGGCATGGCCATGCTGACCGCCCGGTTGGTGTCGAGCGCGATCGGCCGGCCGTCACCACCGCGGCCGATCACGATCCGCGGCCGGGGCGGCGTCGAGCTGGACTGCGCGGCCCGCAGGTTCAGCAGCAGAAAGAGGTACGAGACCGTGAACGAGATCAGGAAGACGACGGCCTGCGCGTTCAACGTCCGCAGGAAGACGCTCGTATAGCCGACTTCCTGGAACCAGAGCCAGTCGGTGTAGTACCGGACCGCCGACGGCAGCACGAACAGAACGACGGCGGCCAGCAGCAGCAGTCCCGGGAGGCCTCGCGGTCTCATGTGAACGATCACGTTATCACGCGGCCGACACCCCCGCAGGCCCGACCGCCAGGGCAGCGTCACCCGGTCGGCGGAAACGGCTCGTCCCGGCGCGCGACCGGTGTCGTGGGAGTGCGGAAATGATACGTTGATGCCGTGATTACTCCAGGTTCTCCTGCTCCGGATTTCGCACTTCCCAACCAGGCTCGCGAGACGGTCCGGCTCTCCGACTTCCGCGGCCGCCGCAACGTCGTCGTGGCCTTCCACCCGCTGGCGTTCACGCCCGTCTGTTCGGTCCAGGTGCAGGCGTACGAACGCGAGCGTCCGCAGCTCGACGGGCTCGACGCCGAAGTGCTGGTCCTCAGCACCGATCCCGGGCCGGCGAAGCGGGCGTGGGCCGAGTCGCTCGGGGTCCACGTGCAGATGCTCAGTGACTTCCATCCGCAGGGCGCCGTTGCCACGGCCTATGGCGTCATGGGTCACGGCGGCCTCGCCGAGCGGGCCGTCTTCGTGGTCGACAAGCAGGGTATCGTCCGCTGGGCGGCGAAGTACCGGATGGACGAGCAGCCGCCGGTCGAGGACGTGATCGCGGCGCTTCGCGACGTGCAGGCCGGGGCGTGACAGAGATCGACGAGACGCTGGTCTTCCGTCAGATCGGCGAGGAAGGCTTCGCCCGGCTCGTCCGCGCGTTCTACGCGCAGGTGCCAGACGACGACGTTCTCGGGCCGATGTATCCGGCCGACGACCTGGAGGGCGCCGAGGAGCGGCTGCGGGACTTTCTGGTGGGACGGTTCGGCGGGCCGCCGCGCTACATCGAACGGCGCGGGCATCCGCGGCTGCGGATGCGCCATGCGCCGTATCCGATCGACCAGCGTGCCCGCGATCGCTGGGTGCAGCTGATGACGCGCGCGCTCGACGAGGCGCGGCTGCCGGCCGAGTCCGACCGCATCCTGCGCGCCTTCTTCGAGGCGACGGCGACGTTCATGATGAACCGCTGAGGCCGGGCCGGCCCGCCGCCGCCTCCCGTGGGGCCCGGTGGTCTAGCGCGGCTCGTCGAGCAGGCGCGTCATGACGACGCCCTTGATGGCCGCGATCTGTTCGACCACGTCCTTCGGCACCGGTGCGTCGAGGTCGACCAGCGTATAGGCCAGGTCGCCCTTCGACGAGTTGACCATCTCGTTGATGTTGATGCCGGCCTGCCCGAACGCGTCCGAAATCTGGCCCAGCATGCTGGGCACGTTGGCGTTCGCGCAGATGAAGCGGTAGGGCGTGCGCCGCGGCACGACGACCTCGGGAAAGTTCACGGCGTTGCGGATGTTGCCGTTCTCGAGGAAGTCGCGCACCTGATCGGCGACCATCACCGCGCAGTTTTCCTCGGCTTCAATCGTCGAGGCGCCGAGATGGGGCAGCGTGACGCACCGCGGGTGGTTCTTCGTGGTGTTGGTCGGGAAGTCGCAGACGTAGCCGTGAATGTGTCCGGCATCGATCGCGTCGACCACGGCCTGATCGTCGACGATGCCCTCGCGGGCGAAGTTCAGGACGATGGCGCCGCGGCGCATCGAGGCCAGGCGTTCGGCGTTGACCAGGTGCCGCGTGGCGTCGACGAGCGGCACGTGCACGGTGAGGAAATCGGCACGCGTGAAGACCTCGTCGAGCGACCGCGCCTGGCGCACGCTCGACGACAGCGCCCAGGCACCCTCGACCGTCAGGCCGGGGTCGTAGCCGATCACGTTCATGCCGAGCGCGACGCCGGCGTTGGCCACCAGACGGCCGATGGCGCCGAGGCCGATCACGCCGAGGGTGCGGCCGGGCAGCTCGAATCCGTTGAAGTTCTTCTTGCCCGCCTCGACGGCCTTGCCGATCTCCTCGTCGGACCCTTCGAGGTTGCGCGCAAAGTCCCAGGCCTGGCAGAGCTGCCGGCAGGCGACGATCAGGCCGGCAATGACCAGTTCCTTGACCGCGTTGGCATTGGCGCCCGGCGCGTTGAAGACCGGGATGCCGCGCGCGCTCATCTTCGCGACGGGAATGTTGTTGACGCCGGCGCCGGCGCGGCCGACGGCCTTGAGCGACGGCGGAATGTCGAGCGCGTGCATGTTGGCCGAGCGGACGAGGATGGCGTCGGGGTCCTTTACGTCGGTACCGACGTGATAGCGATCGGCCGGCAGCCGGGACAGACCGGCACGGGCAATGTTGTTGAGGATGAGGATGTTGTACACGCTGACTCCCTGCCGGCCCGCCGGCCTGCCTGTCGGCGGGCCATGGTAACGCGACGGGCGCCGCGCGGCGGCGCGGCGCCCGGGCGGGATTACTGACCGGCCTTCGGCGGCGTGACCGGATTGACGAACGGCATCATCTGCCGCAGCTCGGCCCCCACCTTCTCGAGCAGCTGTTCCTGCTCCTCGCGGCGGATCCGGTTGAAGTTGGGCCGGCCCGCCTCGTGCTCGGCGATCCAGTTCTTCGCGAACGTGCCGTCCTGAATCTCGGCGAGCAGCTGCTTCATCGCCTTGCGCGTCTCGTCCGTGACGATCCGCGGGCCGGCCACGTAGTCGCCCCACTCGGCCGTGTCGCTCACCGAGTAGCGCATGTAGTTCAGGCCGCCGCGGTACATCAGGTCGACGATGAGCTTCAGCTCGTGCAGGCACTCGAAGTACGCGATTTCGGGCTGGAAGCCGGCCTCGACGAGCGTTTCGAAGCCCGCCTTGACGAGCGCGCTCGTGCCGCCGCAGAGCACGGCCTGCTCGCCGAACAGGTCGGTCTCGGTCTCTTCGGTGAACGTCGTCTCGACGATGCCGGCGCGGCCGACGCCGATCGCGCTGCCGTACGACAGCGCCAGGGCGAGCGCCTGACCCGACGCGTCCTGGTGCACGGCAACGAGCGCCGGCGTGCCGCCGCCCTCGACGTAGAGCTCGCGCACCCGGTGGCCGGGCGACTTCGGGGCGATCATCGTCACGTCGACGTCCTTCGGCGGAACGATGGTGCCGAACCGGATGTTGAACCCGTGGGCCAGCATGAGCATCTTGCCCGCCGTGAGGTTCGGCGCGATGGCTTCCCTGTAAAGCGTGGCTGCCGTCGTGTCGGGCACGAGCACCATGATCACGTCGGCCCACCTCGACGCCTCGGCGGGCGTCATGACCTCGAGCCCGTCCTTCTCGGCCGTGGCGCGGGACTTGCTGCCCTCGTGCAGGCCGACGCGCACCGTGACGCCGCTGTCGCGCAGGTTCAGGGCGTGCGCATGGCCCTGGGAGCCGTAGCCGAGCACGGCCACCTTGCGGGCGCGAATCAGGGACAGGTCAGCGTCGCGGTCGTAATAGATCTTCGCCATGGGCTCCTCGGAAAACGAACATGATCGGATCGGGGCCGCACGCGGCCCCTCCGCGTCAGGTGACGCACCGGGGCTGCGGCGGCCGAACGAGAAATCTTACACAGAAAACGAGATCGCCGCGTCGACCGGCTCGGCTTCCGGAGCCTGGCGCTCCGTCGAGGCCGCGCGCGGGAGGTTGCCGCGCGTCATGGCCAGCTGGCCCGTCCGGGCGACCTCGAGCAGGCCGAAGGGACGCAGAATCTCGAGCAGGCCGTCGATCTTGTCGTCGGTGCCCGTGACTTCGATCATCAGCGAGTCGGTCGCGACGTCGACGACGCGGGCGCGGAAGACGTCGACGATCTGCATGATCTGGGTGCGCGTCTCGACCGTGGCGGTCACCTTGATCAGCGCGAGGTAGCGGTAGACGGTCGGCAGCGCCGTGACGTTCTCGACCCGCCGCACGTGGACGAGCTTGTAGAGGTTCGCCTCGATACGCGCCGCCGCCGACGGGTCGGCGTCGACGACGAGCGTGATGCGCGAGATGCCGGGCGTGTCGGTATGGCCGACCGTGAGCGACTCGATGTTGTAGCCGCGCCGGCGGACGAGCGACGCCACCCGGTTGAGCACCCCGGGCTTGTCTTCCACGTGAACGACGTACGTAATCAGCATGATGATGGCTCCGTAGAACGCTGCCGGCCTATCTGTCCGCGCCCGTCTCGGCCAGCGGCGTCGGCCGGCGAATCATCCGGTGCAGATCGGCGCCGGCGGGCACCATCGGGAACACCGAGTCCTCCTGCTCGACGCGGAAGTCGAGCAGCACCGTGCCCGGATGCCGCCGGGCGGCCTCGACCGTCGGCACGACGTCGCGACGCGCCTCGACGCGGTGCGCCTCGATGCCGAAGGCCTGCGCCAGCTTGACGAAATCGGGGCTCAGCAGCGGCGTGGCCGCATACCGGCGGTCGTAGAAGAACTCCTGCCACTGCCGGACCATGCCGAGGTAGCCGTTGTTGATGATCGCGATGTTGATCTTCACGTTCTCCTGCGCGATCGTCGCCAGCTCGCACATCGTCATCTGGAAGCCGCCGTCGCCGACGACGACCCAGACCTCGGCGTCGGGGCAGGCGATCTTGGCGCCGATGGCCGCCGGCAGCGCGAAGCCCATCGTGCCGAGGCCGCCCGACGTGATGAGCGAGCGCGGCTGCTCGTGGCGGTAGTACTGCGCCTCCCACATCTGGTGCTGGCCGACGTCGGTCACGACGATCGCGCGGCCCTCAGTGACCCGCCAGATATCGTGGATGACGTGCGCCGCATACAGGTGCCCGTCGTCGGGCATGTTCTGGATGTCGCGCACGGCCGAGTCGCCCTTCAGCTCGGTGATGCGGTCGTACCAGCCGCCGAGCTGCAGGCGCCCGAGCGAGGGCTGCCAGGCGCGCAGCACGTCGCGGAGGTCCGACGCGATGCCGACGTCGACCGGGACGTTCTTGCCGATCTCGGCCGGATCGATGTCGACATGGATCTTCTTCGCGTTGACGGCGTAGGTCTTCAGGTTGCCCGTGACGCGGTCGTCGAACCGCATGCCGAGCGCGATGAGCAGGTCGGCTTCCTGGATGGCGGTGTTGACCCACGCCTCGCCGTGCATGCCCATCATCCCGAGATTCGACGGGTGCGAGGCGGGCAGCGCGCCGATGCCGAGCAGCGTGACGGCCACCGGAATGCCGGTCGTGTCGACGAACTGACGGAATTCCTCGGTCGCTTCGGCGAGCAGGATGCCGTGGCCGGCGAGCACGAGCGGCCGCTCGGCCTGACGGATCAGCTCGAGTGCCTGGCGCAGGCTCGTGTCGGTCGGCGGCGTACCGGCGCGGACGACCGACTCGGAGGGAGCGGCCGCGTCCCAGTCGTACAGGCACGACGACTGCTGGGCATCCTTCGTGATGTCGATGAGCACCGGGCCCGGCCGGCCCGACCTGGCCACGAGAAATGCCTCGCGGATGGTCGGGGCCACCTCGTCGGCTCGCGTCACGAGGTAGTTGTGCTTGGTGACGGGCAGCGTGATGCCGGTGATGTCGGTTTCCTGGAAGGCGTCGGTGCCGATCAGCTTGCTGCCGACCTGTCCCGTGATGCAGACGATCGGGACCGAGTCCATCATGGCCGTGGCGATGCCGGTGACCATGTTGGTGGCGCCTGGACCGCTCGTGGCAATGGCGACGCCGACGCGGCCCGAGGCGCGCGCATAGCCGTCGGCCATGTGCGTGGCGCCCTGCTCGTGCCTGACCAGCACGTGCCGGATCGGGTACTTCAGCATCGCGTCGTAGGACGGCAGGATCGCGCCGCCGGGGTAGCCGAACACGTCGGTCACCCCTTCACGCACGAGGCAGTCCCAGAGAATCTCTGCACCAGTCAGGCGTTCCATATACTCACTCCGTTCCTACTCTCCTGCCGTCACCGCGCCGGCGGCTGCCGACGAGACGAGCGCGGCGTACTTGGCCATGACGCCCCGCGCGACCTTCGGGCGCGGCGGCGTCCACCCGCGTCGGCGGGCGTCGAGCTCGTCGGCCTGGACTTCGAGATCGAGCCGGCAGGCCTTCTCGTCGATGACGATCGTGTCGCCGTCGCGCACGAGCGCGATCGGGCCGCCGACGACGGCCTCCGGCGCGACGTGGCCGACCATGTAGCCGTGGGTGGCGCCCGAGAAGCGGCCGTCGGTGACCAGCGCGACGCTGTCGCCCAGACCGGCTCCCATGATGGCGCCGGTCACGGCGAGCATCTCGCGCATGCCGGGGCCGCCCTTCGGCCCCTCGTTGCGGATCACGACGACGTCGCCGGGCCGGATGCGGCCGCTCTGGACGGCGGCAAACGCGTCCTCCTCGCCTTCGAAGACGCGGGCGGGTCCGCGGTGCATGTGCCGGGTGTGGCCCGCGACCTTCATGACGGCGCCTTCGGGCGCGAGGCTCCCCTTCAGTATGACCAGTCCGCCGGTCGGTGCCAGGGGTGAGTCGAGTGGCCGGATCACCGGTTGATCTTTCGGCTCGACGGCCGCCGCCGCCAGCTCACCCAGCGTTCTGCCGGTGACCGTGATGGCGTCCTTCTTCAGGATGCCGTGCTCGAGCAGCCGCGCGGCCACGACCGCGTTGCCGCCGGCGCGGTGCATGTCGACCGCCACGTAGCGGCCGGCCGGCTTCAGATCGGCCAGCCAGGGCACCGCCGCGCTGATGCGGTTGAAGGCCTCGAGGTCGAGCGGCACCCCGGCCTCACGGGCAATCGCCAGCAGGTGCAGCACGGCGTTGGTCGACCCGCCGGTTGCAGCCACCGAGGCGATGGCGTTCTCGAATGCATCGAGCGTCAGGATGTCGCGCGGCCTGAGGCCCCGCCGCACCAGGTCGACCGCGAGCGAGCCGGCCGCCCGCGCCACGCCCGCCTTGGTCGGGTCGGTCGCCGGCACGCTGTTGCTGCCCATCGGCGACAGGCCCAGGAACTCACAGACGCCGGCCATCGTGTTGGCCGTGAACTGGCCGCCGCAGGCGCCGGCGCCCGGACAGGCGCGATCCTCGATGGCACAGCGCTGCTCGGTCGTGATCCGGCCCGCCGCCTCGGCCCCGACCGCCTCGAACACATCCTGAATGGTCAGGTCGCGCCCCTGGTAGTGCCCGGGGGCGATCGAGCCGCCATAGAGAATGACGCCGGGCACGTTCACGCGCGCCAGCGCCATGGCCGCGCCCGGGATGGTCTTGTCGCAGCCGACCAGCGCCACCACGCCGTCGAGCTGGTTGCCGTCAACCACCATCTCGATGGAGTCGGCGATCAGTTCCCGGCTGATGAGCGACATCCGCATGCCGGGCGTCCCCATCGTGATGCCGTCGGAAATCGAGACGGTGTTGAACTCGAGCGGTGTGCCGCCGGCCTCGCGGATCCCCTGCCGGACGTGCTCGGCCAGCTCACGCAGGTGGTAGTTGCACGGCCCGATCTCGATCCACGTGTTCGCAATCCCGATCAGCGGGCGGCGCAGGTCGTCATCGGTGAAGCCGACCGCCTTCAGCATGGCCCGGGCGGCGGCGCGATGCGGCCCTCTCACCAGCAGGTCACTGCGCTGGCCTGCCTCCGTTGGCGTCTGCCCCTGATCGTTCATGCAGCTGGAATCTCCGGGCCGGGCGGCCCCTGTCTCTTCAAGAAGAGCCGAACTGGTTCCCCTGTTATAGCCAAGGGGTGTCTATTTCGCAACGCAATAATGATTGAATCTGAATCACTAATGCTTATGGTCGCTCGGGGTCGTCCAGCAGTCGGTGCTTGGCCAGGTAGTAGCTCATGGCCCGCTGGCTGATCCCCATCAGCTCGGCGGCGTCCTTCTTGACACCGAGGGCCGCGTCGAGCGCCCGGCGGACGGTCTCGCGCTCGACCCAGTCGAGGTTCTGCTTGAGGTTGAGCGACGGCAGGGGCTGCGGGCCCGGCGAGGCGGCGCTGACCAGCGTGATGTCGGCCACGCGGATGACCGGGCCCGACGCCAGCACGACGGCCCGTTCGATCGTGTTCTCGAGTTCGCGGACGTTACCCGGCCACGGCGCCTCGGTCAGCAGCGTCATGGCCTCCGGCTCGATGCCGTCGAGCTGTCGGCCCGCCCTCCGGGCATGCCGGCGGATAAAGTGCTCGACGAGCATCGGAATGTCCTCGCGCCGCTCCCGGAGCGGCGGCATCACGATCGGGATCACGTTGAGGCGGTAGTACAGGTCCTCCTGGAACCGCCCCTCGGCCACCAGCTGCCGCAGGTCGCGGTTGGTGGCCGCGATTACCCGGACGTCGACCTGGATCGTGCGCTCGGAACCGAGCGGCTCGAACTCGCGCTCCTGCAGTACGCGCAGCAGCTTGGGCTGGACGGCCGGACTGACGGCGCCGATCTCGTCGAGGAAGATCGTTCCGCCGTCGGCCAGGGCGAAGCGCCCCTTCTTGTTGCCGACGGCGCCCGTGAAGGCGCCGCGCACGTGGCCGAACAGCTCCGATTCGATCAGCGACTCGGGCAGGGCGGCGCAGTTGACGCGGACGAGCGGCTGCTCGCGCTGCGCGCTCCAGTCGTGGATCGCGCGCGCGACCAGCTCCTTGCCCGTGCCGGTCTCTCCCGTGATGAGCACCGTGCTGCGCGACTGCGCCACCATGCGCGCGCGCCGCACCACCTCCTCGATCGCCCGGCTTCGCCCGACGATGCCGTAGTGGTCGAAGCGTTCGTCGCGCTCGGTGATGAGATACGCGTGATGCGTTCGCAGGCGCCCGTGCTCGATCGCGCGTGCGGCGACGACGAGGAACTCGTCAATCTCGAACGGCTTCTGCAGGTAGTCGAGTGCACCGAGCTTCATCGCTTCGATCGCGCTGTCGATCGTCGCGTAGGCGGTCATCATCACGATCTGCGGGCGCTCGCCGGCCGGCGTCGTCGCGACGATCTCGCGGATCATGTCGATGCCGCTCCTGCCCGGCATCAGGTTGTCGATGACGACCAGGTCGAACGGCCGCTGGCCGAGCAGCTGCAGGGCCTCGGCGGCATCACCGCAGGCCACCGCCTCGTGGCCTTCGTCGCGCAGCGCTTTCGTCAGCGCCTGCCTGATCTTCGCTTCGTCGTCGACGACGAGTACTGAGCCCCGGGTCACGGACGTCCCTCCGTCGGCAGCGTACGGTCGGGCAGCTCGATGGTGATGACCGTGCCGCGATGCGGTTCGCTTGCCGCCGCGATCGTCCCGCCGAGCGCCTCCACGATGTTCCGCGCGATCGCCAGGCCGAGTCCGGACCCGCCCGGCCGGCGCGTGAAGAACGGTTCGAAAATGCCCGGCAGGTCGGCCGGGTCGATGCCGATGCCCCGGTCGCGCACTTCGAGGCGCCAGCCGGATGGCTCCATCCGCTCCACGCGAAGGGTGACAGGGGCGTCGCCGCCGGCGGCTGGAAGGTCGCGCACGGCGTGCTGCGCGTTGCCGAGCACGTTGACGAGCACAGCGCGCAGCCGTTCGGGATCGGTAACGCAGGGCAGCGGTCCGGGCGGCAGATCGAGGTGTACCGGCGCGGCGTCGGCGATCGCACCGGCCGCCTGAACCGACGTGCGGCAGATGGCTCCAAGGTCGGCCGCCTCGAGCCTGATGTCGACCGGACGGGTGAAGTCGAGCACGTCGGTCACCACCCGATTGAGCCGCGCGACTTCCTCGTCGAGGCTGGCCGCCGCCTCCGCGACATCATCGGACGGATTGCGGCGCAGCGAGCGGACGATCGACTTGATGATCATCAGCGGGTTGCGGATTTCGTGCGCCATGGCGGCCGAAAGCCGCCCGAGCGACGACAGCCGCTCGCGCAGCGCCGCCTCCCGCTGGAACTGCTCGAGTGCCCCCGTCAACCGGTCGAACGTCGTGGCGACCAGCCTCACGTCTTCGTCGTCCCATCGACCCGGCGCCGGGCGGGCGCGCGTCAGGTCGCCGGTCGCCGCCATTTCGGCCATCGTGCGCGTCAGCGCGCGCAGCGGACGCGTGACGGTGCGCGCGATCAGGTAGCCGAACAGCGTGGCGCCGGCGATCGCCGCAAGGCCGATCATGGCGATCTGCCATCGCAGCGTCGAGAGAAACTGCAGGTGCTCGGTGCGTGAACGGAGCACGAGTGCGACCGGACCGATCGGCCCGTCGCCCAGTGGCTGCGTGCGGCCGATGAACTCTTCGCTGCCGAGCGTCACGGTGAACGTCCCGCGGCGCGCGATGGCGTTCGACCCGGCCAGCGCGGCGGTCCGGAGCGGATCGAGCGACGAGGCGGCGATCGTCGTGCCGCTCAGGAAGACGATTTCACTGCTCGTCACCGCGCGGATCGCTTCGGCCGCGTCGCGATCGAGGCTGGCGCCGACGAGCAGCGTGCCGAGCTCGGCCTCGATGGGAATGGCCGCGACGTGCAGCAGTCCGCCGGGCAGGCGCGTGAATGTCGTGCCGTCGGGGCTTTCAAGGCAGGCCGCGAGCAGGTCGCCCAGCACATCGTCGGCCGGCTGCACGCGCCCGGCGCGCGCCAGCAGTCGCGGGCCGCGTCCGACGACAACGAACAGGTCGGCGCCGATGCGCGCCTGGTACTCCTCGGCAATGGGCTGGACGGTGGCGCGGTCGCCGGTCGCCGTGGCGCCCATCAGGATAGGCAGGCCGGCAATCAGCTGCGCCTTCACGACGAAGTCGGCGAAGCGCGTGCGGTTGTACTGGTCGACGAGTGACGCGGCTTCGGCGAGTCCCGCGCGCAGGTTCTCCTCGGCGCGGCGCGAAACCGACACGTTGAGCAGGACGATCGTGATGCCGGTCGAGATCGCCACGAGCAGCGCGCAGGCGAGGAAGATCCGGTTGGTGAGCGACGACAGCAGCGTCATGGTCCGCGCTCGACGTGGAAGTTGATCTCGACGGCCTCGCCGGAGCGCACCTGCACCGGCTGCGAGGGGGCGCTGCCAAGCTCGCTCCACACCGCCAGCATGTAGCGCCCCGGGGGCACGTCGTCCATGGTGTAGCGTCCCTCGGCGTCCGATTCGGCGAAGTACGGGTGACTGAAGACCAGGATGTACGCGCTCATGTGCGCGTGGATGTCACAGAAGACCGGCACGATGCCCGGCCGATCGAAGCGGACCGAGCCGGTGCGGCCCGGTGCGAACCGGCCGAGATCGAACGTGCGCACGCGCGAGAGCGAGAAGACGTTGTGGAACGTCGTGTCGTTGTTCGGGAAATCGACAACCGTTCCTGCCGGGACGGCGAGCAGGCGCGGCACGAACTGCTGGTCGCGCTGGTCCATGCGCGCGCGGCGCGGCCGCAGATCGGCGAAGGCCCCGCGGGGCGCCGACTCGAGGTACACGACAACGCGGCTGCGGTCGACCGGAGGATGACGCGGCGCGCCGAGATCGGCCACCGCCGGACGCGGCGGCATCGCCGGCGCAGCGGGGACAGTCACGCGGCCCTGGATCCGGCCGCCAGCCTGGGCGGCAGGCGCGCCGGCAGATCCACCCGGCGGCAGAAGCAGCGCGACGAGGCCGGGCACGAGCAGCAGTCGGACAATGGACGGCATGGCTCAGAACCAGACGAGCGCGGCCACAACCGGGTAGCCGCGTTCGCGCACGCGGCCCCCGGCGCGCCAGTTGTACTGCCAGCCCGCGCGAACGTCGATCGCGCGAGCCGCGCGGTAGGTGACGGCGGCTTCGACGCGGCTGACGGGCGCGTCCCACGCGGTTGTCCGGTCGCCGCTCGCCGAACCCTGTACGGTGCTGAAGTCGAGCCGCTCGAGTCGTGCGCCGAGCTGCCAGCGCGGAGACGGCCGGTAGCGGACTTCCACGAACGCCGCAAGCGCAGAGATATCTGCACCGGCCGGTGCGGTTACGACGAGCGGCAGCTCGAAGCGACTGTGCAGGACTTCCCCGCGCACGAGCCACGGGCCGCGCCCGTACTCGGTATCGACGCCAACGACGGTCTGTGTCGGGTGCGTGGCGGATGGCAACCCTGCCGAGTCGAGGGCCGCGCGCTCCATCCACTCGCCACGCGCACCCGACACGCCGAGTGTCACGTCGCCGGGCAGCAGGGCTGCCGCGCGTGCCGACCACATCACGCCGTCGTTTCGATCCCGGACGACCGGCACCGCTGGCGAGCCGCGCGTGACGGCGGCCGACAGCTCGAACCTCGACGGCCGCCACGTGGCCTGCAGACCGGAGTCCCAGCGCGAGACGTCGACCAGTGGTACGCCGGGACCCGCGCCGGAACCGCCGATCGGGTAGCCGGGCGACCATCCCCGTCCGCGCATCGCCAGGACGTCGTCGATTGAGAGCGGCAGCGCGTCGGGCCTGAGCGAGGTCAGGTACTGATACGCAAGCGGGAGTCCGACGACGGCGTTGTCGCGACCGTAGGCGCGGCGGGGAAACGCGCCGACGAGCGGGGGGATGCGGCCGGCCTGAATCGACAGCGGCACTCCGGCCGCCGGCTGCAGGCGCAGGTATAGCGCCGGCAGGTCGAGATTCGACGCACCTTCGAGGCGCAGTTCGCCGACGACCGAGGCGATCGGCGCGACTCGCCATTCACCGAAGAGCCGGATGCGCGAGGTTCGCAGTGCGTTCGTTTCGTAGCCGGTGTAATTGAAGTACGCCTGGTGGTCGGACGGCCCGACAAGAGCGGTGATCTCCGCGCCGACCGCGAAGGGCGGGTACGCGGGGGGGACTTCCGCGGTCGGTTCCGCGGACTGCGCTCCAGCGCCCGCCGGAAGCGCCAGCAGCCAGGCGCCGAGCACGAATCCGTGCGCCCACCGGAGCATGGCCGGCATCTTACTGCCGGGAGCCGGCGGTCTCCCGCAGCGATTTCACGTAATGCACGACGGTCCAGACGTCGTCGGGGGACATTTCCGTCCGGAAGGCCGGCATCCGGGGATTCCGGCGGCCGTACCAGATCTTGTAGAACAGCACGCCGTCGGGATTGCGGACGGCGCGCCTCGGATCGGTGAGGTCGCGCGGCGGATCGTCGGGATCGGCGTCCGGTCCGTTCCCCCGCCCGGTCCGCCCGTGACAGCGCTGGCAGTGCGTGCGGTACAGCTCGGCGCCACGGGCGAGGCGTTCCGTGGTGAGGGGCAGTGGATTCGTGAGATCGGCCGCGTCGCGCCCGATCGTCCAGCCATCCGACTGCGCGCCGGGAACGGCAAACGCCATAGCGAGCACGACCGCGACGGAACCGGGGCGCAGAAGCCAGCCTGGCGTCACGGCGTCCCTCCCGTCGACAGCATGAGTCGCTCGGCCTCGAGCGACGTCCAGTCACAGAGGGCATCGATCCCGGCAGGGTCGAGTGCCGCGTCGCGGTGCAGCCAGAGGTAGGACGGCGGCGGCATGTGGCCGTGCGCGGCCTCGCTGCACATGTCGTCGAGCAGATCGGCCTGTTCGAAGCGGCTGTAGCCGGCCCATTCCGAGAGGTTCATGGCAGCGCGGCCCTCGCGCACGTGCCGCCGCAGCAGCATCGAGGCGGGAAACACGTTCGTGTACCAGGGCCAGTGGGTCTCGAACGAGTGGCAATCGAAGCACGACGTCCGCAGTGTGGCGGCGACGTCGACCGGCATCGCCGCGTGGCGATCGATGCGGGCCGCGGGCGCCGACGGTTCGGGATTGTCCGGATGCGGCAGGAGGATGGCCGCGGCGGCCCACACCATCATGAGGAGCAGCATGCTGGCGTAGATGCGCCGCGGCATCGATGCAGGGCTCCTCTACTCGATACGGACCAGCTGCCCGCGCACCGCACCGCCCGGATTGAGCTGCGTGTGCACGTTGAAGTAGAAGCCGGCCGGGTTGTCGACAATCTGGCGCGCGATGTCGGGCGACTGGGGGCTCGCGTCGGTTCGCGTGAAGCCGCCGCTGCCGTTGGCCAGCGTCACCTGACCGGACGCAAGTCCCGTGTTCACCACGATGCCGCCGTTGCTCCCGGCGCCGCCCGTGTGGATGTGCGCCGCCGTGAGCGGGGTGTTCGCGGGAAAGTTCTGAAGCGAGACTTCGAAATCGAACGTACCGCCCGTGATGTTGCCGCCGCCGTCACGCGTCGGGTGGAACGTGATGTTCGCCACGCCTCCGGCGCCTGCCTCGGCATTGGTAATCGGCGGAACTTCGTTCGCTGAGCTCAACGTCGCACGGAAGACGATGGTGTCGTCGCTCGGGCCGGTCGGGTTGTCGTTGTCGCTGCACGCCGCGGCGCCCATCGCCGCGGTCGAGAGAATCAGAGCCGGTATCAGCACTCGTGTCATGGCGTGCTCCTGTCTGCCGTTGGTGGAGGAGCGGGGAGCCGCTCAGTAGAACTTCCGTCCCAGGTTGAATCCCATGTAGAGGCTGCCGGGATTGCCGCCCCGGGCGAGCTGGGAGTAGGTCGTCGAGAACGAGTTGGTGAACGTCAGCGAGAAGGCGTGGCCGCCGACCCGCTTTTCGATGCCGAAGCCGTACTCCGCTTCGCCGGGCCGATAGCCATCGAGGCGAGGCGCAACTTCGGCAACGACGTAGATCGTGCGTGTCAGGCGAAGCCTGGCGCCCAGCCCCAGCATCACGGTGTTCTCGCGTTCGTGCGCGGGATGTTCATGCGGCCCGGCGTCCTCTGCCGGATCGGCGCCATGATCGTGGTCGTGCCCGATCGGCTCGAGCGACGCGTTCGTGTGGCCGACCCACATCGGCACCGCGTAGAGCGCGAGCCGCGTCGCGACGCGATGCGAGACGATCGCGCCGATGGCCGGCGCGTAGCGCTGCTGGAAGTTGTCGGTGCCCTCAATCGATCCGACAACCGAGATCGACGCCGGCAGCCGCCCGGTCTGGCGCGTGAGCTCATAGAGGCCGTGAATCTGGATCGTCTTGTCGAAGTTCGTCCGGAAGCCGGCGACCTGCAGGTTCGGCGCGACGTTCATCCGGAATTCGAAGCCGATGATCGCGCCCTGGTCGAGGCCGAACAGGTTGGCGGCATTCTGGCCGAACGTGCCGCGCCGCAGGTCTCCGGCAAACCGGTGCGTCAGCCGGAAGTTGCTGCCGTGACGCGGCAGCCGCATGCCGGTCGGCAGATTGATGACGACCACATCGGGCTCGACCGGACTAAGGACCTCGTCGGCATCTCCGAGGTCGAGGTCCTGCGGTGTCGCTGTCGTCGTGTCCGACGCCGCCGGCCCGCGGCGGACCGGCGACGCCGAAGGGGGCACGGGCGAGTCGTCCGCTGCGACGCCGGAGGGTACGTCGACGCGCGGTGACTCACCCGCGCGAGCGGGCACAATCGCGACGCTGATCGACAGCGCGACCAGCGACGCGACGAGCAGCAGGGGGCGAGGCGATAAGGTCACGCCGCCATACACTGCAAGCGGCGCGCCCGCCGTTCGTGCCGTGCCTGGCTGCGACGGAGAGCCGTGGCGCGCGTCGCGACTTACGCGCGCCGAAAGGGTTTACCTCCGGCGAAAGCGTCAGCGCCGGTCGTAGAACGCCGGCGGCTCGATGCCGAGCGCACGCAGGTACACGTAGCCCTGCGCCCGGTGGTGTACCTCGTTGTCCATGTAATAGAGGATCGTCGAGTAGATCGGCCCCTCGTACAGACCGAAGGCCCTGTCGACCTCCTGAAAGCGCCCGGTGGGGATCTTCGGCCACCACGATTCGATCGCCGCCGTCGCCTCGTCCCACAGCCGCAGCAGCTCCTGTTTCGTTCGCGGCTGCCGTGCCAGCTCGCGGCTGGCCCGCTCGGCTTCGGTCATCCAGACGCCGGTCGCGGCGCCCTCCATGCCGTCGCCGGCAATCGAGATCAGCTCGAGCGCCAGTTCGGCGAACGGGCGCATGCCGCCAATCGAGAAGGTGAAGAGCTTGTCCTCGGGGAACGCCTCGATGACGCGGCGCGTCAGGCGCCGGTGGCCCAGCCAGTGATTGAGGAAGTCTTCAGTCGAAATGAATGTCGGAAGCGTTGCAGTCGCCATATCCAGCACCTCGCTCGGGAAGAAGATGGCCACGGTCGGTCCGCGGCGAACCGGGCCATGGTGCGGGAACATACATGACACGTTCTGTCATGATTAGCGGGGCACGATTCCGGCGATGAGAGCCGACCGTCTGCTCGCCGCCGTTCTCCTCCTCCAGGCGCATGGCCGCCTGTCGGCGCGTGTGCTCGCCGAGCGGCTCGAAGTGTCGGAGCGCACCGTCCACCGCGACATGGAAGCCCTCGCTGCGGCCGGCGTGCCGGTGTTCGCCCTGCGCGGTCCGCAGGGCGGCTGGCAGCTCGACGAAAACTGGCGCGTTCGCGTGCCGGGTTTCGACGAGCACGAACTGGGCGCGCTGCTCCTCGCACAGCCGCGCATCGTCGGGGCCTCGGCGCTCGCGGCGTCGGCCGAGCGGGCGCTGACCAAACTGACGGCGTCGCTGCCGACCGCGCTCCGCGACCGCGTCGACTCGATGCGGCGCCGCCTGCATGTCGATGCAACGGCCTGGTATGGCGCCGCCGAAGATCTGTCGGCCCTGCCGATCGTGCAGGAGGCGGTGTGGAGCGATCGCATGCTCCGCATGGTGTACCGGCCTCCCGGACGGGAGGCCGGTGAGCGGCGGGTCGGGCCGCTCGGCCTCGTGGCCAAAGGCCTCAGCTGGTACCTGGCCGCGAGCACGCCGAACGGGTATCGCACCTACCGCGTCTCGCGCATCGAAACGGCCGAGATTCTCGACGAGCCGTTCCGGCGTCCTCCTGACTTCGATCTCGCGGCGTACTGGAAGGAGGCGACGGAGCGGTTTCGCCAGGAGGTGCGCTTCGTGGCCCGGCTGCGCCTGGAGCCGTCGGCGGCAGCCAGTGTGCGTCAGTGGTGCCGCGTGCTGGCCGAGCCTTCGTCCGACGGCGCCGGAGGCGACGATCGCGTCGAGCTCTGCATCGACTTCGATAGCGAAGATCACGCGTGCTTCGTCGTTCTCGGACTGGGCCGTCGCGCGGAGGTGATCGAGCCGGCCTTGCTTCGCGAGCGTGTGGCGGGCGAGGTCGTCGAGGTCTACCGGCGGACGCGGCGATCGTCGGCCGCGTCCTGACGCCGATGCCCTCAGCCTTCGATGCGGCTGCGCAGGAAGCGGATGCCGTCGAAGGCGATCGACTCGGGGCCGGCGGGCTCGATGTCGCGCCAGATGGCCGCAGCGGCGCTCAGGTCGCCCAGCGCGAACCCGAAGCTTTCGATCGTCAGCCATCCGTCGTAGCCGATGGCGTGGAGCGCCGCGAACACGTCGCTCCACGCGATGTGGCCCGTTCCCGGCGTGCCGCGGTCGTTCTCGCACGTGTGCACGTGACGGATGTGGCGACCGCCCGCGCGGAGCGCCTGTCCGAGATGCTTCTCCTCGATGTTCGCGTGGAACGTGTCGAACAGCAGGCCGATGCGCGGATGGCCGACCGCCTCGCACAGCGCGACGCCATCGGCGACCGTGTTGAGGAAGTACGTCTCGAAGCGGTTGAGCGGTTCGATCGCAAGCGTCACGCCGTTCTCGTCGAGCGTTTCGCCGAGCTGCTGGTAGCACTCGATGGCACGCTGCCACTCGTCAGCGGTCCGACGCCGGCCGGGAAGGTAGCCGACCGGCGCGTAGAGCGGACCCGCGAACTGCGTCGCCCCGAGATCCGCCGTCACCCTGATCGCGTCGCGGAGGTGCGTCACGGTCTTCCGCCGGACGTCGGCATCGTCGGCGATCAGCGACAGATCGGGCAGCAGCGAAGCCACCGTCGTCGGCTCGAGACCGAGGCGTTCGCAGGCCCGCCGGATCGGAGCGGCCTCGAACAGGTGCGGGCGGAAGATGGGGAATTCGACACCGTCGAATCCGTGTGCCTTGATCGTGTCGAGCAGCGACAACCGGGCCGGCGTGAAGTCCGCCGACCAGATGTAGGTGTTCACACCGAGCTTCATCACGTCCTCCGGCAGGCGCACGCGGATCAGGCGACGCCGGCCCTCTTCAGGACGGCCATCGTCGCATCGAGCCCGAGGCGCGCCTGTTCCTCGGGCGGCACGTCGTCGAGGCGCGGGCCGATTGTCTCGCAGGCGATGCCTCCCCGCCAGCCGATCTTCTGCAGCGCCTGGAAGAAGCCGACCAGATCGATGACCCCTTCACCAGGCAGCAGGCGCATGTTGTCGCGCACCTCGGCCGGCGGCATTTCGCGCGCGTCCGAGACGTGCACGTGCACGATGCGATCGGCCGGCGTGGCAAGGATGTCGGCAATCGTGCCTTCCGAGTGGTGCCAGTGCCAGGCGTCGAGCGTGATGCCGATGTTCGGGCCACTTGCTTCGCAGAGCTTCAGCGTTTCGGCGAGCGTCCAGACGAAAGGCACCGGCGGTGCCGCCGCCGCCCCCGGGTCGCCGGGACCGCCGCCACGGCGTCCGCCGCCACCCATTCGGAACTGGAGCGGGCCGAGAAACTCGAGGCTGAGTCGTACGTCGTGCTTCGCGAATACTTCGGAGATCGCCGCGAGCCGCCCGGTGACCACCTTCCATCGGTCGTCCTTCGATATCCCGCCAGGCGTCGTCGCACCCAGCACCAGCTGGAAACGGCGCGATCCGATGGCGGCGCTGAAGGCGGCGTCGTCGGCCATGGTCGCCATGCGCGCCTTGAACGCTGTGTCGTCGCCGTTGAGCGGGTTCGGTGCGGGCAGGTTGCAGATGGTGGGAACGATGCCGAGCTCGCGCATGAGGGCGTTGGTGCCGTCGACGCCGAGCTTCTTCACGCCGTCCCACGGGAAGTCGATGCCCTTGTAGCCGATGCGCGCCGCAAGGTGCGCCTGTTCGGGCCAGCCGACGCCGCGGGCTGTGGCCCAGGGCGCAAGCGAGGGGAACATGCCCGGCGGCTGCGGCGGTGGTCCCTGGGCGATCAGGGCACCCTGGCGCGCGGCCGTGAGGGCGGCAAGCCCGAGCGCGGCTCGCCCGAGGAACTCTCTGCGGTGGACCCGTTCGTTCATGGCGCTCTCCTGTACCGCGCCGCACGACGGCGGCCGCGGCGCTGGTGTCCGCGGTACGGGCGACGACGCCCGCCGGCGATCGACGCATCCTGTGACCTGTCTGACAGGTTTGGCTGGAATCCTACAGCAGAGTTGGCTAGACTTGGCCTCTCGTTTTTCAGCTCATCTGCCGGCCGGAAGCCGGCGGCTCATCCGCGAAGGGGTTGTTCATGGCTCAGGGTGCGGATTCGACCGTTCACGACGTCGTGGTCATCGGCTCCGGGGCCGGTGGCGGCACGGTGACCAAGGTCCTCACGGACATGGGAATCCGCGTCCTGCTGCTCGAAGCCGGACCGATGATTCAGATGTCCGACTTCAAGACGATGATGGGGCCGTCCGACTTCTGGCACCGGGGCGCCGGCGAGGCGGCCGAGCTCTACACGACGGGCCAGACCGCCGCACTCAACTACTCGGCCAGCTTTGCGGCCAACACCGTCGATGAGCCGTACACGGTCGCACCTGGCAGCTCGTTCCGCCTGTTCCGATCGCGCGTCATTGGCGGGCGGACGAACCACTACGCCCGCGTCCAGCTCCGCTATTCCGACTACGACTTCAAGCCGAAGTCGATGAACGACGCCGGCTTCGACTGGCCCATCGGGTACGACAATATCGCTCCCTACTACGACAAGGTCGAGCGCTTCATCGGCGTGACGGGGCGGCCCGAGGGACTGCGGAGCGCGCCCGACGGCATCTTCCAGCGGCCGGCGCCGTTCAAGGTGCACGAGGAGCTGGTGTACCGCGCCTGCGCGAGGCTCGGGATCAAGGCGACGAGCTCACGCCACGCGGTCATCACGAGCCCGCTCAACGGCCGCCCGGCGTGCATCTACTGCGGCCAGTGCGGTCGCGGCTGCCGTTTCGGCTCGAACTACGCGTCGAGCTATGTGCAGATCTTTCCGGCGATGCGCAGCGGCCGGCTGACGGTGGTCACCGATGCGATGGCGCGCGAGCTGGTCACCGATGCGTCGGGCAAGGTCAGCGAGGTGCTCTACATCGACAAGACGACGGGGGCCGAGCGGCGCGTGCGGTGCCGGACCGTCGTGCTCGCGGCCTCGGCGTGCGAGTCGGCGCGGCTGCTGCTCAACTCGAAGTCGTCGCGGCATCCCGACGGGCTCGCCAACTCGTCGGGCATGGTCGGCAAGTACCTCACCGACACGGTCGGCTTCGGCATGTCGGCCACCGTGCCGTACCTGCGCGGCACGCCGATCCACAACACCGACGGTTACGGGGCGCACCTGTACATCCCCTGGTGGATGGCCGATCAGCACAACAGGCTGGACTTCCCGCTCGGCTACCACGTCGAGGTCGGCGGCGGCGGCTTCGGCATGCCGACGCTCGGCTTCGGCGCAGCCGCCTACAACCGGGTCGAGGGATACGGCCTGCCGATGAAGCAGGCGATCCGCGAGTCGTACGGCGGCATCACGATCAGCCTGTCGGGTCGCGGGTCGATGGTGCCCAACGAAGACTGTTACTGCGAGATCGACCCCGACGTGAAGGACAAGTGGGGCATTCCGGTGCTGCGCTTCCACTGGAAGTGGGGCGATTCCGAGCTCAACATGGCGCGGCACATGCGCGAGAGCTTCCGCGCCATTCTCGAGACGCTCGGCGGCACGATCAACCAGCCCGGCGGCCGCGGTGGGGGCGCAGGGCGCGCCGGCGGAGCCGGTGCCGAGCCCGACGACGACCGGCCGCAGCTGGGGCCGGGTGGCGGCATCATTCACGAGATCGGCTGCGTCCGCATGGGCGACGACCCGCGCACGAGCGTCGTCAACCGCTTCTGCCAGGCGCACGACGTGCCGAACCTGTTCTCGGCCGACGGCGGACCGTTCGTCTCGCACGCCGACAAGAACCCGACGCACACGATCATGGCGCTTGCCTGGCGCACCGCCGAGTACCTCGCCGAAGAGATGAGGAAGGGCAATGTCTGACATCACCCGACGCGAAGCGCTCAACCGCCTCGCCGTTGCCTTCGCCGCGGCCGGCGCTCTCGACCACCTGGCCGCAGTCGAGGCGCACGCCGCTATCGAACAGGCCACCGCGGGCGGCGGGCCCTACACGCCGAAGGCGCTCACCGGGCACCAGTTCCTGACACTTTCGCGGCTCACCGATCTGATCATTCCGGTCGAGGACGGCCGTCCGGGCGCCGTTCAGGCGGGTGTGCCGGCCTGGATTGATTCGCTCCTCGAGGTGAACGCCGAACTGCGGGCCAGGTACACCGACGGGCTCACGTGGATCGACAAGACGATGCAGGGCCGGCACGGCAGCGACTTCCTGATGGCCACGCCCGAGCAGCAGACCGGCCTGCTCGACCAGATCGCGTATCAGAAGAACCGTTCGCCCGAGCTCGATCCCGGTATCGACTTCTTCATCCTGCTGCGCCGGATGACGGTCGACGGGTTCTACACGAGCCCGATCGGCATGCGCGACATCTACCCGGGAAATACGCCCCTCGGCGAGTTCACCGTCCCGCAGGAAGCGCTGGACTACGTGCTCAGCCGAAGCCCGTTCGCCGAATAGACCATGAACGTTTCCCTCGTGCGTCGTGCAACCGGTGCCGTTCCGCTGCTGGTGGTGCTGTGCGGCGCCATCCTTCTCTGGGCGCCGCCTGCACGTGCGCAGGCCGATGTCGACGATCCCGACGTGCGCTTCAACGAGCTGTACGCCGACGGCGCCGTCGTCTTCGGCACGAGCTGTGTGTCGTGTCACGACGCCGACGGCGGCGACACCGGCGCGGCCCCCGCGCTTTCCGGCCATCCGTCGATGGGGGCGCGCGACTACATCGTCCGGCAGATCCTGTTCGGCAATCCCGAAAAGGGGATGCCGGCGTTCGGACCGGCGCTCGACGATTGGCAGATCGCCGCCGTGGCTACCTACATCCGCAACTCGTGGGACAACGCCCACGGCGTCGTCGACGTCGCCGACGTGCAGCGGGTCAAGGCAGAGAACCGGCCGTGACGGCAGGACTGGCGACGGTTCAGGGGACGAACGCGGCGCTCGACGATCTGCTCGAGCACTGCCTGCCGGCCGGCGTCGATTTCGTCGAGCTGCCGGCCGATCGGCTCGAACGCGCCGTCGGCGCACCGGTGCCCACGGTGCCGATCGAGCCGCCGCCCGTCGACGCCATCGAGCTCGGCCTGCTCGAGCTCGAGCAGGAAGTGCTGCAGGATTCCTACGAGCTCGCGCGCGCGACGTACACGGCGCAGTTGCGCGACTGGCGGCGGACGACCTCGCTCGTGCCTGCCGGCGCCGTCAGGCGCGCGTGGGAGGCTGCCGGGCTGCGTATCCGGTTCGTGGCCTGGGACGGCCTGGATCGGCTCACCGACGCCGAGATCGACTACGCCTGCCGGCTGGCCGCGGCCGTCGGCGCCGACGCCGTCGTGACGGACATGCCCCCGGCGGCGGCCGTGCGGCACGCGTCGGCGTCGTATCGCGTGCCGCTGGCCATCCGCAACACCGCGGCGAGCGCGCCACTCGATCTCGAGCTGCTGCTGGCGCGCGGTCCGGGGCTCGCCGCGGCCGTCGACCTGGCCGCCTGGTTCGAGGGCAGGCACGGACCGCCGTTCCCCTGGATCGAAGAGCACGTCGACAGCATCGTCCAGCTCCGCGTGACGGCCGCCGGCATGGCTTCTGCCCCGTTCGGCCGGCACACGCCGGCCATCGTCGCCTGCCTCGAAGAGCTGCGGGCGGCCGGCATCGACCTGCCCGTCGTGATCGAAGGCGACGAAGCGCTTCGTGCGGCGGCTCTCACCAGGGTGCGCGGCTGACCGGCAGGACAGCGCCGCGCTCGACGCATTAGAATCCAGCTCTATGTCCGAAGACTCCCTGGACGGTCTCCGCGTGGAGATCGACGCGATCGACGACGAGCTGGTCGACCTGCTGGCCAGACGGCAGGCGCTCGTGGCCCGTGTGGCCGACGTGAAGGCCCGCACCAACCTTCCGCTGCGCGACGTGCTGCGCGAAGCCCGGCAGGTCGCCCGCCTGGCCGAGCGCGCCCGGTCGGCCGGCCTCGACGAGCTGTTCGTCGCCCGCGTCATCCGCGAGGTGATCGACCACTCGGTGCGCGTGCAGGAGACGCGCCTCGGCATCCGCGAGCTGCCGGAGCCGCAGCGACCGGTCACGGTCCTCTTCCAGGGGTCGGACGGCGCCTTCAGCCACATCGCGGGCCGGCGGTTCTTCGGACCGCGCGGATGGGACGTGAAGTACCGCGGTGTGGCGACGTTCCGCACCATGCTCGAGGAGGTGCGCGCCGGCACGGCCGACTACGCGATGCTGCCCATCGAGAACACGACGTCGGGCTCGGTGCACGACGCCTACGACGCGCTCTCGCACACCGACCTGGCGATCATCGGTGAGGAAATCCTCCGCATCGAGATGTGCCTGATCGGCGTGGCCGACGTGCCGCTCGGGCAGATTCGGAAGATCTATTCGCATCCGCAGGCGCTCTCGCAGTGCACGGCGTTCCTCGCGTCGCTGCCGCAGGCGACCGTCGAGACGTTCATCGACACGGCGATGAGCGTCGAGCGCATCAAGGAGGAGAACGACCCGACGCACGCGGCGATTGCGAGCGCCGAGGCGGCGGCGCTGCACGCGCTGCACGTGCTGCGCCGCGACATCGCGAACCACAGGGAGAACTACACGCGCTTCCTCGTGATCGCACGTGAGCCCGAGCCGTGGGATCCGCGCATCCCGTGCAAGACGTCGGTGATGTTCGTCACCCCGCACGAGCGCGGCGCGCTGCTCGCCGTGCTGAACGTCGTCGCCGGCCACGGGCTGAACCTCACGAAGATCGAGTCGCGCCCGCGCCCGGGCCGTCCGTTCGAGTATCAGTTCTACCTGGATTTCGAGGGCAACGTGTCCGAGCCGCACGTCCAGCGCGCGCTCGATGAGATTGCGGGGCTCACCCGGTCGCTGAAGATCTTCGGATCGTACCCGGCGCGCACGACGAAGGCCGAATGAGCGCGCCGCGCATCCTGCCTGCAGGCCCCCTCCGCATCACGCCGCTGCCGGCGCCGCCGCGCGGCACCTGGCGCGTGCCGGGCTCGAAGAGCATCACCAACCGGGCGCTGCTGCTTGCCGCGCTCGCCGACGGCGAGAGCCGGCTCGAGAACGTTCTCCAGAGCGACGACACCCGCCACATGCGCGAAGGGCTCGAGGCGCTCGGCATCGAGGTCGTCGAGCTCGACGCGACGACCTGGATCGTGCGGGGCGGGCGCGCGCGGCTGCGTCCGCCCGCGCGCACGCTCTTTGTCGGCAACAGCGGCACGACGGTCCGCTTTCTGACGGCCCTGGCCGCACTCGTGCCCGGGGAGGTCACGCTGGCCGGCGACGCGCACATGGCGAAGCGGCCGATTCAGGATCTGGTCGATGCGCTCCGCGCGCTCGGGGTCGAGGTCGACTGTCCGACGGGGTGTCCGCCGCTGACCGTCCGCGGCGGTTCGCTGCCGGGCGGGCGTATCACGATGCGCGGCGATCGATCCAGCCAGTACCTGTCGGCCATGCTGATGGCCGGTGGTCTTGCCGCGGCGCCGCTCGAGATCGTCATCGACGGCACGCTCGTGAGCCGGCCGTACGTCGGCATCACCGAACGGATGGTGGCCGACTTCGGCGGGCGGATCGAAGCCGGCAACGGGCGGTTCGTCGTCACGCCGACCGGCGGCTACCGCGCCCGTACCTACGTCATCGAGCCCGATGCGTCGGCGGCAAGCTATCCGTTCGCCCTGGCCGCGGCGTCCGGTGGCGAGATCCTCGTGCCGGATCTCGGGCCCGATGCCCTGCAGGGTGACGTCGCGTTTGCCGATGTGCTCGCCCGTGCCGGTGCGCACGTCGAGCGCACGCCGGCCGGCACCCGCGTCGCGGGCCGCCGGCTGCGCGGCGTCGACGAGGACATGCACCACATTTCCGACACCGTGATGACGCTGGCGGCGATTGCGCCGCTGGCCGACGGTCCGACGATGATCCGCAATGTCGCGAACATCCGGATCAAGGAGACCGATCGCCTGGCGGCGACGGTTGCCGAGCTCCGTCGACTCGGTCAGTTCGTCGAGCACGGCGACGACTGGCTGCGGATCGAGCCGCGCCCGATCGTGCCTGCCGTGGTCCGCTGCTACAGCGACCACCGGATGGCGATGAGCTTCGCGATCCTCGGTGCCGTCCGCGAGGGCGTCGCGATCGAGGATCCGGCGTGTGTGGCCAAGACGTACCCCGGCTTCTGGGACGATCTCGGCGCGCTCTACGACGCGCAGGGAGCGCCGCGGGACTGGTAAGGGCGGCGACCCGGAGAATCACCTGACATGTTCGAGGGATGGCTGAACGACTGGCTGCTGAGGCACGGCGTGAGCCCGCAGTCGGCCGGGCTCTTCACGCTGCTCATCGAGATCGGTCTGGCGGCGCTGATCGCGACGGCCGTGCACTTCTTCGTGCGCGCCATCATGGTGCGCCTCGTCCAGACCGTCGTCGCGCGCGTGCGGTCCGACTGGCTCGAGCCGTTTGCGCGCCGCCGGCCCATCTCGCGTCTGGCGCACCTGGCACCGGCGCTCGTCGTCTATCGCCTGGCGGGCCTGATCCTCGTCGATCACCCGACGGCGCTCGCCGGCGTCCGGCAGCTGTGCCTGATCTACATGGCGCTGGCCACCGCCTGGATGATCAGCGGCGTCATCGGGCTCGCGGAAGACATCGCGCGGAACGCCGAGGCCGCCCGACGACTGCCGGTCCGCAGCTTCTCGCAGGTCGCGCAGATCATCCTGTTCATCGTCACCGCCATCCTGGTGACATCGCTGATCCTCGACCGGTCGCCGATCCCGCTGCTGGGCGGGCTGGGGGCGGCCAGCGCCGTCCTGCTGCTGGTCTTCAAGGACGCGATCCTGGGTTTCGTGGCCGGCATCCAGCTGTCGGCCAACCACATGGTCGAGATCGGCGACTGGATCGAGATGCCGAAGTACGGCGCCGACGGCTTCGTGATCGACGTCGCGCTCACGACGGTCAAGGTCCAGAACTGGGACAAGACGATCACGACGATCCCGACCTACGCGCTCATCAGCGACTCGTTCAAGAACTGGCGCGGCATGTTCGAGTCGGGCGGGCGGCGCATCAAGCGCGCGATCTACATCGACATGACGTCGATCCGCTTCTGCACCGACGAGATGCTCAGTCGCTACTCACGTATCCAGCACGTCGGGGAGTACCTCCGGCGCAAGCACGAGGAAATCGAACGCTGGAACCGCGAGCATGGTGTCGACCCGACCGTCGAGGTCAACGGCCGCCGGCTGACGAACATCGGCACGTTCCGGGCGTACGTCGAGGCGTACATCCGCAACCACCCGATGATTCACCAGGACATGATCATGCTCGTGCGACAGCTCGCACCGACCGCGGAGGGGCTGCCGATCGAGATCTATGCCTTCACGAAGGACAACCGGTGGGTGGCCTATGAGGGGATTCAGGCCGACATCTTCGACCACATCCTCGCCGTCGTGCCGGCCTTCGACCTGCGCGTCTTCCAGAATCCGTCCGGCGCGGATCTCCGGTCGCTCCGCAGCGGAGCGGACGACGGGCGGCCGGCGGGAGGGGCCGGCCGCGCGCCGCTTCAGTAGGTGGGCTGATCGGGATCGATGCGGGCGATCCACTCCTGGATGCCGCCCCGCACGTTGCGCACGCGCGTGAACCCCTTTTCGCGCAGCAGGTTCACGGCCTTCGCGCTGCGCATGCCCGACTTGCACTGCACGGCGATGTCCCGGTCCTTCGGCAGTTCGTCGAGACGCCGCGGCAGCTCGCCCAGCGGGATGAGCGTCGAGCCTTCGATGCGGTTGATCTCGTACTCGCGCGGCTCGCGCACGTCGAGCAGGAAGATGTCGCCCTTGTCGAGCCGCTCCTTCAGCTCGACCACCGACATCTCGAGATCCGGCGAGACGCCGCTCGCATCGGCCGTCGTCGCCGGCGTGATGCCGCAGAACTGCTCGTAGTCGATCAGTTCCTTCACCGTCGGGTTGTCGCCGCAGACCGGGCAGTTCGGATCACGCTGCAGCTTGAGCGTACGGAACTTCATCTGCAGGGCATCGAACAGCAGCAGGCGGCCGATGAGCGGATCGCCCACGCCGAGAATCAGCTTGATGGCCTCGGTCGCCTGGATCGTGCCCACGACGCCGGGCAGCACGCCGAGCACGCCGCCTTCGGCGCAGCTCGGCACGAGCCCGGGCGGCGGCGGTTCGGGATAGAGGCAGCGGTAGCACGGGCCTCCCTTCGTGGCGAACACCGAGATCTGGCCGTCGAACCGGAAGATGCTGCCGTAGACGTTCGGCTTGCCGAGCAGCACGCAGGCGTCGTTCGTGAGATACCGCGTCGGGAAGTTGTCGGTTCCGTCGATGATGATGTCGTAGTCGCGGAACAGATCGAGCGCGTTCTTCGAGCTGAGCGCCGTCTCGTGGCCGATGATCCGGATGTTCGGGTTGAGCGACTTCAGCCGCTCGGCTGCGGCCTTGATCTTCGGACGGCCCACGTCGTCGGTGCCGAAGAGGACCTGGCGCTGAAGGTTGCTGAAGTCGACCGCGTCGAAGTCGACGAGGCCGAGCGTGCCCACGCCCGCCGCCGCGAGATACAGCGAGGCCGGCGAGCCCAGGCCGCCGGCACCGATGCAGAGCACGCGCGCCTGCTTCAGCTTGCGCTGCCCCTCGACGCCGACCTCGGGCATGATCAGGTGCCGGCTGTACCGGCGCACTTCGTCGTTGTTCAGCTCCGGAGCGACGGCGGGATCGCCCGCAGGCGATCCCCCCGCGACAGACGGCACGATGCTCACCGTGTCGCTGTCCTTGACCGCCGTCTCCTCCTTCTGGAGATAGCGGATGTCCTCGTCGTTCACATACACGTTCACGAAGCTGCGCAGCTTGCCATCCGCACTGTAGAGATGGTTGCGCAGCTCCGGGTGAACCGTGACGAGGTTCTGCAGCACTTCGCCGACGGTCGAGCCCGCCACCTGCACGGTGGCCTGCTGGTCCGTGAAGGGACGAAGCGGAGTGGGAATGAACACTGTCGTAGCCATGGGTGTCCTCTGTGACAAACAGGAAGGGCCCGGAACGTGCGAGTCGTTCCGGGCCCCGGGAAGCGCCGCCGATACCTTGAATCGGCCCTCAGACGTGCACGCCTCCCCGCTGCCCGCAAGCGGGACGACAACAGGAAAGGACGCTTCCGGAGCCAGACATAAACACTAGTACATACCTGAAAAGGAACGACAGCGGCAACCCCGGACTTGCAGTCCTCGGGGCCCTACGCGCCCGCCACGCCCGCCACGCCGGCTACCCGTCGCGGCCGGACGCCCCTGTGCGCAGCCGGCGCCGTCAGGGAGAGGGCCAGGGCCCTCGGCGGCGCCCCGGAATCTCGCCGGGCGCGCGGCTCGATTCGATCGAACGACGCTCCCGGCCGGCAGCCGGGCGTCAGATCACGACGACGTGCACTTCGCCCGGCCCGTGCACGCCGCGGCTCAGCGTGTGCTCGATGTCGGCCGTCCGGCTCGGGCCCGTGATGCACACCAGGTTCGAGCCGCGTGTCGCCAGTTCGGGCCGCGCAAGCAGCAGATCCGGGAGCGAGTACACGAGCTGCTCGCGTGTGGCGATGGCCACGTGGATCGGCGGCAGCAGCGACGCGAGGCGTCCGCGCCCGGGGCCCGACACGAGAACGACCGATCCGGTTTCGGCGAGCAACGCATCGACGGCCGTGACGCCCACGCTGCAGCCGGCCAGTTCACCCCGGTCGTCGTCGGCCGTTGCCTGATGCACGACGACGAATCCCCGGGCGATCAGAGCGGCGGCCAGACCGGGCACCGGAAAGGTGTCGTCCCGCCAGGCGAGGGCGCGCTTCGGCGCTTCGCCCACGAGGGCATCGATCCGGCCCGCGATGGCCGCGGCATCGGCGTCCGGCAGTTCGTGGACGACGCCGCCGAGCGACGTGAGCTCCGTCCTGAACCGCTCGAGCAGATCCACCGGCGGCGCGTCGCCTCGCACGTAACCTCCCGGCGCGGTCGCGGGCACGCCGGGCAGCGTCGCCCGCCGCAGAGCGCTCGTGATGAGCGCGCGCATTGCCTGTCGCTCGTCGGGCGTCATGCGGGATCCTTTCCGTACCGGGTGTCGGTGCGCCGGGCGGGGCGCGCCTTCCAGCGATCCTGGAACGACGCCACGGCCATGGCTGGAAAGTCACGCGACGTCGTCCAGCCGGCGAGTGGGCCGGGCAGCGATCGGATCCAGCCGCTGCGCGCGAGCGCGCCGGTGGCCACGGCCGCGAGTCGGCCGGCCAGGCGGAACAGCCGTGGCCGCATCGCCAGGCGCCGGTACAGGACGATCCCCTGCCGGATCCAGACCGGTGCGCGGCCTTCGTCGGTGCCCCTGGCACGCAGCGTCAGCAGCATGCGGGGAATGTCGATGCGCACCGGGCACACCTCGCGGCACGCGGCGCACAGGCTGCTTGCGTGCGGCAGCTCGCCGTGCTGTTCCTGGCCCCAGAGCGCCGGCGTCAGCACGGCACCGACCGGTCCCGGATAGACGCTGCCGTAGGCGTGCCCGCCAATCTGCTGGTAGACGGGGCAGGCGTTGAGGCAGGCCCCGCAGCGGATGCAGTAGAGGATCTCGGCCTCGCTGCTGCCGAGTACGTCGCTGCGTCCGTTGTCGACGAGCACGACGTGCAGTTCGTCCGGCCCGTCGGACTCGTCGGCCCGCCGGGGGCCGGTCAGCACGTTCGTGTAGACCGTCAGGTTCTGTCCCGTCGCGCTCCGGGCCAGAATCTGCAGCATCGTGCCGAGCGACGGCATGTCGGGCACGATGCGCTCGAGGCCCATCATCGCCACGTGCACCCGCGGCAGCGTGGTGACCAGGCGCCCGTTGCCCTCGTTCGTGCAGATACAGATGCTGCCCGTCGCGGCGACGCCGAAGTTCACGCCGCTGATACCCATGTCGGCCGACAGGAACGCCGGGCGGAGCCGCTCCCGGGCAAAGCGCGTCATGGCCGGGACGTCGGCGACGTCGGCCTCCGTCGCCCCGAGCGTCCGCCGGAAGAGGTCGGCCACCTCATCCGCGCTCTTGTGGATGATCGGCATGATCACGTGCGACGGGTGATCCTGTGCGAGCTGCACGATCCACTCGCCGAGATCCGTCTCGACGACCTCGAGCCCCGCGGCCTCGAGGTGTTCGTTGAGGTGGATCTCTTCGCTGATCATCGACTTGCCCTTCACGACGCGCCTCACGTGCCGTTCGCGGGCGATCGTCGTGACGATGCGGACGGCGTCGGCGGCGGTGCGGGCGAAGTGAACGTGGCCGCCGCGCAACTCGACGTTCGCAACGAACTCGTCCAGATAGCGATCGAGATGGGCCAGGGTGTGCGCACGGATCGCGCGGCCGTGATCGCGCCAGACATCGGGTTCGGGCAGCCGTCCGAGGCCGGCCGCGCGGCTGTCGAGGATGCGCGCGGTCACGCGGCGCAGCGTCGCGTTCAGCTGCCGGTTGGCCAGCGCATCTTCGGCGCGCCGATGGAAGGTGACCGATGCCGTCGACACGATCAGCGTCCCTCCGGATCCGGGTCGAGCAGATCAGCGATGTGGCGCACCTGAATCGGGCTGCCGCGTCGCCGCAGGCCTCCGGCCATGTGCATGCCGCAGCTGACGTCGGTCACCGCGATCGTCCGCGCGCCGCAGCGCTCGATGCAGTCGAGCTTCCGCGCGAGCATCGCCGACGAGACGTCGGCCATCTTCACCGCAAACAGTCCGCCGAAGCCGCAGCACACGTCGTGCTCCGGCAGGTCCGTGATCGTCGCGCCGTCGATGCCGGCGAGCAGCCGCATGGGCTGCTCGCGGAGGCCGAGGCCGCGCAGACCGTGGCACGCCGCGTGGTAGGCGACCGACTCGCCGGGACGACGTGCACCGACGTCGGTAACGCCGAGCACGTCGACGAGGAACGCGGTCAGCTCGTAGGTACGCGCCGCCAGATCGCGCGCGCGCTGCGCGTAGGCCGGATCGTCGGCGAGCAGCGCTGCGTAGTGATGAATCACCATGTCGCCGCACGAGCCCGACGGCACGACAACCGGGTCGGGGCTTGCCGAGAACACGTCGATCGTGTGCCGCGCCATCGCGCGGGCATCGTCGGGGAACCCCGCGTTGAAGGCCGGCTGCCCGCAGCAGGTCTGGCCTTCGGGACAGTGCACCTCGATGCCGAGTTTCTCGAGGATGCGCACAACGGCCATGCCGGTGTCGGGATAGAGCCGGTCGACGAGACAGGTCACGAGCAGCTGCACGCGGGAGATGGCCATCACGCCGAAGCTGCATGCTAACAGGACACACCCGGTGCGTCCTATCGGGTCCGCTCCGGACGGGCTGTTTCGTTCTGCGAAACGCCGGAGGCGAAGGAGTCGTGCATTTTCAGCCGGATTTCGACAGTCCGGTGCCGGCGCCGGAGTCCCTGTCTCGCATCGTGCTACAGTGCGCGCACCGATCCAATCGAACGGCTCCCCAGGCCAATGGAGGGAGGCGTATGAGCAAGACCACTCGTCCGTCTTACGTCATCCAGTCGGTCGTCCACGCCTCGGAGGTGCTGCGGGCCTTCCGGTCGCGGGGCGAGACGCTGCGCCTGCGCGACATCGTCGAGCGGACCGGGTTCAACAAGGGGCTGTGCTTCCGGCTGCTGCACACGCTGCGGTACTGCGGGCTGGTCGAGAAGATCGACGAGACGCGCTACCGGCTGTCGGCCGAGATGCACCGGCGCAAGCGCTACCGCATCGGCTACGCGGCGCTCGGCAACGACAGCTCGTTCCAGCGGACCGTGCAGGAGAGTCTGGTCTTTGCCGCGCAGAACGAGGATGTCGAGCTCATCGTGCTCGACAACCGCCGCAGCGCGAAGACGGCGCTGCGCAACGCCGACTACCTCATCCGCGAGAAGGTCGACCTCGCGATCGAGTTTCAGATCGACGAGGGCGCGGCTCCCGCGATTGCCGCGCGGTACGTGCAGGCCGGCATTCCGTTCATCGCGGTGCACGTGCCGCATCCCGGCGCGACCTACTATGGCGCGAACAACTATCAGGCCGGGCTGCTGGCGGGGCACTACCTCGGGCGCTGGGCGCGCAGCCGCTGGGGCGGACAGGTCGACGAGGTGCTGCTCATCGAGGCGGCGCGGGCCGGCACGCTGGTGCAGGGGCGGCTCGACGGGGTGCTGGCCGGGCTGCGCGAGACACTCCGCGACGCCATGGCGAGCTGTCCCGTGGTCACGATCGACGGCGACGGCGAGTTCAATCGATCGCTCGAGCGCGTGCGGGCGCACCTGCGCCGCACCGACCGGCGGCGCGTGCTCGTGGGGGCCATGAACGACTCGAGCGCCCTCGGCGCGACGCGCGCATTCCAGGAAGCCGGCCGTGCGGCGACCTGCGCCATCGTCGGGCAGAACGCCGAACCCGACGCGCGCGCCGAGCTGCGGCAGCCGCGCACGCCGCTCATCGGATCGGTGGCGTACTTCCCGGAGCGCTACGGCGAGGAGCTCATCGCGCTGGCGCTCGACCTGCTCGAAGGGCGCCCGACGCCGCCGGCCAAGTTCGTCCGGCATCAGGTGATCACGGCCGCCAACCTGCACCACTACTATCCGAACGACGTCCTGCTGTCGCCGGCGATGGGACTCTGACCGACGGCCGCCGCGCTTCCGGCGACGCATTCACCGCTGCGGCCGGTTTCATGTCGTGAAACGGTGCGCGACGCACCGGTCGCCGGGACGGACGCGTGTTTCCGGTATGAAACCGGTATTCCCCGCGGCTAATCGCACGATTCCGCCACAACCCCTGTTCCGGGCAGCAAAACCACCCACCTCGCCGTGACCGATCGTTGGCGGCTGGCGCACCGGTTGGCACACTCCGCCCATCGCACAACCGCATAACCCCGTCCGGCGCTTCCCCGGGTGGACTCGTGACTGAGGCAGGAGGATTCCGTGAGGTCTCGACTCAGGACGTGCAGTGTGGTGGCGTGCCTGGCAGTGCTGTTGTGGTCGACAGCAGTGTCAGCACAGACGCTGACCGGCCAGATTGGCGGCAGCGTGCTCGATGAACAGGGGGCAGCCGTCCCTGGCGCCACCGTAACCGTGACCAACACCGCGACCCGGGCGTCGCGTGAGGTGACGACCGATGCGCAGGGTGCGTTCGTCGTCACCGGCCTGCTGGCCGGCACTTACGACCTGAGGGTCGTCCTGACCGGCTTCCGTACCTACGAGCAGCGAGGCGTGGACCTGTCGGCGACCGAGCGTCTGGCGCTGCCGCCCATCATGCTGCAGCTGGGCGGCCTGGCCGAAACGATCTCGGTGGCGGCCGAGGGCGCGCGCGTGCAGACGCAGAGCGGCGAGCGCTCGGCCACGATTTCCGCAGCGCAGATTCAGGACCTCGGCCTGAAGGGGCGCGACTTCATGGGCGCCCTGCAGCTGCTGCCCGGCGTGGTCGACACGCGCAACCGCGACGCGCCGGGCTGGGGCTCGGTCGGCGGCATGTCGATCAACGGCCAGACCTCGTTCAACTTCTCCTACGACGGCGTCGTCAGCAAGGACACGGGATCGAACTCGGGCAACTACGCCGCGCCGGCGCTCGATTCGATCGCCGAGGTAAAGGTTCAGACGTCGAACTTCCAGGCCGAGTACGGCCGGTCCTCGGGCGCGAGCATCACGGTCGTCACGAAGAGCGGCAGCAGCCAGTTTCACGGCAGCGGCGCGTATTACAAGCGCCATGAGGCGTTCAACGCGAACCCGTGGGACCGGGTGCGGCAATGCGCAGCGGGTCAGGAGGCGAGCTGTTCGAAGCCGCGCTACCGCTACGACAACATCGCGTGGACGATCGGCGGTCCCGTGCTGATTCCCGGCACGGCGTTCAACCGCAACCGCGACCGGCTGTTCTTCTTCTTCTCGCAGGACCTGCTGCCGCGCACCGATCCGGGCGACCTGCAGTTCCGCACCATGCCGACGGCCCGCGAGCGTGCGGGCGACTTCTCGCAGACGTTCGACACGCAGGGGCGGCTCATTCACATCCGGGACCCGCTGTCGGGCCAGCCGTGCCACGTCGTCAATGGCGGCCCGGGGTGCTTCCCCGGCAACATCATTCCGGCTGATCGCATCAACCCGGTCGGTCAGATGATGCTGAACCTGCTGCCGCTGCCGAATGCGGAGGACCCGACCGGCAACCGGCAGTACAACCACACGTACCAGAACGTGCTCGAGAAGCCGAAGCACGACAACGTCGCCCGCGTCGACTGGAACATCGCGCCGGGCACGACGTTCTACTCGCGGCTCGGGTTTTCGAACGAGGTGAACTCGCGCGGCGCCAACGCGTTCCTCGGCGCCGGCACCGGCAACGGCGGCAACATCGGCTGGCCGCAGTTCGAGACCGAGTACGGCATCCGCACCTACAGCCTTGTCAACACGTTCCTCAAGACAATCAACCCGACGACGGTTGCCGAGGTGACCATCGGGATGAACTGGGCGAAGCAGTACGTCAACATCGTCAGCGAGGAGTCGTACCGGCGGAACGACCGGCGGCTCGTGCTCGACGGTCTGCCGCAGTTCTTCCCCGAGGCCAACCCGCAGTACCTCGTCCCGAACATGTCGTTTGCCGGGACGAACGCGCTGCCGAACACGGCGGGTCTCGCGATCTCGAACCGCTTCCCGTTCAACGCGAAGAACGTCATCTGGAACTACAACGCGAACATCACGAAGCTCATCGGCGGGCACAACCTGAAGGCGGGGCTCTTCATCGAGCGCACGGCGCGGCCGGCGCCGCGCGCCTCGACCTTCCAGGGCAGCTTCGACTTCAACGGCAACGTGAGCAACCCGTTCGATGCGAACTTCGGGTTCGCCAACGCGCTGCTCGGGTCGATCAACAGCTACACCGAGTCGACGGCGAAACCGTTCGCCGAGGGACGCTACAACCAGTTCGAGGCGTTCGTCCAGGACAACTGGCGCCTCAACCGGAAGTTCACCCTCGACTACGGCCTGCGCGTCTACAACATCGGCCCGACGTTCGTCGAAGGGCAGCAGGTCGCCTACTTCGACCCGGCCAGCTGGAGTCAGGCGGAGGCGCCGCTGCTGTTCCAGCCGGTGTGCGCCAACGGGGCGCCGACGTGCAGCGGCACGCAGCGCGTGGCGATGAACCCGCTGACAGGCGAGATCCTGAACAATACGTTCATCGGCAAGCTCGTGCCCGGCAGCGGCGACTTCTACAACGGCATGACCGTCGTGCCCGAGACGGTCTACGACAGCACGGGCATCCTGTTCGCGCCGCGCGTCGGCTTCGGGTGGGACGTGGCCGGTGACGGCCGCACGGCGGTCCGCGGCGGGTTCGGCATCTTCTACGACCGGTACCAGGACGACATCATCCTGGAGCTCGTGGAGCAGCCGCCGCTCATGGATACGCGCGAGACGACGTTCACGACGCTGCCGCAGCTGCTGACGTCGCAGCTGATTCAGAGCCCCCGTGGCGTCACGGCCTTCGACGAGTTCAAGGTGCCGACGGTCTACAACTGGAGTGTGGGCGTCCAGCGCCAGCTGCCGTGGCAGATGGTGGCCGACATCGCCTACGTCGGCAATGCGAACCGCAACAACCCGGTGACCGTGCCGATCAACAGCTTTCCCTACGGCACGACGCGCATCGACCTGAACCCGCAGAACGCCGACCCGACGCAGAACAACAGCCAGCCGAGGCCGGCCGACTACCTGCGGCCGTACCGCGGCCACTCCGGCATCAACCTGCGGCAGTGGCGCGGCTACGCGAACTACCACTCGGTGCAGGTGTCGGTGCAGCGGCGGTTCGCCAACGGCTTCGCCTGGGGCGTGGCCTACACGGGATCGCGGCGCTGGAGCCGATCCGACTTCAATCCGTTCATCGACGAGTCGCGCGCCGAGCGCCGCTTCTACAGCCTGAACGGCAGCCGGCCGCATGCCCTGTCGATCAACTACAACTGGATGATTCCCGACGCGAGCCGCGTCTGGGACAACGGCTTCGCGCGGGCCGTCCTCGACGGCTGGCAGGTGTCCGGACTGACGACAGCCTTCTCGGGGACCTGGACGACGTTCGGGTTCTCGTGGCGCAACGCGCCGCAGAGCGACATGACCGGCGGGCCCGGCGGCTCCCGTGTCGCGCTGCTCTGCGACCCGAAGATCTCCAACCCGACGATGGAGCGGCAGTTCCGCACTGAGTGCATCGGGCCGCCCGGACCGCTGACCGACCCGGACGACATCTACTACCTGGGCACCGACAACAACGCGCAGTGGGTGTCGCCCGGCTACCTGAATCACGACGTGACGCTGTTCAAGAACTTCCGGATGCGGAACAACCACAACGTTCAGATCCGGGTCGAGCTCTACAACGCCTTCAACTCGAACCAGTTCACGGTGGTCGACACCTCCGCGACGTTCGACTTCGAGACGGGTGAGCAGGTCGACGAGGGCTTCGGGACCGTGACCAACACACGCCCGAACTCGTCGCGCGTGATTCAGCTCGCGGTGCGCTACACCTTCTAGCGTTCCGTCGGATGCTCCAGACCGGGGGGTGGCGCCGCGTCGCCACTCCCCGGGGCGTGCCTTGCCGGACGCGCGAGATCGATCTGCCGCGGTGCGTGCGTTCCGTCCTGCAGAACACGAGCCTGGCCCGGGACGACGTCCGCTGCCGCCTGAACAGCGGTCGATCGCGTGTACACAGCGGAATTCGAGCGGAACCGGAGGACCGGCAGAGGTGGACGGTGCGTTTCGGCCAGAGAAACGCGCTGCTGCCGAGCCGCCTCTGCTTGCCAGCGGCCCTCGAGACAGGCACACTCGTGCTTCCCGACAGCGAGTCAGAGATGGCCGCCGGACCGAACGGCCGGCGTGCCGACGGGACAGGCGGGGCCTTCGGGGCCCGCGATGGAGGAACAGGCCTATGTGGACGAGGCTCGAACCGACGCCGGGCCGTGCGGCCCGGGCGCTGGTCGTCGGCGCTGTCGCGGCGGTCCTTGCGCTGGGCGGCGCCGCGCCCGACATCGTCGACGCTGCCGGCGCGGCCGCGCAGGGGCGGCAGGGGGGCGGCGGACAGGGCCGCGGCGGGCGCGGCGGCCCTCCGGGCGGCGCGCCGATCGCCTTCGACAATCACACGGGATTCCGTCCCATCTTCGACGGCAGGTCACTCGACGGGTGGGATGGCGATCCCGCGTTCTGGCGCGTCGAGAACGGCGCGATCGTCGGGCAGAGCACGCCGGAGAAGGTCGTCGAGCAGAACACCTTTCTGATCTGGCGCGGCGGCACGGTCGGCGACTTCGACCTGAAGCTCGAGTTCCGGCTCGATGCGGGCAACTCGGGCGTGCAGTACCGCAGCGAGCAGCTGCCGGAAGGCGGCGAAGGAAAGATTGGGCGGTGGGTCCTCAAGGGCTACCAGGCCGACATCGACTTCGCGAATCAGTACACCGGCATGCTCTACGAAGAGCGCGGCCGCGGCTTCCTCGCGCCGCGCGGGCAGTTCAACTACATCGGACCGGCCGGACCGGATCAGGTGCGCGGCCAGGTCGGCGCGCTCAATTCGAGCGACGCGCTCCGCGCGCAGATCAAGCAGAATGACTGGAACCAGTTTCAGGTCACCGCACGGGGCAACGTGCTGATTCACGTGCTCAACGGCCACGTCACCGCGCTCTTCGTCGACGACGACCAGGACGCCAGGGCAGCGGAGGGCCTGCTGGGCCTGCAGATTCACACCGGACCGCCCATGAAGGTCGAGTTCCGGAACGTGTACCTGCGGGCCTTCTGAACCCGGGCGCGCCGCGCCAGCGGCGAGGGGACACGAGGGCAGCGTGATCAGGCGCGGGGGTGGGGCCCCGCGCCACTAAGCAGAAGAGGGACGAACCGATGCAGGTAGCGATGCACAACTGGATGCGGGCCGAACCGATCGAGACGACGATTGCGCGGCTGGCGAAGTGTGGATACGACGCGATCGAGATCAGCGGCGAGCCCGAGCGCTACGACACGAAAGCGGTCGGCAAGCTGCTGAAGGATCACGGCCTGACGTGCTGGGGCAGTGTCACGCTGATGCTCGGTGACCGGAACCTGCTCGCGAAGGACGAGAAGGCGCGGGCGATGTCGGTCAAGTACGTCAAGGACACGATCACGATGATCAAGGAGCTCGGCGGCCAGGTGATCACGATCGTGCCGTGTACGGTCGGCAAGCTCGTGCCCGAGGCGACCGCCGCGGAGGAGTGGAACTGGGCCGTCGCCAGCCTCAAGGAGTGCTACGAGCACGGCCTGAAGGAGGGTGTCCGCCTCGCGATCGAGCCGCTCAACAGGTTCGAGACCTACTTCCTCAACCGGCACGACCAGGCGCTCGCGCTGGCGGAAGCCGTGGGGCCCGAGTGCGGCGTCTGCCTCGATGCGTTCCACATGAACATCGAGGAGAAGGACATGTTCCAGGCGATCCGGAACGCGGCGCCGCGGCTCAACGACTTTCACGTGGCCGACAACAACCGCATGGCCTGCGGCATGGGCGCCTTCGACTGGGCGAAGATCATCGGCACGCTCAGGGAGGTCGGCTACGACGGGGCGCTGACGGTCGAGTTCGTGGCGCCGATCGACCGGACGCCGGCCAATCCGTATCCGAACATGCTGCAGCTCGAGACCGACGTCGAGCTCACGCCGGAAGAGCGCAAGTTCATGATCGACCACGGCACGGGCGACCTCACCGACGAGTTCTATACCTGGCTGATGGACGAGACGATCACGACGCTGCGGCGGCACATCTGATCACGTGCTGACACGGCGCGCCCCGGGCTCCGACGGTCCGGGGCGCGTCGCGGGCACCGGATTGGGTCCCCCGGGAACACCTGAGCTTCTGATGCCCTCCATCCTCGTCATCGGCACCCTGGATACGAAGGGCCCCGAAATCGCTTACCTGCGCGATCGCATCCGCGATCTCGGCGCCGATGTCGTCGTGGCGGATTCGGGCATTCTCGGCGAGCCGCTCGACATCGTGCCCGACGTCACGCGCGAAGAGGTGGCGCGGCTGGCCGGTACCACGATCGATGCGCTGCGCAACGCCGGCAGTCGCGGCAAGGCGGTCCACGGCATGCTCGCGGGCCTGCGGCGGCTGGCGATCGACCTCTACCGCGACGGGCGCCTGCACGGCGCGGTGGCGATGGGCGGTGCCGAAGGCGCCGTGCTCGGCGCAAGTGCGATGATGGGGCTGCCGCTCGGCATCCCGAAGGTGATCGTCACGCCCATCGCATCGGGCCACCGGAAGTTCGGCCCGCTCGTCGGCACAAAGGACGTGATGATCATCCACTCGGTGATCGACATTCTCGGCCTGAACCCGATCAGCCGCGCCATCTTCGACAACGTCGCCGCCGCGCTCGTCGGGATGGCCAGGCACGGCGTACCGGCGCACACGACGCCGGGCTCGTCACCGCTCGTCGAGGGGGCCCGGGCCGACGGTCAGCGCCGCGTGGCCATCACGATGCTCGGCCAGACCACGAAGGGCGTGATGGCCGTTCGCGATCGGCTGCTCGAGCACGGCATCGAGGCGGTCATCTTTCACGCCAACGGCGTCGGCGGTCCGGCGATGGAGGAACTGGCGGCCGAGGGGATGTTCGTCGGCGTCATCGACTACACGACGAACGAGCTGGCCGGCGAGATCCAGAAGGGCTTCCACGATGCCGGTCCCGAGCGGCTGCGCCGTATCGGCCGGCTCGGTCTGCCTCAGGTGGTCGTGCCGGGTGGCCTCGACTTCGCCACGCACGGCCGTCCCGACGCGATTCCGGCCGCCGTGCGCGGAAGGCCGGAGTACTTCCACAACCCGGAGTTCACGCTCGTCCGGACGTCGGCCGGGGAAATGGAGGAGCTCGGCCGGCGCTTTGCCGAGCGACTCAACGAGGCGACAGGGCCCGTGGTGGTGATGGTGCCGACCGAGGGACTGTCGATCCCGGCCGTGCCCGGCGGACTGTTCTGGGATCCCGAGGCCGACGCGGGGTTCCTGCGCGAGCTGCGCGCCGGTCTGCGTTCCGGCATCCCGGTGACGACGCACCCGCATCACATCAATTCGCCGGAGTTCGCGTCGCTGGTCGCCGACCGTTTCGTGAGCCTGCTCGAGGAAGCGACACACGCCGGGCAGGCCCGGGCAGAGTGAAATCGAAGGAGGAAGTCCGTTGTCACAGACCTCGTCCGGCGAACGCGTGAGCGGCGCGTCGTTCCTGCGCGGGCACATCTACCGCGAGCTCGCGGCCGTCGTCGGTCCCGCCAATATCACTGTCGATCCCGAGGAGCTGCAGGCCCAGGCGCACGACTGGTCCTGGATGTCGCGCTACCTCGTCTACAGGAACCTGCCGCTGCCGGCGCCCGACATCGCGGTGCGACCGGGGTCGACCGAGGAGGTGCGCGAGATCGTGCGCATCGCCTCCACCTGGAAGGTGCCGCTCGTGCCGCGCGGCGCGGGCACGGGCACGCAGGGCGGGACGCTGGCGCTCTATGGCGGCATTTCGGTCGACCTGACGCGCATGACCCGCATCATCGACATCGACGAACAGTCGCTCGTCGCGACCGTCGAGGCGGGCATCTCGGGACCGGCGCTCGAGGCCGAGCTCAACCGGCACAACCTGACGCTGGCGCATTACCCCGGGTCGTACACGATGGGGGCGACCGTGGGCGGGTTCATTGCCGCCCGCGGCTCGGGCGTCGTGAGCACGAAGTACGGCAAGGCCGAGGATCAGGTGCTGCAGCTGCAGGTGGTCGTCGCGCCGGGACGCGTCATCGAGACGCTGCCGGTCCCGAGTCACGCCACGGGCAGCGACCTGCTGCAGGCCTTCGTCGGATCGGAGGGCACGCTCGGCATCATCACGCAGGCCCACATGCGGCTCGATCCGCTGCCTGAGACACGGGAGTTCCTGTCGTTCAGCTTCCCGGACATCTTCGCGGGCATGGAGGCGGGCCGGCTGATCATGATCAACCGCCTGCGGCCGGCCGTCATCCGGCTCTACGACGAGGAGGACTCGAAGAAGCTCACCGAGTGGGTCGGCACACCGTTCGTCGGCACGCTGATGATCGTGATGGTCGACGGCACCGAGGAACTGACGCGCTACGAGGCCCGGCGCATCACCGGGATCTGCGAGAAGGTCGGCGGCCGATCGCTCGGCCCGAACGCCGGCAAGATCTGGTGGGAGGGCAAGTACGAGCCGTACAGGAAGGGCAAGCTGCCGCAGCCGCCGCTCGTCTACGGCACGACCGACACCGTGGCGCGCTTCCGCGACATTCCCGTCATCTACCGCGCGCGCAAGCAGGCGGTCGAAGAGCAGTTCAGGGAGTACGGCGCGCGCTATACGTGTCACCTGTCACACTTCTACGACTGGGGCACGATGCTCTACGACCGCTTCTACATCGATCAGGCGCCCGACGATCCGGCCGAGGCGCTTGCGCTGCACGATCGGCTGTGGGACGTCTGCACCGAAATCGGCCTGCGGCACGGCGGCGTCGTCAACGAGCACCACGGCGTGGGGCTGAAGCTGGGGCGGTTCATGCACCGGCAGTACGGACGCGACGGCTGGGCGCTGCTTCAGGCGCTGAAGGACGCCTGGGATCCGGACGGCATCATGAACCCGGGCAAGCTGGGCTACGGGCCGCCGAAGAACGCGCGCTGGTAGCCCCGGGCCACGGGGCGGGGATGGGCGCTCGCGGCCGGCTGGTGCCGGCCGTGCGATAGTGGATCGGTTGCCTCGCCCTCGTACCGCACCTCAGGGCGAGGAGGCGTCATGATCAGAACACCGATCGTCCTCGTCCTTGCGTGCGTGCTCGGGTGCGCATCGCTGCTCGCCGCTCAGCAGCCTTCGTTCCGGGCTTCGGTCGACCTGATTGCGGTCGATACCCAGGTGGTCTCGACCGACGGCGATCCGATCGCCGACCTCGGTCCTGACGACTTCATCGTGACGGTGGATGGGGAGCGGCGGCGCGTCGTGTCGGCCGACCTCCATCAGTACGCCATCGGCGCCGCCCGGCAGGGCGCCGCGCCCACCGGCGACGAACCCTTCGTGAGTGTCGGGGCGCCGCGCATCTTCATCGTGGCCGTCGATGCCACGAGCTTCTACCCGGGGGCCGCCGCCCCGGCGATGGAGGCGGCTCAGGCGTTCGTCGCGAGCCTGCCGCGCCAGGACTACGTCGGCCTCTACACCTATCCCGACGGGCCGCAGATCGTGCCCACGCTCGAGCGCGTGCCCGTGCGGCAGGGGCTGGCGACGATCGTCGGCTCGCGGATGCCGTTCTCCGGTCAGTTCAATCTGCGTCCATCGGAAGTCGTCGACATTACCGCGATGGCGGGTGAGCGTCCGGGTTCGCTGTCGGGCCGGGCGGTCGCCGCGCTGCAGGGCGTGCCCATCGCCGAGTACGACCCGGTGCGCGCGGTCCAGTACCGCGAGTGTCCCGACGACGCGGAGTGTGCGACGCGAATCGTGTCGGAGGCCCGTGCCTTTGCGCTGCACCTCGAAGCGCAGGCGCAGCGGAGCCTCGGCGGGCTCGCGCACCTGTTGAGGGTTGTCGAAGGACTGCCCGGTCGGAAGTACATCGTGCTGATCACCGGCGGTGTGCTGGTCAGCGATCGCCCCGGCGGCCGCCCCGACGTCGGTCAGCTGGCCACGACCATGGGACAGACGGCCGCGCGGTCGAACGCGGTGTTGTACACGGTGCACATCGACGGGAGCTTCAGCGGGCTCTATTCGGCGGCCGGTCGCCGGACGGGCGAGACCGAGCGCGGGCGCGACCGGGGCATGGTCGGCGACTGGCTCGATCGCTTTTCGGCGACGGCGGGAGGGGCGCGTTTCCACGTGCCGGTCGGCGCCGGCGAGTTTGCCTTCGAGCGCGTGCTGCGCGAGACGTCGGCGATGTATCTGCTTGGCGTCGAGGCGAGCGACGAGGATCGGGATGGCCGCCCGCGACAGCTGAAGGTGCGGCTGGCGCGATCGGCGCCGAAGGACGCCAGCGTCCGGCACCGACAGTGGGTGGTCGTCGACGATCGACCCTGAAAAGCTTCCGGGCAGCGGGCGCTGCGGCGCCCGGTGCCGCGTCAGCAGGCGAGGATGGATTCGACTGCCCTCGCGTGTATCGCGAACGCGCGCTCGTCGTACAGCACGAACCTCACCAGCCGGATCGGCGTCTCGCCTTTCAGTTCTTCGACCACCGTGCGGATGGCAATCGGTGCGGCTTCTTCCATCGGATAGCCGAAGACACCGGTCGAGAGCGACGGAAAGCCAATCGACTCGACGCCTTTCGAAGCAGCGACGCGAAGCGCGTTGCGATAGCTCGTGGCGAGCAGCTCGTCGGATGGCTGATCGTGTCCGTAGACCGGGCCGAGCACGTGGACGACCCAGCGGTTCGGGAGCCGGTGACCGCCGGTGATAACTGCCTGTCCGACTCTGATCGGCGCAAGGGGACGGCACTCGGCTTCGAGGCCCGGTCCGGCTGCGCGATGCAGGGCCCCGGCCACGCCGCCACCCGGGCGCAGCCGGGCGTTGGCGGCATTGACCACCGCATCGAGATCCCGCTGCCCGGCAATGTCGCCGACGGTGCACTCGAGCACCGATCGGTTCACCGCTCTCCGAATCGTCGTCATGGCTTCCCCTGCTTCCTCCCGCCCGTGTGCGATGCGACGTCCGCGGTGGAACGCCGTTCAGCGTACTGCGGAACGTCCGGTGTGAGGGATGGCGGCAGATCGGCCCGGCGCATCCGGGCCGCGTACGCGGCGGGCGTCGCTGCCATGACGCGCCTGAACATGGCGATGAACGCACTCGGGCTTTCGTAGCCGGCGGCGAAGGCGACCGAGGCAACCGGTTCGCCGGCCACGAGCCGCGGGACAGCCGCCGAGACGTGGAGCATCTGCCGCCAGCGTCCGAACGACGCGCCG
>Ga0207864_1000514_pt1 | contig 52847 bp, 46 predicted proteins | sample HigsolmetaAR202D_FD_184834 | JGI IMG/M metagenome (GOLD analysis project Ga0207864, IMG submission 184834) | Ionic liquid and high solid enriched microbial communities from the Joint BioEnergy Institute, USA - AR20-2-D (SPAdes) (version 2) ...
AGGGAGGGGGGGGAGGGGGAGCGGGGGCCACGTGGCCGCGGCGGGGGGAGCGGTCTAGAGTCTCCGCCCCAGGCGGGGGGTGTGGGGGGGCGGCCGGGTCACCCGGACGCGTTGGTTTGCGAGAAGAAGGGCAGGCGAGGCTTCCATGCATTACCCGCACCGTACCAGCAGGATCAAGCGCAAGCGTTCCATCGGGTTCCGCGCCCGGATGAAGACGAAGAACGGGCGGAAGATGCTCAACCGCAAGCGCCGGGTCGGTCGGACGCTGAACGTCGCGGACAAGTAAGCAAGATCGGCGGTCTGCGGCCGCTGCGGCGCGACCTATACAGGTCCATAAGCGGTTGCGCGGCGTCGTGGTTGATTTCTTATTGATCTTCGCCTCCCTGCTCCGCCGCGGCGGAGCAGGGAGTTGTTACATATCGCCGGTCCATGTCAGAGCAAAGAGGTCGTGGCGTGTGCGGTGATGGTGCGCGCCGTGCGCCGGCCTTCTCGCTGCTGCGGAAAGGTCCGAAAATGCTCGCGTGCCGCCGGCGCGGGCGCAAGGTTGCATATTTGCTTCGCTGTTGTATGATCAGGCGAATCGACCTGCGTGGTGCATCGGTCTGTTTTTCGTTTGTTCCGGCTGTTAAGAGGAGACTGGGATGTCGAAGAAGGTTGTTGCTGGTCTTGCTGTCGCGCTGGCTGCCGCGGGCACCGCTTCCGCGGACGTCACGTACACGTTCACCAGCCAGACTTGGAGCGGGTTCGCCTTTAGCATGTTCAATGACGTCGGCGAGCTGGAGGGCATGCTGACGGCCGTGTCGGTGGACGCCGTCCTGGAGGCGCAGGCGGGGACGACGTTCGCCAGCGACCTGACGCTCTACCTCTGCCCGGAGCCGCTGGCGGCCGGCGGGGTGCTGCAGGTCGGCGGGTGGTCGTCCCTGGACGCGACGCAGCGCTACGAGTGGGCCAACGGCGGGTCGACCACTCCCGGCACGCCGGTGATCGACACCGTCACGCTGAGCGAGCCGATCGACATCTCTGCGTACCCGGTGTGGATCGGCAACGGCTGGAACCTCGCGAGCGCCTGGGGCACGTGGTCGGGCACGATCACGCTGCACGGCGTGAACCTCGTCCCGGCCCCGGGCGCGCTGGCGCTGCTGGGCGCGGGCGGCGTGCTCGCGGCCCGTCGTCGCCGCTGAGCGAGCCGGTTCGGACCGCATAGGAACCTGATCGCAACGACCGTGGCAGGGCTCGTCCGGCCCTGCCACGGCTTTTTTGAGTCGGTCCGGGGCGGCGGGACAGACGGGGGACTCGCTCCACGCACGGCGGAAGCGGGGGCGCTGAGGCGGCCGCGGTCAGGGGGCTCGGCGCGTGAAGGTGATCGGGTCGCCGCTGAAGAACTGGTCGGCGTCGGCGCGAGCGAGGAGGGCGGCGAGACGGTCGATGTCGGTGGTCACGACGGCGATGGCGTCCCGGTGCGCGGCGGGGAGGGGGGGGGCGGCATCCGCCGGGAGCGGGTCGGGGGGCGGCGGCGGGGAGCCAGGCGAGCATGGGCTCGTTGGACCAGAGGCGCAGGGTGTCGCCGTCGCGCTGGAACTCCCAGACGCCGAGGAGGCCGTCGTCGAAGGTGACGATGTCGGCGCGATACTCCGGGTCGAGAGCGTGGTCGGTGCAGGCGGGGAGGGAGAGGACGAGGGCGAGGACTTCGAGTGGGATCTGCGAGCGCGGGCTGCCTTCCGGCGCCGCTTCGCGGCGGAGAGGGGGAGGGAGGCCGCGTAGCCCTCACCCCGGCCCTCTCCCGGGGGGAGAGGGGGCGGAAGGAGTGGGTGAGGAGGGGGAGATTGGTGATTTGAGATCCGGCGATTTGAGATTTGAGAGGAGAGATGGAGGGGAGAGGAGAAGAGAGCACGGCCGGGCGCCCCCCCAAGCGCCCGGCCGTGGCACCCGGGGGGGATTGGCACGTGGGGAGGCGGCGGATCAGGTGCGGGCGCGGCGTTCTTTGAGGATGTCGGTGAGGGAGTCGGCCTGGTGGTCGGCGTGGTAGGAGGAGCGGACGAGGGGGCCGGACTCGACGACCTTGAAGCCGCGCTTCAGGCCTTCCTCCTTGTACATCGCGAACTGCTCGGGGGTGACCCAGCGCTCGATGGGGAGGTGGTTGCGGGTGGGCTGGAGGTACTGGCCGATGGTGAGGATCTCGACGCCGCTCTCGCCATCGGAGCCGGGGGTGGCGGTCCCGGCGCGGACGTCGTCCATGAGTTCGAGGATCTCGCGGTCGGTCTCGCCGATGCCGACCATGATGCCGGTCTTGGCGACGACGCCCTGCTCGCGCACGCGGCGGAGGAGTTCGAGCGAGCGGTCGAACTTGGCGCTGGGGCGGACGGCGGGGTACATGCGCCGGACGGTTTCGAGGTTGTGGTTGATGATGTGGGGGCGGGCGTCGATGACCTGCTGGAGGGCGTCCCAGTTGCCCTCGAAGTCGGGGATGAGGACCTCGATGGACATGTCGGGGCAGGCCTGGCGGGCGAGTCGGATCGTCTCGGCCCAGACGCCGGCGCCGCCGTCGGGGAGTTCGTCGCGGTTGACGGAGGTGATGACGACGTGGCGGAGGCCCATGAGGGCGAGGGACTCGGCGACGCGCCGGGGCTCGTCGAGGTCGAGGGGGCCGGGGCGACCGGTCTTGACGTTGCAGAAGCCGCAGGCGCGGGTGCAGGTGTCGCCGAGGATCATGATGGTGGCGACGCCGCGGGCCCAGCACTCGCCCATGTTGGGGCAACCGGCCTCCTGGCAGACGGTGTGAAGGCGGTGCTCATCGATAATGGACTTCAGGGCCGTGTATCCGGGGCCGCCGGGGACCTTCGCCTTGAGCCACGGCGGCTTGCGCTTGATGGCAAGTTGTTCGGGGGCGCCGGTGGCGTTGTTGAGGACCATGTTGGAGAGGCTGAAGACGGGGCGATCCACTCGTTTGAGGGGGTCGCCGCCGAGAGGGCGCTTGTGGCGCGGGGGCGCGGGGGGTGCCGGGGGGGCGGAGTCGAACCTGGGGGCGTCGGGCGGCGTCATCAGGGGGACTCTAGGCCCGCGGGAGGTGGCCCCCCCGCATGCCGGGGGTTCGGCGTGCAGGGCTTTTCCACCCGGATGAGCCGCGGCTTGCGCGAACGGAGTGTCGGAGCGTGGTTCGTCCGATAGTGTTAGTCCGGGCGGGGTGGAGGTCACGATCGGTGCTCACCTGACCGAAAGGAACGGTCGATGGAGCGGGAAGAGGCGGGGGCGCGGGGGAGGAGACCTCGCGGGGGCGGGTGTGTTGAAGTTGGAAGGATCGCGGCGGGCTGCTAGGGTGTGCACCGAAGTGCCGGGGGCCTGGTCCCGAGACCCGGGGCCGGACCGGGAGTCAGAAGAAAAGGAGCGGGGACGTGTCGCATGTCCAAGAGATGGCGCGGGGCGGGCGGGTCGGTGGGGTCGCAGCAGCGCGGCGTGGTCGCCTGGTGCTGGCCGCGATGCTGGGGATCGTGCCGGTGCTTGGCGCGTGCGAGGCGGATTCGTACTTCGATCCCAGCGTGACGGGGCGGTGGGAGCACACGCCGACGATCGTGCCGATCCTGGAGCGGATCGCGAGCGTGGAGCGCGGCGATCTTGATTTCGTGGAGACGACGGAGGTCGTTCCGGAGGACCTGATCCCGCTGCCGGTGGAGCCGACGCTGGGGCCGGGGGACATCCTGGACATCCGCATCCGGGACCACTTCCAGATCGGGCGGGAGGAGCAGATCCAGGGGCTCGTGGACAAGCGGGGGATGGTGCAGATCCCGCTGCTTCCGCCGATCCGGTTGCAGGGGCTGACGGTGACGCAGGCCCGGGACGCGATCGCGCAGGCGATCCAGGACGCCGGGCTGCAGAACAACCCGGTGGTGACGGTGATCCCGCTGCAGGTCCGTCAGAACACGTTCAGCGCGTTCGGGGCGGTGGCGGCGCCGGGGACGTACTACATCCCGAACGCGGACTACCGGCTGCTGGAGGCGTTGACGGCCGCGGGGGGGTGGTCGGAGATGGTGCCGGAGGTGTACGTCATCCGGCAGGTGGCGCTGAGCGAGCGGGTCACGGGCGACGGGACGGCCCAGCCGGCGAGCCCGACGGGGGGAGCGCCGACCCGGCCGGTGCAGGAGCCGGAGGAACTGATCGACCTGATTGATGAGTTGTCGCGCCCGCCGCAGGGGGGGAGCGCCCCCTCGCCGGGGGTGATCGGCGCGGGGGCCGGGGTGGGGGCGTCGCGGGTGCGTCAGCCCGGGGAGGAGGTCCGCCCGCCGGTGGACCTGCCGGATCCGGGGCGGACGCCGGCCGGGGAGGCGGGGTCGCCGGTGCGGGGGCGGCCGGGGTTCAACTGGGTGTTCCTGAACGGGCAGTGGGTGCGGGTCGTGCAGCCGGGGGAGCCGTCGGGGCAGGCGGGTCGCGGCCAGGACCTGACGGCGGAGCAACTGGTGACGCAGCGGGTGATCCGGATCCCGATGAAGCCGCTGATCTCCGGGTCGCCGAAGTACAACATCGTGATCCGGCCGGGGGACATCATCCGGGTGCCGGTGGCGGGGCAGGGGATCGTGTACCTGGGCGGGCAGATCGCGCGGCCGGGGACGTACCAGATCCCGGTGACGGGGCAGCTGACGCTGCTGCGGGCGATCGACGCGGCGGGGGGATTGAACCAGATCGCGATCCCGGAGCGGGTGGACGTGACGCGGATGGTGGGGCCGAACTCGCAGGCGATGGTCCGGGTGAACCTTCGGGCGATCGCGGAGGGGACGCAGCCGGACATTTTCCTGAAGCCGGACGACCGGATCACGGTCGGAACGAGCTTCTGGGCGTATCCGCTGGCGGTGATCCGTGGCGGGTTCCGGGCGAGTTACGGGTTCGGCTTCCTGCTGGACCGGAACTTCGGGAGCGACGTGTTCGGCGCGCCGCCGGATAGCCGATTCAGGTAGGTAAGCGCGCGAGCGGATCGGAACGACAAACTGGGGGCAGCGCGGCGGAGGCCGCGGCGGGAGGGGTATTGGCGGAGCACCGGCGCGGAGGCGTCCGGGGGCGGGGTCGGCGGTCGCGCCGGCCCGAGGTGTGAGAACCAAGCCCGAACCGCCCGCCGGGTGAGGCGTAGTAGCCCGGGTCGGGGGATGGAGAATCCCAGTCGGTGTCGTCCAGCCTAACCATCGAGCGGAGCACGACTTCGCCCGCCGTCCCATCGACGCCGCCGTCGGGGGGGGAGCGGGTGACGCTCTCCATGGTGCTGTCGCGGGTGACGGCGCCGATGGTGGTCAAGTGGGGGCTGCTGGGGGCGGCGCTGGGGGGGCTGTTCCACAACTGGCTGTACGTGCAGCATTTTCAGAGTTCGCAGCACTTCGCGGACTGGGGGCACGCGTACTTCGTGCCGCTGGTGAGCCTGTACATCCTGTGGCAGCGCCGGGACGCGCTGGCGCGGGAGCGGGTGCGGACGTGCTGGGCGGGGGTGGCGCCGATGCTGGCGGGGATCGCGGGGTACATCTTCTTCGTCGCCGGGTACTACAACCACATGGCGCAGGGGTGGTGCGCGATCCTGACGCTGTACGGGCTGCTGCTGCTGATGCTGGGGCCGGGGGTGATGCGGCACGCGGCGCTGCCGGTGGCGTACCTGGTCTTCGGGGTGACGATCTCGGAGCAGGTGATGCTGCAGGTGACGGCGCGGCTGCAGATGATCGCGTCGCAGGGGGCGTACGCGCTGCTGAACATGGTGGGGATCACGACGGACATCGCGGGGGTGACGCTGACGGTGTTCGACTCGCAGGGGAACGCGCTCCCGCTGAACGTGGCGGAGGCGTGCTCGGGGATGCGGCAGGTGATCTCGTTCCTGGCGCTGGGGGCGGCGGTGGCGCTGGTGGCGTGCCGGCACTGGTGGCAGCGGGTGATCCTGGTGGCGATGGCGCCGCCGGTGGCGATCCTGATCAACATCGTGCGGGTGGCGGTGCTGGGGGTGGTGTCGCTGTGGAACCCCGGGTTCTCGGCGGGGGAGGCGCACACGTTCATCGGGACGGCGCTGCTGATCCCGGCGTTCGCGCTGTACATGCTGATCGTGTGGGTGCTGGGGCGGATCGTGCGCGAGGAGCCGGAAGGGGGGGCGTCGTCGTGAGCGGGTGGCGTGAACTGACGCGGGCGCCGTTCGTGACGGCGATGCTGCTGCTGGGCGGGTCGGCCCTGGGGCTGCGTGGGGCGATCACGGCGATGGACCTGTACCTGACGAAGCGGCCGATCTACGCGGCGGACAACCGCGTGGTGCAGGCGATCCCGGCGGAGACGCCGCGGTGGTACCGCGTGGGGCCGGACCGTCAGGAGAGCCAGGCGACGCTGGAGGAACTGGGGACGCAGAACTACCTGAACCGGCGGTACGCGGCGCGGGAGGTGCCGGCGGCGCTGCGGGAGCGGGGGTGGACGGAGCCGCCGGTGCTGGACCTGCACCTGGCGTACTACACGGGGATGGTGGAGGCGGTGCCGCACATCCCGGAGCGGTGCATGGTGGGCGGGGGGTGGCAGATGACGGAGGGGTCGGTGACGGTGCCGGTGCCGCTGAGCCGCGAGACGTGGATGGAGGACCCGCGGGCGCCGGAGGACCTGGCGGGGCGTGTGGTGACGGCGCGGCTTCCCAGCGACGGGCGGTACACGGACGCGCCGGGGATGCGGGTGCGGCTGCCGGCGGACGCGGGGAACGTGCGGATGCGCGTGACCGAGTTCACGGAGCCGACGAGCGGGGCGTCGGTGTACGCCGGGTACTTCTTCATCGCCAACGGGGGGACGGTGCCCAGCGCCGAGCAGGTGCGGATGCTGGCGTTCAATCTCAAGGACGACTACGCGTACTACCTGAAGGTGCAGGTGATGTCGCAGCAGGCGCGCAGCGCGGAGGAGCTGGGGGTGCTGACGGGGCTGCTGATGGACGACCTGCTGCCGGAGATCATGCGCTGCGTGCCGGACTGGGTGGAGGTGCGGCTGGGGGAGTACCCGCCGGACAACCCGCGGCGGGGGCGCGGCGGGGCGAACGGGGCGGGGGGCTGAACGAGGGACACGAGCAGGCGGCGGCGGGCCGGGGCGCGGCGCCGCCGGGAAACGAGGATCTATGGCTTCGCGAGTGAACACAAAGTTCGTGGTCGTCCTGTCCGTCTCGGTGCTGGCGGTGTGCGGCGCGGTGGTGGGGATCGGGGTGATGAAGCTGCGCAAGGGGCCGGACGAGCTGGCGGCGCTGGGGGACAAGGCCGCGGCGGCGGGGAACTGGAAGGACGCGGCGGAGTTCTACTCGCGCGCGGTGTTCAAGGACCAGAACAACCCGGAGCTGCTGCGGCTGTGGATCGGGGCGCTGGAGCAGATCACGCCGACGTCCACGCAGCAGTACGTGGACCTGTATTTCCAGTCGTACCTGCCGGCGCTGCGGGCGCTGGCGGAGGCGGAGCGGACGAACGTCGAGACGTACCGGCGGTACCTGGACGAGCACATCACGCGCCTGTCGCGGTTCGGGGGCTCGCTGGCGGCGTGGGAGGACATGCTGCGGCTGACGGAGGAGGCGCTGGAGGCGTTCGGGGGTTCGGCGGACTCGGCGCCGCGGGTGGCGCGGTACCGGGGGCTGGCGCGGCTGGGGATCTACGGGCTGGGGACGGACCTGTCGGAGGAGGACTTCCAGGAGGCGGTGCAGGACCTGGAGCTGGCGCTCGAGGCGGACCCGGCGGACGCGCGGGCGGCGACGGCGCTGTCGGAGCTGCACCGGATGCGCGCGTCGCGTCTGAGGCTGCTGGGCGAGCAGGCCGCGGCGGACGAGTGCATCGCCAAGGCGCGGGCGGCCATGGAGGCGTTCCTGGCGGCGAACCCCGGGAACCTGGAGGGGCTGCTGGAGCGGCTGAGGCTGGAAGCGGCGGAGACGGCGCGGCGGTCGGGCGGCGCGGCGTCGTACGAGGAGGTGGCGGCGGCGCACGCGGACCTGCTGGACCGGGTGGCGGAGGCGGCGCGGCGGGTGGAGCCGGGGCAGGTGCGGGACGCCGTGGTGGCGATGGCGGCGCAGGCGCTGCAGCCGCTGGAGAAGTACGGGCGGGACACGGCGGTCGACATCCTGGACCGGGCGATGGGCCCCGCGGCGGACAACGCGGTGCTGCTGATGGCCAAGGCGGAGGTCGAGTTGCGCGCCGGGGCGCGGGAGGAAGGAATCCGGCTGCTGCAGCGGGTGATCGACCTGCCTGACCGGAAGCTGAGCCTGGCGGGGCTGGCGCTGCTGGACCAGCGGACGCAGGCGGCGGCGCGGCAGATCGACTACGTGCTGTCGGGGTGGAACGAGAGCCTGGGGGCGTCGGAGCGCGCGGCGGTGATCGAGCGGGCGCGGACGTACCGGGACGCGCTGGCGGAGCGGATCGGGCGCGACCGGCCGGAGCTGGTGCTGGTCGATGCGAAGTTGAAGTACGCCGCGGGGGACCTGGACGGGGCCCGCGCGCTGCTGAGCCGGTACAACGAGGCCAAGGGGAACACGGACGCGGCGGCGTTGACGCTGCTGGGGGAGATCCTGCACCGGCAGGGGAGCCACGGGGCGGCGCGGGCGCAGCTGGAGGAGGCGACGCGGCAGCGCCCGCAGGATGTGCGGGCGTGGCTGGCGCTGGCGGCGGTGGAGGTCTCGCTGGAGGCGTACGACAAGGCCGCGGCGTGCCTGGAGCGGGTGGTGCAACTGGAGCCCGGCAACCGGGCCGCGGCGGAGCAACTGAAGATCGTCCAGGAGCTGCGGAAGGGGGAGCAGGCGACGGACCCGATCGTGCGCGCGATGCGGGAGGTGCAGCGGCTGATGACGGGGCTGAACCCGGACGCGGCGGGGGCGGAGCGGGTGCTGCGGTCGGCGATCGAGGCCAACGGGCAGGACCCGCGGCTGGTGAGCACGCTGGCGCGGCTGCTGCTGACGCGCGGCGACCGCGAGGGGGCGCGGGCGGTGGCCGAGGAGGGAGCGGCGGCGAACCCGGGGAACCAGGACCTGGCGGACCTGGCGCGGCGGCTGGCGACCGAGGACCCGCTGGAGGCGGCGCTGGCGTCGGTGGAGTCGTCGGACGCGGCGCCGCTGCACAAGCACCTGATGCGGTATGAACTGCTGTCGCGGGCGGGGAGGGCGGAGGAGGCCAGGGCGGAGATGGACGCGGCGCGGGCGCTCAACGCCGATGCGCCGCAGGTGCTGGAGCACGACTTCGCTGCGGCGATCGCGGCCAAGGACCGGGACAAGGCGGCGAGCCTGGCGGAGCGGGCGGCGGCGGTCAACGCGGACAACGTCAACGGGCTGAGTTTCCGGGCGAGGCTGGCGTACCTGGACGGGAAGCACGAGGACGCGGCGGCGTTCCTGCGGCAGGCGACGGAGCTGGACCCGCTGAACCCGCTGCTGTGGCGGTTCCTGGGGGACACCCGCGCGGTGCTGCGGCAGCACGACGCAGCGCGGGAGGCGTACGCGAAGACGCTGGAGATCCGGCCGTCGGACCTGTCGGCGATCAAGGGGCTGCTGCGGGCGCTGTACGCGACGGGCAAGTCGGCCGAGGCGCTGGCGGCGGCGCGGAAGGCGTCGGAGCAGCCGATGGCGGCGGCGGACCCGGAGTTCGTGGAGCTGTGGGTGACCCTGGAGGCGAACGCGCCGGGTGGGAACGACCGCACGGCGCTGGAGGTCCGGCGCGAGCTGGCGGCGCGGAGCCCTGAGAACCGGCGCAACCGCGCGGCGCTGGCGGAGCTGCTGATGGCGCAAGGGGAGTTGCAGGAGGCCCGCGGGCTGATCGATGCGCTGCGCGCCGAGGGGGACGACCTGTCGCTGGTGGAGCTGGACGCGAAGTGGCAGATCGCCTCGGGGAACTTCCAGGGGGCGATGGACGTCTTCTCGCGGCACATCGAGTCGCTGCCGGAAGGGGAGCCGACCGACGTGCCGCGGATCATGCTGGCGCGGCTGCTGGCGCGGTCGGGGCAGGCGGAGGCGGCGGTGCAGGTGCTGGAGCAGAGCCGGGCGTTCCAGGACCCGAAGGTCCGGGCGGTGGACCGCGAGATCGCGGACCTGATGTTCCGGTACGGGCAGTTCGATCGGGCGCTGGAGGTGCTGCGCGGGCTGGTGGAGGCGGGGGTGGAGGACGAGGGGGGGCGGCTGGTGATGGGGATGGCGGAGTGCCTGAACCGGCTGGGGCGGCACGAGGAGGCGGAGGCGGCGCTGTCGCGTCTCGGGGAGCGGGCGGATCGTGACGCGGCGGTGCTGGTGATGCGGGCGCAGGCCGCGGCGGGGCGGGGGGATCGCGCGAGGGCGGCGGGGCTGCTGGACCGTGCGATCACGCTGGACCGCGGCAACCCGGCGGTGTTCTTCGCGCGTGCGGAGCTGCGGGCGCAGGACCCGGCGCAGATGCAGGACGCGATCGCGGACATGCGCGAGGTGGTGCGGCTGGAGCCGCGGTACCCGGGGGCGCGGCGGTGGCTGGCGCAGGCGTTCGCGAACGCGGGGCAGTGGGATCAGGCGCTGGACGAGCTGCGGGCGGCGGTGTCGGAGAGCCCGGACGACGACGAGGCGCGGATGCAGCTGATCACCGCGCTGATCGCGCGGCAGCGCGGCGCGGAGGCGGCGACGGTCCTGGAGGCGGCGCTGACGCGCACGCCGGACTCGCTGCGGTGGCTGCTGGCCAGCGCGGGGATCTACGCGCAGATCGGCACGCCGGAGCGGGCGCTGAGGCACCTGGAGCGGGCGTGGGGGCTGAGCAAGACGGCGGAGACGGCGGTGGCGTACGCGCTGGCGCTGGTGGCGGCGCGGCCGCCGCAGGTGGCGGAGGCGGCGCGGGTGCTGGCGACGCCGGAACTGGAGACGGACCGGAGCGTTCCGCTGCTGCTGACGCGGGCGAGGGTGCGGGCGGCGGGCGGGCAGCAGGAGGCCGCGAGGGCGGACCTGGAGGCGGCGTACCGGCTGCTGGACCAGTCCAGCCGCGAGCAGGTGTCGATGTTCTTCAACGGGGCCGTGGGGCTGGCGGGCGACGCGTCGGGGGCGGTGCGGCTGCTGGACGGCCTGGCGCGGATCAAGCCGTTCTCGGGGTGGTTCCTGCTGAACTACGCGATGGTGCGGCAGGGGACGCCCGACGGGGTCAGCGGGCTGGCGGAGATGCTGGAGCCGCTGGCGGCGCCGGGTGGCGAGGACGCGAACCTGGCGATGATGGCGATGATGGTGCTCGGCCAGGTGTACCGGGAGCAGGGGCGGTACGAGGAGGCGGCGGCGACGTTCAAGCGGCTGCTGGACATCGTCCCCGATGACCCGAACACGAACAACAACTACGCGTATGTACTCGGCCACGATCTGGGGCGTGCGACGGAGGCTCTGCCGTACGCGGAGAAGGCGGCGCGGCTGATGCCCCAGCACAGCGGGACGCTGCACACGCTGGGGGCGGTGGCGCTGGGGGCGGGGCGGCTGGATCTGGCCGATTCGGCGCTGGGGCGGGCGCTGAGCGCGGCGGTGACGCCGCAGGAGAAGGCGCCGGTGTACCTGGCGCTGGCGCGGCTGAGGCTGGCGCAGCAGAACCGTCCGGAGGCCGAACGCAGCCTGGAGTACGCGCGCGTGCTGCTGGAGGCGGACCCGGTGCTGAAGCGCGTGTACGGAGCGGAGTTCGACAAGATCAAGGGGCTGCTCGAAGCCCGGTAGCCGCACGCAAGAATCCCCCCCGCGTCGCCGAGGGCGAAGAAGCGTCCGCGGGGGACCGAAAAGAAAGGGGACCGCCGCCGCGAGGGCGGGCGGTCCGAGAAAGGCCGAAGCATGACGACCGCGACAACCCCGCGCCCGCAGCATCCGCATTCGTCCCGCCCCGGGGCCTCCCCGGCGGGCGGCGCGGCGATGGCGCCGATCGACCCGATCCGACTGATCAAGCAGTACGCGCCGCTGCTGGGGGTGTGCGTGGTGCTGGGGCTGGCGCTGGGGCTGGCGGCGCACGTGGTGCTGCTGAAGGTGGCGCCGCGGTACGAGTCGTTCGTGCTCTACGAGATCTCGCCGCCGAACCCGGACATCACGGACCTGAAGGGCGCGGCCATCAACCAGGAGGAGCACGCCCGGTTCATGGGGACGCAGAAGGAGATCATGGTCTCCGACGCGGTGATGCAGGCGGCGCTGAAGGACCCGCAGGTGGCGCGGACGGAGTGGGCCAAGCCGTTCCTGGTGCGCGGCGCGGTGAACATCGCGCGGGCGCAGAAGGAGCTGGAGAAGCGGCTGTCGTCGCGGGTGCTGACGAACACCAACATCATCCAGCTGAAGATGACGGGGCGCAACGCGGAGGACGTGGCGACGATCGTCAACGCGGTGAACCGGGCGTACATGGAGGACATCCGGCGCTCGGAGGACCTGCTCAACGCGGACAAGCGGGACGCGCTGGCGAAGCTGCTGAACGAGACGCGTGCGGCGATCAAGATGCTGGAGGCGCAGCGGGACCAGCTGGTGGGGCCGGGGGGGCTGAACTCGATCGACTCGGGGTCGGACACCGCCACGATGGAGCTGCTCGATCTCGGCCGTGCGATGGTGGAGGTGCAGGGGCGGATCGCGTCGGTCCAGTCGATCCTGGAGGGGTACGAGCGGCTGGTGAAGGAGGGGCGGGTGGTGCAGTACCCGGACCGGATCCGTGAGACGGCGAACATGGACCCGCTGGTGCGGAGCATCGACCAGGAGATCTCGTCGCTGAAGGCGGACGAGTCGGCGCTGCTGCTGCAGCGGTACGGGCCGAACCACCCCATGATCCAGATCATCCGCGACCAGCTGGAGGCGAAGAAGCGGGAGCGGCAGAGCAAGCACGAGGAGGTGATGCGCCAGCTCTTCGACGCGGAGGTGGACCAGTCGCGGACGATGCTGGCGTCGCTGCAGGCGCAGCTGGCCGAGATCGAGGCCAAGCGGGCCGACGCGCAGAAGCGCAAGGAGGCCGCGCTGGCGGCGCGGATGCAGGCGGAGCAGATCGAGAAGGACATCGAGATCAAGATCCGCGACGCGAACCAGCTCGACGCCACGATCAAGACGCTCAACTCGACGCGAGAGCTGAAGGTGGCCAACCGGGTGCGCGTGCTGCGGCAGGGGCAGATCCCCCAGCGGGTGTCGTTCCCGAGGCTGGTGATCATGCTGCCGCTGGGGGCGGTGCTGCTGCCGGCGCTGGTGGGCGGCGTGGTGCTGCTGCGCGAGCTGTTCGACCAGCGGGTGCGCGGGCCGGCGGACATCGCGATCATCCCGCGCCTGCGGGTGCTGGGCGTGATCCCCAGCGCGTCGGAGGACCCGGCGCGGCCGGCGAACGTGGCGACCGCGTTCCGGGACAGCCCGGGCGGGGCGATCACGGAGAGCTTCCGCCAGCTCATGGCGCCGCTGACCAAGCGGATGGACCAGATGGGGCACAAGTCGCTGCTGGTGGTGCCGGGGATGCCCGGCTCGGGCGGGACCAGCACGGTGACGAACCTGGCGATGATCGCGGCGGCGTCGGACCAGCGGGTGCTGATCATCGACGCGAACCTGCGGCGGCCGGGGATCCACAGGGTCTTCGGGCTCCGGGAGAGCCCGGGCCTGGGGGACGTGCTGTGCGGCTCCGCGACGCTGCAGTCGGCGGTGCAGGCGACGGACGTGGAGAACCTGAGCGTGCTGCCGGCGGGGAGCCCGGCCGGCCGGCGGATGCCGGAGCGGCTGAGCTCCGAGTCGATGACGGCCCTGCTGCGGGAGGCGGCCGACGCGTACGACCTGGTGCTGGTGGACGCGTCGCCGGCGATCGTCTCGGGCGACGGGCTGGCGCTGGCGAACCGGTGCGACGCGTCGATCATCGTGGTGCGGGCGCTGGCGGAGAAGCGCGGGCTGGTGGCGCGCCTGCAGGGGCAGTTCGGCGACTGCAGGGCGGAGCTGCTGGGCGTCGTCCTCAACGGCGCGCGGTCGTCGGCCGGCGGGTACTTCCGCCGGAACATCAAGGCCACGCACGAGTACCAGAAGGTTCAGGCCTGAGGCGCGCGGGCGCGGCGCCTCCGGCTTCGGCACGTTCCCCTCACCCCCCCACCGTCACGACCCTCTTCCGACGTCCGAGCCGTGGATCCACACACCCCAAGCCGCGGGAAGAGCGCAGCGGCCGCCGCACCCGCGGCGGCGGGCGGTGACGGGGCAGGCGGGCCGGGGGCGGCCCGGGCGCGGCGGGTGCTGGTCACCGGCGGGGCGGGGTTCATCGGCTCGCACCTGACGGACCTGCTGCTGGAGCGAGGCGACCACGTGACGGTGATCGACGACCTCTCGACGGGGCGGCGGGAGAACCTGCCGGCCTCGCACGAGCGGCTGCGGCTGATCGTGTCGGACCTGGCGGGCGCGCTGCGGGAGATGGGCGAGGGCGAGCGGTTCGACGAGGTGTACCACCTGGCCGCGGCGGTGGGGGTGCGGCTGATCATCGAGGAGCCGGTGCGGTCGATCGAGACCAACGTGGACCAGACGGCGGCGGCGCTGCGGTTCGCGCTCACGCACGGGCCGGCGGAGGGGAGGCCGGCGGCGGTGCTGGTGGCCTCGAGTTCGGAGGTGTACGGGAAGGCGGCCAAGAGCCCGTTCGCCGAGGACGACGACGTGGTGTACGGGCCGACGACCAAGACGCGGTGGTCGTACGCGTGCTCGAAGGCGATCGACGAGTACCTCGCGCTGGCGCACCACCGGCAGAACGGGCTTCCGGCGGTGGTGGCGCGGTTCTTCAACACGGTCGGGCCGCGCCAGGTGGGGCGGTACGGGATGGTGCTGCCGAACTTCGTGGAGGCGGCGATCGCGGGGCGTGATCTGGAGGTGCACGGGGACGGGACGCAGTCGCGGTGCTTCTGCGACGTGCGGGACGTGGCGCGGGCGCTGCCGCGGCTGCTGGCGACGCCGGCGTGCCACGGGCGGGTGTTCAACGTGGGGTCGGACCGGGCGGTGACGATCCGGGAACTGGCGGAGCTGGTGATCGCGACGCTGGGGTCGGCCTCGCGGGTGCGGCTGGTGCCGTACGAGGAGGCGTACGCGGCGGGGTTCGAGGACCTGAAGCAGCGGCAGCCGGACCTGACGCGGATCCGCGCGGCGATCGGGTTCGAGCCCGAGCGCACGCTGGAGGAGACGATCCGGGACCTGGCGGCGTCGATGGGGTGGACGGGGGCGGGGACGGCGCGGGCCGCCGGGGGGGTGGGGCGATGATCCTCATGGACGTGATCGTGACGGCCCTGATCCCCCCCACCCTGCCGCCGCCGTCGCCGGCGCGCACGCCGCCGGTGTCGGCGGAGGTGCTGCGCGAGGTTCAGGCGCTGCAGGAGCAGGCGCGGGCGCTGTCGGAGCAGGCGGATCGGCTGATGCGGCTGGCGGCGCCGGATGAGGTGGGGGCGGCGGCGGAACTGGGGCGGCTGGGGATCTTCAACGGGTACATCGGGGTGTTCGTCGTGGCGTTCCTGGTGTCGCTGCTGGCGACGCCGGTCATGCGGCGGCTGGCGCTCGTCAACGGCATCATGGACCGGCCGAGCGAGGCGCGCAAGGGGCACCGGCTGCCGGTCGCGTACCTGGGCGGGGTGGCGGTGTGGCTGGGGGTAATGGCGGGGGTGGTCTTCTCGTACACGGCGGAGGTGCACGGGCTGATGTCGCCGCACCCGACGCGGCACGAGGCGACGGGGTTCCTGCCGGGGGGGGTGCCGCTGTCGATCGTGCTGGGGATGACGGCGATCATGCTGGTGGGGCTGATCGACGACGTGATGAAGATCAGCCCGCGGATCAAGATCGCGGGTCAGCTCGCGGCGGCGGCGGCGCTGGCGGTGGAGACGGTGGGGGCGAACCTGGCGGCGGGGCTGCTGGTGCCGATGGCCAGGACGCTGGGGATCCCCGTGACGGCGGTGGGGCAGATGGAGACGATCCTGCTGCAGATCCCGCTCGGGGGCGGGATGTCGCTGCCGATCGACGTGGTGTACTGGACGGGGACGGCGCTGATCGCGATCTTCGTGCTGGGGGCGTGCAACGCGTCGAACCTGATCGACGGGCTCGACGGGCTGCTGACGGGGACGACGGCGATCGCGGCCTTCGGGCTGCTGGTGATCTCGCTGGGGCTGGCGGTGGCGGACAACGGGCCGCTGGACGGGCCGCGGGTGGTGCTGTGCCTGGCGGTGCTGGGGGCGTGCCTGGGGTTCCTGCCGCACAACTTCAACCCGGCGACGATCTTCCTGGGGGACGCGGGGTCGCTGCTGCTGGGGTACTGCACGATCGTGATCGTGATGAGCCTGGGGGACAAGGGGCACACGAGCCTGGTGCTGGCGGGGCTGATCATCTACGCGATCCCGATCATCGATACGACGCTGGCGATCATCCGGCGGAAGATCGCGGGGCGGAGCATCTCGGAGGCGGACGACCAGCACCTGCACCACATGCTCAAGCGCGCGCTGGGGGTCAAGGGGGCGGTGCTGGTGCTGTACCTGATCGCGGCGGGGTTCGCGGGGCTGGGGGTGGCGCTGACGCTGGGGCGCGGGCGGATCACCTACGCGCTGGCGCTGGTCTTCGCGGCGTTCATCGGGGTGACGGCGTTCAAGAGCGCGCGGCAGAAGCACATCGAGGAGCAGACGGCCGCGGCGGAGGCGATGCGGAACGGGCGAAAGGGGCTGGAACTGACGCCCCCCGCCCCTCCTACCTCCCCCACTGCTGCCGCGGCACAGCCAGTGGAGCCGGTGGCGACGCGGGGGGCGTGAGGGAGGCTGGGATGGGAGGACGAGGGCCAGAGGCGCACAGCCGGGTGGCCGGCGCTCGATGGTGGCGCGTGGGGTCGGGCGAGGCGGGGAGGAGGGGGAGACACGGGCTGCCACCCCGAAGCCCGTGCCATGGTCGAGTGAGGAGAGGGGGCGCGGGCGGGGAGCCCGTGCCACGGGGTATACTGCCGCCATGCCGCCGTCGAAGCCGCGTCCTTGCCGTGTCATTGCGCTGATCAACCAGAAGGGCGGCGTCGGGAAGACGACGACGACCGTGAACCTGGCCGCGGCGATCGCGCTGACGGGCCGGCGGGTGCTGGTGGTGGACATGGACCCGCAGGCGCACGCGTCGCTGCACCTGGGGGTCGAGACCGCCAGCCCGACGCCGGAGCAGCGGGCGAGCGGGGAGTGGGAGGGGCAGCCGACGGTGTACGACCTGCTGGTGGACCCGGCGGTGGACCCGGCGGCGGCGGTGCGGGAGGTGCGCCCCGGGCTGTGGGTGCTGCCGGCGGAGACGGACCTGGCCGCGGCGGAGACGGAACTGGCGGGGGAGGCGGACCGGCTGGGGCGGCTGCGGTCGGCGCTGGCGGCGCTGCAGGAGACGGACCTGGCGTTCGACTTCGTGCTGATCGACTGCCCGCCGTCGCTGGGGGTGCTGACGCTGAACGCGCTGGCGGCGGCGCGGGAGGTGTTCATCCCGATGCAGGCGCACTTCCTGGCGCTGCAGGGTGTGGGGAAGCTGCTGGAGACGGTGTCGCTGGTGGCTCGGGGGGTGAACCCGCGGGTGTTCGTGACGGGGGTGATCCTGTGCATGCACGACGCGGGGACGACGCACACGCGGGAGGTGGTGGCGGACCTGGACGCGTTCTTCGAATCGGCGCGGACGCAGGAGGTGCCGTGGAAGGCGGCGCGGGTGTACCGGCCGGCGGTGCGGCGGAACATCAAGCTGGCGGAGTGCCCGAGTTTCGGGCAGACGATCTTCGACTACGCGCCGACGTGCCCCGGGGCGCAGGACTACAAGGCCCTGGCGGAGACGATCGTGGCGGAGTGGGACCGGCTGATGTCGCGCCGGGGCGAGGGGAGCAAGCGGACGGGGGATCAGCGCGGCGCGGGCGCGGAGGTCGCGGTGAGGCCCGTCGGCGGCGTCGGCGGCGTCGCGAGCGCGCAGCCTGCGACCGGGGCGACGCCGTGAGCGAGGGCGGCGCGTCGGTGGCGGGGTCGGGGGAACTGCCGCACCGGGGGCTGCGGCGGGCGGGGTTCTGGGCGTACGCGCTGGTGCTGTTTACGGCGACGCACTGGCCGCGGCTGGAGATCCAGTCCGGGGTGATCGAGCGGCCGGACCTCGTGCTTCACCTCGGGGCGTTCGGGGTGTGGGCCGCCCTGCTATCGCTCAGCGGCCTGATGGGGCACCCGGCGCGGGGCGGGGTCGCGCTGCGGGTGATCGCGGTGGGGCTCGTCTACGCGGCGATCGACGAGTCGTCGCAGGCGCTGCCGATCGTGCAGCGGCACGCGGGGGTGGACGACTACCTGGCGAACGCGGCGGGGATCGTGCTGGGCGCGGCGGCGGCGTGGCTCACGGCGCGGCGGCTTGCGCCGCCAGTTCGGCCATCAGCCGGCGGTACTCCGCGCTGAGGGCGGGGGCGGCGCGATCGAAGGCGCGGGCGAAGTCCTCGACGCCGGCGACCGGCGACGCCTCGCCGGGCACTCGCACCGAGGCCTTGCCCGCGAGGACCTCGTCCCACGCGTTGCTCCAGGCGAGGACGGCGCCGTAGAGGAAGGTCCGGATGCGCTGGGCGAGGTCGTCCCAGGCCTCGCCGGCGGGCGCGGCGCGCCGGGCCGCGATGGTCTGGGCGAACTCGTGCAGCGCCCACGCGCGGCCGGTGAGCGACTTGACGCGCCGGTTCGTTTCCAGCACCGCGGCGTCGGCGTCGCCGGCGACGAGGAGCGTCCCCGTCTCGCAGCGGTCGCAGGCGCAGCCGCCGGGCATCGCGGCACCGGCAATGAGGATCATCGCCGCCGCCAGCGGACGAGCCACAGACCGTGGCACGCTGCGCCCTCGCTCCGCGTCGGCGAACACCGCGTTGCGGACGCCGGCTCGAGTGAGCATGGAAACCCCTCCTGGCGATTCGCCAATCCTGTGCGAGCAGGTGCGTTCGGACGGCGGCACGCAAATCCGGATGCGCTGCCGGGGAGCCCGCCGAGGATACCAGCATACCGGAACCGCCCGCTTCGCCGACTCGATCTGGGATCGGGGCGCTCCCGCGGCTCTGGCGGTGCGTGCTCGAGGGTTCCAGGGCCGGTCTGAAGGGCCGGTGGAGAACCGGAGTTCGCCCCGCGGCCCCCGGTGTGCCGATACCCTCGGGCGTGCCCGAGGCCCCGACCGAGATGACGACCACCGATGAACGGGCGGACGCCCCGCCCGGGGGCGGCGGGCCGCGCGGCCCGGGGACCGAGCCGTCGCTGGCCGCGGCCGTCCGGGCCGTCTCGGGGGTGACGCTGCTGTCGCGCATCGGCGGGCTGGCGCGGGACGTGATCCTGGCGCGGCTGTTCGGGGTGACGGCGCTGAACTCGGCGTTCCTGGCGGCCTTCGCGATCCCGAACATGTTCCGGCGGCTCTTCGGGGAAGGGGCGCTGGCCGCGGCGTTCCTGCCCGAGTACACGGACGCGACGGGGAAGAACCCGCGGGAGGCGGGGGAACTGGCGAGCCTGACCATCGCGGCCCTGGGGGTGGTGACCAGCGCGATCACGGTCGCGGCGGAGGTCGTGCTGCTCGTGCTGCTGCTGACGCTGCCGGCGGACCCGGCGCGGGCGCTGTCGCTGAAACTGATCATGGTGATGCTGCCGTTCATGCCGCTGATCTGCGCGGTGGCGATCCTGGCGGCGATGCTGCAGGTGCACGGCAGGTTCGGGCCGGCGGCGACGGGGCCGCTGGTGCTCAACGGGTTCATCATCGCCACGGGGGCGTTCTACCTGCTGACGGGGCGCGAGGCGGGGGAGGGCGTGGCGTACGTGCTCGGCGCGGCGACGGTGCTGTCGGGGGCGACGCAGGGGGTGTGGTTCGCGTGGCTGCTGCGGGGGAAGGTGCGGTGGACGCTCGCCTGGGGGGCCGCGCGGGAGCGGGCCAGGCGGATGCTGCGGCGGTTCGGGCCGGTGGTGATCGGCCTGGGGACGCTGCAGGCGGCGGCGCTGATCGACACGCTGATCGCGATGTGGCCGATCTGGGTGGGGCCGACGGTGGCGGGGGTTGCGTACCCGCTGGACGAGGGCTCGAACACGGTGCTGACGCTGACGCAGCGGCTGTACCAGTTCCCGCTGGGGGTCTTCGGGATCGCGGTGGCGACGGCGGTCTTCCCGATGCTGGCGCGGACGAGCGGGGACGGGGAGCGGTTCGCGGCGACGCTGCGGCGGGGGCTGCGGCTGTCGCTGTTCATCGGGCTGCCGGCGTCGGTGGGGCTGGCGCTGGTGCGGGCCGACGCGGTGGCGGTGCTGTATTCGGGCGGGGAGCGGGGGTTCTCGGCGGACGACCTGATGCGGGCGTCGGCGGTGCTGCTGGGGTACGCGACGGGGGTGTGGGCGTTCGGGCTCAACCACGTGCTGACCCGTGCGTTCTACGCGCGGGGGGACACGACGACGCCGATGCGGGTGTCGCTCCTGTGCGTGGGGATCAACCTGGCGCTGAACCTGGCGCTGATCTGGCCGCTGGCGGAGGCGGGGCTGTCGTGGGCGACGTCGATCGCCGCGGCGGTGCAGTGCGTGGTGCTGGGGCGGCTGTGCCGGACGAGGCTCGGGGTGGCGGCGCTGGACGCGCCGACGGTGATGGGCGGCGTGCGGATGATCGCCGCGGCGCTGGCGATGGCGGCGGTGGTGGGGATGGTGGTGCTGCTGGCGCCCACGCCGGGGGGATGGCTCGGGCACGCGGTGCGCCTGGTGATCGCGGCGGGGGTCGGGGCGGGGGCGTACGCGGCGCTGGCGCGGCTGGGACGGCTGCCAGAACTGCAATGGCTGCTGGCGAGGGGGAAGTAGGCGGGGGGCGACGCTATCGCGCCGGGCCGGTCGGGATTCAGACGCTTTCAGGCGAGCGGAAGCGGCGGTTCATGTGAGGGGCGCGCCGCGGGGGGAGAATTCGGCGCCTTCGCCGGGGGGGCGGATGGGCCGGCACAGGGGAATCAACATGATGAGCACAAGGATGTTGGCGCATCGAAAGGTTCTGGGCGTGCTGGCGGCCGCGCTGGCGCTCGTGGCGGCGCCCGCGCTCATGACGGGGTGCAACACCATCGAGGGTGCGGGGCAGGACGTCTCCGGCGTGGGGCGGGGGGTGTCGAGCGCCGCCAGCCAGACGCAGGAGGCGATGTTCCCGAACAGCGCCCGCCGCTAGCACGCGGTGGACCCAGAAATGAACGTCGGCACACGCGGCCTCAATCCGGCGCCCGGGACGCCGGAGGTAGGATGGACGACCGGCATGGGCGCCGGCACGGAGGTTCGACGATGACGAAGACAAGCGAGACCGCGCGGTCCCTGCTCGCTCTGCTGGCCGTCGCCGCGTTCGGCCTGGCCGGGGCCTCGGCGCTGACGGCGTGCAACACGGTGGAGGGGGCGGGCGAGGACGTGCAGGGCGCGGGGGAGGGGATCAGCGACGTCGCGGAAGAAACGCAGCAGGAGATCTTCCACTAGCCGCGGCCGGTGACGACGGCCGCGGCCCAGGGGGGCGCGGGGATCGCGGGCGAGCCGCCGCTGACGGGCGGCGCCCGCCGCCCTCGGGGAGGGCGGGGGTGGGGGTGCGCCGCGCGGGTGGGAACCCGGGCGTCGGCGAGTTACGATCGGGGCCATGGCCCGAATCGATCTGACCGGCAAGCCCATCGCGATCACCGGCGCCTCCAGCGGCATCGGGGCGGCGACGGCGCTCGAGTGCGCCGCGGCGGGGATGCCGGTGGCGCTTGGGGCGCGGCGGGGGGAGCGGATCCGCGCGCTGGCGGAGCGGATCAACGCCGCGGGAGGCAAGGCGATCGCCGTCGAGACGGACGTGGCCAGGCCGGAGCAGTGCCAGCGGCTGATCGACGAGACGGTGGCGGCGTTCGGCTCGATCTACGCGGTGTACGCCAACGCGGGGTACGGGCTGGAGGCGCCGATCCACGAGATGTCCGACGAGTCGATGCGGGCGATCTTCGAGACGAACTTCTTCGGGACGCTCAACACGATCCGGCCGGCGCTCCCGCACATGGCCGCGGCGGGGCGGGGGCACGTGCTGATCTGCTCGTCGTGCCTGGCGAAGATGAGCATCCCGTACTACTCGGCGTACTCGGCGACGAAGGCGGCGCAGGCGCACATCGGCCGCGCGATGAACCACGAGCTGCGGCACCTGGGGATCCACGTCTCCACGGTGCTGCCGGTGGGGACGCGGACGGAGTTCTTCGAGTCGGTGCGGGTGCTCAACAACGGGGTGTCGCTGGTGAAGCACACATCCGACCGGTTCATGCAGACGCCGGAGCGGGTGGCGCGGGCGATCGTGAAGTGCCTGAGGCGGCCGCGGGCGGAGGTGTGGACGAGCCCGCTGGTGCGGATCGGGATGGCGATCTGCACGGCCTTCCCGGGGATCGAGGACCGGACGATGCGGAAGATGATCGAGCACCGGCGGAGGAACCACGCCGCGGCGACGCCCCCGCCGGCTTCGGAACTGTGAAGCGGATTCGGCCGCGGAGTTCACGGAGGGGGCGGGGGGAAGGCGGGGATCGGGGAGGGGGGGAGTGGGGGCAGCGAGGTGCGGAGGCGTCACGACGACCTACTTCGGCTCTGCGGCCCTGCGTGACCTCTGTGTCCCTGTTCTCGTCTTCGTGCTCTTCGCGTCCTTCGCGTTGAAAGGGCTTGTCTTCTTGGCGCCGCCTGGGTGGATCTCGTGCGCAGATGTGCGCACGGGAGCACTTCACCCCGGGCTTGCGCCCGGGGCTCCCTTTGGTCGAATGGGGTTCCCTTCTGCGGGATGGTTGATGGCTATGGGCGCGGGGGCGTCGTGAGCGCGACGGGAGGGGAGGGGCGGCGGCGGAGGGCGGGGTTGCCGAGCTGGCCGCAGGCGGCCATCGTCTCGCGGCCTTTCGTCCGGCGGCGCTTGGCGTAGACGCCGTTCTCGAGCAGCCACGTGAGGAAGAGGTCCACGTCGGCCTCGTCGGGGGCGGACCAGGGGGAGTTGTCGCGTGGGTTGTAGGGGATGAGGTTGACCATGCCGTCGAGCCGGGGCGAGCCGGCGTAGTCGCCGCGGCCGAGGACGAAGTCGGCGACCTGGGCGGCGTGCTCGGGGCGGTCGTTGATCCCCGGGATCAGGACGTACTCGAAGCAGATCTTGGCGCCGCCGTAGAGGGGCCACGCCTCGAGGGCGTCGCGCAGGGCCCGCAGGGGCATGGCGCGGTTGATGGGCATGATCTCGCGCCGGATCTCGTCGTTGGGGGCGTTGAGGCTGATGGCGAGGTTGAGGCGGCGCCAGCCGTGCTCGCGGATCTTCGCGCCCAGCCGCCTGAGGCCGTCGGTGCGGCCGACGGTGGAGACGACGATCTTGGACATCGGCAGGGCCACGCCGCGGTGGTCGGTGAGGACGGAGATGGCCTGGATCACGCTGTCGAGGTTGTCCATGGGCTCGCCCATGCCCATGAAGACGATGTTGCTCACCGTGTGCTTGAGTTCGTGCGTCGCGGCGAACCACTGGCCGACGATCTCGGCGGGGGTGAGGTGGCGGATCAGGCCCATCTGCGCCGTCTGGCAGAAGACGCACCCCATGGCGCAGCCGACCTGCGACGAGACGCAGAGGGTGTAGGTGAGGCGGCCCTTGCGGCCGACCATCGGGATCAGGACGGACTCGGTCTCCAGCGGCGGGTCGCCCTCGCGCCGGCCGGGGACGAGTTGGGTGAACTTGATCGTGGTGCCCTCGGCGCACTCGGAGCGGACGGTGCGGTGGACCGGGCTGGCGATGAAGGGATCGCCGGGGATGCCCGCGGCCGCGCCGTCGCGGAACAGGGCGCGATAACGCTCGAACGCGGCCGGACGGCCCCCCTTTGGCGGGGGGCGGAGGGCCGCCTGGGCGTCGGCGAACTGCTCGGCGGTGAGGCCGAGGGGGCTCGGGAAGGCGGGCACGGGCTGGACGGGCTGGTCGGGCATCACGGATCGGGATGGACGTGTGCTTCAGGCCGGGAGGCGGGTGGTCGATACCTCTGGCGGCACATCCCCCGCCCATCCCCCGCTGCCCCCCCACTGCCGCCGCGGGCAGCCGGATGGTAGGGCGCGGCGGGGTGTCCCCTGCACGCCCTGCTGGACGAGAGACCATGGCAGGCCCGGCTGCGACCCAGCCGGGCCTGATCCATGCGCGGCGGGCCGAGGGGCAGCCCCTCTACGCTTGGGGCATATGAGCACCGCCATCTCTTCGTCTGCTGTCGTTGATCTGCGTTCCGACACCGTGACCCGGCCGACCCCCGCGATGCGGCGGGCGATGGCGGAGGCGGAGGTGGGGGACGACGTGCTGGGGGACGATCCGACGGTGATCGCGCTGCAGGAGCGGGTCGCGGCGATCATGGGGAAGGAGGCCGCGGTCTTCGTGCCGTCGGGGACGATGGCGAACCAGGCGGCGATCCGGGCGCACTGCGAGCCCGGCGACGAGGTGATCTGCCACAAGGACTCGCACATCATCCACTACGAGACGGGCTCGCCGGCGGCGCTGTCGGGGGTGATGATCCGGCCGCTGGAGGGGGAGCAGGGGATGTTCGACGCGGCGGACGTGGCCGCGGCGGTGCGGCCGGTGAGCCACCACTTCCCGCTGTCGAAACTGCTGATCGTGGAGAACACGCACAACCGGGGCGGGGGGGCGGTGTGGCCGCTGGAGAAGATCGAGCGGGTGACGGCGGAGGCCCGCCGGCACGGCCTGCGGCTGCACCTGGATGGGGCGCGGATCTGGAACGCGTGCGCGGCGACTGGGCTGGAGCCGGCGGCGTACGCGCGGCACTTCGACACGGTGTCGTGCTGCTTTTCGAAGGGGCTGGGGGCGCCGGTGGGGTCGGCGGTGGCGGGGGACGCGAAGACGATCGCGCGGGTGCACCGGTTCCGCAAGATGTTCGGCGGGACGATGCGGCAGTCGGGGATCCTGGCCGCGGCGGCGCTGCACGCGCTGGAGCACCACCGCGAGCGGCTGGTGGAGGACCACGCGAATGCGAAGCGGCTGGCGGAGGGGATCGCGGGGGTGCCGGGGCTGAAGATCGCGATGCCGGTGGAGACGAACATGGTCTTCTTCGACGTCGCGCCGGAGGTCGGGACCGCGGCGGAGGTGTGCGAGCGGCTGAAGGCGAAGGGCGTGCTGATGCTGCCGAACCTGCCGCGGCGGGTGCGGGCGGTGTGCCACCTGGATGTGAGCCGCGAGGGGATCGAGCGGGCGATTCGGGCGGTGGCGGAGGTGGTGAGGGGGTAGGGGATGTGGTGTTCGGGGAGGTCGATCGCCATCAGGACGGGGATGGGATGGGGTGGGATGTGGAGGTGAGGAGGAACCGGCTCTCAAACCCGCCCTGAGGGAGGGGGTCGAGAGGGCGGAGGGATTGGAGAAGGAGACGAGGAGTCGGGAAGCCATGGAGATTGGGGAGGGAGGCCATGGAGCCCTCACCCCTGCCTTCTCCCAGGGGAGAGGAGAAGAGCACGGCCGGGCGCCCCCCCAAGCGCCCAGCCGTGGCACCCGGAGGAGCGGGGGGGGCGGATGAGGCGAGGAGGAGGGGGAGAGAAGGAGAGCACGGGCTGGAAGCCCGTGCCACGGTCGAGGGGGAGAGCACGGGCTGCCCCCCGAAGCCCGTGCCACGGGGAGGGGCGGTTGCTTACTTGCGGGTGAGGTGCATGGAGGTCCTGTTGTCGATGCTCACCTTCATGCCCTGCATGGTGGTGTTCATCGTGACGGACTGGTCCTGCTTGAGGGACTTGAGGATGCCCGCGGCGGTGTCCCAGACGTAGCGGCCGGAGTTCGTGGACTCCTTGATCTCGAAGGCCGGAGGGACGGCGGGCTCTTCCGTTTCCGCGGCGGGGTCGTCGCCGTCGGCGGCGGGCTCCTCGCCGGGCGGGGGGACGGCCTCGATCCTGCCGGAGAGGGTGATGGTGGCCTCGTCCCCCTCGACGGCGTCGAGCGTGTGGTTGGTGACGATGCGGAAGGCGCCCAGAGGGGAGTCGTCGAGGGTGTCGATGTAGGTCCAGGTTTCGCCGATCTCCGCCTCGCCGTCGGCGCGGCGCGTGCTGATGATGGGCTCGACGAAGGAGGCGACGATCTCGCGCTCGGCGAACTGGCGGGCGACCTGGCCCCAGAAGTCCAGCCCGGCGAGCGTCTCGCCGCCGAAGACCTCGGTGACCTTGCCGCGGGGATCCACCTGGACGGTGAGCACGGTGCCGACGACGGGACGCAGGGCCGCGGCGGCGTCGCTCTCCTGAGGCTCCCCATCCTCGCCGGCCTCAGGGGCGGGGGCGGCGCTGTCGAAGGAGCCCTGGAGGTTGGCGGAGTCGATCGAGAACTTGAGCCGCTCGTACTTGACCTCGAGGGTCGTGCCCGTCGCCGGGTCGTGCTCCTTGACGGTCAGGACGAAATCCACCTCCTGCGACACCTGCTGCTTCTGCTCGAAGCCGGGGATGTCGGGGACGCGGAGGTCCATGGCGCTGTTGATGACGATGGAGTAGCGGTGCTGGTCGCCGGGCTTGACCCTCGTGGAGAGGTCGGCCGCGGCGGCGCCGGGCTGCGCGGGCCTGGACGCGGCGTCGGCAGGAGCGGGCTGCGATGGGGCCGGGGGGACGGGAGGGGTAGCGGCAAGGGCGGAAGAGGCAAGGATCGCCGCGGCGGAAGCGGCGGTGAAGAGCCGGATGCGCATGGGGGTCTCCGGGGTCATGGGGACGACTGGGTGCGCCGGGCGTCCGGCGCGTGTGATCGAACAGGGTAGGAACGCCGCGGGGGACGCTCCCCTACGAGGGGTTATTCGCCCGCGCCGCGGGGGTTGCTCAAACGGACCCGGGCCAGGACGGGAAAGTGGTCGGAGGGGTAGTGCCCGCGGTCGCCGGCGGTGCGGATGATGCGGGACGCGAGCACCGTCGTGCCTTGAGGGACAAGGATGTGGTCGATCATGTCGCCCGTGTGGACGCCGGTGAAGCCGTGGTAGGTGCCGACGTCCTCGGCATCGGGGTTGGCGGCGCGGAAGGCGCACCTCAGACGCGGGGAGGGGGGCGGGGCGGGAATGGGGGCGTCGGCGGGGGAGGCACGCTCGATCTCGCCGCGGAGGTAGCGGAGGACGCGGTTGTCCTCGCCGGCGTTGAGGTCGCCCATGAGGATCGCGGGGGCGTCCTGATGCTCGCGGGCGTGGATGCGGGCGGCGATGAGTTCGGCGGCGCGCTCGCGCGAGGGCTGGGACCGATGGTCGAGGTGGGTGTTGAAGATGTAGAAGCCGGGGGAGTCCGGCGGGGCGTCGCGGTCGATGAACCGGGCCCAGGTGCAGATGCGGGGGATGGTGTTGCCCCAGGACCTCGAGCCGGGGACCTCCGGGGTATCGGAGAGCCAGAAGGTCCCCTGCTCGGCGCCGTCGCCGGCGACCTCGAAGCGGCCGCGGCGGTACAGGATCGCGCTGTGCTCTCCCGCGGCCTCGCCGTCGTCGCGCCCGACGCCGATGCGGGCGTACTGGGGGAGGAGGCGGGCGAGGTCGTCGAGCTGCGAGGCGAGGGCCTCCTGGAGGCCGACGACGTCGGGATCGGCATCGCGGATGACCTCGGCGAGGAGGTCGCGCCGGCGGTCCCAGGCGTTCTCGCTGTCGCGGCTGGTGGCGTAGCGGATGTTGAAGGTCATCAGGACCAGGTCGGGGTCGCGATCGGCGGACGCATCCGGGGCCGGCGAGGACGCAGAGGGTGGCGGCTCGGCGGCAGCGACGACGGTGACGGCGACGGCCGCGAGGACGGCCAGGGCGCGGGCGAGGAGGGTCTGGGTGATCATCGCGACGGCTCCGGGTGTCATCGCCGGCAGCCTACCGCGCCGCGACGGGCTCGCGGGCATGGATGAAGAAGGGAGCGCGGGGGGGTTCAGGCCGAGCAGGCCGCGGGATCGAGCCCCTCGCGGATGTACTCCTTGTTGGACGCGACGCTGGCGAGCTCGACGAGCCGGCGGTGGAGTTCAGGCTGCACGTCCACGAACTCCAGGCCGGCGACGTGGCGGAACCACGAGACCCTGTTGAGCCAGACGACCTTGGCCCGCAGGACGAGCATTCCGCCCTCGATCTCGACCTGCATCGAGGCGACCTCGCCGACGTGGAGCCTGGGGCGGCCCTTGATCAGGACGCGCATGCCGGAGGCGGACAAGTCCAGAACGGTGCCGAGGGTGCAACGGGTCTGCTCGCAGCGGACGCGGCCGTGGCGCCGGCGACTGACGGGGATCGCGGGAGGCTCGATGAGCTTCAGCATGGTCGGGCGACGGGTCGGCACGTCGGAAGTATCGGGCATCGCGCGAGGCCACTTGATCCGGATGGGAGGGCCGATACGGACCGGTTATGGGGCGCAGAGGCGGCCGGCGCTCCCCTATCCAGGCGGAAGGGGGTATGCTGGGGTAAGGAATGTTCACAGGGCCGCGTCCGGGGCGGGCGCGGCCACATGGGGAGACACGAGCACCATGGCCTCGATCATCATCACCTCCGGCCCCCGCGAGGGCGACTTCTACCCCCTCGGGCACCGAACGACCGTCATCGGCCGCGACGAGGCGGTGCCGATCCAGATCGTGGACGAGCGCGTGTCGCGCAAGCACATGCAGATCCGCTACGAGGCGGACAAGGGGTACTTCGCGCTCGATATGCGGAGTTCCAACGGCGTGTTCATCAACGGGCGGCGGATCACCACGGAGACGCTGCTGGCGGAGGGGGACGAGATCCAGATCGGGGACACGAAGCTGATGTTCACGCTGTCGGACTTCCCGGACAAGCAGAGCGCGATCGCGCACTTCAAGAAGGCGGGGCAGAGGCACCGCTCGACGCTGATGCAGTGACGAGCGGTCGTCGCGGCGGCGTTCACGGAGAACGACGGAAGAAGGGTTTCAACGCGAAGGCGGCGAAGAGCGCGAAGAAGGACGCGGGGGAAGGCTGGAACACAGAGGTCGCGGAGGGGCCACGGGGGTCACAGAGGGGGGAATGGATTGGATTGGCCCCGGGCCCTCGCGTGCGCACGAGCGATCGACGCGAGCGCATCGTTTGACTCCTGGGCTGCCTCGCCGCCAAGCCGTCCCGCCCTGATCCCTGCCTTCCTCGGTGGTCTCTGTGGACCTCTGTGATCTCTGTGTTCCCGCCCCTCTTCCCCGTGCTTCCGCCCCGCCCGCCGCGGTCCTTTGCGGCCTCTGCGTTCCCGCCTTCCTTCGCGATCTTCGCGGCCTCGGTGCTCACGCGTTCCTGGCACGAATCCCCTACCCCTCCCACCGCGCGTGCAGGACCGGCATCGCCTGAAGGTACTGCTGCGCCGTTGGGGAGTCGGAGGCGGCGAACTGGTCGTAGGAGCCGTCGAATCCGACGAGTCCGCCGTCGAGCATGATCACCCGCGGGGCCAGCCGCCGGAGGAGTTCCTTGTCGTGGGTGACGATGACGGTGGTCCGCGGCCCGCCGCTGGAGTGGGGGCGGTGGTGCGTCGCCCAGATCAGTTCGTGGATCTGGCCGGAGACGATGGGGTCCAGGCCGGTGGTGGGCTCGTCGTAGAAGATGACCAGCGGATCGACGGCGATGGCGCGGGCGATGGCGACCCGCTTGGCCATGCCCCCGGAGAGGGCCTCGCGCTGCTTGTCCATCACGTCGTCCACGTCGAGGGCGACGGCCCGCAGGCTCTCCTCGGCGACCTTGCGGATCTGGGCCTCGGACATCGACGTGTGCTCGCGGAGCCAGAGGGCGATGTTGTCGTAGACCGAGCCGGAGAAGAGTGCGTTCTTCTGGAAGACCACCGCCCAGTGGAGCCGGATGCGGTCGAGCTGGTCCATGGTCAGCGTGGCCAGGTCCACCAGCGGGACGGGCTGCCCCGGCGCGCGGGGGGCGTTGTGGTCGGCGACCAGGACGCGCCCGGAGGTGGGCTCCATCAGCCCGATGAGGCAGTCGAGCATGACCGTCTTGCCCGAGCCGGAGGTGCCGACGATCGCGACGATCTCGCCGGCGTTGATCTGGAGGTTGATGTCGCGCAGGACGACGTGGGCGCCGAAGGCCTTGTGGAGGTGCTCGGTGCGCAGCTCGGGCTGCGGGAGGGGGCCGAAGGGGGGCGGGCCGCCGCGGAGGGAGACATCCGGCCGCGCGACGCCCATCGGGGGGGGCGGGGGTGTGGCCGCGGCATGTCCGTCGCGTCGATGCATTGTTCTTCGAGAGTAGGGGTGCGGGCGCCGGCTGTCAGGTCGGGCGGCCGGCCCCGCGCGGGGGCCTAACCTTTTCACGGTGATCTACCTGGACAACAACGCCACCACCCGGCCCAGCGCGGGCGTGCGCGAGGCGGTCGCCTCGGCGCTCGGCGAGGCGTGGGCGAACCCCTCGAGCGTGCACCGCGCGGGGCAGGCGGCGCGGGCCCGGATGGAACTGGCGCGGCGGGACGTCGCCGCGCTCATCGGCGTCCGCGCGCGGGGGATCACCTTCACCGGCAGCGGCGCCGAGGCGATCGACCTGGCGATCCGAGGGAGCCTCGCGGCCAGCGGGCGGCGGGTGGTGGTCACCGACGCGGTGGAGCACGCGGCGGTGCGCGACCTGTGCGCGTGGCTGGAGGAGCGCGAGGGCGTGGAGGTGCGCCGGCTGCCGGTGGACCTCGACGGGGTGGTGGACGCGGCCGCCGCGGCGGAGATGATCGACGCCTCCGTCGCCGTCGTGAGCGTGCAGTGGGCCAACAACGAGACGGGGGTGATCCAGCCGGTGGAGGCGATCGGCCGGCTCTGCCGCGAGCGCGGCGTGACGTTCCACTGCGACGGCACGCAGTGGGTGGGCAAGGAGCCGGCGGCGATGGGAGAAGACGGGGGCGGGTGGTGCGACGTGCTGACCTTCTCGCCGCACAAGTTCCACGGCCCGAAGGGAGTTGGCGTGCTGTGGTCGCGGCCGGGGGTGCGGCTGGCGCCGATGGTGCACGGCGCGCAGGAGCGGGGGCGTCGCGGGGGGACGGAGAACGTTCCGGGGATCGTCGGGGCCGGGGTCGCGGCGGCGGAGGCGGCGGCGTGGCTGGCGGACGAGGGAGAGCGGGCGCGGCTGAGGGCGCTGCGGGACGCCTTTGAGGCGGAGGTGCTGCGCCTGACGGCGGGGATCGGCTCCTCGGTCAACGGGGCGCGCCTGCCGGGGACGCGGCGCATCTGGAACACGACGAACATCGCCTTCCCGCGACTGGAGGCGGAGGCGCTGCTGCTTCTGCTGAGCGAGCGCGGGGTGTGCGCGTCGGCGGGGGCGGCGTGCAGCTCGGGGTCGCTGGACCCCTCGCCCGTGCTGCTGGCGATGGGCGTTCCGGAGGCGGAGGCGCACGGGTCGGTGCGCTTCAGCCTGTCGCGAGAGACGACGGAGGAGGAGTTGCGGGAGGCGGCGGGGATCATCGCCCGGTGCGTGGAGCAACTCGGGGGATCAATGGCCGCGGTGGGAACGGGCGGGAGCGGAGGCGCGTGAGCGTTCGTTGATCCGTTCCCCGGCGCGGCGGCTCATGCGTGAAACTAGCGGGTCGCCTGGCCGAACGATACCCTCAGGCCATGACACGGAACCCCTACGCGCAGATCAGCGGCGGCGACCCGTATCGGCCCGGCGGCTTCGACGCCGGGGGCGGCTATGGCTCCGGGGATGGCCTGCCGCCGCAGACCAGCGCGCTGGCCGTCGCGTCGCTGATCGTCTCGATCGTGTCGCTGATCGTCTGCTGCGTCCCGGGGCCGGGGGTGCTGGGGATGTTCCTGGCGCTGGGGGCGGTGATCTCGATCTCCAGGTCGCAGGGTCGGCGCACCGGGACGGGGATGGCGATCGCGGGGCTGCTGATCGGGCTGATCGCGACGATCATCTCGCTGCTGATCTGGATCGGCGTCTGGATGGGGTTCTCCGCGGCCACGGGGTACCGCACGACGCTGGAGGCGATCTGGCGGCGCGACGTCACGACGGTGGCCTCGGCGTTCGAGCCCGCATCGGCGGCGCAGATCACGCCGGAGCGGCTGGACCTGTTCGTGCAGCAGGTCGAGTCGGAACTGGGCGCGTACCAGAGCATGCCGCGGGGGCTCGGCGGGCTGGTGACAGGGTACCGGGCGATCGGGCCGGCGATGGAGACCGCGATGCAACGGACGGTGCCGGGGCAGCAGATCCTCCCGCTGCCGGCGCAGTTCGACAACGGATGGTCCGCGGTGGCGTTCGACCTGCCGCCGGGGGCGAGCGCGATGAGCGGGCCGCTGCCGCCGCTGCGGAACCTGGGGATCGTCCTGCCGCGGGCGAACCGGGTCGTGTGGCTGATCGACCCGACGCTGATTGGTGGGGCGGCACCCGCGCTGCCCGGCCCCGGCGGGGCCCCGCCGGCGACGAACGGCGAGGGGCCGGACCGGGACGGCGATGCGCCATCGCCTGAGCCTTCCGAGCCATCGGAGCCGTCGGAGCCGTCGAGCGAGCCGGCCCCGGCGCCGGAGCAGGCCGCACCACCGGCCGAACCCGACCCGTCGGAGCCGGAGTGACGGTCGGCCGCCCCGGGGGAGTCCGCGCCGGCCCCGTGAAGGCCGATGAAAGAGGCGCCGTGACCTATATTTCAGTCGTGCCCGAGCCGGTGAGCCCAAGCACGGCCGCGCCAAGCCGCGAGCCGGTGATCCGCGTCAGCAACCTCGTCAAGAGGTTCGAGGGACGGACCATCCTCGACGGGGTCTCGCTCGAGGTGTACCCCGGCGAGACGATGGTGATCATGGGCGGCTCGGGGTCCGGCAAGAGCACGCTGCTGCGGTGCATGATCGGCTCGATGCGGCCGGACGAGGGGACGATCGAGCTGTTCGGGCAGGACATCTGCGGCCTGCGGGACAAGGCGCTGGACGAGGTGCGCAAGAAGTTCGGGATCCTCTTCCAGTCGGGGGCGCTGTTCAACTCGATGACGATCGCCGAGAACGTGGCCCTGCCGCTGCAGGAGCACACGGACCTCGGGCAGGAGATCATCGACATCCAGGTGAAGATCAAACTGGAGCAGGTGGGGCTGCGCGAGCACGCGGACAAGTACCCGGCGCAGATCTCCGGGGGGATGAAGAAGCGGGCCGGGCTGGCGCGGGCGCTGGCGCTGGACCCGCAGATCCTGTTCTACGACGAGCCCTCGGCTGGGCTGGACCCAGTCACCAGCGCCGAGATCGACCGGCTGATCGTGAACCTGAGCAAGAAGATCGGGGTCACCAGCGTGGTGGTGACGCACGAGATGGACTCGGCGTTCACGATCGCGGACCGGATGGCGATGCTGGACAAGGGGCGGGTGCTGGTGGTCGAGTCGCGGGAGTGGTTCGACAACCTGCGCCGGATGAGCGCCGAGGAGGCGGCGGGGCTCCCGGAGAGCGCCCGCCTGATCCGGCAGTTTCTCCGCGGGGAAGCGGACGGGCCGATCACGGCGCGCCGGGCCGCGACCAACTACGCCGACGACCTGCTCGGGGAGATCGGCGCCCGCCAGGTCCCGCGCGGGCCGAGTGTGGAAGCGACGCGCCCCTGAACCGGCCGCCTTGGGGGCGGACCTCGCCTGCGTCAGCCGACCGGGGTTACTAGACTCGCCCCATGGCGGGAGAGGCGAGGGCCCGGGGGCTCTCCCGACGGACTCCCCGAAAGAGGCAGTAGGCCCATGGCGACTCGCGGCGCGCGCAACAACTTACTCGCGGGCATCTTCGTGCTTGGGAGCATCATCCTGGCCACCGCGGTCATCATCGTCCTGTCGGACCTGGACGAGCGGCTGACGCCGATGACCGACTTCGTCGTCCGCTTCTCGCTGAACGACGGCGCCGAGGGGCTGCGCCCCGGTTCGCAGGTGAAGGTGGGCGGGCAGCCGGTGGGGCGGGTGCTGGGGTGGACCTTCGCCCTCAACGACGCGGGGGAGCCGACGGCGGTGGACGTGCAGGTCAGCGTCCGGTCGGACATCAACATCTACGAGGACGCCACGATCCTGCTGGTGATGCCGCTGCTGGGCTCGACGAGCCAGATCAACATCCCCGACGTCGGGGGCCGGAACCTCTCGCCGGATCAGGTGCAGGGCTCGACGCCGCTGATCGAGGAGGGGGACATCGTGCAGGGGCGGCTGGCGGCGCCGGGGTTCCTCGCGCAGGCGGGGTACGGGGAGGAGCAGCGCCAGCAGGTGCAGGAGATCCTGAAGAACATGGCCGCCGCGTCGGAGCGGGTCTTCTCCATCACCGAACGGGTGGACGCGGAACTGGAGCCGGTGATCGCGGAGATGCGGACGATCCTCGCCGACGCGCGGGCGGTCGCCGGGGACGTGCGGGAGCGCTGGCCGGGGTGGCGCGAGCAGATCGACGCGTCGATCTCGAGCTTCACCACGGCGAACCAGCGGATGAACTCGGTGGTCGAATCGGTGCAGGCGGGGGTGGAGGAGGCCCGGGCGATGATCGCGGAGAACCGCCCGCGGATCAGCGCCGCCACGCGGAACATCGAGGAACTTTCAACCAAGGCCAACACCGAGGGGTGGGAGATGGTCCGGGCGATGCTCGACCGGGGGATGCAGGGGATGGACGAGTTCGCCGCCGCGGCGGAGCGGGTCGAGGGGCTCATCAGCGAGACCGACCCGGAACTGCGCACCCTGGTGGCCAACGCGCGGCTCGCCTCCGACCAACTCAAACTCACCGCGGCGGAGGTCCGGGCCGCCCCGTGGAAACTGCTGAGCCGGCCGACGGGGCGGCGGGAACTGGAGAACGAGGTCCTCTATGACGCCGCGAGGCAGTACGCCCAGGCGGTGAGCGACCTGCGTGCGGCGTCGGAGTCGCTGGAGTCGGTCGCCGCGGCGAGCAGAGCCTCGGGACGGACGGCGCTGGAGCAGGAGCAGATCGACCGGCTCGTGCACTCGTTGCAGGACGCCTTTGCACGCTACCAGCAGGCCGAACGGGAGTTCCTCAACCGGTTGATGGGCCCTCCCAGGCGCTAGGCCGGGAGCCCCCGGAGTTGCGGGGCTCGGGGAGAGGGGAGGGGGTGAACGGAGCGCGAGGGAATTCGTAATGACGGGTGTATGAGAAGGACGTCCCCGCGTCACGGACTGTCGGTGGTGCTCGTCATCGCGCTCCTGGGCGTCGCCGCGGCCACGCCGCCTGAGAAGCAAGTCGGCGGGGCCCCGCCTCCATCCCCCCCACCGTCGCCCTCGCAGGCCGACGCCGCCGGGGACGAGTCGCCGCGCACGATGGCCGACCGGCTGCTGCGGGAAGCGGCCTCGGCTGCGGACGCCGCGCTGGCGTGGCTCGAGCAGAAGACGGGGCTCTCCAGCGGCGACGTCGCCGAGCGGGCCGCGGCGGCGGAGCGGTCGCTGCGCAGCGCCATCGCGGACGCCGTCGAGCGTGCGGGCAAGGGGCGGGAGCCGGGGGTGCGGCTGTACCGGGCGGACGCGGCGGAGGGCGAGGCTCGCTGGGCGCTCATCGACCAGGGCGACCTGGCCGCGGCCGCGCTGCCGCGGCGGCTGGTGCTGCTGGTCCACGGGATGGACGAGCCTGGGGGGATCTGGGATGACCTCGCCCCCGCGCTGGCGCGGGCGGGGCACGAGGTGGCGCGGTTCGACTACCCCAATGATCAGGCTCTTGCGGACTCCGCCGAACTGCTGGCGGGCGTGCTGGTGGACCTTCGTGGGCGCGGGGTCCGCGAGGTGAGCATCGTCGCGCACTCCGCCGGCGGGCTGATCGCCCGCGACGTGCTGACGCGGGACGACCCGGCGATGTACCGCGGCGAGCCCCGGGGGCACGAGCGGCTGCCGGATGTGCGGCGGCTGATCATGGTCGGCACGCCCAACGGCGGGGCGGCGTTGGCGCACGTGCGCGTCCTGGCGGAGGCGCGCGAGCAGTTGGCGCGGTGGATCAGTTCCGACGGGCGCGACGCCGCGGCGCTGCTGGGCTTCCTGCACGACGGCGACGGCGAGATCGCCCGGGACCTGCTGCCGGGCTCCGCGTACCTGACGGACCTCAACGCCCGCCCGCTGCCGCGGATGGGGAAAGACGGAGTGGAGATCACGGTCATCGTCGGAACGGTGGCGCAGGGGGCGTCGGAGTCGCTGGCGGACGTGCTGTCGTGGCGGATCGTGCGGGAGACGCTCAGCGACGAGCACCGCCGCGCCGCCGAGGAGGCGATCCGCGGCCTCTCGGGGACCGTCGGCGACGGGATCGTCCCGGTCGAGTCGCAGACGCTCGCCGGGGTGGACGACGTGGTGCGGGTGGAGGCGAACCACCGCTCGATGCTCCGCCGGCTGGAGGTGGGGAGGGTGCGGTTCCCGCAGTCCGATCCGCCGGCGATCGCGGTGATCCTGGATCGGCTCGCCGGCGATCAGCCGGAGGGGAGGCGGTAGCGGCGGGCTGCACATAGACGTGTGGCCCGGCTCCGGCGCTCGCCCGAAGACACAAAAACTCGGGGGTGGTTCCGATAGGCGGGCCTCAAGTCGGCCCTGCGTTGTTCCGAACCTGCATTAACAGACGGCGGAGCGGCCTCACGCTCGGAGCGTGCGGGCTGCTGCGCCGCGTCGGAACGATGCAGGGGACCGACCGTGTCCACGGATGCCGCTGCCACGATCGATCTGGAGGCCGGGTCCGGCGGCCCGGCCGAGCGATGGCCCGTCTACCAATGGATCGAGCGTCTCGCCGGCTGGGGGGCGCTCGCGGTGGTGGGCGTCGGCGCGGCGGTGATCGCCGGGTGGGCGCTGGGGATCGAGACGCTCAAGCGGCTGCGGCCGGACCTGGTGGCGATGAACCCGGCCACGGCCCTGTGTCTGGTGCTCGCCGGGGTGTCGCTGTGGCTGCGGGTGACGCCGGGGGCGTCGCGCGGGCGGGTGGCGCTGGGACGGGTCGCGGCGGCGTGCGTGGTGGCGATCGGGGCGGCCCGGCTGGCGGCGTACATCCTGGGATCGGAGGCGGGGATCGACGCGCTGCTGACGATGGGCGGGGCGGCGGACCCGACGGGGGGGCCGAACCGGATGGCGCCCAACACGGCGCTGTGCCTGATGCTCTGCGGGGGGGCGCTGCTGACGTTTGATGCGCCGCGCCGGTGGCTGGCCCGGACGGGGGATGCGCTGGCGGTGATGGGGGCGACGGTCGCGCTGCTGGCGGCGCTGGGGTACCTGTACCACGTGGACGCGCTGTACCGGGTGGGCCCGCTGATCCCGATGGCGGTGCACACGTCGCTGGCGCTGCTGGCGCTGAGCGCGTGCACGCTGCTGGCGCGGCCGGAGGTGGGCCTGGTGGGGATCGTGGCCTCGCGGAGCGCCGGGGGCGTGATGGCGCGGCGGCTGCTGCCGGCGATCACGGGGGCGGTCGTGCTGCTGTCGTGGCTGCGGCTGGAGGGGGAGCGGGCGGGGCTGTACGAGAAGGAGTTCGGCGTGGCGCTGATGGCCGCGTCGATGATCGCGCTGAGCGTCGGCTTCATCGTGGCGTGCGCCGCGCGGCTGAATCACGCGGACGAGGAGCGTGCCGCGGCGCAGCGGGCGCTGGAGCGGGTCAACGACGAGCTGGAGGAGCGCGTGCAGGAGCGGACGGCGGACCTGCTGCGCTCCAACCGGGAACTGGAGCAGTTCGCCTACGTCGCCTCGCACGACCTGCAGGAGCCGCTGCGGATGGTCGGGAGTTACCTGCAGCTGCTGGAGCGGCGGTACAAGGGGAAACTGGACGAGGAGGCGGACGAGTTCATCGCCTTCGCGGTGGACGGCGCGACCCGGATGAAGCAGCTGATCAACGACCTGCTGACGTTCTCGCGCGTGGGGCGGCGGGGCGGGGCGATGTCGCCGACGGACCTGGGGGAGGCGGCGCGGCAGGCGATGCTGGACCTCAGGGCCCTGCTGGAGGAGTCGGGGGCCGAGGTGCACCTGGGCGCGCTGCCGACGGTGCGGGCGGACCCGACGCAGATGCGCCAGCTCTTCATGAACCTGATCGGCAACGCCGTGAAGTTCCGCGGGATGCAGAAGCCCCGGATCGAGATCGGGGCCGAGCGGCGCGGCGGGGCGTGGGAGGTGTGGGTGACCGACAACGGCATCGGGATCGACCCGAAGTACGCCGAGCGGGTGTTCGAGATCTTCCAGCGGCTGCACAGCCGCGAGGAGTACCCGGGGACGGGGATCGGCCTGGCGATCTGCAAGAAGATCGTCGAGCGGCACGGGGGGCAGATCCGCGTGCGGCCGGCCGAGGGGGGCGGCTCGACGTTCACGTTCACACTTCCGGTGCAGGAGTCCAGGCATGACAGGGCGAGCAGGGCGGCATGACCCGATCGAGATCCTTCTGGTGGAGGACTCGCCGGGGGACGTACGGCTGACGCGCGAGGCGCTGCGGGAGGCGAAGGTCGCCAACCGCCTGCACGTGGTGGGCGACGGCGCCGAGGCGCTGGACTTCCTGGCGCGGCGCGGCCGGCACGCCGCGGCCCCCCGCCCGGACCTGATCCTGCTGGACCTGAACCTGCCGAAGATCGGCGGGCGCGAGGTGCTGGCGTCGATCAAGGGCGACGAGGACCTGAAGCGGATCCCGGTGATCGTGCTGACCACCTCCGACGCGGAGGCGGACATCCTCGACAGCTACGGCCTGCACGCCAACTGCTACCTGGTCAAGCCGGTGGACGTGGACCGGTTCTTCGAGCAGGTGCGGACGATCGAGGGGTTCTGGCTGAGCATCGTCAAGCTCCCGGTGGCGAGCCAGTCCGGGAGCGCCGCGGCATGAACGAGGAGAAGGCCAGTGCGCTGCTGGTGGAGGACAACCGCGGGGACGCGCGGCTGTTCCTGGACATGCTCGCGCACAACGAGTCGTTCGCCTGCGAGGTGACGCACGTGATGCGGCTGGCCGACGCGCTCTCCGCGCTGGGCGCCAGGGCGTTCGCCGTGGTGCTGCTGGACCTGTCCCTCCCGGACAGCCGCGGCCTGGAGACCTTCGAGGCCGTCCACGCGGCGGCCCCGGACGCGCCGGTGGTGGTGCTCAGCGGGGCCGACGACGAGGCGCTGGCGCTGGCGGCGGTGCAGGCCGGGGCGCAGGACTACCTCGCCAAGGACCACGCCGACCGCTACACGCTGGTGCGGGCGGTGCGCTACGCGCTGGAGCGCAAGCGCGCGGAGCGGGTGGCCCGGGAGCGTCAGGGGCTGCAGGAGGCGGTCGGCGCGATGGAGCGCGTGCTCGGGGTCGTGGCCCACGAGCTGCGCACCCCGCTGACGTCGCTGCGGCTGATCTCCGAGTACCTGCTGACGGAGGAGGGGCGGGACATCTCGCTCAACGAGCACTTCCTCCGCGCCATCAACTCCGAGGTGCTGCGGATGGCGGACATGGTGACGACCATCCTCGAGGCGGCGCGGCTGGACAGCGGCGCGGCCCGGTGGAACTGGGGGACGGTGCTCGTCGAGCAGGTCTGCCACGACGCGCTGGACCTGGTGCGCCCGATGACGGACCTGTCCAAGGTCGTGCTGGAGGCGACGGTGACGCCCGCGGGGCTCACCTTCGCCGGCGACGCCGACGCGGTGCGCCGGCTGGTGATCAACCTGGTCAACAACGCCGTGCAGCACACGCCCGAGGGGAAGATCGAGGTGCGCGCCGAGGAGGTGGACCGAAACGGACAGCGGTGGGTCCGCCTGACGGTGCGGGACACCGGCCCGGGGATCCCGCCGGAGGTGGTGGACCGGCTCGGCAGCGCCTTTGCGCTCAACACCGGGGTCGCGGCGTCGTCCCGCCCCGGGGGGACGGGGCTGGGGCTGGCGATCTGCCGCGGGATCGCCGCGGCCCACGGGGGCGACATCTCGCTCGCCTCGGCGGCCGGACGCGGCAGCACGTTCACCGTCATGCTGCGGGCGGACCTGCCCGGCCCGGCGCGAGCCGACCATCCCCCGCGGATCTTCCTGGAGGCCGCGGCATGAAGTCCGTGCTGATCGTCGAGGACGCGGCGGTGATCCGGGAACTGGCCGAGGCGGTGCTCAGGGCCGAGGGGTACCGCACGCTGACGGCGAAGGACGGGAAGGAGGCGCTCTCGCTGCTGTCCGCCGAGACGCCGGACCTGGTGCTGCTGGACCTGGGGCTGCCGGTGCTCGGCGGGCGCGACGTGCTGGCGAGCATGCGCCGCTCCGAGCGGCTGTCCGGCGTGCCCGTGCTGGTGCTGACGGCGATGCCGGAGCGGGACCGCGTGCGCGAGATCGCCGCCCTCGGCGTCAGCGGGTACCTGCTCAAGTCCGAGTTCTCGCTGACGGACCTGCTGGCGCGGGTGCGGGCGTGCCTCGGGGGCGAGGCCGGTGGATCGGCCCGGCCGGCGCCCGCGGCGCGGGGGACGCCGGACGCGAGGGGACGGAGCAGGTCGAAAGCAACGACGACGGGCGCGGCGACGGCGCCCAGGCCCGCACCGGACGCGGACGCCGCCGGCGCGGAGGCCCTGCGGTCGCTGCGGCCGCTGATGACCCGGACGGAGGTGCTCCGCAGCGTGCAGGGGTGCGCGGAGCTGCGCGCCCTCTCCCCCGCCGCGTCGAAGGTGCTGGAACTGACCCGCAGCCCCGGGTGCTCGATGGAGAGCCTGGCGCGGGTGGTGGCGCAGGACCACGCGATGGCGCTGAAGATGCTGCGGCTGGCCAACTCCGCGGCCTTCGCCGTCAACGGCGAGCCGGTGGACTCGGTGCAGAAGGCGGTGGTCCGCATCGGGGTGGAGGGGATCCGCCAGTGCGTGCTGAACCTGTCGGTGATCGAGCGCTTCAGCACGCCGCTGCCCGGCGGGGAGTTCTCGATTCTCGACGCGTGGGAGCACGCCATCGCCGTCGCGAGCCTGTCGGCCGAACTGGCCGCGGACGCCGGGCCGCGCCAGGCGGAGGCGGCGTTCACCGCCGGGCTGCTGCACGACATCGGCCGGCTGATCTACACCGAGCAGCTCGGGGAGCGGTACGTCGAGGTCGTCGAGACGGCGCGGCGGCTGGACCTGCCGCTGGAGCGGGTGGAGTCCAGGCTGCTGCTGCTGAGCCACGCGGACGTGATGGAGCGGGTGCTCCAGGGGTGGAACTTCGCCCGCGACCTGATCAACCCGATCGTGCTGCACCACCACAGCCCCGCCGAGATCCGCGACGCGGCGCCGCGCCAGCAGGCCGAGTGTCTGCGCCTGGGGCTGGCCGACCGGCTCGCCCACGCGCTGATGCTCGGCGGCAGCGGCAACGAGGCGCTGTACCCGACGGAGGACTTCTGCCGCGCACTGAACCTCGACGGCGAGTCGCTGGCCCGGATCCTCTCGGGCATCCGCCCGAAGATCGAGGACCTGAAGCTCGCGATGCTGGCGGCCGCCGCCACCGAGACCGCCCCGACGGTCGCGGAGCGGGTGCGGGCGAGGCTGCCCGCGCCGCTGCGGCCGGTGTACGTCAGCGCCGAGCCGCAACTGGACGCCTACCGGCTCTTCTTCGACGAACTCGCCGGCGCGCCCGACGGCGGGCCGCCGAACGTGGCCGTGGCCAGGATCGCCGCGCCGCGCGAGCAGCCGCAGGTCGCCGCGGCCCTGCTGGGGGCGATGGAGGACGCCGACGCGGAGAGGCTCCCGCTGATCGTTCTGACGCCGGAGGACAAGCCCGTCCCCGCGGAGACGCTCTGGCCCGTGCCGCCCGTGGCGACGCTCACCACGCCGACGACCGTCGGCCGGCTGATCCGGGCCGTGAGCGAGGCGATGCAGGCGGCGCCGCGGGCGCGTGCGGCGTAGCGCCGGCGGGCCGCCGCACGGGCGGCTACTCGGCGGCGCCGACCATGAGCGCGACCATCGAGTGCAGGATCGGGTAGCGGATGCGGCAGCGGTAGACGTCGAAGGCCGTGCCGTCCCACTCCAGGCGGCGGAGCACGGCGCGGATCATCTCGGGGCAGCGCGGCACCTCGGGCGTGTGCATCGCCTCCAGCCCCTGCTGCCCCGCCCCCAGGTGCCGCACCGTCTCGCGCGTCGGCAGGCGGAAGGGCTCGGCGTTGTCCACCACGGAGGAGGGGTTGGCGAGGTTGCCGTGCGTGGTCAGCCGGGCCGTCGCCGGCGCCGACCAGCCCCGCGGGACGAGCATGTCCAGGATCATCACCTCGCTGGGAACGTTCACCAGGCACCGCAGGCCCCACGAGGTCTGCGCGCGGCCCTCGTTCCAGTCCCTGGCGAGTTCGTGGACGAAGAACGTGATCGCGCCGGCGGCGCCCACGGCGCCGGGGCGGATCACCTGCCGCACGGCGTCCGCGTCGCGGACGACCTCGATCACGGGCGGGGGATCGCTCCCGAAGCCCTCGACCAGGGAGAGCGTGCCGAAGGCCTCGACGGACGCCCCCCCTTCGTCGGTGACGATGCTGCTGCGCAGGCAGAGCACGGCGTCGGGCCGGAGCTGCCGCAGGTTGACCCTGCCGAAGATGGAGAGCATGTGCTCGGACCCCGGCGAGGAGCCGGGGTGCCAGATCGCGACGCGGTAGTCGGTGTCGGCGGAGAGGCCCCAGACGTGGGTGTTGGCGCGGAAGGCGGCGCCGCGGTGCCGGACCTCGATCAGCCCCGAGGTCTCCCGCCCCAGGGCCGCGACCATGGCGTCGAAGTTGCCACGCCCGCCGGCGATGCGGCGGACGACCTCCTCGAACCGGTCGAAGGCGAGCCTGACCTCCCCGATCGCCGCGGCGTCGAACGACCGCTCCGCGGCGTGGCGGAGCACCTTGTCCATCGAGCCGGCGCGGGGGATGTAGGGGACGGCCGCGAACGGATCGGCCGCGACCGCCAGACGGAAGATCTGCCAGCCCAGCGGGGCGTCCACCTCCAGCGTCCGGCTGAGGTCGGCCGCGCGGCGGATCGGGACCGGCGAGGAGTCCACCATGCGGCGCACGGCGTCGCGCAGGTCGGCCAGAACTGCCGCGGCCTGGCGCAGGTGCTCTCCCTCGGTTGCCGCGGGCTGTTTGGAGTTCGAACGAACGGTCACAGGGCGTGAGCCTAACAGTGTCCGTGTGAACTGGCAAGCGTGGCGTGCGAGCGAGTATTGGACACCAATATTGTTGCAAAACAACACGGATGTGCTAGGCTGCTTCGTGGGTGGCGGCGCCGCCCCCGCTCGCAGCCGGGCAGCGCGGCCGCGAGGGCGAACCCGGAGGAGAACGCTGCGAACCCAGATCGCGGAGAGATGTTGCGATGATCACGACTGTGAGCGGTGTGAACCGTCGGGCCGGCGCTCTGGCCCTGGCGGCGGGCGTGGCGCTGGCGGCGGGGGCGTCGGCGCAAGCGGAGACGGTCCAGATGACCTTCGAGTCGCTGGCGCACGGCGGCAACACGCTGGTCACGCACGGGACCACGTATGAGGAGGCGGGGTTCCGGCTCGAGCTCAGCAGCGGCGAGTTCGGGACCTGGGGGTCCGCGGCCGCGGCCTATCCGGGCTCGACGGCGCTGGTCGTCCCCTCGTCGGGCTCGGTCGTCACGCTCACGGCCGTCGGCGGCGGCACGTTCGACCTGCTCTCCATGCAGATCGCCAAGCGCGACACCGCGGGGTCGATCTTCCCCGTCAACGTCACCTTCACCGGGACCAAGTCGGACCTCTCCACGGTCACGGTGACGTTCAACGGAACCGTCCCCGGGGTCTTCCTGCAGGACTTCAACTTCCCGGCGACGTTCACGGACCTGGTGCAGGTGCAGTGGCAGGGGACGCAGGCGCACCAGGTGGACAACATCACCCTGATCCCCGCGCCCTCGGCCGCGGCGGCCCTGGCGCTGGCGGCCGGCGGCCTGGCGCGGCGGCGCCGCCGCTGAGCGGGCCGGCGCGGCCGGGTCGTGGCCTGCTTCGCCGCTGACACACTGGTCCGGAGACATGAGCGTGAGCAACCACCATCGTCGGATGCTGCCGATGGGTGAGCCGGCCCGCGCGGCGCTTGCCGCGGCGGCGCTCCTGGCGGGCGCCGCCGTCGCCGCGGCCGGCCCCTCGTACGAAGTGACGGAGATCCTCCCCAGCGACCCCATGCCCGAGGCCCGCTTCGGCTACGCCGTCGCCCTCGACGGGGAGCGGGCGATCATCGGGTCGCTCAATGATCCCAGCGCGGGCTTCCTGGCCGGGGCGGCGTACATCTTCCGGCTCGACGGCGGCCAGTGGATCCAGGAGGCGGAACTGTTCGACCCGGTCCCGGTATCGAGCGGGCATCTCGGCACCTCCGTCGCCATCGGCGGCCCCCTGGCGGTCGCCGGAGTGCGGAGCGAAGCCGCCAGCGTGAACATCGGCGCGGCCCTGGTCTTCCGGAACGGGGCGGACGGCTGGGTGTACGAGACCACGCTCCGCCCGCCGGACGTCCAGAGCCCGCAGAACGGCTTCGGCTACTACGCCTTCGGCCACGCCGTGGCGACCGACGGGGAGCGCATCGTGGTCACGATGCCGCAGGACGACATCGCCTGCCCGGAGGACCCGTTGTGCAACTCGGGCTCGGCGTACGTCTTCCGGCGCGACGGCTCCGAGTGGGTGGTCGAGCAGAAACTGATCCCGTCCGACCCGCAGCGCCTGGCCCACTTCGGCCGCTCCGTCGCCGTCAGCGGCGACCGCATCGTCATCGGCGCGATGCAGGCGGACGAGATCGCCGGCGCGGCGTACGTCTTCCGGCGCGAGGGGAGCGTGTGGGTGGAGGAGGCGAAGCTCGTCAACCCCGACCCGGAGGAGGGCGTGGTGACGCAGTTCGGCGAGTCGATCGACGTGGACGGCGACACCGTCGCCGTCGGCGCCCCCGGCGAGAACCACGCCGGCCAGTACAGCGGCGCGGTCTACGTCTTCCGGCGCGGAACCGAAGGGTGGGCGCTGGAGCAGAAACTGGTCGCCGAGGACGCTCAGTCGCTCCAGTTCCTCGGACAGTCGGTGGGGATCAGCGGCGAGCGGATCCTCGCCGGGGCGCACGGGGACACCCACGGCGGGACGGTGAACAGCGCGGGCGCGGCGTACGTCTTCGAGCGCGCCGGCGGGCAATGGACCCAGCGCGCCACGATCACCGCCCCTGCCCCGCAGACGGGGGCGATCTTCGGCTGGTCCGTCGCGTGCCACGGCCAGATCGGCCTCGTGGGGGCGCAGATGGCCGACCGCCCGTACCCCGACAGCGGCGCCGTCTACGCCATCACCTTCGGCGACGGCGGCCCGCAGTGCCCGGCGGACTGGGACGGCAGCGGCGCGGTGAACTCCAACGACATCAGCGCCTTCCTGACCTCCTGGCTCGACAGCGTGCAGAACGGCACCCTCGACGCCGACTTCGACCAGAGCGGCGCGGTCAACTCCAACGACATCAGCGCGTTCCTCACGGCCTGGCTCGCGGCCGTCGGCGGCGGGTGCTGAGCCTCAAGCGCGCAGCAGCGCCGGGGCCGCGGAAGGGGCGCTGAGGCGGTCGAACTCCCGCGCCGGCAGCCCGACGGTCCGCCAGCGGGGGCTGCGCGGCCGCATCGCCGCGGCGTAGTCGGCCACGCTCACCGTCCGCATGGCGTACCAGCGCCCGTGGTGACGCATGACCTCCCCCACGCTCGCGTCGGCGGGCTGGTCGTCGCACCAGTACATGAAGACGAACGCGGCGCGGAACGCCCTCCCCCTCTCCTCTGCGTCCGCGCCGTCGCCGCCGAAGAGGCGCTCCCACGCCAGGAGGGAGCGGACGTCGTCTTCGGTGACCCAGGACTGCAGGCCGGAGGGCGCGCCACCGCGTCCGGCGCGTCGGCCCTTGATGTCCACCAGCAGGTTCGGCCCCGCCGCGGGGTAGACGAGGTAGTCAAAGGACTTCAGGTCCCCCAGGCCGTTCTCCAGGGCATCGTTCCCCGTCCAGCCGGCGGGAGGGACCAGCGAGCGCCGGGCCTCGTCCACCGCGACGTACGGAACCCGGCGCGCGCGGAGGTACGCTTCGAAGGCCCGCTCGTAGTGCCGCCCCTGCTCCCGCATGCGCGCATGATACCCGAACAACCGGTTGGTGCAGCGGGAGGGGTGAAACCCTGCCGCGGCGCGGGGCGTACCGTTTCGACGCCGCTCCGCGGCCCGTGCCGACGCCCCTCGCTGAACCCCGCACAAGCCCCGGCCGCTTTACAGCCGGAGCCCCATCCTCTAGGATCGCGGTCATGAAGACCCCGGCTGACCGAATCGGCGAACCCAGGACCTCCCGCCCGATCCCGATGACGAGGATGCCGCGGCGACTCGCCGGCGCGGCGTCGCTGGCGGCGGTGCTGATGACGGCGGCCGCCGCCATGGCCCAGCCCGGGCAGCAGGGGCTCCAGCCCCCGATTCCTTCGCCGCCGCTCAACGCGCCGTCGCACCCGCTGCAGATGGCCGTCGCCGTCGTCCTGCTGGTGCTCGTGATCGGGGTCAACATGATCCCGAGCAAGCGCGGCCACCAGGACTGATCGACGTCGATCGCCGGCTCCCCGCCGCCTGCCGCGGCGGACCCCGTCACCACAACCAGGAACGCTGTCATGGAACCGACGCAGCAGCAGCAGCAACGCAGGCTCATCGGCCTCAACGCGGCGCTGATCGGCGTTCTCGCGCTGGTCACCCTCGCCGGGATGGGTGGTCGCTCCAGCGCCCAGCCCGAGGGGCGCGCCCGCGGGGAGTACACGATCCTCTCCGGGACCATCCAGGGGGATACCGCCGACGCGGTCTACATCCTCGACTCGGTGAACCAGGAACTCGTCGCCCTGCGCTGGGACCGCAACGGCAACCGGCTCGAGGGGATCGGCTACCGCAACCTCGCCGCGGACGCCAGGGTCCAGCAGAACACCCGCTGACCCCCCACCCCTCACTCCCCTCCCGCCTCTGGCTCGGAGTTGCAGCGAATGAAGACCTCGACCACCACTCCCGGCGCCCGGATCGGCGGCAACGCCGCCCTGTGGGCCAGCGCCGCGGTGATCTTCGCGATGATCCTCGTCCAGGCGAGCCGCCTGCCCGCCCTCGCCCCCGAGGCCCGGGCGGACATGGTGAGCCAGTCGGGCCAGTACACCATTCTGACCTTCAACGGCGGCAACGAGGACATCGTCGCCGTCCTTGACGGGCGCGGGGAAGAACTGTTCCTCTACCAGGTCCGCAACCGGAACCGCTTCGAGTTCATCGGGCGGCAGGACCTGCGGGTGCTCTTCACCAACGCCAGGGGCGGCGGGACCGGCCGGAAGTAGTACAATCTCGCGGCGGCGGGGGCGGGCGTCTGACTGGGGGCGGCGGGGACTTCGCGTTTGGATCCGGTGGCCGCGCTGGGCGGCCCACCGGGCACAGAACCCTTCCCAGCGACAGCCCGGAGCGCACACCCCGCGGCACGACCGCGCCCACGCGGCCGTCCGCGCCCGATGTGCGCCGCCGCTGCAACCACGCCCCTGCCGACGCCGCCGGCGCGATCAGTCAGGACGTCCATGCCCATCTTCCCCCTTCCCCAGTTCGAGGCCGACCTCGAGGAAGACCGCAAGCTCTACGAGAGCCTCAAGCCCCCCACGTCGATCGTCGTCCGCTTCGGCGTGCTGAAGATGATCGGCGAGTTCCCCTACGACGGGGACGCCAAGCCCGGGTGCGGGTCCAAGCTCGTCGTCCGGACGCACCGCGGCACCGAGATCGGCGAGATGCTCACCAGCACCTGCCCCAACGCCGGGTGCTCCAAGAGCATCACCCGCAAGCAGATGCTCGAGTACATCGAGAACTCCGGGGGCAAGGAGTACCCGTTCTTCAACCAGGGGCGGGTCCTGCGGGTGGCGACCACCGAGGATCTCAACGAACAGGCCCGGCTGGAGGCCTCCAAGCGGGACCTGGTCAACGTCGCCCGGAACGAGGCCAAGGAACTCGGCCTGCCGATCAAGATCGTGGAGGCCGAGCCGCTGCTGGGGGGCGAGCGGGTGACGTTCTACTTCACCAGCGAGGACCGCGTGGACTTCCGCGACCTGGTCACCCGCCTGGCGGGGCATGTGCGGACGCGGGTCGAGATGCGGCAGATCGGCGCCCGCGACGAGGCCCGCGTCGCCGCGGACTACGAGAAGTGCGGCCAGCACTGCTGCTGCAAGCAGTTCCTGAAGGTCCTCAAGCCGGTGAGCATGAAGTCCGCCAAGACGCAGAAGGCGACGCTGGACCCGCTGAAGATCAGCGGCCGCTGTGGGCGGCTGATGTGCTGCCTGCGGTACGAGGACCAGACCTACACCGAACTCCAGAAGCGGCTGCCGAAGCGCAAGTGGCGCGTCGAGACCAGCGAGGGGCCGGGGACGGTGATCGACGGGCAGATCCTGACGCAGCTCGTCCTCGTCCGGCTGGATCGCGACGGGACGGACATCGCCGTGCCGGTGGAGGAGATCACCGTCCTGGGTCCCCCGCTGCCGCCGGGGCAGCAGCCCCGCCCCGCGGCGCCGGCCGCGGCCCCCGGCGGGGGGCAGGGGACCGCTCCGGCATCAGGGCAGCAGCGCCCGCGGCGGGACGGCGCCGGCGGCGCCGCGCCATCGGAGCGCCGCTCGGGCCGGGGCGGTGGCGACCGGCGCGAGGGGCGTGAGCGCCGCGACGGATGCGATGGACGGGACGGGCCGCAGCGCGAGCGCGACGGCCGACGCCCCCCGCGCCCCGAGGGTCCATCGGCCGCGTCACATGATCGCGGGCCCGACGCGGCGGGCGGCGCCGGCGACCGCGGCCCCGCCACGCCGGGGGAAGGGCAGCCGGCTCGCAAGCGCCGGCGCCGGCGCCGGCGGCGCGGGAGCGCTCCCGGCGGCGAGGGTGGCGGCAGCGGTGGCGGTGGCGGTGACGGCGGCGGCCCCGGCCCGGCCCCGTCCGAGAACTGACCGGTTCGCGCCGGGCGCGAGCGGCTGCCGTCGCGCGGCGGCGCACCTACCGTCAGATCCCCACCGGGGCGACAGGCCCCCAGCGGGGCGGCGTCGCGCGACCGCCGCGGCGGCGCCCGCCGGAAAGGGAGCAGCATGCAGGTTGACGGCCCCGAGTCTCACCCCCCCACTCCCCCTCCCCCCCCCACTTCTCCCGCCGCCGCGACGGCCGCGGGCGGGGAGGCCCCCAAGCCGGCGCCCGCGCCGGCGACGACCAAGGAGACGGTGAAGGAGACGTTCGTCTCGATCATCATCGCCTTCGTGCTGGCGTTCGTCTTCCGGGGGTTCGTGGTCGAGGCGTTCGTGATCCCGACGGGGTCGATGGCCCCGACGCTGATGGGGGCGCACATGCGCTTCCGCGGGCCGGAGTCCGGGTACTCCTGGCCGGTGGGGCCGTGGTACATGTCGGGGCAGAACGAGTACTTCCCGATCCAGGGGGACTCGCGCAGCCCCATCGTCGTGCACGACCCGATGACGGGGCAGCGCGTCGAGCAGGCGGGCGTTCGCCGCCGGGCGGGGGACCGCATTCTCGTGCTCAAGTTCCTCTACGGGATCTTCGGGCCGTCACGGTTCGACGTGGTGGTCTTCAAGGACCCGACGAACCCGCAGACCAACTTCATCAAGCGGCTGATCGGCCTGCCGGGCGAGGAGGTCGCGCTGGTGGACGGGGACGTCTTCGTCCGCACCGCCGAGGCCCGTGCCGCGGCGGTGGCGGAGGCGCAGACCGACCTGTGGTCCCAGCCGGGGTGGGCGATCGCCCGCAAGCCGACGCGGGTTCAGGGGGCGGTGTGGCAGGAGGTCTTCGACAGCCGCTACGCGCCGCTGAACCCGATGCGCGACGGGCGGATGTGGTACCAGACGCCCTGGGTCCCCGGCTCGGGCAAGCCGGGGGAGGGGGGGGCGAGCGGATGGTCCATCGACGGGAAGCGGATCTACGAGTACACCGGCGCCGGGCCGACGACCCTCCGGTGGGACCGGACGCGCACGCGGTATATCGAGACGGCCCCGCCGTGGAACCGGACGCTCGAGACGTGGGAGATCGATGACCGCTACCCGTACAACGAGTCGCCGCACGGGCACCCGGGGTGGTCGCGCCGCTTCCCGGTCAGCGACGTGCGGATGCGTGCCGGGATCGAGCCGGGGGGAGAGGGCCTGGCGGTGACCGCGACGGTCGCCAGCCGCGGGCACGAGTTCCAGGCCGAACTCGACCGCGCCTCGGGGCGCGTGACGCTGCGGATGCGCCGGGTCTCCGGCGCCGGCGGTGAAGGGGCCGAGGAGGCCGGCGCGTGGACGGAACTCGGAACGGGCGCGCTCCCCGGGTCCGCGCTGGCGGCGGGGCGGGTGACGGACGTCGAGTTCTGGCACGTGGACCAGAGCGTGCAGGTGTGGGTGGACGGCCGGCGCGCGGTGTACGCCGAGTACAACTGGACCCCGGCGGAGCGGATCCGTTACGCGACCGGGCACGAGATCGGCGAACTGCTGACGCGCCGGAACATGGACAACGTCTTCGAGGACGCGACGCTGTACACGCGCCCGACGGTGCGGTGGGAGTTCTCCGGCGGGCCGCTGCGGCTGCACCGCGTCGGGCTCGACCGCGACCTGCACTACCAGCCGACGAGGTACCACCACGGGCTGCGGGCGAACGACCCGGCGCTGGCGACGCACCCCGACAGCACGCCGCGGCTGAGCCCGGAGGAGTACTTCACCCTGGGGGACAACTCCCCCGCGAGCCAGGACGGGCGGCTGTGGGACGATCCGGACCCGTGGGTCGCCAAGCAGATGTGGAAGGACAAGGGGCTGGAGCCCAAGGCGGGCGTGGTGCCGCGGGAGTTGATGATCGGCAAGGCGTTCTTCGTCTACTTCCCGTCGCTGCACCGCGACACGTCGGTCCCTGTGCCGGACTTCGGCCGGCTGCGGTTCATCTGGTGAGGAAGAGAAGAGGAAGACTCACCCACAGAGGCGCCGGGGCCCAGAGGGGGCACAGAGAAGGCAAAGACGGTTCAACGCGAAGGTCGCGAAGAGCGCGAAGAAGGGCAGGAACGCAGAGGTCGCGGAGGAAGCGGAGGGACGCAGAGGAAGACGGAGCGGATCGAAGAAGCGAACGAGCCACCAGCAGACAGCAGTGAAGCGAGCCCGCTTCGAGCCCGAGCGAACCGCACCCTCCCTTCTTTACCCCTCTTCCTCTCTTCTCTCTGCGTCCCCTCGGCGGCTCTGTGACTCTGTGGTGGGCCTACCTCTTCGTTCCGACCAGAAGCGCTCCTCCGCACGGGCCTGGGCGATGTAGTACGCCGCCGCGAAGGCGACCAGGAAGACCGCCCGCGCGTCCACGCCGGTCATGAGCATCTGCCCCAGGCCGACGACGATCAGCGCGGCGTTGATCGGGTGCTTCAGGAAGCGGTAGGGGCCGGTGGCGACGTACTCGACGCTCGTGTCCGTCTCGTCCTGGCCGATCCGCCAGTTCGGCCCCAGCGTCAGCACCGTCCACATCCGCAGCGCGAACCCCGCCGCCCAGACGATCACGCCCGCCGTCATCGACACCGGCCGCGGCGGGGGGCCGAAGACGATCCACACGGAGTACGCCACCAGGCAGACCCCCAGGGCGAAGTCGATCCACCCGTAGAGGTCCCGCGGCGGGAACCGCTCGGCGATCGGCGAGCGGCCGTAGCGCAGCCGGTGCACCACCGGCCACAGGACGTAGGCCGTGATCGCGAAGGTCAGCCAGGTGATCGCGGGGAGCCAGCGGGCGTCCACGGGTCACCCCCGGACCGCGCCGGCGACCTGCTCGAGCGGGATCGGCTGCCCCTGCTCGCCGGAGTCGAGGTTCTTCACCGTCGCGGTCGCGCCGTCCTGCTCGATGATGGCCGCGAAGCGGGCGCGGGCGGAGGCGGCGTCCTTCAGGAGTTTGCCGATGTTGCGCGTCGTCTTGTACGAGCGGCGGGCGTGCAGCCCCTCGCGCCGCAGGCGGGCGACCAGCGGCGTCACCGCGGCGTCGGCGGCGTCGGAGCCGCTGGAGATGACGAAGACGTCCGGGCGCAGGCCGAGTCGATCGGCGATCTCCTCGTCCGGGGGCATCAGCCCCTTGTCCTGGAGGACCAGCGACAGGACGACGTCGCCCATGCCGAAGCCGACGGCGGGGGTCGGCGGGCCGCCGAAGAGTTCGATGAGATTGTCGTACCGGCCGCCGCCGGCGATGGCGCGCTCCCCTTCGGCGATGACCTCGAAGACGACACCGGTGTAGTACGCCAGGCCGCGGACGATGCCGAAGTCGAACCGGCACCACGGCAGCACGTCCATCGCCGCAAGGGCCGCGACGAGGCGGGCGAGTTTCGGATAATCCGCGGCGAAGTCGGCGGGGACGGGAGCGCCGGCCCCGGCCGCCGCGACGGCTTCGTTGGCGCGGGACTCGATCCCCTGGAGCGCGGAGGTGAGGGCCTCGGCGCTGAGGCCGATGGCCGCGGCCTGGCCAGCGAACTCCGCGGGAGGGATCTTGGCCTTCTTGTCGAGCAGCACAAAGGCGTCGGTGACCTTGTCCTCGGCGACGCCGGCGCGGCGGATCTCGTCGGCGACGAGCGTGCGGTCGGAGAGGCCGACGGTGACGTCGGCGGACTTCAGGCCCAGGGCGCTGAGCGCGCCGACGGCCGCGGCGATGACCTCGGCGTCGGCTTCCGGTGAGTCGTCCCCCAGCAGGTCCACGTTCCACTGCACGAACTCGCGGAGGCGGCCGCGCTGGGGGCGCTCGGCGCGGAAGAACGTGGGGATGCAGAACCACTTCGTCGGCTTCGGCAGCGTGCTCGCCTTCGCGGCGTACATCCGCGCCAGGGTGGGGGTGAACTCGGGGCGCAGCGCGTAGGTCCTCTCGCCGCCGGCGCGCTGGAAACTGAACAGTTCGGAGACGATCCCCTCGCCGCTCTTGATCGTGTAGAGGTCCAGGTGCTCGAAGGTCGGGCCGTCGATCTCGTCGAAGCCGTGGCGGATGGAGACCTCCCGCCAGGCCTTCTGGATGTAGCGGAGGCGGTTGAGTTCGGCCGGGTAGAAGTCCCGCGTGCCGGTGGGGGGTTGGAGGATGTGCTTCGGGCTCGGCGAGGTCGGCTTGGACATGCCCGGAGGGTACGCCGCGGCAGAGGACAGCCGTGGCACGGGCTTCCAGCGTGCTCTCTCCTTCTCTTCCAAGCCTTCATGTCTCCTCGCGCGGGAGAGGCCGGCGCATGGGGCAGGAAGGAGGCGCGGAGGACGGGAGAGGTGGAGGGCACGGGTTGGAAGCGCCCGTGCCACGAGGGGGGTCAGTCGCGGCGGGGG
>Ga0207864_1000515_pt1 | contig 52813 bp, 40 predicted proteins | sample HigsolmetaAR202D_FD_184834 | JGI IMG/M metagenome (GOLD analysis project Ga0207864, IMG submission 184834) | Ionic liquid and high solid enriched microbial communities from the Joint BioEnergy Institute, USA - AR20-2-D (SPAdes) (version 2) ...
TTCGCAGTGATCGTTTGAACGATCGCCGCGCAAACACGCATTTGTTCTTCTGCATCGGGCGGCTGTTTGCCACGCGATCTCTTGAGCTGCCGCCTACCCGCGAGCCGACATTCCGCGCGTTGTCTATTGGCGGTACGTGCGCGCCCAAGCCCCCCCGAAAGTCCGGCCGCATCTTTTCGGGGGAGGACTTCTAAGGTAGCCTATGGGGAGTGGCCGGAAATTGTCGGGTGCTGCGGAGGGCTGCATCGGCTCCCGGCCGACGCACGTCTGCCGCCAATCGATTTGGCTCTCCGCGCAAGATCGCGAGTTCTATTGACAAGCCGCCATCCCTGCCGGCTACCAGCGGCCTGCCTGTAGCGCCGCTTCGCCGGCGCGTGCGCGTTGTCTCCGAGGTCCTGGGACGATGGATCTGTTTGACACGGCAGGCTACGCCGATCGCTGGAGCGGCCCCGCGTGGCAGGAAATGCCCGCTTGGGGCTGGCTGCACATCGCCGCCGATATTCTGGCCTTCGCCGCGTTCACGGCGATTGCCGGTGCGCTGTGGTACTTTGCCCGGCGCCGCCGCGATGTCCCCTTCCCTCGCGTGCTGCGGCTGTTCATCTGGCTCACGTTTGCGTGCAGCGCGCTGCAACTGGTCGATGTGCTCACCTTCTGGTGGCCGCTGGTGCGCGTTTCGGCCCTGGCCAAGTTGATCACCGCCGCCATGGCCTGGGTGGCGCTCTTTGCCCTGATCCACGTGGTGCCGAAGGCCCTGCAGTTCCGCAGCCCCGCCCAGTTGGAAGACGAGGTCCGCGCCCGCACGCGGGAACTCAAGCTGTTGGCCAAACAGCAGCAGCGTGAAAGCGACGAACGCGACCGGATCGCCGCCTGGCTGCGGGAAAGCGAGGAACGGCTGCGGCTGGCGCTTCAGGCTGGCGGGATGGGCACCTGGGACTGGAACCTGGTGACCGGCATCACCCATTACGACGAAACCGAAATCGCCCTCTCGGGCATCGATGCTCCCGACGGGTTCGCCCCGGCCGAGGCGTTCCTCGCGCGCGTCCATCCCGACGATATCGCCGGCGTACGCGAAGCGCTCCAGCGGGCATTCGATGGCCTGGGGGACTACAACCGCGAGTTCCGAATCCTGCAGCCCGACGGCAGTTGCCGCTGGCTGCTGGGACACGGCCGCGTGATCCGCGACGAGAATAACCAGCCCGTCCGGATCGTAGGCGTCAACTACGACATCACCGAACGCCGCCAAGCGGAAGAAGACCTGCGGCTCCGTACCCGGGCCATCGAGTCGGCCACCAACGGCATTTTCATCATCGATGCCCGGCTGCCGCAGCGACCGATCATCTACGTGAACCCGGCCTTCGAGGAACTGACCGGTTATCAGGCGGCCGACATCCTGAACTCAAGTTGCGACATCTTGTACGGGCCGGACACCGATCCCAACGCGGTGGAGACGCTCGAGCGGGCCTTGGCCGAGGGCGTAGGCTGCGAGGTGGTGCTGCTCAACTACCGCAAGGATGGTTCCACCTTCTGGAGCGAACTGCACTTGGCGCCGGTGGAGGACAGCGACCACCGCATCAGCCATTTTGTAGGCATCCAGAGCGACGTGACCAACCGCGTCCGGTACGAACAGGAACTGCGCGAAGCCGAGCAGCACGCCGAACAGGCCAACCGCGCCAAGAGCGAGTTCCTGGCCAACATGAGCCACGAAATTCGCACGCCGCTGACGGCCATCCTGGGCTGCGCCGATACCCTGTTCGGCCAGCTCGAAGAAGACCAGGCCTTGGACCTGGTCCACATGATCCGCAGCCAGGGCCGGCTGCTGCTGGGCATCCTCAACGACGTGCTGGACCTGTCGAAGATCGAAGCCTGGCGGCTGGAAATCCATCACGAGCCTTGCTCGGTGGCATCGGTCGTCAACGAGGTCCGCTCGCTGATGGAGCCGATGGCGCAAGAGCGTGGGCTGACCCTCACCAGTTCGTTCGACACGCAGATCCCGGTCACCATCCAAAGCGATCCCCTGCGAATCCGGCAGATTCTGCTGAACCTGGTCAGCAACGCCATCAAGTTCACCGAGGAAGGCAGCGTGCATATCGGGGTGAGCTGCCACGTCGACGAGTCAGGGCAGGCCCAGCTCTTCCTCCGCGTGCGCGACACCGGTATCGGCATCGCCCCCGACAAGGTGGAAGCCATCTTCGAGGCCTTCTCGCAGCATCACGAGGTACTTACCCGCAAGGTTGGCGGCACCGGGCTGGGCCTCACCATCTGCCAGCGGCTGTGCTACCTGCTGGGCGGCCATATCTCGGTGGAAAGCCGCCGCGGGGTCGGCAGCACGTTCACGGTGACGTTGCCGGTGGGCCATGCCGACGAACTGCGGTTCGCCCCGGCCGAGGATATCTCCCGTCAGCAGCTCGATATGGCCGAAACCTCGGTCGCCCTGGACCTGAGCGACTGCCGGATGCTGGTGGCCGAAGACACCCGGGGCATCCAGTTCCTGCTCCAGCGGATGCTCGACGGGGTCGTGGCCTACGTGCACGTGGTGAGCAACGGCCAGGAAGCCCTGGACGAGCTGCAACGGGCCGAGGCGGCCGGCGAGCCGTACGACCTGGTGCTGATGGATATGCAGATGCCGATCCTCAACGGCTTCGACGCCACGCGGCGGCTGCGCGAGGAGGGCAATCGCACGCCGGTGATCGCCCTGACCGCCGGGGCCATGAAAGGCGACCGCGAAAAATGCCTGGCCGCCGGCTGCGACGATTACCTCTCCAAGCCGTTTGATTGGGAGCAGTTGATGTCGGTGCTCCGCCGCAACTACTGCCACCGCCGCGCCGACCGCCAGGCCCCCACCCGGGCGTAGGGGAGAAACTGGCAACCTCGGCGGCATTCTCTGCCAAGCGGCCGTCATCGCGTCACCTTGCCGCGGGCGATGCGGCTTGGGGGGCGTGCAGCCCTACCGGGCTCGTTGACCGTCGGCGCGCGATCTGATAGCTTCGCCGTTTTGGTTAAATCTTCGCAGAAATGTTCGGCAATCCGGCCCCCAAGGCAGGGCCGATCCGCCGGCACGCACAGCAGCAGGTGACGCATGGCTTACGATGTGACGTTGATTACTGGGGACGGGACCGGACCGGAACTCGCTGAGGCCGCGCGCCGCTGTGTGGATGCCACCGGCGTGAAGATCAACTGGGACGTGCAGGAAGCCGGCGTCGACGTGATGGCCCGCACCGGCACGCCGCTGCCCGAGGCCACCATCGAGAGCATCCGCCGCACCCGGTGTGCGTTGAAGGCCCCCATCACCACCCCGGTGGGCACGGGCTTCCGCAGCATCAACGTGTACCTGCGGCAGGAACTGGGCCTGTATGCCTGCATCCGCCCCTGCAAGCAGTACCCGGGCGTCCGGAGCTACTTCAGCGATGTGCCCGTCGACATCGTGATCGTCCGCGAGAACACCGAAGACTTGTACGCAGGCGTTGAGTTCGAGGCCGGCAAGCCCGAAACCAGCCAGCTGATCGACTTCATCAACGGCATCTCCGATCGCAAGATCAAGACCACCGGCGACGTGACCGGCGTTTCGATCAAGCCGATCAGCGTGCCCGGCACCGAGCGGATCGTCCGCTGCGCCTTCGAGTACGCCCGGGCCAACGGCCGCAAGAAGGTGACCTGCGTCCACAAGGCCAACATCATGAAGTACTCCGACGGCCTGTGGCTGGCCACCGCGCAGAAGGTCGCCCAGGAGTACCCGGACATCGAATTCGAGGACCGCATCATCGACAACATGTGCATGCAGCTCGTGCAGAAGCCTGAGCTGTACGACGTGCTGGTGCTCCAGAACCTGTACGGCGACATCGTGAGCGACCTGGGTGCCGGCCTGGTGGGCGGCCTGGGCGTGGCTCCGGGCGCCAACATCGGCGACGGCGGCGCGGTCTTCGAAGCCACCCACGGCAGCGCTCCCAAGTACACCGGCCAGAACAAGGTGAACCCCACCGCCCTGATTCTCTCCGGCATGCTGATGCTCCAGCACCTGGGCGAGAAGGAAGCTGCCCAGCGGCTGGAAAAGGCCGTGGCCGAGGTGATCGCCGAAGGCAAGTACGTGACCTACGACCTGAAGCCGCACCGCGACGATCCCACCGCCGTGGGCACCCGCGAAATGGCCGAGGCCATCTGCAACAAGCTGTAAGCCGTCTTGGCCCGCTGCCTGCGTGACGCCCCCACGCGGCGGCCTGAGCCACGTTCAACAAAATAAGCCAACGGGCCTGGTCCACTGGTCCATGCCCGTTGGCTTTTTGCGTTTCAGAGAAATCTCGCCTGGTGTTGCCGGGCCGTTACTTGCCGCAGTAGCTCAGGGCCAGCAGCGAGTAAGCGGTGACCAGCTCGGGGTTGGCTTCCATCCAGCGGGGATTTTCGTTGGTCCAGCTTCCGTCGGCCTTCTGCCGGGCAGCCAGCGCGGCCACCAGTTCGTCCCGCCAGTCATGCTTGTTGCCGTTGGCGTCGACAAAGGTATCCACGCCCAGGGCGTTCAGGGCCTTGGCGAAGGTGTGGTAGTAGTAATACAGGCCGGCATCGCCCAGCCCCGGGTTGGAGCTCAAATCGTAGTGCTGCTTGATCCAACTGATGGCGGCCTCGACGCGAGGGTCGTCGCGATCAACGCCGCAGTAGATCATGCTCTTGAGGCCGGCGTAAGTCATCGAGGCGTAGCTGCGAAGGCCGCCGTTGGGCAGGGTGCCCGCCTGGCTGGAGCCTCCAGCCGCCGGCGTGTAGTAGAACCCGCCGTCGTTCACCTTCGCGGCAAACGGCGTCGTGTTGTACTCGGATTCCAGGTTCTGGCAGCGGCTGACGAAGATCAGGGCCTTCTGGAGTGCTTCGCTGTTGGCGTCGTTGCCGGTGGCCTTGAGGGCGTCGATCAAGAAGCTGGTGTTGGAGAGGTCGGGCCGCTTGTGGCTGCCGTAGCCGGCGCCGCCGTAGGCCGGGTCGTTCTTGTCCTTCTCCTCGTCTTCGTCCCACTGCAGGCCCTTCAGGAAGGCGTCGGCCTTCTTGAGGACCTTATCGTAGCGGCCATCGCGATTGGCCTCGGACAGGGCCATCACGGCAACGCACGTTTCGTAATTGCGGTGGTAGCTGCCGACCTGGTAGATGCCGCCGTCGTCCTGGACGAACTTCTCGACATACGCCAGCGCCTTGGCGACCATCGGGTCGTTCACCGTGCGGCCCTGCCGCAGCAGCGCCGCAGCAACCAGCGCCGTGACCGCCGGACCGGTATCCTTGGCGAAGGCACCGTCCTCGGCTTGCCGTGACCGCAGGTAGTTGATCGCCTTGGCGACCACTTCCTCGCGGGTCGGCGCCGCCTGGGCCACGGTCGCCCAGCCGATCGAGCCAATCAATGCTATTGCCACCGCCCAACTCGGAATCCAGCGATGCTTTCTCATGGACCTCTCCTGAAAGTATCTCGGCAGGGAGCCGGCCAACCCGGTCCGCAGCACTTGTGGGTACGGCTGCGTGCGCAAGGGCATAAGTGCGCTCGGTCGGCCTGAAACGATTGCGCACGATTCAACGGGGCTTCGCGACCAGCGGGCCTGCCGGGCGATCTGGTAGCACGAGGGGGGTGCGCACGCGCGAATAACCGCCCTGCTCATTATAGCTGCGCAGGTTGAAAGAAAAGGCAGCAGAAACCACCACAGGGTGGGCGCTCCAGAGCGAGGCCACGGCGTTTCCGCGGGTTGCAAGCGGCCGAACCCGAGCAAGTGCGAACCAGAGAAAGGCCGGCCTGATCGCGGGGGGACCACACAGCCAGAGGCCGTTACAGACCGCTGGGCTTGGCGTCGGGGAAGCTGTCGCGTTTCACCTTCGCCCGCCAGGCTTCGTCCTTGGTGAAGTCGTCGTTAAAGAGCGTAGCCGGTTTGACGCCTCCGATGGTTGCGCTTTCGCTCGTCGAGCAGCCGCCGCCCAGCGCAAGCACCACGCCAGCCAGAATCGACCATGCCCCAGCGACAAAACCGCGGCACGGCAACGCCATCAGGCTGAAGAGACGTGGAGCGACAGGCATCGAATGGTTCTCGGGCGACGTGGTCATGGCAACTTGCTTGGCGGTCCGGCGGCTGGTGTCGGCCGCCGGCCAGAGGGCTGCAATGGTGTGGATGTGCGACCGGCGGCGGTGTCTTATGGCCCCAACACGCCTTCGCCTGGCCGTGGCTGTTTCATGAACTCAGTGACCGTGCGCGGCTTCTTGGGCTCGTTCTCGCCCAAGGTCTGGCAACCTCCGGCAGCTGCCACCACCGTGGCCAGCGCAGCGGCCAGCAATCCCGCATACGCCGGGCGGCTGCTACGAGGTTGGTTCACGTTGGCTTGCCGATCCATCGCGGCGCTCCTGATTGCGTTATTCGGGGCGAGGCTGCCGCATCCATTCGGTCACCGTGGCGGGCCGCGGCGACGACTCGCGCGACAGCACCGAGGCAAATCCGGCCGACGATTCCGACTTGCCACGGCTCGACGCAATCTGGGACGAGTCGCCGCGGAAAGCCCGAACCGCTCCGGCCGTGGCTTTGAGCGGCAATGTCGCGCCGGTGTACACCGCACCCCAACTGGCCCGAACCATGCGGCCGGTGCCGTTGGCCACGCGTCCCCACATGCTGGGCTTGGAAAACTCCATCGGTCCCTTGGAGTGCGTGGCAATGCCTTGTGACCAATGCTCGGCCACTGATGCGGCCGGGCACAGCAGCCAGGCCGTCAGACCGATGGCGACGACCGCAACGCGCGTAACCATGAATGCTCCCAATCGAAAAGGCAATCAGCGCCGAATCCGCGGCTCCCGTGCGTCGGCGCACGTACAGCCGAAGCGGCGTGCCGCCGTGAGTATCGTGCGAAAGGTATCAGGTGAATTCCCGATGGCCGCTAGCCGAAGCTCACGTCCACCTCGTGCGGCAAACCGCCTTTGCCACGGCAAAGACGGTTGGCGGCGCCTCGCGGCAGCGCAGCGTCAGCAGCGCATGCATCGACAGGTAGAAAAGAAGCGGCGGAACCATGCCAGAATCGCGCCGCCAGGTAAAGACCGGTTTGGAGAGAAATTGCTGGCAAAGTAAGGCAAGAAACCCTGCCCAACCGCGATCTGCTACCGGTAATCCTCACCGTTGAGGCTGCGAATCACCGATCCCTGCCAGGCGTCCAGCGCTGCTTTCATTGCTGCCACCCGCTGTGGCTGCTGGTCTGCCAGGTCGTGCTGCTCCTGGGGATCGTCGGCCAGGTTAAAGAGCTTGTAGATGAACTGGTCGGCCGACGCGTTGCGGTTGCGGCCCTGGCCCGCGTTCTGCGGAATGCGGTGCAGCTTGTAATCGCCGTCGATCAAAGCGGCGTGGCCCGGCCGCTGGTCGAGCGGGTACTGCGGCAGCATTTCAAACGCAGCGGGAGCTTCATCGGGCGGCAGCGGAGCGTCGGCCGGTTCGTCGCGTTGCGCGCTGAGAACTTCAGCACTCCGCATGCGGCGGCCACCTGCCGGAAATACCCAAAATCCGAGCGGCTGCTGCCGCTGGAGCGGTTTGCCTTCCAGCAGCGGCACCAGGCTGGTGCCATCCAGCGGGGGCTGGCCGTCGACCTTTACCCCCGCCAGCTCCAACAGCGTGGGATAGATATCCACCGTGCTGCAGGGGACGTTCACCACGCGGTGCGAACGGATGCGGGCGGGCCACTCGATGATGGCCGGCACGCGGATGCCGCCCTCGTACAACGAACCTTTCTTGCCCGACAGCCCCGCCACCGAGCCGGGCCCGGTGGCTCCGTTGTCGCTGGTGTACCAAAGCAGCGTATTCTCGGCGACGCCCAAGCGGCGCAGCTCCTCGCGCAGCCGGCCCACGGCCCGGTCGATACCGGTAATTTCCGCCCAGTAGGCCGCCAACCGTTCGGGCTGATCTGCATACAGGGCTTTCAGTTCCGGCCATGCCTGATGCGGCGTATGCGGGTTGCCGAACCACACCACGGCCAGGAACGGCTGCTTGTTCTTGGCGGCATCGGCGATGAACTCCACGGCCTTCTCGACGGTGACCATCGAGCTTTCGCCCTGGGTTTCGATCACTCGCCCCTGGTCGGAAAGCAGCGGGTTGTTGTCATAGAAATTGGGGCTGGATACCCAGCGATCGAAGCCGGAGTTGCCCGGCGAAACCGGGCTGGCCTTACGGGTTGATCCCAGGTGCCACTTGCCAAAGTGCCCGGTGGTGTAACCGGCCTGCTTGAGCGCCTCGGCGACGGTCACTTCCTGCGGCCGGATCGGATACCCCCAACTGAAGCAACCAAAACGATTGGGATGCCGACCGGTCAGTACGCTCCCCCGGGTTGGCGAGCAGACGGGCGCGGCCGCGTAAAAGCGGTCGAACCGCAGAGCCGTGGCCGCCAGTTCATCCAAGACCGGGGTCTGCAGCGGCGAATCGCTGTTGTAGCCCACGTCGCCCCAGCCTTGGTCGTCGGCCATCACCAGCACGAAGTTCGACTTTTGCCCCTCGGCGGCAACTGCAGCGGCACCGCAGACAAACGGCAGCAGGCAGGACAGCATCGCAAGCACGAAACGCGGCATCGATAGCATTGCAAGCCACTTCATTCGAGGGTGAATTTCCGTCGTATCGGTTGCGTGCCGGCCATTGTGACTGGCGGCATGGTCACGGTCAAACACCCCTGCCATTCCTGGGCTGGCTCGGCGAATCACCTGCCGAAGGTCCCCCAACGGCCGCAGGGGTTCAGTTCGTCTTGCGGCCCCGGCAGGCGGCGGCTATTCTCCGCCCTGCTTCTTCACCAAGTGATGCACGTCTGGTTGGCTTTTCCGCCTGGGCCGTCGCGCGGTGGCGTACCGTACGCGCGAGCCGCGAGTACGTATACCCGGAGCCTGTCGCACGTCGTGGGCTACACCGCTGTAAGATCGCCCCCCCTGTCGCGGCCGGTCGTGGAAAGCAACCTGCGCCGCGTTCAACGAACCATTCCTCCATAGCGCTGCCACGATCCATGGACGGATTCATTCGCCTTGCGCTGATCGTATCCCTGGCCACGATGGTCAGCGGGTGCCAATCCCTGGTCGCCAGCCGCAATCTGGAAAAGAGCCCCCTGGCCGATGCCACCAAGAGCGGCCCCGCCGGCAGCTCGGCGGTTGCTACGGCCACGGTCTCGTCACCGGCGCCTTCTGCGCAGGCCGCTCCTGCCGCGGTGGATACGCCGGCCGCTTCGCCGATGATTGCCACGGCTACGGCCACTGATCTGCCCGGCGCCCAGGCGGGTACGCAATCGTCGCCGGCAGCCTCCAGCGACGAGATTGCCCGCACGCTCGATCAACTTCAGGCCGCAGGCAAGCTCTCGCCCGAGTCGCGTCAACGTCTGCAAAACGATCTGGCCCAATGCGATCCTAGCCTGCTCCCCAGCCTGCTACGGATGTTGCAAGGCTCGATCGATGTGAACAGCGGGAACAACGCGGCAACGACTACGGCTGCGTCCGGTGATGCCACTGCGACGGCCAGTAGCAGCTCCGATAGCAACGCGGCCGAGCCAACCGCGGGTCTGGCGAATTCCGGTCGCCGCCAGTATCTGAACAACACGTCGGTGGCCAATCCGTACGCTGAGGTCGCCCCCGGCGGCAACGATCAACAAGCGGCCAACCCGGTGCAGCTTGCCTCGGCACAAAGCGAGGCTCAGGCCACGCGCAAGCCCGGTGAGCCGGCTCCGTTCCCCGAATCGCGTCCCAAGTACACCCCCGCGAATGGAGCCACGCGACGTTTGCCGCCGGCGCCGGAGGAAGTGTTCGCCGCCTACGAAACGCTGCTGGCTGCCAAGTATCCCGACACGGGAGCGCCGGAACTGCTGGCGGCGATCGCGGCCGCCAAGCCGCTTCCGCAACCGTCGTCCGGCCCGGTGAAGCAAGCCTATGCTGAGGAAGCCACCGGCGAAGGCACCTCCGGCCGCGCGCGTGGCGAAGAAGCCATGCTGGCCAGCTTTGTGCGCGAAGCCGAACCTGCGGCCAAGACCTCGACCGCATCGAGTGCCGGGAGCTTGGATGATGCCTCGTGGCAGGACCTGCTGACGGCGTTCATCCAGCGGCTGGAAAGCACAAGCCGCGGTCCGGCTGAAACCGCCGACCAACTGCGGCAACAGGTTTACCTGCGTCTGCTGTACGTGATGGCGGGCCGCCGCGAAGAGGCGTTGGAACCGATCGCCGGCTTGTCGCTGGCCGAACAGGAGTTCTGGAACAAGTTCATCTACGGCCTCACCAGCTACCTGGATGAGAACCGGATTCCCAATCGCCAGCAACGTGCCGCCGAAGCCAAGCAGTACTTCCGCGATGCCGCGGTGCGGTTGGGCGAACTGGCCACGCTCGAGGTTCGTGGCCTCACCTTCTGCACAGCCGTGCGGAGTTTCGGTGTGGTGGAACCGTTCCCCACCAACACCTTTAAGCCAGGCGACCTGGTGCTGCTGTACGCCGAGCTCGACAATTTCGTGGCTCAGCGTCAAGCCGAAGGTTTCCGCACCGAGTTCCGGGCCAGCTACCTGATCTTCGATCGGCTGGGCCGCCCGGTGGAAACGGAGCCGCACGAGCTGCCGGTCATCACCGATACCTGCCCGAACCTGCGGCACGACTTCTTCATCAGCTACCAGGTGGAGCTGCCCACCCGGATGAACCCCGGCGAGCACAAGCTGCAACTCACCGTGCACGACATGGTGGGCAACAAGATTGGCACCGCCGAAGTGAAGTTCATGGTGGAGAAGTAAGCGCGGGCGGTTCGCCCCGCTAGCGCGTGCCAGGCTGCCCGGCCGACGGGTTGTCGGCCGGCTGCTTCAGGCTTTGCAGATATGCCAGCAGATCGGCCACTTGCTGTGCAGTCATGTCGCGCAGCAGCATCTCCGGCATGATCGATTTCTGCTGCGGTGCGAAGTACTCGACGTTATCCGCGGCCACGCGTACCAGCTTGTTCTCAGGCGTCCGCAGCACGATCGCCTGATCGCTGCGTTCAACCAGCAACCCCTGGTACACGTGGCCGTCGGCCGTCTCGACCACGTAGGAGATGTACTGCGGGTCGATCTTCTTGGACGGCTCGATCAGGCTTTCCAGCAATTCCTCGCGACTGCGTTTCGCGCCCAGGCCATCAAAGTCGGGGCCAAGCGCAATGCCCTGGCCTTGCGCCCGGTGACAATTACGGCATTGCAGCCCCGCCGATGCCAGAAACAACTGCCGGCCACGCTCGGCATCACCGGTAAGCCGCAAAATCTCGTTGGGCCGGACATCGGTTCCCAGCCGGGCAACGCGTTCGGCCTCAGGCACAAAGCGTTCGAACAAGTCGCGCGTGCGCACATCCTCATGCGCGGCGCCGGCGGCAATTACGGCGGCTGGCTTGTCGAAGCGTTCCAACGCCATGAGTGCCCGCAGCGCGCCGCTGGGCGTAGCCAATAGTTCCTGAATCGCGGCCAACTGCTGGGGGCCGGCTTTGAGTGCCGCTTCCAACAAGGCTTGTTCCTGCCGCTGGCGGCCAGCGACAGAAGCAGGCTCTTGGGGCCCATTCTTGGGTAATGATGACGCGTCGAGCGACGCGATCCAATCGTGGATCAGCCGCACGCCGGCGGTATCGACCACGCTGGAGCCGAAGTGCGGCATCCGTCCCCGGCCCAGCTTCGCCATGCGATACAGCAGCAGCGAACGGTACGGATCGCCCGGCGCGACCAGGGCCGCCGCATGGATGCCAAACGTACCTTGCGTGGGCCGACCGCCGATCAGGTTGGTGCGTGCCAGCGGCATGGTGAACTGAATATCAAAGGCTGCCGTGCCGCCTCCGCCGCGGCGATGACAATGGCCGCAGTTCACGTGCAGATACGACCGTGCTCTGGCGTCCAGTGGCGCGGCGGTATCGTAAGGATCGACCAATACCGGATGATCGGTCGGAACCGGCTGTTCGAACAGGCCAATGTGCGAAAGCGCCCGCAACTGGTTGTCGACAACCACCTTGCCCGATACTTCGTACGCAAGATCACGGTCGAGCTGTTCCGGGACAAAGCCGTGGATCGTACCGGCCCGCGTGGTGTGACACAGGATGCACTCGCTGCGGCTGGCATGGCGCCAGGTCTGTTGCCGCTTGCCGCCGGGAGCAGTCGGGTCGGCAACGGTTAGCGTCTGTTGGCTGGCTTCCGGGCCGGCGAGGATCGCGTCGGTCTGTTCCTGGTTCCAGATGTAGTTGTAGGCCTTCCAGGTATCGCCATCGCGGTGCAGGATCTGCGTCTCCAGCCGATAACGATCCGCCGGATTCTCGGAGAGGGCGATCCAGACGGTGCGGCCCAGCACCGTATCGCTGGGATACTTCCAGGCCCCCTTGAGGTCGCCGACTTGTGGGTTATTGATTTCGTGCACGCCCAGCGTGGCCGTGCCTGGGATGCCGATGAACCGCGTGGCCTGGGTGCCATCGGCCCACAGCGGCACGTTCACGTCGTAGGGAATCACTCCGGGGGCCAGCTCATGCCGGGCAACATCGCGGAACAAGCCCGTCTGCGATAGCCGCGTGGGAAAGTCCGTATTCGCGCCGCGGCGAGGGTTTTCGACCAGGCGGTGGATCGAGCCGTTGTAGGCCACCACATACAACTCGCCGGCCGGGTCCGCCCCAAAGCAGATGATGTCCTGCGTGGAGTCGACCAGTTCCTGTTGCCAGATGACTTTCTGGCCGTCGTGTTTGAGGCCCCAGATCTTGCCGGTCACGTAATCGCCGTACACATACACGCCGCGCAGTTCTTTCAACCGCTCGCCGTGGTAGACCATGCCGCCGGTGATGGATCGGGCTTCCGTATGATCGTGGGCTGCCGTCGGAGGCAGAATCGGCGTCGGCCCCGGCTCGCGCTCGCGGTGAACAACCTGCTGGGCCTCGACCAGGCTCCAGCCATAGTTGCCGCCGCGCTGCACGCGGTAGATCATCTCCCACATTTCCCAGCCGACGTCGCCCACCCACAAATCGCCCGTCGCCGGGTCGAAACTCATCCGCCAGGGATTGCGGAAGCCGTACGCCCAGACTTCGCCCCGGGCGTCCTTCCGATCGACGAATGGGTTATCGTCGGGAATCGCGTACGGCAAACCATTCTGGGAACGGTTCACATCGATGCGCAGGATCGAAGCCAGCAGATCGTCGATCCGCTGGCCGGTGTTCTTGGCATCAGGCGGAAACGGCGACGAGCCGTCGCCGGTGGAAATGTACAAGTAGCCGTCGGGGCCAAACTTCAAGCAGCCGCCGTTATGCCCACCGCAATACCAGGTCAGGATGATCTGCTCGCTGGCCGGATCGATTTGCGGCGGCTTGTCGGGCGAAGCCGGAAACACTTTGAACCGCGAAACGCGCGAGCCGTCGGGGTTGCCATCATTGAGCACATAGCACAGATAGACTTCGCGGTTTTGGGCAAAGTCGGGATGAAAAGCGATGCCGTACGCGCGGCGAAAGCCCTCAATCGTCGCCAGATCGAAACACAGTTCCGGCTGCGGCTGTGGCTCTCTGGGATCAAACGAGTAGATCTTGCCCCGCAGTTCCATCAGGAACAGCCGCGGCGAACCGGGACAGGTCACCAGGCTCACCGGCTGATCGAACGTCAGGTGCGGAAACACCCGCTCGAGCAGATACGGCGAAGGCGGCTCCGGCGAACCGGTGATGCGCGACGTGGTCCAGGGGATGCGCTGCGTCAGGCCAAAGGGCCGTTCATCGGTAGCATCATCAGCCGGAGCGGGAGCTTCGACCGGTGGCTCTTTATGAGTCTTCTGATTGGGTGCCCCGCCGCCGGGCATGGCAGCCGCGACTCCGCCCAGGGCAACCACCAGCAGGATCAGCCAACGTGCGGTGAGCGGGTGCATCATCGTAGGCTCGGCTGGAGCAGAAGAAAGGGACCGGGCAACCGTGGCAGCGGGCACTGCCCCCCCACTGTGGTGTGTGCGTTGGTGGCCGTCAAGTTCTAGCGGACGCTATTGGATCGCGCGAACCAAGAGCGTGGACCAGTCCAAACCCTTCCGATCAGAAACCGCCGAGCAGGCCGAAGCCTCGGCGTTAACTGTTGGCAACTTGCCGCTTTGTTCGGATTGGCGGAGGTTTGTGGGCCAATTGTCAGCGGCAGTGGCGCTGCGGTAAACTTAACTGTTCACTTGGCGCCGGCCTGGGGCACGGACGCGGTATGCGCGTGCGCGGGTCGCAACTCCCCGTGGCTGCGCCGCGTTCTGTCTTTTGGCATCCATCTCCTGCGGAAATCGGGCGGCTTCGCCCGCCGCCCTTCCCGGTGGCTTTATGTTTGAAACGCTGCAAACGAATCTAAGGCAAGCCCTGCGCACCATCACCGGCCAGGCCCGGCTGACCGAAGCGAACATGCGGGACGCTCTGCAACTGGTGCGGCAGGCCCTGCTCGAAGCCGACGTCAGCTTCCCGGTCGTCCGGCAGTTCATGGACCGGGTGTCCGCCAAAGCCCTGGGCCAGGACGTGCTCCAGTCGCTCAAGCCGGGCGACATGGTGCTGCACATCGTCTACCAGGAACTCGTCGACTTGATGAGTCCTGCCGACCCGTCGCTGCATCTGCGCGACTTCACCAAGATCATGATGTGCGGCTTGCAGGGTTCGGGTAAGACCACCACCTGCGGCAAGCTCGCCCGCATGCTCAAGCAAAGCGGCCGCAAGCCGATGCTGGTCGCCGCCGACTTGCAGCGCCCCGCGGCCATCCACCAGTTGCAGGTGCTCGGCGAACAGATCGGCGTGCCGGTCTTTGCCGATCTGGAAAGTAAGAATCCGGTCGACGTGTGCCAACGGGCGGTGCGGGAAGCCCAGGCCCAGGGCTGCGACGTCGTCATCCTCGACACCGCCGGCCGTCTGCACATCGACGAAGAGTTGATGGGCCAGTTGCGGCGGATCGACGCCACCGTGCAGCCACACCAGTGTTACCTGGTGGTCGACGGCATGACGGGCCAGGACGCGGTCAACAGTGCCAAGGCGTTCAACGAAGCCTTGGAGCTGGACGGCGTGATCCTCACCAAGCTCGACGGCGACACCCGCGGCGGTGCCGTGCTGAGCGTGAAGGCGGTCACCGGCGTACCGATCAAGTTCCTCGGCACCGGCGAACATCTCCAGGATCTGGAACCGTTCCGGCCCGACGGCATGGCCAGCCGGATCCTGGGCGGCGGCGACATCCTGGAAGTGATCCGCCGCGCCCAGATGGAAATTGATCAGGACGAGATGCGCCGCCAGGAAGAAGCCCTGGCTCGCGGCGAGTTCACCCTCGACAATTTCCGCGACATGCTCCTGCAGACCACCAAGATGGGTCCGCTGGGCAAGATCCTCAGCCTGCTGCCGGGCATGGGCGCCGCCCGCGAACTGCTCCAGCAGGTGGACGCCGAACGCGACATCAAGCGGCTGATCGGCATCATCAACAGTATGACCAAGGAGGAGCGGCGGAACCCCAAGCAGGTGATCGACCAGAGCCGCCGTCGCCGTATTGCCGCCGGTGCCGGCGTGCAGCCGCATGAAGTGAACGAACTGGTCAAGCAGTACGAGCCGGTCCGCGAGATGATGCAGCGCATGGCCGGCATGGGCATGCGCGACCGCATGAAGATGATGAGGGAAATGCAGCAGCAGATCGCCGCTAACCCGGGCGGTGGCCTGGCCGCCATGAAGAAGGGCACCGGCAAACGGCTCTCCAGCGCCGAGAAGAAGAAGCTCAAGAAAGAACGCGAAAAAGAAATGCGCCGCCGCCGTCGCGAAGCCAAGAATACCGACCGCACCAACGGTCAGGAGTAACCGGCTCGAGCGGTATCGCAACAACAAGCACAGGCTGCGAACACCAACAACTAAAAACGCCCCGGCGATGTTCACCATCGCCGGGGCGTTTTCCGTTCATACTGTGTTCTTGCTTTGAGCCTCGCTGTTTAGCGTTGGAAGCGGCCTTCGCGCTTTTGGCTGGCGCCCCGAGGTGCCGTCACCGGTTCCCAGTTGACCGAAGTCGCGTACGAGGGATCGGTATCGTCGATCACCGTTTCAGGCACCGGCGGCGGCACGATCGCCTTGCCAGGGCCGGTAGCGATCTCGGCCGCCGCGGCGAAGGCACTATCGGCCCTCATTGCCGCGCGATCGACCGCGGCCACAAAGCCCCGCCGGTCTTCGGCGCTGATGTTCAGCATCCGCTCGCTCCAGGCGTGCAACAGTTCGGGTCGCGTCTCGGCTACCCGGGCAAGCTCGCTGAAGAACTTGGCCGTTTCCAGGAAGTTGGTATCGGCCGATTTAACGAGCAGCGGGTGAAACGTCTTGGCCATCAGTTCCAGGCCCGAATGCTCGATCCGGAAGAACGCGTCCATCCGGCTGGTCACGTAGTAGCCGCCGGCCGGGTTCTGAGCGTAGCCCGAGCGCAGCAGGATCAGGCAACCGCCGTGAATCGGCTTGCTGAACACGCCGCCTACGTAGGTGCCCACAGCGTAAATCAGGTGCAGTTCCGGCGAGCTGTAAAGGAACTGGATATCCGTCGTGGAACCTTCGGTATCGCGGCCATGGAAGGTGTTTGGCCCGGTCCGCACCAGCGTGAGATTGCTGATGCCTAGTGCCTTCCACAGATCGACCATCACGTCCGGGTGATGGATCATGAACAGGTAGAAATCCGGATCGCACGACATGATCTGCACCGGCATCCGGCGGAATACGGTGACATTGTCGAGCACCGCGTCAACCTTGCGCCGGGCGTCGGCATCGAGCTGGCGGTAAGGGATGGTGCGGATCGCGTCTTCGCGGGCTTCGCGGCTACTGGTACCGCTAACGCCCTGGGCGTGCACCACGGTTGCGAGGGACAGGCAAAGCCAGCCGCCCCAGCAGACAACGAATGCGCGGCGCAGCGCAATCAGGCCAGACATCGCCCTCGGCATCGCTTCCCCCCTCGGTCCATGTCGAGCATGTGTGTCGGCCTGCCGCGCACCGCGAAGTGCGGAGTGCGGCTCGACCGGTGATTGCCAGACAACCGACCGCGCAGCCGGGCAAGCCGCGGCGGTACGAAATGCCCAGCGGTGCGGAACATCCTGCTCCGACTCCTCCAATCGTTGACCGCCGCTGGTAGATCGCGCGGCCCTGCAGGTTGTACCGGTTCTTCTGAATATTCGGTCGGGGCGCACGCCGCCGTCCACCAAAGTTCAGAAAACGGCGTCCGCGCCAGCAGGCCCCGGCGAACGGCTTCCAGCACCAACGACCTACATGGGCCATTTAGGTAAATGCTGGCTATAGCCGCCATCCGCGAACGGCGCCACAAAAGAGGGGGAATCACAGCACGCACGCAAATATCCCAAACTACGCACCTATCCCGTATTGATCTGCTAGCGGCCTTCCTGTACCTTTCTAAGTCCTTAAACAGGGCAAATTACGCACATTTTTCTCATTTGCTTATTTACCTATCCGTAAGGTTTGCTAGATTCTTCGCCATGTTGCTGCCATGTCTCACATGGCTTCAGTGGAGTTGATCCCGCCTCCCAGGTGTTCCACGGAGGCGGGCCGTGCGGCGTAAGCCACCCACGATCACGGAAGATGCTCCTCTAGCGGCAGCGAGCCTCGCGGACGAGGTCCTGTCGCTTGGACCGTCGCCATGGCGCGCGGCGGGCTCAGGCATGCATGCCTGGTAATGCAGCCAGCCGGCCCCCGGTCGTGACTGCCGGAGCCGCGGCCCAAGCTGCGCTTCTCGTTCTTGGAAAGCTGACCCCTTCTTGTGTCCGGGATGCGCTCGGTCGTCGGCGACGGTAGTACTGCGCAACAGCTAGGGCCAAGTTGGCCACGGGGGAACGGTTTCCTGGGCCGGTAAGCCTGTCTGGTGGAACGTGCGGTCGCGGTGCGCGCATAGATCGCACCAGTGCGTCGCCCGCCAGTCTCAGCACCTCCCATCAGGCAGCTAGCGCGCCCAGCCTGGCGTGCTCAACCGTAGGGCCAGCGGCACAATGTGCATCCTCGGCGATCGCAGTTGCACCTCATCTGGCACCTCTGGCCCGACTCCGCCCTTGGTTCGCGGGGCAGCGATTGCTCCGCCGATCGCGGCGTAACTGGGCAGTTTGTTCGGGGCACCCGGCAAGTGCGCCTCGGCCCCCGTGTTGGCCGGAGCCTTGACCGAAACGGCAAAGCAGTGGACCGCGGATGCCACAACGCATGGCGTGCTGATCGTTGCGCAACCCGCGAAGCCCCCGATGCAGAGAGCGGCGCGCGTGCGTCCACCTCCCGACGGGTCCACTCTCCCTACCCACAATCCACAGCGAATCCACAAGGAGTGCACGATGTCGAAGTCGATCAGGATCCTGCTGGCGACGAGCCTGCTGGTGGCCCTGACCGGCCCGGCGCAGGCTGAGGAACCTGCTCCGCGGTGGTCCCCCCTGTTTCGCCTGATGCCGGCGGCCAAAGACCGCCAATACCGGGCCTATTTGCCCAAGATCGAAGGCGATCCCCAGGTGGAGCGGATGCTCCAAGATCCGCGATTGATCCTCTACACCGAGGCCGAGATGCCTCGCGCATACCAGTTCTGGGATAACCAGCTTCAAGGAATCCATTCGGCCTACTACAACATCTCGGCCAACGGCAGCGAGCCCTACGGCAACGGCAACATCGAGTTCCCCTGGGGCACTCCAGCCGGCACGCACCGCTCGCGTTATGTGCGTTCGTTCCGCTTCTTGTGGCTGCCCTACGATCACCAGGGCCGGTACTATCCGATTGTCTGGTATCGCAAGCAATTGAGCGGCGACAGCAGCATGGGCTATGCCTGGACCTTCCCCATCGGCACCGTGGTGGGCGAGGTGCTGCAGCAGCGTGCTTACGACGGCAAGTACTACACCTTTGAGATGCGGCTGCGGATGCGCGAGGCCGACGACTGGGCCGTGGACGTTTTCCGGCCGTTCCCCACGGCTGAGCACCTGGCCCGGCGCATCCGAGAGTTGCGGCCCAGCTTTGCCGACGATCCGGAACTGACCCGCCTGGTCGAGCACCTGGAGCAGCCGCGCCGGCTACCCAACATGACCCTGGCCGACTACCATCCGCGGCGCACGTTCCATCAGCGGATGGGCGTGGACTCGCTGCCACCCATCGACGATCGCCTGGCGATCGAACTGCTGACCACCACGCCGTTCCGTTCGGCATTGGGTGAAACCTGGCGGTTTGGCGCCGACGGCAACTACACGTTCGCCCCGACTACCAGCGACACGTTCCACGTGGTACCGCAGAACTACGACGCCGGCTTCATCTCGGTCGATCGTCATTCGTGCGTGCGTTGCCACGAGACGGTGAACCAGCACGTGAACCGCTTCCAGTCTGGCCGCGACTGGTACGGGCGGATTCGCGGCTCCGACGGCATCTTCTCGTTCCACCCGTTCGATCCCTCCTCAATCGCGGGCAACGGCATTGGCCGCGGCGTCGCCATGCGGCGTGAGCTGATCGAAGCCGGCATCCTCGCCCCCTTTGACCAGCAGCGACACACGTCGCGCGTGTACCGCCGGATCAGCCATCTGCGTGAGTAGCGACGCGTCCGCTGCGCGGACCATCCCCATCGACGCACGCCTTGATGATGATCGTGCGGCCTTTAGGGCTTGCTGTGCGGACCGCTAAACAGGCGCGAGGCAATCACCACCGATGTATCGTGATGATCGCGGCACGCGAGAGCCGTGACAGGCCTTGAATCGGAAACCCGCGCGCTCAGGTAATATGGGCGCCGCGGGTTTCTACATATACGGCGTAGATGGACGTGCTGGCCGTCATAAACAGCCGGTTGCGGCGGGGACCGCCAAAGCACACGTTGGAGCAGATCTCCGGCAGGCGGATCAGACCGATCCGCGTTCCGTCCGGAGCGAAAATGTGGACGCCGTCGTAACCGTCGCCCACCCAGCCGGCCGCGGCCCAGATGTTGCCATCGATGTCGGCCCGGATGCCGTCGGCCAGGCCGGCCACTTTCTCGACCATTAGGCCGCCATTTTCGCCCTTCCGCTTCAGCTCCATGCTCATGTCGGCGAACTCGCGGCCGTTGGCCAGCTTGCTGCCATCGACCACTTCCCACACTTTGATGTTCTTGGGAGCGTCGGGATAGTGGCTGGCCCCGGTATCGGCCACGTACAGCTTCTTATAGTCGGGCGAGAAGCATAGGCCGTTGGGCTTATAGATTTCGTCGGTAACCTTGGTCAGTTTGCCGGTGGAAACGTCCAACCGGTAGACCGCTTCCTTCTGGTAGGGCTGAGGCGAATCGTTGGGAGCCTTGTTGCCCTCGTAGTTCAGCAGGCTGCCGTAGCCAGGGTCGGTGAACCACACCGCGCCGTCGTCTGGATGCACGACCACGTCGTTGGGTGCGTTGAGCGGCTTGCCGTTGTAACTGTCGGCCAGTACGGTCACCGAGCCATCGTACTCGTATCGCACCACGCGGCGGTTGCCGTGCTCGCAGGAGATCTGGCGGCCCTGGTAGTCGAACGTGTTGCCGTTGCTGTTGCCGGACGGATACCGGAACCGGCTGACATGGCCATCGTCGTCCAACCAGCGGAGCTGCACGTTGTTGGGAATGTCGCTCCAGATGAAGTACCGGCCCACGCCGTTCCAGGCCGGGCCTTCAGCCCAGAGCATGTCCTTGCTGTGATAGATCCGCTGGATCGCCGTATTGCCGATCTTGTACCTGGCGAAGCGTGGATCGAGCACCACGATATCGGGGTCGGGGTACTTGGGCGGCGGCGCGTCCTTGCTGTAATCGCGTCCCCACGCCCGGGCGGTAGCAAGCGCCACGGCCCCGGCCACGGTCGTTGCCAGAAATCGCCGCCGCCCCAGCCGCTCGTGCTGGGGTGACGTCGGCGTCGTGGGCTGGGAAACCGCGGGCTGAACAGGCGAGGCAGCAGGCTGGGGCGTGGGCGACGTCATGGCGACTCCTCGAACTTCGACTCGAAAGCAGTTAGCCAAACCACCGATACCGGAGGTGACGCTTCAAGAATAATTCGCCGCCTGGGCTGCCGCGATGTTCTGACCCGATTTTGCGGGGGGCCTCGTCCCGGCGGCCCCCTGCCTGCTTGGGGAGTCGCCGGCCCCGCGGAGCGGCCCGGCCGCCGGTGCCCAAGCCGGGCCCAGGCTGGTATAGTTGAACGAATTGACTCCTTGGATTGGTTTTATTGGTTCCTCCCTTCGCTTGCCCGCCGCCATGCCGTCGCTCAAGGCCATTACGCTCGGCTGCAAAGTTAACCAGTACGAGACCGAATATCTCCGCCAGGGCCTGCTCAGCATTGGCTACGTGGACGCGGCTGACGATGCGCCGGCCGACCTGTGCATCGTGAACACCTGCACCGTCACCAACGAGGGCGACGCCAAGAGCCGGCAAGTGATTCGCCGCCTGGCGCGCCGCAACCCGCACGCCCGTATCGTCGTGATGGGCTGCTATGCCACCCGGGCGCCCGAGGAAGTGGCGGCACTGCCCAACGTAGCCGAGGTCATCACCGACAAGCGCGAACTGCCCGACGTGCTGGGCCGCTTCGGCGTGGTCGACATCCCCACCGGCATTTCGGAGTTTGGCACGCGGCATCGGGCCTACGTGAAGGTGCAGGATGGCTGCCTGCTCAAATGCAGCTACTGCATCATCCCCACCGTGCGGCCGCAGATGTCCAGCCGGCCAGCCGCCGAAATCCTCGATGAGATCACCCGGCTGGTCGACCATGGCTATCGTGAGATCGTGCTCACGGGCATTCACCTGGGCCATTACGGCGTGGACTTCAATCGCCAGCGTCCCAAGGACCAATGGCTGCGGCTCTCGCACCTGCTGGAGCAGATCGTGGCCTTGCCTGGCGATTTTCGCGTGCGACTTTCGAGCATCGAGGCCACGGAAGTCACCCGCGAGCTGATCGACGTGATGGCTGCAAACCCCGGCAAGGTTTGCCCGCACCTGCACGTCTGCCTGCAAAGCGGTTCCGACCGGATTTTGCGGCGGATGAAGCGTCGCTGGGGCGCCAAGCGGTTCGTCGATCGCTGCCACCTGATCCGCGAGCGGTTGGATCATCCGGCGCTGACCACCGACATCATCGTGGGCTTTCCCGGCGAGACCGAAGAAGACTTTGCCGACACCTGCCGCGTGGCCCGCGAGGTGGGTTTCTCCAAGATCCACATCTTCCCCTTCAGCCCCCGGCGAACCACGCCGGCCGCTGAAATGTCCGACCAGGTGCCCGGCGACGTGAAGGCCGACCGCGTGCACCGGCTGACTGAGATCGAAGCCGAGCTCCGGCAACAGTACTTCGAAAGCCTGGTAGGCCGCGAGTTGCACGTGCTGCTGGAAGGCGAAGCCACCGCAGCCCCATCGCCGGGGGAAGGTGCGGAGCCGTCGGCCGTATTCACCGGCACCACGTGCCGCTACGCGCCGCTGGAGCTTACCGTTGCCGGCCCGGCTGCCAACGAGCTGAAACCGGGAATGATTGTCGCCGTCACGCCCCACCGCTTGGCCAACGACCGGCTTGTGGCGAGCATCGCCCCAGCGTAAGCCACACGTTTTCGCCGGCGGTCGATGGCATTGGCGGCGAGTTGCCGCCTCCGTCTGCGAGCATGCGCAGACATTTCACGCTACCGCGTTCCCAAGAGGAGCATCATCACGTGTCGACCGTTGAAACTTTCACCAAGAGCTACGCGTTCTACCGCAAGCGCACATTGGACCTGCTGGACAAGATCGCCGCTGAGCCCGATCCGACGGCCGTACTGGGCTGGCGGCCCGGTCCTGGCAGGGCGCACATCGGTTGGCAGTTGATGCACATCGGTGTGACAGAAGAGATCTTTGCCACCGAGCGGCTGAACCCCGCGCGGCCCGCGGCGTTCACCGACCTCTGGCCGCGTTTCCGTGGCGGCAGCACGCCCGACGACAATATCCCCACCGTGGACGAGATTCGGACGGTGCTGGCCGAAAGCCGCGAGCACTTGCTGGAAACGCTGGCCACGTACCCCGAAGACCGGTTGGAGGAGATTCCTGCGGCGCTTCAGGCACGTGGGCTAACGGTCCGCGACTGCCTGTACGTGATCGGCTGGCACGAGGCGCACCACCACGGGCAAGCGCACATCACGTTCAACTTGTATAAAGCCAGCCGCACGTAAGAGCTGAAGAATCGCTCGACCAGCGGCAGTTGCCCGGTACGCCGGGCAACTGCAAGTTGTTATAAGACTTCGGCCAACATCTGCGAGGCGACCTGCTTGGAGTTGTTGAGCAGTTCGCCGTAGTCGCAGCTTTCCAGTTCTTCGCCGATCAGTTCTACGTCGAAGTAACCGGTATAGCCAGCGTCGATCAGTTTGCGGATGATGTCTTGTAGCGGCACCACACCTTCGCCGAGCAGGCAGCGGTTCTGCTCGCCCCGGGGAGGCGTTTTGCCGTCGCCCAGATGCACCACGCCGATGCGCGGAGCGATTTCGTCGATCCGGTCGAGGATGTTCGGATCGAAGCCCAGGTGGTAGGTGTCGAACACCAGCTTGAGGTGTGGGCTACCGGCCGCGTCGAGCAGCTCGAGCGTATCATCCAGCGAAGTGAGGAAGGTCCAATCGGCCGCGCAATCACGATGCATCGGTTCCACGGCCAGATCTACTCCGAACTCCTCGGCCAGCGGCACCAGTTCCGTGAGGGCCGAGTGGATCAGCCGCCGGGCGTGATTGAGCGTGTGGCCCGCCCGGGCTCCGCTGTAGACGACCAGGCAGCGAGCGCCGATGGCCGCCGCGGTTTGGATGGCTTCGTGGGCGTCGTTCAGACTTTCGCGGTAGGTTCGGCCATCGCTGCCGGTGAACCCGCCCGCCCAGCAGAAGTTGGAAACTTGCAGGTCATGTTCCCGCAACAGTTCCACCGCGCGCTCGACGCCGCAGTCGGACAGTTTTTGACGCCAAACTCCGATGGCCGAGAGACCGGCCTCGGCATACCGCGCGACGTCTTCTTCGAACGACCAGCGAAACGTCGTGACTTCGTTGACCGACAATCGCAGCATCGCGGCTCTGCTCCTGTTGCCCAAGCCGTCTACCGTTGGCATGGGTCGATCAGTATGAAGAATGGCTGTAGAACTGTAAAGCCGCGACGCGTAAGGTGAGCAAAAACGCCGGCTCGGATTGCGGCCCGCGCGGCGATTCGTATCGAAATGGCAAACCTGGGCATGGCCCCCCCCACCGCACCCAATCCCCGAGCAGGCGGCACCGTACCCCCGGTACGGCGGCTCAGCGTGTTGATGCCCGTCTATAACGAAGAAGCCACGGTGGCCACCATCGTGAGCCGAGTTACGGCCGTGCGGCTGCCGGTGGAAATCGAACTGGTGGCGGTGGACGACGGTTCCAGCGATGCCAGCTATCGCATCCTGCATGCACTGGCGGCCGACGAACCGCGCTTGCGGGTTGTGCGGCATCGGCGGAACCTGGGCAAAGGCGCCGCGGTCCGCACCGCCATCAAACACATGACCGGCGACGTGGCCGTAGTGCAGGACGCCGACCTGGAATACAACCCGGCCGACATCCCCCGCCTGCTGGCCCCGATCCTGGCCGGCGAAGCCGACGCCGTGTTTGGCACCCGTTTTCCCCGTGGCGGGCCCCGCAGCAGCCCCTGGTGGCACTGGCTGGTCAATCACTTTCTGACCGAAGCCGCCAACGTAGCCGCGGGGCTCAACCTGACCGACATGGAAACGTGCTACAAGCTGGTGCGGGCAGACCTGCTGCGGCAACTTTCGCTAAAGAGTCGGGCATTTACGTTTGAGCCGGAGCTTTCGTGCCGGCTGGCCCAGGCGGGTGCCCGAATTTGCGAGGTGCCGATCGGCTATCGCTATCGCACCTGGAGCCAGGGCAAGAAGATCGGCCCGCGCGACGCCTTCGAGGCCCTGGCCGAGCTGTTTCGCTGCCAGGTGCTCGATCGCAACTGGCAGCGGACCGTGCCGCCGATCCAGCGGCGTCCCCACGGCGAGAGCCCTCGTGCGCACCGGCGTCCGGCGTGCGCAAGTCGCGACTGACACCAGGGAATCGCGGCAACCGCGCACAAGAAGCTAACGAGCCGCGGGGCTCTTGGCCGATTCTGTGGTGTTGGCCGCCGCAGGGTAGAGCCGCTTCGAGCATGCCCGCGGCAGCCCGGCAGCTAACAGTTGCCTGGTATGCGTTTTGCCGGCAATAATCACTGGTACAGTTGCCATAATTAGCAACGGTACCCAAGCGCGGCCGCCAGGCCCCAACCGTTGGTGGGGATTCGGATGCGCGGCTGCCGGGGCGGGCGCCGGCCAGAAAAGTGAGCCGGCCTGCTTTATTGCCCATTGCACGCCCCTGGGCGAACGCTAGACTATAGGCTTCTGAATTTTGGTTTGTATTGTGGTAAGTTCCTGGCGGGACCATTCCCGTTCTTCGCCGGAGGACTACTACATCCCTGCTGCAAGGCGCGGGATCGTCACACGAGGAGGGGTTGCGTCCGCGAATGATTACGAAAGAGCGTAAGGCCCAACTGATCACTGATTTCCGGCGCGATGACAGCGACACGGGCTCGCCCGAAGTGCAGATTGCCATCCTGACCAGCAGGATCAATCGCCTCACCGAGCACATGCAGTCGCACAAGAAGGACTACGCCAGCCGCCGGGGCCTCCTGGCGATGGTGAGCCGCCGTCGCCGGTTGCTGGACTACCTGAAGCGCGTTAACCCCAGCCGGTACCTGGAAATTCTCCGGCGGTTGGAACTGCGCAAGTAGTCGGCTTGGGCTGGGGGGCCATTGCCCCCGGCCTTCCCTATCCATGGTTGCGGTGGTTGGTCGTGGCCCCGCGACCAGATCATTGGCCGATCGTGGCCGCGCTCAGGGCGGGGCTCTCGTGGCTTGGTGGCCGCCGTCGCGCGCGGCGGACTCAACCAGCCACGGTTGCTCTTCCCCGCATTCATTCGCATCCCGCAGCACCCCCTCCGCTGTCGATTCAAAACGCCCGCCAGGCGGAAACGTTCTGTAGCCGGGGGCGCTTCATCGGCTCCCGGCCCGGTCTATCCGCCGCCCTGGGCACTGCCCTCGCGCCCCTTGCTTCGTGCTTTGCCAGCAGGCTGTTGTAGCGTCCTCCGCGCTGCCTGAAGACCGCTGTTTGCAGACGCCGGCCAGGAGCCGTAGTATCAGGATGTAAGAAATTGAAAGTACGTGTTGAAAAGCAGATCGGCGAACAGGTCTTCTCACTCGAAACGGGCAAATTGGCAAAACAGGCGGCGGGCGCATGCCTGGCACAATACGGCGAAACGGTCGTTCTAGCCGCCGCCACCACCGGCCCTGCCCGGCCGGGCACCGATTTCTTCCCCCTCACCTGCGATTACCGCGAGCGGACCGCGGCGGCAGGTAAGTTCCCCGGCGGCTTCCTGAAGCGCGAAGGCCGCCCCACCCTCAAGGAAGTTCTGAGCTCCCGGTTGATCGACCGGCCGATCCGCCCGCTCTTCCCCGAGTGGTTCCGCGACGAAGTCCAGATCCAGTGCATGGTGCTCTCCAGCGATCGCCAACAGGATGGCGACGTGCTGGCGATCAACGCGGCGGCCGCTTCGCTGGGGCTCTCGCCCACGCCGTTTGCCGCTCCGCTGGCTGCCGTCCGGCTGGGCCGGGTTGATGGCCGGCTGATCCCCTTCCCCACCCAGGATGATCTGGAAGAAAGCGACCTCGATCTGGTGGTCGCCGGCAACTACAAGTCGGTGATGATGATCGAGGGCTTCGCCCGCGAAATGCCTGAAGACGAGATGGCCGCGTGCATCATGGAAGCGCACCGGTACGTCTGTCAGCTCTGCGACCTGCAGCAGGAACTGTACGAAAAGGTCGGGGTGGTCAAGGCCCAGTACGAGATCCCCGCCGACGACGGCCTGTTCGACCGGCTCCGCGAAAACTACTACGAGACCTTCAAGCAGGTCAAGCAGACGCCGGGCAAGCAAGCCCGGGCTGAGGCCGTCCGCGAGCTGCGCGAACGCGTGCAGGCGGAGCTGATCCCCGATCCCGAGGCCGAGGGCGCCATTTCGCTGGCCGCCTTCAACAAGGCCTGGCACGACCTGGAAGCGCGGGTTGTCCGCGACTTGATCCTGTCGGGCACCCGGCCCGATGGCCGCGGCCACAAGGAGCTGCGTCCGATCGAGTGCGAAGTGGACGTGCTGCCCCGCGTGCACGGTTCGGCCCTGTTCCAGCGCGGTGAGACGCAAGCGCTCATCACCGTCACGCTCGGTACCGGCCGCGATGAACAGAAGGTCGATGGCCTGTTCGAGGAATACAGCAAGAAGTTCATGCTCGACTACTACTTCCCGCCGTTCTCGGTGGGCGAGTGCCGCCCGATCCGCGGACCGGGACGGCGCGAGTACGGGCATGGCGCGCTGGCCGAACGCAGCGTCAAGTCGGTGCTGCCCGATCCGGAAGTCTTCCCCTACACGATCCGCGTGATCTCCGACATTCTGGAATCCAACGGCTCCAGCAGCATGGCCTCGGTCTGCGGTGCGACCCTGGGCTTGATGGCGGCCGGCGTGCCGATCAGCAACCCGGTGGCCGGCATCTCGATCGGCCTGGTCAAGGAGAGCGACGATCAGTGGGTGCTGCTCACCGACATCATCGGTGACGAGGACCACTACGGCGACATGGACTTCAAGGTGGCCGGTACCCAGCGCGGCGTGACGGGTATCCAGCTCGACCTCAAGATCGACGGCATCAGCGAGGAAATCATCCGCGCCACGCTGGCCCAGGCGCGCGAGGCCCGCATCGAGATCCTCCGCAAGATGCTCTCGGCCATCCCGCGGCCCAATGCCGACATCTCGACGTTCGCACCGCGTCTGATCCAGACGCACATCCACCCGGACAAGATCGGCCTGCTGATCGGCCCGGGCGGCAAGGTGATCCGCGGTATCCAGGAGTCGTGCGGCGTCACCATCGACGTCGAGGACGACGGTACCGTGACCATTGCCAGCGAAAACGCCGAGAACGCTCGCCGGGCCCTGGAGCAGGTCGAAGCCTTGACCGCCTCGGTGCAGGTGGGCCGCATCTACCGCGGCCGCGTGACCAGCATCAAGGACTTTGGTGCCTTTATCGAGATCCTGCCGGGCAAGGACGGCTTGTGCCACATCAGCGAGCTGTCCGACGGCTTCGTCAAGAATGTGACCGACATCTGCAAGGTGGGCGACATTCTCGACGTGAAGGTGATCGCGATCGACGAGCAGAATCGCGTGAAGCTCAGCCACCGCGTGGCCAAGCGCGAGCTGGAAGAAGCCGCCAACGGCCAACCGGCGGAAGCCTCGCACGAGGAAGGCTAAACACGGCCTGCCGACGGCCAGCCTGGCTTGGCCAGGCAGCCTAGAACTCCCAATGCTGACGCCTGCCCGCGTTCCATAGATTGGATCGCGGGCAGGCTTATTTCATTGTCCGCGTCCCCGGCCAGGCACGACGATTTCTTGCTGGCTCCGCCCAGTTGCTGTGATCTTGATCCACAGCCGCCGGGGGGTACAAAGAATTTTTCTTCCGGAACGAACGCAGGTGCCATGCGACGCGCGGCCCGCTCACACGGCCGCCCGTCGCAATCGGCACGCTTGGCAAGAGGCGATGGTTCAAGCATGTCCAGCAGCGAAGACCAATTGCGCGCCCAGTACACCGAGATCGCCGTGCTGGCAGGTGCCCTGGCGCACGAGATCAAGAACCCGCTATCGACAATCAGCCTGAACATCGAGCTGTTGGCCGAGGATTTCAGCGAGGCCGCCACCCCGCGCGAGCGGCGGGCTTTGGAGCGGATTGCCCGCGTTCAAAAGGAATGCCAGCGGCTCACCACCCTGCTGAACGACTTTCTTGGCTTTGCCCGCCCGCGGCCGCTCCGCCGGGGCGAGGTCGATATCAACAGGCTCATCGAAGAGCAGTTGGACTTCTTCTCGCCGCAGGCGCGCGATGCCAATATCGAAATCGTACGACTGCTGGACCCGAACTTGCCGACGGTCCTGATCGACCGCGAGCAGATGCGAAGCGTGCTGCACAACCTGGTGCTCAACGCGCAGCAGGCCATGCCCGGCGGCGGGCGGTTGGAAGTCCGCACGCGCCGCGTGCCCGAGGGACTGGCCGTCGACCTGATCGACACCGGCTGCGGCATGACCGAGGAAACCCTCAGCCATATTTTTGAAGCCTTTTGGTCGACCAAGGGAGGCGGCACCGGGCTGGGGCTGCCCACGGCCAAGAAGATCGTCGAAGCCCACGGCGGCAAGATCTTCGTGCAAAGCGAGCCGGGCCGCGGCACGCAGTTCACCATCCAACTGCCGACAACCCAGGTGGCTCCGCTCAAGAGCGAAGAAGCGTAAGCGTGCCGCCAGGCAAGCAAAGCGCTGCTCACCGTTAATCTGCAGCCGCGTGGTTAGAGCCGACGGCGTGCGATCTAGCGCGCCGGTTTTACCTTGAGCATCGCGTTGCGCCAGCGTGCTTCAAACTGGCTGAGCGGCATCCCAGCCACGGCCTCAAACCGTTGCACGGGATCCTTAGGCTCGCCGGGACCGACCAGCCGGGCCAGGTCCTCCATCGTCCACGCTTCATCGTCCTCAAAGAGCAGGTACCAGGCCATGCCCCAGGCATAGGCATACAACCGGCTGGCCTTGGCCCGGTCGGCGGCGTCGGTGGGCAGAAAATCCTTGGCCTCGGCATGGAACAGCCGCTCCAGCGGCAGCGGGTTCGTCTTCAGGTCGTTTTGCAGAACCCGCAGCAACTCAGGGTCGGGGGCATCGACCCGCAGAGTATCGCCCTCCAGGATGCCGTGAGCAAAGACTTGCGCGAGGCCTTCGTGCAGCCAGCGCGGCACCTGGTTCTCGCGCAATGGAAACACCTTGTTTTCCAGGTAGGCGTGGAACGCTTCGTGCCGCAGGGTCGTCAGGCAGGCCTCGGTGCGTTTTTCCAGCACGCGCTGATTTTGCCGGGCGGTCTGTTCGGTGGTCTTGCGGAGCGTGTCCAGCTCCTGGTTCAGCTTTGCCCGCAGCCGCGACAGATAGGTGCGGATCTCCGCCTCGGACCGTTTGGCTTTGACCAGTTTTTCGCGTTCTTCCTGGAGCCGCTGCGGGATGTCCCTGCGCAGGGCGTCGATCTTGGCAACCAGGGCCTCGTGTTCGGCCTGGGCCTGGGCCGACTCGCGGGCGATTCGCGCCAGCGGCGAGTAAACCGCGATCACATTCTCATCGGCGGCAAAGAACGCATCGTTCTGGAGAACGATGCCCCGCATGGCGGCAAATCGGCGATAGGCTTCGTCCGAGTGAAACACGTAGATCGTGAGCCGCGAACCATCGCGGGCGGACCGCGGCGGCAGCACTTGCGACAGCGCCGCGAACACTTGCTCCAGGTGGCCGACCGTCTGCCGCGTGACGTTCTCGTCGCCGTCGCTCACCAGGTTGAACCAGTCGCCATGGTAATGCCAGGTGACTTCGTGAGCGGGCGAGGTCTGCTGTGTGAGCTTGATCGAGGAAAACCGTCCGGCCTGAACGCGAGCTCGCCGCCGGAACCGCTGCCAGCGCGCCATCAGCTCCTGGCGTTCCTGGCTGTTGAGCCGCTCAAGCGATTGGACTTCGTCTTTGCCGTAGGGGCGGCGCACGGCAAACATGGGCTGCCCTTGTCGCCGCACCAATTCAAGGAAGTGGTAGTTGGCGTCGTCCTCGGCTTCGACCAGGCCCAGGTGTACCTTGCCATCGGTCGTCACCAGCCGTTCCATCTTCCAGTCGTCACCGCCGGTATCTTGGCGCATCTCGTCTGCCGCGGCCGGTCGGCTGAATCCGGCAGCCAAGAGCGCACACAGAATCACCAGGTGGGAGCTTCCCATCGGCGGCTTGTTCTGGTGGAAACGGCCCGTACGGAGATCGATATCTATCAACTTCCCCGTCGCGCATGGCCATGTCAAGAAAACTTCGGCATGGCCATACCGCATGCCCCCCCGTACGAACTGTTCCAAGACGCTTGCAACATTAGCCGCATGCACGTGGCGACCTCGATGAAGTTTAGGCCGCGTCGTTCTAGCGAAGTGATTGGCCGCCCCATGCCGTGCTCGTTCACTGTGGCTTGCTCAAAGCCCTAGCCATCGGGCCAGGCAATCAAGGCCATGAGCGAAAGCATGCACTGAAGCGCCGCAAACAAAACCGGGTCGAACATCGGGGCCGGCTTGCTGGGCGGTCCCACGCGCCATAGCTCGCTGCGTTCCCAGCCCCAGGCGGTGCGCCGCCACCGCGGCCCCACTTCATCGTCGGCGGCGGTACTCGCCAGCGTTTCTCGTTCGGTGGCTTGCACCAGCGTTACGCCGACGGCGACAGCCTGAAGGCACCACACCTCGCCGCGATCGCGCGACCGGACGGCGGACGGAAGCGTACTCGTGCGTTCGCCCGCCGTCGCCGCCAACAGCGGCAACAGGCATAGCGCCAAGCCCCGGCAGCTCACGAATGCAGCCGATCTTTCCATCGTCCCGATGCTGGATTTCCGTCATAAGCGATAGGTTCCTACCCGTTGGTAGGCAAACGGCGGGCCAAGCCATGGCAACCGTGCAACGGCCACATTTAACGTATTGATTCGTCGAGGCTTAGCGCAGCGGATCGATGTCGCGGCCGGCAAACGCATGTCGCCGAAACGCATCACATCCCCATCTCAGCACGAGGCGAAAGTACAGCATCGCACCGGCGGCCGTGTGCTCTCGCGACAACAGCAACGAATGGATCGATGGCCGTTTTTGCCTTCTGGTGGATGTGACCTAGATTTAAGCGCGAGCAGAGAACGAGGCGATGGCGGCGCGGCCATCAATCCGCGCAGTGGGGCTTGCCGACTGGCCGTCTTTCCAGGTTGCCAGGCGATCGGCCCATGCTCCACGCTGGTGATCCAGCGCGGGCCGCGCAACTTCTCTGCTGTCGGAGCCATGAGTCTGGGTCCTCCCTTAAAGTTGCACCCGAGAAGCACGCGCAAAGGAATCGATCTCACATGGCAACCGCCACCGTTGATATCCATCGTTTGATTGCTGCCGGACAGTTGCCTGCGCTGCCTCAAAGCGCGATCACGCTACTGCAGCTTTCCAAGGATCCTGATTGCGGTCCGGCCCAGTTTGCCGTACCGATCGAAGCTGATCCCGGCCTGACCAGCCAAGTGCTGCGGTTCGTGAACTCATCGTACTTCGGCTTCCCCCGTGAGATCTCCAGCGTGAAGACCGCGATCACGCTGGTGGGCATGCGGACGATCAAGAACTTCGCGCTGTGGAGCGCCGTCTTCAGCCTGATGCCCAACCCCAAGTGCGGGCCGTTCGATCTGCGTAGCCTGTGGCAGGACTCGCTGCGTCGGGCGTTGTTTGCCCGCAAGCTGGCCAAGCAACTAGGCGCGCAAGAGGTTGAAGAACCGTTTGCCGCGGCGTTGCTGCAAGATATGGCCGTGCCGCTCTTGGCCAAGGAATTCCCGGACACCTACGAGCAGTTGCTCAACTCGCGGATGGATGGCCAGTGCCGGCTGTCGAACCTGGAGCGCGAACGCTTCGGCTACGCCCACAGCGACGTGGCCGGCGTGATGGCTCGCCAGTGGAATCTGCCCGAGGCGATGGCCCGGCTGATCGAGCAACACACCGACATCGATACGCTGATCGAGCAGGCTGCCGAGCGGCCGGCCGAGGTGGCGGTGGCCCTGTCGGCGTTGCTGCCGGCCAACCACGATAACTGCTGGCCCGAAGCCGCGCAGTTCATGGACTACTACCAGCGGCTGCCCAACCGGAACAGTCAGCCGATCCAGTCGGTGCTGACCGAGATCGACGCCGAGTTCGCCGATTTCGCGCCGGTGCTGAAGATTACGACGCCCAAGAAGTCGCTGACCGAATTCCTGACCGAGGGCGTGGCAGCCCTCAAGTAGCCAGGCGGCTACAGCGCAGGGAAGCAGACAGCGAGGAAGGCCGGCAGCACGGCGGTCTTAGACAATGATCGCCGTGAGTGCCTGGAACTCCGGATCGCCGCGCAGCGGATCGAAGTCCGGCTCGGTGGCAATGAGTTCGCGATACTGGCTATCGCGTTCCAGGGCCATCGCCAGCAGATCCAGCGTCCGGCGGCGCTTGCCGCACAGACTGAAATCGCGCGCCAAATGGTACAGCAGCTGCGCGTTATCGGGTTCGATCAGCAGCGCCTGCTCCAGCGTAGCGATGGCCGACGGCAAGCGCCCGGCGCGACGGTAGCACCAGGCCAATGCCAGGACGATGTCGGTGTTGCTGGGACTCAGATCGGCGGCACCTTCCAGCGCTTCGATGGCTTCTTCATACAACTGCATCATCTGCAGCGCCTGGCCGCGAAGATACAGCGTTTGGCTGCGAAAGGTGCCCGGGTCGTCGATGCGTGCCAACGTCTGCAACGCCTGCTGTGGCATCTTCAGCTCGAGGTAGCCCTCGGCTTCGCGAAGCAGTCGTTGCACCCGCACTCGTCTGCTGCCAACCGTCACCGTCGAATTCCTCTATGGCGGGAGAGATAAAGCCCAGGCTCACGCATGGGTCCGCCGCCCCAAACAGTGTCAGACAAGCACCGCCGCCAGCACCGTATGGCCGGACCGCGCTGCCTGCCGTCACGGCTACCGGTCTCCTCCTGAGACGGCCGCCGTGAGCTCCGCACCCTCGTGGGCGCGTGTCACTATTTGGTTGTGGTATACGAAATCGCTGGCTTTCATAGCCGCGATTTATTCTACGCAGGGAGCCATCATCGCAGAAGGCGAGTGCGGAAAAACCCGGCCCAACTCGCGGGGAAAACCGCACGACGCAGCGGTCGATCTGCATGCATCGATCCCGCTGACCCTACCATCGGCGTGTTCGGCCAACAGCCGCATCGCCATGCTAGCAACGCTTCCTCCGTGCCACCCCACCATTGGGGCAAACTCCAGAGTATTTGCCCCTGGCGTCCATTTCCAGAAGGGGGCAAGCCGCCCTAAAGAGGGGGATTCGGCAGACGACACGATCCCCACCTGCGAAATGTCCCACCTGGCTGGTGAACTGCTCCCAGCCGGCACGTTGCGCCGCCGTATCCCGCGGTCGAGGGAAACCAATCGCCGCGTTCTCTCGTATTTACCCTAGCCGCCGCTATACTGAAACAGAGTGCTTGCCTTGCCAGCGCCGGTGCAAAAGCAGCGGTGATTGCGAGGCGGCACCGCCGCGCTTTCCATTCCGGGGAAGGCGTCCGCACGATCAACCACCAAGCGGGAAACGACTCCCATCGCACTCCCCGCTGAAACCTGCCGCGGCGGAAGTTTCCCGCAACGCCCCCTTACGGCGAAACTCCCCAGGCAACTGGATATCCCTTGGCTTTGTTACCGGTTGCACCTTCTGAGTCGGAGCGGATTGGGATGAGTCTCGACCTGGCCGAAACTTACCAACAAACCGGCGACGACTGGAACGAAGACAATGTGTACGTGCCGTACCGGGCGATCCCCAAGTCTGCCGTAGCCAGCCTGGCTATTGGTGTGTTGAGCCTGATGGCGTTCTTGGACCCGTACCTGGCAATCGTGCCGATCCTGGGCATCCTGTTTGGCCTGATCGCCAAGCGGCAGATCAAGAACCGGCCCACCGAGTTCACCGGCAACGGTTTGGCGACGGCCGGCATCGTCCTCTCGGCCTTTTTCATGGTGAGCGGCGTCGGCCTCCAGGCGTACATCTATCACACCGAAGTGCCCGAGGGGTACGAACGCATCTCGTACGAACCGCTGCAGCCGCCGCGCGATAATCCACTCCTGGTGCCGCCGCCTTCAGCCGTGGCCCTCAACGGCAAGAAGGTATTCATCAAGGGCTACGTCTACCCCACGCGGCAGTTGGAAGGCATCAAAGAGTTTGTGCTGTGCCGCGATAACGGCGACTGCTGCTTCGGCGGTCAGCCCAAGCTCACCGACAAGATCCTGGTCAAGCTGAAAGATCCGCTGGAGTTGACCTATAGCCAGCGCATGTTCAAACTGGCCGGTGAATTCCACGTGCTCCCGGCCGACTCCGGAGTCGTCGGCGAGGTTCTGTACCAGCTTGAAGCGGACTACCTGAAATGAAACGCTCCGTCGGTGCCGCCAGCCTGATCCTGATACTCGCAGCAGGGTGTGGACAGAACCAGCGGCCAACGGAGGATGAACTGGCCGCGGCCGACGCCACGCAAGAAGCCGAGATCCAGCGGTTCATCGAAGAGTTCGATGCGGCCGCGCCCAAGCCGGCCGAACCGTCCGAAGCCGAAGCGGCCCCGGACGCTGCTCCCCGGCCGGCACCGTCGGAAACTGCCGGCGATCCGGCTTCACCTCAGGGCGCTCCTGCCGGCAGCATGCCGGTTGCCCCCAATGTTGGCACGCTGGCCGAAGTCTCGGAAGACGACAGCGTCGCCCCGCCGGTCGATCCGCGGCTGTTGGCTGCGGCTGAAACGCCAGCCCAGCAGCCGGAAAAGAAGGAGCCGCTGGTCATTCCCAAAGCCGAACGGGGCCGCGATGGCCGCTTCGACATCGCGTTTGATCACATCAAGTTCGAGATGGACAAGGATGCGCCGTTCGACCGCAGCCTGTTCACCGACCAGGTGGAGATGCTGTTCGGCGAACCGATCCGTATCCGGGGTTACATCCACCCTAGCGGAGCCTTCTATCAGGAACTCAACCAGTTCGTCCTGGTGCGCGATAACCAGGAATGCTGCTTTGGCCCCGGCGCCGCGCTTTACGACTGCATCATGGTCAAGATGAAGCCGGGCAAGACGGCCACGTACACGGTCCGGCCGATCACCGTGGAAGGCATCTTCCTCTTCAACGAGATGAAGGACCCCTTCGACGAAACCAAGACCGTGGCGATCTACGAACTCCAGGCCGATAGCGTGCGTTAGACCTCGGCCAAGCTACGGTTTCACCAGCCTTCAAAACAACATCGCATACAGCAGCAGCGTGTTCCGGGCTGCTGCTATTTTGTTGCCGGTGGTACCACTGATGCCGTCACCAATACGGCGACGTAAGCCGCAAGGCGTTTGTCCGCTGGGCACGCAGTTTCTATGATTCTCCCGGCGGGGCTGCGGCTCTTGGCACGTGGCTGCGCAGGTTCCATCTGGCAGGTTGCACGGGAGGCTGTCCATGTTTGCCGATTTGCTCAAGCGGCTGAGAATCGAGCACAGCAACTCTGGAGTCAGCCTGAACGGCCGTTGGATTGCCGAACCGGGCGGAGAAACGATCGCCTCGCTGAATCCGGCCACCGGTGAAACCTTGGCCGAGGTGCGCACCGCCAACCGCGATACCTACGACCAGGTTGTCGCCGCGGCTCAGGATGCCTTTCGCTACTGGCGGCGCGTGCCGGCCCCCGTGCGTGGCGAGTTCATCAGGCGATTTGGTCTGAAGCTCCGCGAGCACAAACAGGACTTGGGGCTGCTCGTTACGCTTGAAACCGGCAAGATTCGCAGCGAGGGCGAAGGCGAAGTCCAAGAGATGATCGACATGTGCGACTTTGCCGTAGGGCTCTCGCGGCAGTTGCACGGCTTGACCATCGCCAGCGAGCGGCCCGAGCACCGGCTGTTCGAGCAGTGGCACCCGTTAGGCCCGATCGGCATTATCACCGCGTTCAACTTTCCGGTCGCGGTTTGGGCTTGGAACTCCACCTTGGCGGCCGTGTGCGGCGATACGGCCGTTTGGAAGCCCTCGCCCGCGGCTCCGCTCACGGCCATCGCCGTGCAGCACCTGGTACACGACGTGGCCAAGTCACTCGACTTCCCCGTCACCGACGTGTTCAACGTGTGCATCGGGGCGGGCCACGAAGTCGGCGAGTGGATCGCGCAGGATACGCGTTTGCCGCTGGTCTCGGCCACCGGCAGTTGCCGCATGGGCCGCAGTGTCGGCCAGGCGGTTGCCGCGCGACTGGGACGCAGTCTGCTGGAGCTTGGCGGCAACAACGGGGCGATCGTCACCCCGACGGCCAATCTCGATCTGGCCCTGCGGGCTGTGGTCTTTGCCGCCGTAGGCACCGCCGGGCAGCGCTGCACCACCCTGCGGCGATTATTCTTGCACGAGTCAATTGCCGAAGACTTCACCGCCCGGCTGCGCCGCGCGTACGAGAGCCTCACCATCGGGCGTCCTTGGGAAGATGGCGTGCTGGTTGGCCCGCTGATCAGCCGCGAGGCCGTGCAGCAGATGCAAAACGCCCTGCACGAGGCCAAGGCCCAAGGTGGAACGATCTTGTTCGGCGGTGAACCGCTCCAGGGGCCAGGCAATTTTGTGCGGCCGGCATTGGTGGCCGCCACGCCCGACATGCCCATCGTCCAGCATGAAACGTTCGCCCCGATCCTGTACGTAATGACGTACCGCGATCTGGATGAAGCCTTGGCGGCGCACAATGCGGTGCCGCAGGGCTTGTCGTCGGCCATCTTCACCGACCGCGTGACGGAGATGGAGCGTTTCCTTTCGGCCGAAGGCAGCGACTGCGGCATTGCCAACGTGAACATCGGCACGTCGGGCGCGGAGATTGGGGGAGCGTTCGGCGGCGAGAAGGATACCGGCGGCGGGCGCGAGGCCGGCTCCGATGCCTGGAAGGCTTACATGCGCCGGCAGACCTGCACCGTGAACGGCGGCACCAGCCTGCCGCTGGCTCAAGGCGTACGGTTCGACGTACCCGCTGGCGAAAGCAACGTGCCCTCTCAGCCTTCCGGCCACGAGGTCGCTCGACAGCAAGACGAAACGCCGGCTCCGCAGTGGTCGCGTGGCGCACGTGGTTAATCGCATATCAGCAGGCAGCGATTCTGCCGCGACCGTCAACAGTGCGGGCTATACCGGGTGGACAGTTTTCGCGGTTACAAGGCACACCGCCAATTCGCCATTTTAGCCAACCAGACATTTTCTCTGGTCCTTCCTATTCTTCCGAGACGATCTATCTCGTGTTGCCGCTAGCGTTGGAGGACGCAAACGGCTCGAATGGATCAACGGATTGCCCGCACTGGCTCCCCCTGGAACCGCGTGCGAACGGCCAAGCTAGGAAGGTAAGGCCATGCAGCTCTTCAGTAGCCGATTTGGAGTCTTGGCCATTGAGGCCCAAGACGTGCTCTACTTTCCGGCCGGTCTGCCGGGCATGGAGGATTGCCGCACGTGGGTCTTGCTGGCCGATGCGCGCAATGATGCCCTGGCGTGGCTGCATTCGGTGTCGCAGCCGCAGATTGCGTTGGCTGTGGTCAGCCCCAGCCGGTTCGTGCCCGGCTATCGCCTGCGAGTATCGCCTAAAGAGATTACCGCTTTGGGCTTAGATTCGTTGGAGGATACCGAGGTGCTGGCCATTGTCAGCAGCCATGCCGGGCAACTGACGGCCAATCTCAAGGCCCCGCTCTTGATCCATCCGGCCAAGCGGCTCGGCCGCCAGGTGATTGCCAGCGACGATCAGCCGCTGCGGTTTGTTCTGCCGCGGCGCGAGCTGGCGCTGAGGCGTTCGGCGTAACCGCCGGTCGCCCGCCAAGCGGCGGCTCGCCCTCCACCCCGCCATCGCTCGCCCAGGTGTCCTGTTCCCCAAATTACCCAGAGAATGCTAGCATTCCACAACTTTTGAGGGGGCTAAGGGCCGGGGTGACGTTGACGTCCCACCTAGAATAGCGGGTGTGGCCTCAGGCGAGCAAACGTTGGACTTCTACCGTCACCGTACATGGTCGATTCCGAACACAAATCGGCGTTACCAAGGAAGGAGCCGTCGATGCTGGTTTTGTCGAGACAACGCGACGAAAGCATCATTATCGGGGATAACATCATCGTCACCGTGGTGGACATTCGTGGAGACAAGGTCCGCCTGGGCATTACCGCGCCTACCGAGATCCCCGTCCATCGTCAGGAAGTGTACGAGGCCATTCAGCGCGAGAACATGCGGGCCATGGGACTGGATCCCAACGCTGTCGAAGACCTGGGCCAGCCGCCTGAGACTCCGCCGGGGGGCAAGTCGTAAGCGCCTGGCCAATGACCTGGCCCAGCCACCAGCCGCATGGTGCAGCGGCCAGCGTGAACAACGCCTCGCAAGCGAACACCATCCACAACCGCAGCCAGCATGCACATGCTGGCTGCGGTTTTTTGCGCATATCCGTCAAACTTTCAAGAAGGCGGGCGATTACCCTGGCTGATGCATGCCCTACAGCATCAGCTGAACCATCAATGCTAGCCGATGACACATGCAGCAGGGGCGCATCGCGGGCAACGCGGGGCACGCTTGAGCCTGCCCGTCGCCGCCAGGTGGTGCGCAACCGCCGCCAAAACCGTCGCTATCTGTTCAAGCCGCTCCCATCTTTCGCGGTATAGCTACGGATTTTCGGTCCCCAGCATTGACAATCCACCATCCTTTCCAGCCAGGCCAGGTTGACTGCGCGCACTCCGTATCCTCTTTTTCCTAAAGGATGCAGACTGTTCGTTCGAACCATAGTCAATGGCGACGAACGGTAACAGGAGTTGGACGCTGGTGGAAGCGAAGGCAGGGACGTGAAGACCGGCGGGAACGGTTCGACAGCGCCACCGCATCGGGAAACGGGCCCAGTTCTCATGACCGCGAGCACTGGTCTGCCTGATCCACATCCCGCATCGGCAGTCGATTCATGTTGCTCGTACCATACATCAGGAGTGTCCGTCCATGACACGTATTAACACCAACGTCAGCTCGCTCATCGCGCAAAAGAACTTGCAGCGGTCGACCGATTCGTTAGGGCTGGCGTTGAACCGGTTGAGCACCGGTTTGCGAATCAACACGGGTAAAGACGATCCGGCCGGCTTGATCGCTAGCGAATCCTTGCGTGCCGACATCACCAGCGTCGAGCGGGCGATCAGCAACAGCCAACGGGCCAATCAACTCATTGCCACGGCCGACAGCGCGCTGGGGCAGGTCAGCTCGCTGCTCAACGATATCCGCGGCTTGATCACCGAGGCCGCCAACACCGGCGCGCTAAGCGAAGAGCAGATCGCCGCGAACCAGTTGCAGATCGACTCCTCGCTGGAAGCCATCGATCGCATCGCCCAAATCACGCAGTTCCAGGGCCGCCGCCTGCTGGATGGCAGCCTGGACTTCATCACCCAGAACGTGCCCTCCACCGTGACCGACCTGCAGGTCGACCAGGCCAACCTGGGCACCGCCGGTTCGATCTCGGTGACCGTGAACATCGCCGCCGCTGCCACCCGGGCCAACATCGTCAACACCAACGGCATCGACTACACCGAAGGTAACAAGGCCAGCGGCACGCTGACCTTCAGGGACATTACCACCCCGGCCGTACAGGCCAGCGGTACCGTCACCCTGACCAACGGTTCGTTCGATATCGAAGCTGAGGCCGGTGGAATTGCCGACGGTGCCGCGGGTAACGACATCGACTTGGTCATTGTCGACAGTGCCAGCGGTGATTCCGCGGTCTTCGATGCTGCCAACGGCCGGATCACGGTCACGGTCGACATCTCGGGTGGTGCGACGATCGCCGACATCGTCGGTGCCATCAACAACGACTTGGCCGGCATCTTCAGCGCCAGCACATCCAACGGCGGGCAAGCCGTGGATGCCGCGGACGCGACCACGTTCACCGACGTAACCAGCGGCGGTCAGGACGCCGCCGGCAACGACGACGTGATCACCATCGAGGCCAAGAAGGGCGGCACGCAGTTCAACGGCACCATCAACGTCGTGAAGAGTGCCACGGCCCAGGCCGGTTCGATCACGGCCTCGTTCGCCAACGGCGCGCTGACCATCACGCTCGACAACTCCACGAATTACGACGTGGCGGATATCGTCGATGCCATCAACGAGCAGTTGGGCGATGACTTTGAAGCCGAGCTGACCGCCACCGCCGGCGACGGCAAGTTCAACGCGCAAACGGAGACCGGCCCCACCGGCACGCTGGCCGGCGGTACGGCTTCCACCGGCCAAGGCCTGCTGGCCAGCCTGGTGGTCGAGATCAGCGGCAAGGCCGGCTCCGAGGTGTTCAGCTTCAGCGCCGGCACCTCGCTCGATCAGATCGTGGAAGCGATCAACCTGGTCAGCGACTCGACAGGCGTGGAAGCCAGCATTGAGGACGGCAACCTGTCGTTGAGCAGCACCGACTACGGCAGTGACGCCTTCGTCGACATCAACGTGATCGCCGAAGGTGAGGGCGGCAAGTTCCGCGAAGGTCTGGCCAACCTGCGGGCCAACGGTACCGACATCAATGCCTCAGTCAACGGCGTGCAGGCCACCGGCCGCGGCAACCGCCTGTCGCTCAATACCTCGCGACTCGACCTGTCGATGTCGGTTGAGCCCGGTGCGAGCGGCAGCTTCAGCTTCCAGATCACCGGCGGTGGCGCGCTGTTCCAGCTTGGCCCCGATATCGTCAGCAATCAGCAAGCTCGCATCGGTATCCAGAGCGTGAGCACGGCCCGCCTGGGTGGCGTCAGCGGCAAGCTGTACGAACTGCGTTCGGGCGGCAACGCGGCCCTGGATACCGACGTTACCAAGGCCGCCAAGATCATCGATGAAACGATCGACCGGGTGACCTCGCTCCGCGGTCGGTTGGGTGCCTTCCAGAAGACGACGCTGGAAACCAACATCTACACGCTCAACGAGACGTTGGCCAACCTGACCGAAGCCGAGAGCTCCATCCGCGACGCCGACTTCGCTGCCGAAAGCGCGGCCCTCACCCGGGCTCAGATTCTGGTGCAGTCGGGTACCTCGGTGCTGTCGATCGCCAACAGCAATCCGCAGAACGCCCTGGCTCTGCTGCGGGGTTAATCCTCCGGCACGCCGGTTCCCAGAACGAAAAAGCCGCCGGGCGCGAACGTTCTTCGCCCCGGCGGCTTTTTTTCGCGCTGGCAGTCTGATGAAACGAGCGTGGCGGTGACCGCCAACCGCGTCCTCTACGCGGCGTGATTACCCTTCGAGTGCCCGGGCCACTGCTTCCTGCATCTTGAGCAGGCCGGTGCGGGCAACCTGGGCGGCATCCTGCTGCCAGTACGTGCGGTTGAACAGCTCCAGCGACAGCGCGCCCTCAAAGCCGATCTCGCGCAGCGTGCCAAAGATCTGCTTCAGCGGCGCTACGCCGTCGCCAGGGTATACCCGATCGGCGTCGGTGATCGTTTCGCGCGGGGGCTGGGCCGGGTAGTCGTTCACGTGAAAGCAGGGGATCGCCCCGCCCCACAAGAGCCGCAGCCCCTCAAACGACGAGCCGCCCTTGTAGAGGTGATACACGTCGGGCAGCAGGCAGGCATCGGGATGGCCGGCTGCGACGGCGACATACACCGACTCGGCCAACAGGCCCAACGAACGCGAGTGCCCCCAGACTTCCAGCTCCGGCACCACGCCCATCTGCCGCCCCAGTTCCAGCAGGGCGCGATAGCGCTGAGCCAACTCCGGCAGCGCGACCGGCTGCGCCGTTGCCCCCACCGGCGGCGCGGCGATCCGAGTTCCCCCGATCGCCCGCACGCGCTCCATATCGCGTTTGGCTTGCTCCAGGCCGGCCGCGCGTTCCTGCGGATCGTCCACCGCCCAGCGGGCAAACCCGATCACGCTTTCGACCGTCAGGCCCGCGTCTTCCAGCCGCTTGCGCACATCGCGCAGGCTGCCACCCGCCTGCTCAAAGGCTTCGATATCTCGCAGCCACGGCTCGATGCCCGAATAGCCGGCCTTGACCGTCACATCGATCTGCTCCAACAGCCCCAGCTGCTGGCCGCGGATGCAACTGGTATTGAAGCAGAACCGCCAGGCGGGCTTGTCGCCCAAGCGCGCGGGCGCCGCCTGCACGCCCCCGGAGGGCAAGGTCGCCGCGGCGGCAGCACCGGCCGTGACGGTGGCTGCCTGACTGAGCCAGCGGCGGCGCGTAAGCCGGACATCAGCCTGGGACGCATTGCGGTCGGCGGGGTCGGCGTCGTTCATGGCACCTCAAACCGTGAAAGGATGTTGATGTAGCAATCACACCGCCGGGAGCTATCCGGCGTCCAGGGCGGTCCCGCGTGGCGGCTAGCGGCTCCAGCTCGCGGCGCATCGCGTTCAGCCGTCGGCCGTCTCGCCGTGCAGCGTGATGACCAGGCGGCGCCGGCCGCCGTGGTTGCGATGTTCGCACAGGTAGATGCCCTGCCAGGTGCCCAAGAGCAGCCGGCCCTGCTGCACCGGCACGCTGACGGAGCTCCCCATCAGCGAGGCCTTCACATGGGCCGGCATGTCGTCGGGCCCTTCCAGCGTGTGCGTGTACGGAAAATCTTCCGGGGCGATAGCGTTGATCGAGCGTTCCAGGTCGCGGGGCACGTCGGGATCGGCGTTCTCGTTGATCGTCAGCGAGGCCGACGTGTGCTGGATGAACACGTGCAGCAGGCCGCACCGAAAGTTGGCCAGCTCAGGCACGGCGTCCAGCACGTACCGCGTGATCAGGTGAAAGCCCCGCCGGTGGGGCGGCAGCTCGATCTGACGCTGAATCCAGAGCATGAAATCTTCGAAAAAAATAAGAGAACCAAACGGCCGCCAGCTGCGTATGGGGCTGCATGGCAGTCAGGTTGAGTCTCTCAGCTTAATCGCCGCGAGGCCCCCGAGCCAACCATCCCCCAAGAGCGAGTTACCGCGGGGGTCATTGTCTGCGTCCCCATAAGGACGACCAGCGCGCCGCCATCAACCGGCGCTTCCGCCAGTTCGCGACTGCGTCGTTGGTGGGCGAAGTGTCCACTGAGAAATTTTGCGGGTCGCGGCGACCGCTATGACAATTTGTCCGCCAAAGTCGCGAAGGTTTTGCGCATCACGTGCCCGATTCATTGAAATTCCGCGGAAGTTGCGGAGAAATGATTGACAGTCGCGTGCTGGCAAGAATAATACGTTGCTTCAAGCATCTGCCGTCGCTCCTCCTCGGCCCATGGCGGCTCGAGGTCCCGCCTGATTTATCGACGGCTTGGTATGCCTTTGAACCCTCCGCCGTGGCCTGTGGCGACGTTTGGAGGGAGATGGTCTTGGTGCGGCCATGTTGGCTGCCGGCTCTCTCTGGCATTGGAGAGAGATTCTGCGCTGTACGCGTAGAGAAGCGTTTGCAGGCCCCCGACGGGGTCGCGGTCCATCCTCGTCAGGGTCCTACCTGCGAACGCCCCCGAGAACTGGTTTGAGTCGGTTAAACTCAGGTTTCCGAGGGAGAGATAGATGCGGAACGTTTTCGAAGCTATCGAGAAGTACGGGCACGACGAAGAGTTTGTGCCGCGGGAGGACGATGAGTCGTTTGTTGCCACCGACGCCCCCGCCGGTTCGCGCGAGAAGCTCGAAGAACTCGCCCGCCGCGTGCAACTGGGCCTGCCGCTGTGGCATCCCGACGACCGCTCCGACTACAGCGGTCTGACCGGCGCCGTGCGTCCCCGCGACTAAGCCGGCCCCACCAAAAAGGAACAGAGTGCTCGCGTCAGCGAGCGCAGACGGAACAACAACAGGCCGCGCGGCATCTCGCCGCGCGGCCTTTGTTTTTGCGCATTGGCAGCGCGCCACATCACGATCCTACCGGGCACCCAAAGTCGCAGCGGCAGGCTGCCCCGCCTGGCTCGCCAAGCGGCTATAATCGGGGCCTCGTGATTGCCGGTTGCATCCCGCTCCTTTCACCTCACCGATCCAGGCCCTCCGATGTTTTCTCTGGAAAGCGTCCAAGCCGCGCTGCGGCAATTCCAGCTCGATGGTTGGCTTTTGTGCGATTTCCGCGGGCGGAACGTGCTCGCGGGGCGCGTCCTCGGCCTCACGGTCGGACACAGCACCCGCCGCTGGTTCTACTGGATCCCCGCCGAAGGCTCTCCCCAAAAACTCGTCCATCGCATCGAAAGTGGTGCATTGGACAACCTGCCGGGCGAGAAACGCGTTTATCTGCGGTGGCAGGAACTGGAAGCGGGCCTGGCGGCCATGCTGCCCTCGGGCGGCCGCGTGGCGATGGAGTATTCGCCGCGCAACAGCATCCCCTACGTGGCCCAGGTGGACGCCGGCACCGTGGAACTGGTCCGCAGCCTGGGCGCCGAGGTGGTGTCGTCGGGCGATCTGATCCAGGTGTTTGAAGCCGTCTGGGACGAAGCCGCCTGGCAGTCGCACCTGGCAGCCTCCGAGCGTGTGCTGGCCGCGTTCGAACACGGCTGGGCGTACATTGCCGACCAGGTGCGCAGCCGCGGCCAGGTACGCGAAAGCGAGGTCCAGGACGAGCTGATGCGGTTCTTCGATCAACAAGGGTTGCTCACCGATCACCCGCCGATCGTGGCCGCAGGCCCCCATAGCGGCGACCCCCACTACGCGCCGCAGTCTGGCAGCGATGCGGCGATCGTCCCCGGCTCGTTCGTCCTGCTCGATATTTGGGGCAAACTGCGCGATCCGGGAGCCGTGTTCGCCGATTACACCCGGGTGGGCTACCTGGGCAACACGGTGCCGGAAACCTACCGGGACATATTTGAGATCGTGGCCGCCGCGCGCGACTCGGCTGTCGACCGCGTGCGACAGGCGTTCGCCGCCGGCGAGCGGCTGTGCGGCTGGCAGGTCGATCGGGCTGCCCGGGAGGTGATCGAGCAGGCGGGCTACGCCGCCGCCTTCATCCACCGCACCGGACACAGCATCGGCCAGGAAACGCATGGCAACGGCGCCAACATGGACGACCTGGAAACGCACGACGAACGCCAGGTGCTGCCAGGCACCTGTTTCTCGATTGAGCCGGGCATCTACCTCGACGCGTTCGGCATCCGCAGCGAGGTCAACGTGTACGTCGATCCATCCGGCAATGTCCACGTGACCGGTGATCCGCAAACCGAGATCCACCGCGTGGCGCTGTGAGCCGGCGGCCTGCTGGCCCCCCCTGCCACCCAGACGGCCGGATGACCGCATTTTCCTTGGCATCCCCGCGGCCTTTCCCCCACAATAGCAGGTGGCCGCCGCGCGACGATGTCGCGGCTTTTGCACCGCAAGGGCAGGGTGTGCATCGGGAGGGCAGCACGTGGCCAACCGCGATAACCATTACGAGGCCGCCTTCGAGGCGTATCTTCGCGCCAAGCAGGTTCCCTACGTGGCCGTGGATGAAACCCGGCGGGCGCTCCTGGCCGGCGACTCGCTCAAGAGCCTCGATTACATCGTGTCGGCCAGCAGTGGTGCCCGCTGGCTGGTGGACGTGAAAGGCCGGCTCTTTCCCTCCGGCGAACAGCGGCAGTACTGGAAGAACTGGTCCACGCGCGACGATCTGATCAGCCTGGCTCAATGGGAGCGGCTTTTTGGCGAAGGCTTTGAGGGGCTGTTCGTGTTCGCTTACTGCGTGGTGGGCGACCGGGCCCCGGTGCCGGAATCGCGGCTGTTCGAGTTTCGCGATTTGAAGTACGGGTTCATCGGAATCCGGCTCAGCGATTACGCCCAGGAAGCCAGACAGATCTCGCCCAAGTGGGACACGGTCGCCCTCCCGGCGGAACGTTTTCGTTCGCTCGCCCGGCCCGTCGAAATGTTCTTGGGCTAGCGACCACGTGCCCCGCTCAAACGCCGTCGCCTGAACGCCGCGAACTCAACGTCCAAGCATCTCCGTGGTCACTGGGCATGCCGGTTGCTTGACCTTCCGACACCGAAACGTGTGCCGGCAGCGGCCTTCTGCGTCTTCCCTTAGCCATCGCGGCCCCCTATGCCCCAACGTAACCCCGACTTGCACGGCAGCGCGCCGGACCAATCGCCGGTAGCGCTCGTTCTGATCGACGTGATCAACGACCTGGAGTTTCCCGAAGGCGACCAGTTGCTGGTTCACGCCTTGCCGATGGCCGAGCGGATCGCGGAACTCAAGCACCGGGCTCGCGACGCGGACGTGCCGGTGATCTATGTGAACGACAACTTTGGCCGCTGGCGGTCGGACTTCAGTGCGCAGGTGGAGAACTGCCTGCATGGCGGCGTGCGTGGCGAGCCGATCGCACGACTACTGCAGCCGCAGGACAAAGACTACTTTGTGCTCAAGCCTAAGCACTCCGGTTTCTTCTCCACCACGCTCGACATTCTGCTTGAGTACCTGGAAGTGCGCACGCTCGTACTGGGCGGCATGGCGGCCAACATCTGCGTGCTGTTTACGGCCAACGACGCCTACATGCGCGACCTGCGGCTGGTGGTGCCTGCCGATTGCGTGGCCTCGAACACCGAGGCCGACACCCGCTACGCGCTGGAGCAGATGAAGAACGTGCTCAAAGCCGATATTCGACCGTCGCGGGCTGTCGACTGGGAGGCGTTGAAGACAGGCTGAGGCACCACGCGTTGCCGCCAATGGCGGCGGCGATCGGCGACTAGCCCCAGAACTTCCACCAGGGCTTGGTCTTCTTGGGGCAGGGCTTGGGGAACGGCAGGCCGCGGATATCCTTGGCCTCCGTGAGATCGGCCCCCACGAGAATCGCGCCCTTCAGGTTGCCGCCGGTGAAATCGGCATGCGTCAGCTTCGCCTCGCGGAGGTTGCAGTTGCTGCAATCGGCACCCTTGAGATTGGCATACGAGAGGTTCGCGCCCTGCAGCTTGCCCTGGACCATGGCCAGGCTGAGATCGGCGCCTGAGAAGTTGGCGCCGCTGGCGTCGCACTCGATCAGCTTGGCGAACCGCAGGTTGGCTTTCACCAGCAGAGCCTCGTATAGCTGGCACTGGGTGAAGTCGCCGTTGCTCACATCAGCGCCGGAGAAATCCGTGCCGTGGCAGTTGGCTCCGGTCAGGTCGGCGTGCGGCATGGTGGCGTTGACCAGCCGCGCGCCGCTCAAGTCGGCGCCGCGCAGCCGCGTATTGATCAGGCTGGCGCCGGTCAGGTCCATGCCGGCCAGGTTTGCCCCGCTGAGATCGGCCCCCGCCAGGTTCCTGCGGACGAGCGAATCGCTTTCCACCCGCAGCAGCACTTTGCCCGTCTCGCGGTGCTTGATTTCGACGACGGCCGGCTTCACCGGATTGAGCGGCGTCAGGCCATCGGAGGGCGGGCGTTCCACCTCGCGGAGCCGCGGCAACAGCGGATCGAGCAGCGACACGGTACTCGTGCGGCTCTGCGAAACCGAGCTGAGTGTGGCGTTGCTCTTGCTGATTTGCCGGCGCTTGGCCGCGGCCCGACGTTCGGCCTGGATCGCCCGGGCGTTGACGATCGCGCGGAAGTCAAACTCCACGTTCTTCCGCTGGGCAAACGGCGCGACGGCGCGGCAGACCTCGGTGCAACTGGCGTAGCGCCGCTCAGGACGCTTGGCCATCATCGTGTTGACGATCTCGACCACTTCCGACGGCACATCGGGCGCCAGTTCCTCCAGCGGCCGCGGTTTGAAGCGGCGGTGGGCGTCGAGCTTCTTCCCGATGGTATTGAGCGGGAAGGGAACCTTGCCGGTGAGGATGAAGTAGAAGGTACAGCCCAGGCTGTAGATGTCGGCCCGCGCGTCGACGTGATAACTATCGAGCGACTGCTCGGGGGCGACATAGTCGGCGGTGCCCAGCTTGTCCTGGCCAAAGATCATGGCCATGGAGAACTCCTGGCCCTGGTCGTCGCACAGGGCCAGGCCGAAGTCCAACACTTTGATATGGCCTTCGTGATCGACCAGCAGGTTGCCCGGCTTTACGTCGCGATGCACCATGCCCTGGTCGTGGGCGTATTGCAGGCCGGCGGCCGCCTGGCAGATCATGTCGCAGGCCTGCCGCCACGGGACGGGCCCCTGGCGGTCGATCAGCTCCTGCAGGCTGATCCCCTCCAGCAGCTCCATCACGATGTATTGCAGCTCGTCGGTGCTGTCCAGCCGGAGCGTGCGGACAATGTTGGGATGATTGAGTCGCAGCCCGGCTTGGCCTTCCAGGCGAAATCGGGCCGCGACTCCGGCATCATCCGGATTGCTGGAGAGCACCTTAATGGCGACCTTCTGGCCGGTGTCCTGGTCGACGGCGGCGTACAGCCAGCCCATCCCGCCGGCGCCCAGAATCTCGCAAACCTTGTAGCGGTCGACGAAGAAACCACGGAAGCGGCCGCTGAGCAGCCGTTCGACTTGAAAGGGGGTCAGCAGTCCCTCGCGGACGAATGCCTGCGCCAACTGCGCAGCGTCAGGCACCTCGCCCACATCAAATTGCCCAGTCACCTGCTCGATTTGTCTGGGGGTGACCAGGCCGCTTTTCGATAATGCTTCGAGGAACAGCTCGCTCAATTGCGGCGAAACCATGGAGACTCCATCCCGGAACCGGTGGAGCAAGAAGTGTCGGCTGCCCCCAGTCGCCCCTGAAGCTACTACTCTTCGTAGCGGATTTCAAGAATTTGCAGCCGCATCAGGCCGGCGGGAACGTCAATTTCGGCGATGTCGCCCACCTTTTTGCCCAGCAGGCCTTGGGCCAGCGGGCTGGTGACCAGAATGCGGCCGTTGTCGTAATCTTCGTCACCGGCCCCCACCAGGGTGTAGGTTTCTTCGAGGTCGATGTCCAGGTCCTTGAAGGTCACCGTCGCGCCGAAGGCCACCGTGTCGCGCGGCATGTTCGCGGTGTCGATGATCTCCATCCGGCTGATCTGATCGCGCAGAAAGTTCATCCGGGCGTGGAGCATCCCCAGCGACTCGCGGGCACCGTGGTACTCGGCGTTCTCGCTCAGGTCGCCTTCACTGCGAGCTTCGGCCACGCGCTTGGCCAGGGCCGGTTCCTCGACTTCTTCCATGTGCTTGAGTTCAGCCAGCTTCCGTTCGTAACCAGCACGCGTGACCGGAATCCTATCGGTCATGTGGCACCTCCGCAAAATCCAAAAAAAAGCGGCCCCGCCAGGGCGTACGCTGCTGGCGGAAGCCACGTGAAAATCGGTAATGTGTGCCCCCTGAAACGCTTGGGGGGCTATGTACGGCCACCCTGCGGCGACCCGACAACCGTACGGCTACCAGCCAGACTGGTCAATGCCGCGTCAAACGCTCAACTAGCTTACATACCCGCAAACGCCGTCTTCCTCAAGCCGTGATCTGGCTCGCCGCGACCATATGACCAAACGCTGCCGACCACAAAGTTAGCCCGGCGGCGGGGTTACCGCCAGCTCGGGCTGACTGGGACTCCGGCCGCCCAGGATCTGCAGCCGGAGCTTGTTGAGGTTGATCGAAAGCTTCGGAGCTTCTGGCAAATGGGGGCAACCAGGGCCGCGGCTTACGACACCGGGAAGCGAGCCTCGTAGGCCAGGCTCTCAATAAACTTCTTGGCGTCGATGTACAGGTACGACGGGATCGGGGTGTTCTTCGCCTTGCTCTCCTGCAACTGGTCTTCCAGGATCCGCAGCATAGCGTTGGCGTCATCGTTGATCTTCAGCGCCGTTTCCGGACCGATCGCGCCGTGCTTCTCGGCCCGTTCCAGGAAGGCCTGCTCCAGGCTCGCCCGCAGCGGAGCATACCGCTCCTCTTGCAGCAAGGTCGGCCAGCTGATGCGGCCGGTGATGCTGTCCAATTCGACCGACTTGAGCCGTTCGGGAGCCGCCTCGCGAGCCCAGCGGGCGAACGCCTCGGGCGAAGGCGTGGGGCCGCGCATCTCGCGACGATAGTCGCGGTTCATGCGCCGCATCTCAAAATAGGTCTGCGTCCACTGCAGACGATTCTGCAGATTCTTGGTGCGCGCGTCCTCAATATTAATCAGGGATTGCGACGTGAGCAGATTATACTGCCCTTGCGAGCGCACCACGTCGGCAATACCCCGGGCATAGCTTTCCCCCACGGTCGAAGCGCGGTTGTCCACGTACCATTGGGCCGCCGCGGTATTCGCCAGACCTACCACAGTTAGCATTGATAGAATTGGCCAGAAGCAACGCATCGTTTATCACTCCGGTGCTATGATTCGTTACGTCTACCCGCGATCCGGCCGACAACTGCTTGGCCAACAATGGCAGGACGAGACTGGATTGCCTAACTTCACCAATTATACTTTAGGTTAAAGCACCATTCCAGACTTTCCTTCGCTGAGTCGAGTGATTGCCAGCGCGTTGGCGCTCGATATTAGCGTCTCATCTCGGAGCAGATCATGGCGAAGCGGCTATCGGTCGGGCTAATCTTGTCGCTTGGGCTGGGTGTGACAGCGCCCATCGCATACGGCCAACAACAGCAGCCACCTGCCCAGGCCTCCGCGGCCTCGGTCCAGGAACTGGCCCAAGCCGTTGTCCAAGGGGATTCAGAAAGCAAAGCGCGTGCCATCGACGAGCTCGCGGCGCGCGGCAGCGCCGCCGCCCCGGCCACGTCCCGGCTGATCTCGGCTCTGGCCGATCGCGACGCCAACGTCCGCTGGCGCGCCGCTCGGGCTTTGGCCGAAATCGGCCCGGCTGCCTCACAGTCGGTGAGCGCCCTGACCGCCGCCTTGAAGGATCAAGATCCGCTGGTACGGGCCCACGCCGTCCGTGCCCTCGGCCGGCTGGGCGACGCCGCCAAGGGCTCCACCGAGCAGATCACCCAGCTCCTGGGCGACACCGACGTCGCCGTCCGCCGCGCCGCCGTCCTGGCGCTGCAGGACATCAAGCCGGAGCATAAGGTTCTGGCGCCGCTGATCACGCGGCTGCTGGAACGTTCCGACGCTTCGACCCGCACGCTGATCCTGAACGTGCTGGCCGAGCAGGGTAAGAACGCGGTGCCCGGCCTGAAACAGGCCCTGCCGAATCCCGAGAGCCGCTACTGGGCCTGCCTGGTGGTCGCCGAAATCGGCCCCGACGCCAAGGAAGTGGTGCCCGAACTGCTGGAAGCCGTGAAGGACCAACAGCCTGAAGTGCGTCACGAAGCCCTGATGGCGCTGGCCGCCACCGGCGATACGTCGCAGGCCACCGTCGATGCCGCCGTCGCCGCGCTGGGCGATCGCGAAAACTCCGTCAAGTACGCCGCTGCTTACCTGCTGGGCAGCATCGGTGAAGCGGCCGCCCAGGCTGCCAATCAGTTGCTGCCACTGCTGCGGTCGGACGATCCGTTCCTGCGCACCGTGGCCGCCTGGTCGGTGTGCAAGAGCAACCGCAACAACCAGCAGGTGTATGATCAGTCGCTGGGCATTTTGCTGCGGGCTCTGGAAGACGAAAACCGCGACGTGCGGCTGGCCGCGATCGAAGCCATCGACGATCTCGATCCGGAACCCTCGCTGGTGATGCCGGCCCTGATCAAGGCCTTTGAAAGCCAGGATGGCCTCATCGCCACCAACGTGGCCGACACTCTGGTCGACATGGGCAAAGCCGCCGTGGGGCCGGTGGCCGCGGAACTGAAGAATCCCAAGCTGCGTCGTGCTGCCGTGGTGGTGCTGGGCCGTATTGGCCCCGATGCCAAGGACGCCGTGCCGGCTCTGGTTGAAGCCCTCCGCGGTGAGACCGATAAGGACGCTCGCCGCGAGATCTTCATGAGCCTGTCGAACATCGGCCCGGCTCCGGCCTCGGTGATCCCCGAACTGCTCAAAGATCTCAAGTCCGACGATATCCAGCTCAAAGCCGGCGCGACCTATGCACTGGGCGCGATGGGTAAGGCCGCCGAGGAAGCCCTGCCCGAGATTCGCAAGAACCTCGCCGCTCGCGACGAAAAGCTGCGTCTGCTGAGCGTGTGGGCCTTGGTGCGGATCGCCCCCGAGAACCCGCAGTTGGTCGAGGCCGTGAAGCCGATTCTGATCGCCGGCCTGAGCCACGAAGAACCGCTGGTGCGTTACGAAGCCGCCAAGACGATCGCCCTGCTGGGCGGCAGCATGCAGCAGGCGGTCAGCCGGCTGCAAGAAGTGGCCGAGAACGACCCGGTTCCCCAGGTGCGTGATGCTGCCACGGAAGCGCTGAAGAAGTTGCAGCAGCAGTAGCGTCATCCACAGTCCGACAAACAACACGGCCCCGGCAGAATGACGCATTCTGCCGGGGCCGTTTCCATTGACGGCTCGTGACGCGTGGCACGTTGTGCCTGCCCGGCAGACTACTTGACCGTAAGCGTGACGCTGCCGGAATGACTGTTGAACTCGGGAGCGTACATGCACTCGATGCTGGCAACGCCCGAGGTGTACTGCCCGCGGTGTACAACCCACGTCGAGTACTCCAGGACATACGTGCCCTTGGGCAGGTAG
>Ga0207864_1000519_pt1 | contig 52390 bp, 55 predicted proteins | sample HigsolmetaAR202D_FD_184834 | JGI IMG/M metagenome (GOLD analysis project Ga0207864, IMG submission 184834) | Ionic liquid and high solid enriched microbial communities from the Joint BioEnergy Institute, USA - AR20-2-D (SPAdes) (version 2) ...
CCGCGTCCGTCTGCACCGCCGCCATACGCACGTGCCCGCCCCCCTCCTCCCCGCCCATCCCCAGGTCCATCAGCACCTTCTCCCACACCGGCAGCACCTGCTCGCAGTACCCGCACCCCGCCGCCATGATGAACACCAGCGCCGGCCGCTCCCCCCCGCCCCCCTCCCCCGCGAACCTCAGTTCCCGCACCGACCCATCCCGCCTCACCAGCGTGAGCCCCCCGAGCGTCTCCCCCACGCGGATCCGGTCCGCCGGCTCCCGCGCCGACATCACCCGCGCCAGTTCAACCTTCAGCCGCCGGTTCTCCCGCGACAGCATCAGGCACAGCACGCACAGCGCGATCGTCGCAACCACCAGCGCCCCGGTGAACACCCGCGACGCTCCCCCCGTGCTCCCACCGCTCCTGGGCTCCGGAGTTGCTGCATGCTCATCCATGCCCGCAGTCTACCGAAGCCCGCTCGCCTTTGCCCACCCTGTTTCGCCGGGCACGTCCAGGAAATACCCCAGGATGCGGCGACCCACGCATCCCTGTGTCACCCCCAACCCCACCTCTTCTTCATGTGGCCCTTTGGCCCTTTGCTATCTGGCCATCTCCCCTCCCTACGGCCTCAACCCGATCTTCCCGAGGAAGTGCTGCTTGAGCATCCGGTGCGCCTCCTCCACCTCCTCCAGCGAGAACATCCTCGCGATGTGCACCCGGAACGGCCCCCGCTCGATCCACCGGTTCAGCCGCAGGATCACCTCCGGGCTCGCCTCCGCGTCGTAACTCCGCATCTTCACCCCCGCCCGCCCCCGCGGCACGGGCTCGACCCCGTTCGGATACGCCACCCGCCCCCCGTCCCGCACCGCCTCCAGCGCCCGCTCCGCCGCCTCGCCACCGGCACACAGGAGTGCGGCATCCAGTCCCTTCGGCGCGAACCGCCGCGCCGCCGCCGCGACGTCGTCCTTCCGCCCGTCCACCACCTCGTCCGCCCCCAGCCCCCGGACCATCTCCACCCCGTCCGCCCCCGACGCCGCCGCGAGCACCCGCGCCCCCATCAGCCTCGCCAGTTGCACCGCCAGGTGCCCCACCCCGCCGCTGGCCCCGAACACCAGCACCGACTCGCCGGGCTTGAGCCCCAGCGTGTCGTCCAGCCCCCGCAGCGCCGTCACCGCGTCCACCGGCATCACCCCCGCTTCCTCCACCGAGAGGTTCCCCGGGATCCGCGACACGCCGGTCGCCGGCAGCACGATGTACTCCGCGTAGAACCCGCCCTTCGGGTTCGCCAGCGCCCCCGCGTACACCCGGTCCCCCTTCGCGAAGACACGCACCCCCTCGCCGACTTCTTCGATCGTCCCTGCTCCATCCGACCCCGGCACGTACGGGAATCGCGCCGGCCTCCCCATCATCTCCGCGAACCCGCCCTCCATCTCGAACGTGTCCCACACCCCGACCCCCGCCGCCTCCACCCGGATCATCACCTCCCCCGGCCCCACCTCCGGCACCGGCAGTTCGTGCACCGAGATCGGCCCCCCGAACTCGTCGATCGCCGCGGCCCGCATCGTCTTCGTCATCGTCCCCTGTGCCATGGCTCACCTCGCGCAGTGCAGAAGGCCCGACCGCCCCCGCCGCCCGCCCGGCGGCGTGCGGCCGCGCTGCATCATCCTTGCGGTCTTGTCCGCGGGCGACGTTGCTGCGCTCTCATCCCGCCCCCCCGGCTCGCTCGGTCGCTCCGCTGGGCCCGCCCGCGCACGCTCCGCACCGGCCGACCCGGCGCCGAGCGCACCCAGAACTAGGTGAACGCGCACTGCCGACGATGCGCGCCCGCGCCGTAGACTCCCGCGCTCGCCCCCGCACGCCGCGGCGGCGCGCACCCAGCAGGAGACCACGCCATGCTCGAACAACTCCTCGGCGGCGCCAAGTCCGGCATCGTCCAGAACCTCACGTCGAAACTCGGCATCGGCTCCGATCAGGCCGGCGGCTTCTTCAGCAAGGCCCTCTCCATGCTCGAGGGGGGCATCACCAGCGGCAGCGTCAGCCCCGGCGACGTCGAGTCCGGCAACACCTCCGGCATCCTCTCCAAACTCGACCTCTCCCAACTCTCCACCTTCACCGGCGGCGACACCGGCAAGGCCCGCTCCGGCATGGAGACCATCATCGGCCACGTCACCAGCGCCGTGAAATCGACCGGCGGCGTCCAGGGCCTCCTGAGCAAGTTCGGCGCCGGCAGCGGCGCCCAGGGCGGCGTCATGGGCCAGGTCGGCGGCATGGCCGGCAAGATCTTCGGCAAGCAGCAGCCGTAGCCGCGATCGCCGTCCGCTGATGCGTCGGGGCGTCGTGAGCCCGGCGCTGCGCCCTTGCCGCCGCGCTCCTTACACCACCTGCTGCTCCCGCCCCGCGCGCGGACGCGGGCGCAGCTCCGGCTGGTGCTCGCTCACCACCCACCTGCCGCGCCGCGGCTCGCACACGAAGTGCTCCACCCGCATGTTCGAGAAGAGCACGTCCCGGTACACCGTGTCGTACAGTTCGCTCGCGAAGTACACCCGCGGCCGCAGCCGCTCCGTCAGCAGCGTGATCAGCCCCGCGTACACCCCCACCGCCACCTGCGCGCACGTCGCGTTCGCCCCCACCACCTCCGCGTTCGACTTGCTGTTGATGTAGTAGACGCGGCGCTCCGGGTACCGCAGCATCACCCCGATCGTGTCCGTCCCCACCAGCGGCGTCGTCGTGTTGTCCCCGACCTCCAGGTCGCCGATCTGCACCGTCCCCTGCCGCCGCCACAGCCGGTCGATGAAGTCCATCGTCCGCGGATGGATCGCGTAGATGTACCGCGACGACGCCCCCAGCGCCCGCCCCAGCTTCACGTTCTCCTCGTGCAGCACCACGTACCCGCGCGGGTACCGCTCCAGCCGGATCACCGGCTCCATCACCGGCCGCAGGTCCTCCCGGTGCTCGACCGCGTTGCCGGGCAGCATCCGCACCTCCCCGTCCACCACCACCCCCGTTGGATCCCACACCACCTCCGTCAGGAACTCCTGCCGCGACCACGTCACGATCGGCCGCCACCCCGCCGCCGGCGTGGACGTGTCGTACTCGAAGTGCACGATCTCCGACGGCCGCCCGTAACTCCGCACCCCGTGCGTCACCCAGATGTTCACCGCCCCGGGGTTCATCCCGCTGCTGATGATGTGCGGCGCCCGCCGCGGCCGCTGCCGGTACGGGTGGATCGCGTCCACCATCTCCGCCACCCCCGCCCCCGTCTGGTTCAGCGCGGTGTTGATGTACGACGCCCCCGCGCTGTCCGTCGCCTCGAACACCGGCTGCGTGTCCAGGTCCGTCAGGTCCAGCACGATGTCCACCGCGCGCTCCCGCAGCAGCTCCACGTACGACCGCGCATCCTCCGGGAGCCGCAGCCGCCGACGCAGGAAGGTGTACCGCAGGCGCTTGTGCTCCAGGAACCGGTTCGCCGTCACCCGCTCGTTGCGGTCCAGCAGCAGCAACTCCCCGAACTGGTCGCGCCTCCCCCCGAGGCGCCGAAGGAACGCCTGCGCCACGAGCCCCGACGCCCCGAGCACCAGCAGGTTCGGCCGCCGGCTTCCGGCCGCGCCGCCTCCCCCGGCCGCGCTCACAGCGCCTCCTCGCCGCAACGCGCCGCCCGCACGCGACGCCCGCCCATGCCTTCGGCCATCACATGCTCCTCCTTTTTCACGCCCTCCCCGCTTCACCCAACTCTAGACGCCGCCGTCCTCGCCGCTCGCGCGGCGATACACTCCCGCGGCCATGACCAGCGACGCGCCACGAACGCTCGATCCTCTCGTTGACCCCGCACGCGACCACATCCTCGGATCGCCGCAGGCCGAGATGACCCTGGTCGAGTACGGCAGCTACGCCTGCGCCAGCTGCCACGCCGTCCACGAGGTCGTCAAGGGCCTGCGCAACCGCTTCGGCGACCGCATGCGCTACGTCTTCCGCCACCTCCCCCTCCGCGGCAGCCCGATCGCCCTCCGCGCGGCCGGACTGGCGGAGTTCGCCGCCGTCACGACCGGCCGGTTCTGGGAGGTCCACGAGGCCCTCATGGACCGGGGCCCCGCCCTCTCCGACGCCGACCTCGACGCCATCGCCCGCGAGTTCGGCCTGCCGGTGGGCGACCCGGAGCACCAGCCCGCGCTCGCCGAAGCGCAGGCGCGGGTCCGCCGCCGGGTCGAGGAGGCGCAGCGCGCCGGCCTCGTGCAAGCCCCGACCTTCTTCATCAACAACCGGCGCTACACCGGCACCTGGGATGAGAGTTCCCTCGCCGACGCCATGCTCGGCTCGCTCGGCCACCGCATCCAGGCCGCCGCCTTCGAGTTCGTCCGCTGGGGGCCCATGTCCGGCCTCCTCCTCGGCCTGGCCACGCTGCTGGCGCTGGTCCTGAGCAACTCCCCCGTCGCCGCGGCCTTCACCGAGTTCTGGGAGACGCCCCTGGGGGGCCGGTGGGGCTCCTTTGAGTTCTCCCACTCCCTGCTCCACTGGGTCAACCACGGCCTCCTGACGGTCTTCTTCTTCGTCGTCGGCCTCGAGATCAAGCGCGAGTTCACCGTCGGCCACCTCGCCAGCATCCGCTCCGGCTCGCTCCCCGTGATCGCCGCCCTCGGCGGCATCGCCCTCCCCGCGATCATCTACGCCTCCCTCGCTCCCCCCGAACTGCGCCACGGCTGGGGCATCCCCATCGGGACCGACACCGCCTTCGCCGTCGCCCTCATCGTGCTCCTCGGCCCGCGCGTCCCCATCGAACTCCGCGTCTTCCTCACCGCCGCCGTCATCATCGACGACGTCGTCGCGATCCTCGTCATCGCCCTCTTCTACACCGGCGGGATCCACGAGGGGTACCTGCTCGCCGGCGGCGTCGTGACCGCGTTCGTCGCCGTCCTCAACAGGGTCAGCGTCTACCGGCCCCTCCCCTACGCGGTCTGCGCCGTCGTCCTCTGGTTCTGTCTCCACGAGGCGGGCCTGCACGCCACCCTGGCCAGCGTCATCATGGCCGTCCTGATCCCCGCCCGCCCCCCGGCCAATCTCAAGGCCCTCCTGGCGCAGGCCTCGCTCGTCATCCACCGCGAGGACAGCCACAGCGGCGAGGCCATGCGCGCCGGCCCCTCCGAGCCCGCCCTGCGCCTGCTCGACGCCATCCACGACCGGATGGAGTCCCCGACCGACAAGCTCCTCCGCTCGGTCGAGCCCTGGTCCAGCTACGTGGCCCTCCCCATCTTCGCCCTGGCCAACGCGGGCGTCACCTGGACCAGCGGCGTGCTCGAGGGCCACGCGAACCTCGTCCTGGCCATCGCCCTCGGCCTGATCGTCGGCAAGCCCGTGGGGATCATCGCCGCGGCGTGGCTCGCGGTGCGCAGCGGCATCGCCGTCAAGCCCGAGGCCTACACCTGGCGCCAGCTCTGCGGCGCCGGCGCCCTCGGCGGCATCGGCTTCACCATGTCCCTGTTCATCGCCGGCATCGCCTTCCCCGACCCCGAGGTCTACGCCGCCGCGAAGATCGGCATCTTCATGGCCTCCCTGATCGCCGGAGCCGCGGGCATCTTCATGCTCTGGCGCAAACCCGCCCCCAACAGTTCGGTTCTCGCCTCCTGACGGGAGCCACGGCGCGGTCCGGTTCTCCCATCGTCTTCCCCCTCAGGACGCCAACGGGCGGGCCGAGGCGGCCCGCCCGTGCTCTCTTTTCCTTCTCCGTCCACCGCTCCCCGTCGGCGAGGGCAGGTGCTCCAGGACTTCCCCCCGCCCCTCGACGGCCCTCCTCACCCCTTCTTCTGAGCCTCTTCTTCCAGCGCCGCCAGCATGAACGTCGAGTGCGCGTACGCGCCCCCCGCCCGCATCTCCGCCGCCACCCACACCGCCTCCATCAACTCCTCCGGCGTCGCCCCGGCACGCACCGCGGCCCTCGTGTGCGACTCGATGCACTGGCGGCACTGCGTCACGTGCGCCACCGCCACCGCGATGATCTGCTTCACCTTCGCCGGCAGCGCCCCGTCGGCGAACACCTTGCTCTGGAACCCCTGGAACGCGGCCATCGTCTCCGGCGCGAGCTCACGACGCCTCGCGGCCAGACGCTTGCGGTCCTCCGCCGAGAGTTCAGACATCTGCTGTACCTCCTGCCCGCGGGGCGCTGCCCCGGATCGCCGCGTGCGTCACTGCTGGTCAGCACGCGGATGTCGCCGACTCCAGCCCCGAACCGATTCTCGAGCATCCCCCCGTCCTGGTATTCTGCATGCGCCGGGCGGGGCCGCCCATCGGAAGAGGCCCATCCCATCGACATGAACCGGCCAGATGAGGAAGGGGCGGCGGGCGGTCTCCGCCGGCGTCCGGTCCCGCCATCGCCGGCCCAAAACCGAGCACGGCCCGCTCAGCGCGGGCCGTACCGTTCGGCTTTGAATCGAATAGTGGTTGCGCAACGGTATTTGAAGCGAGAGCTCGGCCGAGTGGCGTCGCACGGAGGCGTCCGACCTGGCCGGGTGACAGACGCGGGCGGTGCGTCGATTACTCCGGTGCGGTGGTCTCTGATGGGTCTCACTGCTCGACGTTGCTGTCGGAGCCGCTAATCTGCGTTACGGGGCCGCTGGGGATCGTGACGCCGCTGTCGGACGACGATGCGGAGCCGCTGCCGGAACCGCTGGAGGATCCCGAGGACGAGAACGACGAGGAGCCGCTGGACTTGTCGGACCCACTGCCGCTCCCGGAGCCCGAGCCGGACCCAGAGCCCGAACCAGAACCGGACACGCTCGCGGAGCCGGACGCGCTGCCCGACCCGGAACTGCTGCCCGGGCCGGAGCTCTGCGCCGTCGCCGGCAGGTCGTTGTGGACCCACACGCCTTCGGCGAGGAGCGTGTTTGTGCCGGGGATGTGGATGGCCACGGTGCGGGCCGGCGCGTTGATGCGGACGACGGATTCGACCGGCTCCTCGTTGAGGTGGTCGTCGATCAGGTGGTCGCCGGGCTGCACGAACTCGGCGGAGGCAAAGCCCCACTCGTCGCCGCGGCGGATCATGAACGGGTGCTCGGGCGTCGCCTTGAGGCGGCGGTTGATGACGACGAAGCCGTGGTGCTCGCCGAGCGTAATGCTCGCGACGCGGGCGGCCACGGGCGATGCGCCGTGCAAGCCGTGGTGCGAGAGCCAGTTGTACTGGGCGCGGTAGGGCACATCGACCTCGAGGCCGGGCACGCGGACGGACGCCACGCGGTCGCCTGGCTTGAGGTTCTCGATGGGCGTGAGGCGGCCGTCCTCCAGGCGAACGAGGGTGCCGAAGAGGAGGCAGTTGCCGCTGCTCCCGCCCCCCGAGGAGCCACTACCGCCGGACGAACCGCCCCCGCCGCTCGATCCGCCACCTCCCGAAGAGCCCCCGCCCCCGGACGATCCCCCGCCGCCGCTGGAACCGCCGCCCGACGAGCCTCCGCCGGAGGAGCCTCCAGAGGAGCCGCCCGAGGATGCTCCGGACGATGCGCCCGAGCTCTGGCCGGAGCTCATCCCCGAACTGCCGCCGGAGCTGGCATCGGAGCTCATGCTCGATCCGCCGCCGGAAGAGCTGCCGGACCCGCTCGACGATCCGCCGCCGCCCGAACTGCTCGCGGCGGAGCTGCCGCTGCTGATCTCTGTGGACTGGCTTGACATGCTGTCGGTCGGCGTCCCGCTTCCGGACTCGGTCGTGCCGCTGTTGCTCGTGAAGGCATCAGTGGTGTAGGTCGTCAGCGTTGGCGTACCGCTCGGACCGGTCGTGAAGATGACATCGCCGGTCGTCGAGTAACTCGACGGTTCGCTGGGGGGCATCGACGACGAGGGGGTCTCGCTCGGGGCGGTTGAGCCCGAGGGCGTCGAGAGCTCGCTCGATCCGCCACCCTGGGGCGGGTTGCCGGTCGCCCAGACGGGGATGTAGAGGTAGTAGCGTGTGGGGCCGTCGCTCATCGGGCGGCCTCCTGTGCGGGGGGCTTGGCGGGTTCGGGATTGGGCTCGTACCACCCCTCGGTACGGACGCGCTTGCCGCATTCGGCGCTTGCGGCCGCCAGCGCCTTGTCATAGTCCATCCGCTCGAAGACCCCGAGCTCGCTGCCGGGCGAGCAGTTGACCACGCGGAAGCGGTGCTTCTCGAAGTGCGGGCGCAGCGCCTCGAATCGGCGGGCCAGCGATTCGTAGAGGACGTTGTTGTGGCGGATGGCGTTGGGCGCGCGGTGCTCGTCGAAGGCATACTTGCGGTCTGGGGCCATCTTGAAGTCGCACCCGAGCAGGTAGACGGTGCCGAAGCCGAGGTAGTGCAGCAGGCGCAGGGCCACGAGCATCACGCTGCGCTTGCCGACGATCCCCAGCGAGTCGGGCGTCTTGCCGTCGTTGCCCCAGGGGATCGAGTCGCCCGTCAGGAACCGCTCGTGGTCGAAGTGGTCGGCCCGGCGGAAGAAGAGCACCGACGGCATCTGGTGGACCTTGAAGGCGCTGGGGCGCATCGTCCCGTCGGGGTTCTGGATGCGCAGACGCTTGGACCACATGCACGTCGGCACCATCTTGAGGATGCCGGGGTCCTTCCAGCCGGTGTCGATGAAGCGGCCGGGGTCGTCCACGCAGGTCCACAGCGTGGGCCGGTGGATCGTCCAGGAGTTGTTGACGCCCATCGTGACGATGCCGCGGCGGTTGAGCAGCGAGAGATCCACCCGGTTCAGCGACGGGCCGGAGAGGATGAGGAAGGCAGACCTCCCTCGGTAGAATTTCGCCAGCGAGACCGAATCGAAGTCAGCGGTATAGAGGCGCAGCCCATCCCGCGCGGGTCTCCGCGCCTTCAGGCCCGCCTGGAGCGCCGCGATGTCCGACTGGTTCTCGCGCATCAGGGGCTGAACCTCCCGACGATGTACCGGCCCATCGCCCGCCGCTCCGTCACCGCGCCGACGCGTCCGATGCGGTCCAGCCACCACGCCATCGGCCGGACGGTGGGGTGCAGGTTCTCGCCCAGCGCGGTGATCCGGCTCGGGCGGGTGCAGATGGAGAGGACGAACCGCCCGCGCGGGCGGGCCACGCGGCGCATCTCGGCCAGCACCGGGTCCACGTCTTCCGGCAACAGGTGCTCGAGCGCGTCGAAGCACGTGACCACATCGGCCACGCCGTCGAGCAAGCCGGTGGCGTGCATGGGCTTGACCACATCCGCATCGTCGAACGCGAAGTCCACACCGAGCCCGTCGATGCCGAGCCGGCGGAGGTGGCGGATGAACTCGTTGCGGCCGCAGCCGAAGTCCACGACGAAGCGCGGCTTCCAACGCTGGACGAGCGGTACCGCGTGACGGCCGTGATTGGTCGAGCCGTATATCGACCCTGGCCGGGCGGCCAGCTCCAGGTACTTGGCCCGTTCGTGCTCGCGGCGGGCGTTGAGATCGCTCGCGACCGCGCTCATGCGCCGCCCTCCACGTAGAGGTTGAACTTGCGATCCCCGTCGGCCGGGTCGGCGATCTCGATCAGGCTCATCGCCTCGAAGACCCACACCGGCCGGCCCTTGCTGTTGCGCTCGCAGGTCAGTTGGACGCACACGCCCTGGGGGATGGGCACGAGCTTCGGCCGTAGCGACCGCGCCGGCGGGCACTTGGGCAGCACGCCGGGCAGTTCGCACACCGGCCCCAGGCCGAGCAGCCCCTCGAATCCCGAGCCTGGTTCCGAGGAGTTCATGTGGTGGGCCTCGAAGCGGTTGATCGCAAGCAGCGTGGGGTCCTCTCCGCCGCCTGGCAGTTGCGACGACAGACCCTCGGGCACGGGCACGTAGCGCAGGTAGGTGTCGCTGCCGGGGTCGCCGTCGATGCGCGCCTCGTGCCACGGGTAGCGCCAGCGGTTGTTCTCGGTGGGGATCGGCTGGGCGGCTCCGAGGATCGCGGTGATGCGCCCGGGCGAGGGCCGGCCCATCTCGATCACCGCCCACTTCTCGCCGACGCCCTCTTCCTTCCAGAGGATCGGCACGCCGCCCATGGGCGTGCTGGTGAGGATCGTCTCCTCGGGGGCGAGCTCACACGTCGTGTCGAGTTCGTTGGCGATGTAGACGCGCGCCGGCGTGACGCCGGTGAGGACGCACCGGCCGAGCTGGCCCGGCTCGATCGGCTGCGTGGCCAGCACGAACGACAGCGGCCGCGACTCCTCGGTCGCCACCTCGCCGGTCAGCGGCGTGCGGCTGTGGAAGGTCCGCTCCTGGTCGTTCTCATCGGGCATAACCAGCACGCCGGTGATGGCCAGGACGTGGTACGGCTCGATGGTCTCCTCAGCGTCGTTGCGGACGAGCACCAGGCCCCGCGGCACGGACTCGGCCAGCGGACCTCCGCCCCGGTCGCGCTCGCGCCGGCGCTCGGCCACCGCCGCATCGATGAACGCGTTGTACGCCGGCGCAGGGATTGCCAGCGGCTGGCCGGACCGGACTTTGCGGAAGGCGTCTCCCATGCGTCAGATCCCCAGCGCTCCGAAGTTGCCCTCGTCGTACACCCGCTCGACGTAGGCCGCGACGGGACGCTTGACGATCGCGTGCGACGAGGCGTCCTCCTGGTCGGCGTAGCGCACCCACAGGTACTCCCAGCCCTTCTTGCTGATCCCGCCGATCGGACCAACCGAGATGCCGGTCGCGTTGGGGCTGGCCGCGAAGCGGAAGGTGATCTCCCAGTCCGCGTCGGGGTCGGTGCCGCGTTTCGAGCCGGTCGCGCCCAGGAATAGCACCTCGCCGGCGTTGAAACCGCGGAACGAGCCGGCGTTGACCCGCCCGGTGAGCGAGAAGAGCGTGCCCTTGTACCCCTGCGTCACGACGGCGTCGGGCAGGTAGTGCGTCTCGGAGAACTGGTAGACCGGGACGGTGATGTCCACGCCCTCGACGCCGTCGGCGGTGACGCCAACCGCCCCCTGGAAGTCGGGCGCGTTGGTCCCAGGCGCTGCGTGGCTGGCGACGGTCTGCTTGCTCTGGGTGATGTGCTGGGTGCCGCCGCCGGTGTCGAAGGTGAAGACGCTCTCGCCCGTCTGCGGGAACCCGCCACCCTGGGCGCGGCCGTAGCGGGCGGTCGCCTCCCACAGCTCGAACCCGACCGGTTCCACGGAGACCGTCTGCCGCGGCAGGCCGTCGTAGTTGGCGGGGCTCTCGGCCTCGGCGGCTGCCCGGGCGGCGAGGTCGTCGTTCGTGCCGCGCACGGTGTAGACCAGCTCCGCCGAGGAGTTCTCGCCCTTGGTGGACCGGCGGCTCTCGAACTTCTCGCTGACCGTGATCGGCACGGGCGCGGGTCTCCTCTCGTGGGGGTTACGCGAAGGTCAGGCCGCCGCTGCGGGCGGCGTCGGCCAGTTGCCTGGTGTGCTTGGCGGTCTGCTCGGTGGCGCGGGCGGTGCGCTCTGCCGCACCAGAGTCGGACGCGAGACCCTGCACGGCGCGGGCGTTGAAGGTGCCGCGAACCGAGATGCCCTGGGCCACGAGGTCGCCGACGGCCTGAAGGCGGTTCTCGAACTCGCCCAGCAGGTCGCGTGGCGAGCCGCTCGGTCCGGGTTCCGCCCCGGCCTCCTTGCGCCGGCGCTTGGCCTCGGCGATCGCCTCGTCGAGGCGCTGCCGGGCCGCCTCCAGTTCCCGCTGGGCATTGGTGATCCCTGCGTCCGTCCGGGCGTCGAGCGCCGTTTGGGCGTCCTCGTACTGCTGGCCGATCTGCGCCAGCGTGGCGTCATTGAGTTCGCTTGCGCGGTCCCGCTCGGCAGATCGCCGGGCCTCGCGCTCGGCCACTGCCGCGCGGGTCCGTTCGTCGATCTCGCCCAACCGCTGCTCGAGCTGCTGGTCCACCGCCTTCTTGGCCGCCTCTACATCGAGCCCCGAGTCGAACAGCCCCTGGATTTCCAGCATCCGCTTGGCCACGAACGAGGAGGCCGATTCCCACGCCTTCTGGAACCCGCCCGTGAAGCGCGACCACGTCTTGGAGAGGAAGGAGGTCGTCTCGATCCACCCGACCTCCAGCGCGTGCAGCACGGTCTGTGCCGCAGCCAGAGCCCCGAACCACATGGATTGGGCCGTTGAGACAAAGAACCGCCTCGCTTCGAGCCAGGCCGAGTTCAGCGCGGCCACGCCCTTCTGCCAGACGACCTTCAGCGACAGCCAGAGGATCTCCGCCGCGAGGGCGATGTCGCCGACAGCGAGCGCATCGGCGATCCCGCCCGTGACCTTTCCGACCCAGTCCCGCAGACGGGTGAACTGGCCCATGAGCCAGGCCAGCGCCTCGCCGCCCGCCCCGGAGGTCACGGCAATTGCCCCGCCCAGGCCGACGACAGCCGCGACCACGAGGCCGATGGGCGAAAGGACCGCCCCGAGCACGGACGCGACGACGCCGACGGCCGTGGCCAGCCCGCCCATCGCGACGCCGGCGAGGCTGATGGCCAGCCCGATCCCGATCAGCGCCGCCCCGGCCGCAACGACCGCCGCGCCGATGCCGAAGATGGTCGCGACCAGCCGCGGGTTCTGCTCGGCCCAGGAGCGGACGGCCTGCACCGCCGCGGTCACGACCTGCACCAGCGGCGTGAGCACCGGGAGCAGCGCCCGACCGATCGCCACGGCCGCGTCGCGGAGTTCGCCCCGGAGGCGCTTCATCCGGTTGGCGAACGAGTCGGCTGTGCGGGTGGCGTCGCCGACGGCACCTTGGTCGCCCATGGCGCGCATGATCACGTTCAGCCGGGCAAGCGCCTTCTCCTGCTCGGTAACCTCCGTCCAGGACTTGCTGATGCCCATCCGGAGCAGCTCCTGCTCCAGCGCGGCCTGCTTGATGTTGATGCCGAAGCGGTCAAGTACCTCGCTGGATCCCGACAACGCCGAGATGAACCGCTCGATCCCCTCCTCGTCGGAGAGGTTGTTGAAGCTCGCGAAGTCGATCGCCAGCTCCGTGAGCGTCTGCGAGAGCTCCCGGGCCTCCGGCGCGGCGAACCCGAGCCCCGTGAAGAACGACTGGAATGTGCCGAGGGCATCGCGGGCGGCCAGGCCCGAGCGGCCGACGCGGCGGGCCAGATCGTCGGCGAACTTCCCGGCGGCATCCGCCTCGCGCCCGAAGACCTGGGCGAAGCGGGACAGCGATTCCTCCGCATCCGAGGCGGCCTTGACCGCGGCAATCCCCAGCGGGGCGAACGCCGCGGTGGCGATCGAGGCGAGGCGGAGCCCGAGCCGCTGCACGCCCGCGCCGAACGCTTCCAACCGTCGCTGCGCACGCCGCAGCCCGGCCGACAGCTTATCGCTGACGCCGAGCTCGACAAAGGCACGCCCGGCTCGGATGCCGCGAGTGTTGGCCATCTAGGACCCCCTCCGAACACTGTTGCGCCAGAGCAGCGGCAGCTTCGGCCGCTCCCGCTCAAGCGCCGGGGCCATGTAAGGCCGGGCGGCGATGCGCACCTTCCGCGTCTGAAGCCGACCGCGCCGGCGGGACAGCACGACCGTTGTGCCGCCATGCTCGAGCGCTCGCGGCGCGACGCTGTTCTTGAAGCCCACCGGCCCGACCACGACCGACTGGTTGGCGCGGTCATAGCCAAAGAGGATCAGCCGCCGCAGGCTCCCCTCGTGCGAGTGCGGCGGCTTACCGGGTGGGGCTGATCCCTTGCGCTTGCGGATGCTGGTCCTGGCCGCCGTGCGGATGAACGCCCCGGCCTGGCTGAGCACCTTGCGCTTGGCCGAGTCCATCGCCCGCATCACGACGTGCCGGTCGAAGAACATGTCCTTGATGCGCATGGTGATCACGTTCACGACCCCAACGGGGAGCCTCCGAAGAGCCGTTCCAGCAGCCCCAGAAGCGACCTCCGCTTCGCCGGCGGGATGTCCTCGCGGTTCTTCTGCGCCCGGTGCGCGGCCCGGCGCAGTTCGGTCGGCATGAAGAGCAGGTCAAGTTCCGTGCGCCGCCCGCCACAGACCACCTCGCCGCGCGTGGCGAAGTAGTCCGGGCTGGCGGCGGGGTGCTGGTACGGCGGCTTGTTGGGGACGCGGATGAACCGGCCGGGGACGATCTTCATGAGGGCCTCCTTGCGTGCGTGGTGCGGATCAGGCCTCGCCCGCCATGTCGCGGCCCGTCTCCAGGCCCTTGTTGAACGACGCTTCCTTCTCCTTGCGGAGTCGGCCCGAGCCGATGAACAACCCGACGATGCCGGTGAGCGCCGGCAGCGCGGGGCCGAGCACGGGCAGGCCCGCGACCGTCGGGCCGACGGTGTCGAGGGCGGAGAGCGTGAGCTGCCCGAGCAGCCCGCGGACTTCACCAGCGCGCTGGATGTTGCCCTTCCACTGCGCGCCGGTGGCCTGCACCTGGTTGAACCAGTTCTGGTACTCGACCTCCGCCTCGTTCAGCGAGAGCGTCGAGCGCAGGCCGGTCGTCTGCTGGATCGCGTTGGGCGTCTTGACTTTGACAAGATCGCCCAGGTCGATCCCGGCGCACGAAGCGAGCACGAGCGCCAGGAGAATCAGGCCGACGAGGTAGACGACGTGACGGGTGGAGAGCGAACCGAGGTACTTCATCCGAAATCCTCCTGTGCGATGCGGGGTACCTTGCCGTCGATGAACACGTCCTTGAGGACCGAGACGGGAACGGTGATGCGGCGTTGTGCATGAGAGCGCTGGGCGAATGGATCGAAGTCGCTGGGCTTGAGTCGGCGGGATCGCTTGGGATCGCGGTGCAGGTTGGCGATGACCGAGAGGCACGAGGAGGCGATGGACCAGTCGTGACGCTGCCGCCCTTCGAGCATCTCCATCAACTCGCGGAGCGTCAGGGGGCCGGGATCGACGCCGACGGCTCCGGCGCAGTGCCAGACGTGCCGCCAGGCGTCGGCGGCGGTGGGTCCTCTCCCAGGGCGTTCTCCGCCAGGCGTTCGAGTTCCCCGCTCTGGATCAGGTGGTCGATCCGCCGCGTCGCCAGGTCGCGGGCCTTGTCCATCACCTCCCGCGTGGCCTGGAGCACCCGCCCACCCCCCACACCCCCACAGGTTGGCCCTGCCCCTGACACTTGCGCTAAACGACAACGGCCCCGGCGTTGCCGGGGCCATTGAGGGTCACGCGAGGACTCCACGCGCCTACGCCGCCAGGCGCGTCGGGCCCTCGGTGACACTGGCGATGGTGAGGCCCGGCCCGCCGACGCCGAAGGAGATCGTGAGTTGCTGGCTGGGCGGGCCACTGATGTTGCCGCGCTGGGCCTGCACGATGTAGGTCGCGCTCGCGGCCCCGGCGGGGAGCGTCTCGTCGGTGAACGCCTTCTCGCCCGTGCCGCCCAGGAGCGTGAAGGCGGTCTGTCCGGGGAGTTTGCGGCGGACGAAGTAGACCACGCGGTCGGAGCCCTGCGGGTGGCGGGCCTTCCAGCGGATGGTGATCGACCCGCCCGGGTTGAGTTCGACGCGGAAGTTCTCGGGCTGGCCCGGCGGCGGGACGGGCGAGGCGGGCTGCGGCGCCGGGATCTGCGCCTGCACGTAGACGTTGGGGTTGTTGCTGTTCTCGGCGAAGGCGCGGATGGAGCGCACGAGGTCGCCGGCGTTCTCGCGGAGGACGCGCTCCTGCTGCCCGGCGGATTCGGTCGCGGCCTTGGCGGCGTCCTGCGCGGCCTTCTGGGCGTTCACGCGGGCGCGCATCGTGTTGGTCGCCGTCTTGAAGGCGGCGGTCTGTGCGGCGGTGAGGCCGATGGCCGCCGGGGCGGATTCCCACACGGGAAAGTGCGCCTCGCACCAGAGAAGGAACTGCTGACGGTCACGCGGGTAAGTCCCCATAAGAACACCTCCGCCGCGAGCGCGGCGATTGTGGTCGGCGTCGCGCCTGGGGAAGTCGCGCGGCCCGGCCGATGCCCGGCGAAAGCGCCGCTCACGCGAGCCGCGCCCCGCCGCTCTCCATCGTCCGGCCGATGATGGAGGGACTTGAGGCGGAGATCACCGACAGCGGATCTCCGCCGGCGACCCGCGCCCTCGGGACGGCGTTCACGAAGGCACTGGAAGCGGACGCCCGAGCCATGAAAGTTGGCAGGAGGCAGCACGCCCGCGGGCACCACCCGCAGGGGTGCCCTGTCCTTGACCGCTCGGCGGGTAGCAAGTACAATCACAGGGCAGTACCAAGTCCCGAATCGGAGGACACGCCATGGCTGCAACGTCCAAGTTCGCCGTCGAGCTCCTGAGCCTATACAAGCCGTTTCCGGCATGGGAAGGGAAGCTCTTCCTCAGCGATCTGGTGAATCGCGCGGTCGACATGGACCAGTCCTTGCCGGGTACGGCCAAGGCGAGCCACACCCAGACCGCAGCGTTCTTTGACTACGCCTGCGAGATCAAGGCGTTCGTCAAGGAGTTCGCGCAGAGCATCGGCATCGATACGGCCGCGACCATCACCGTCGAAGGGGAGAAGATCGACGTCTACGACTGGACCTGCCTGAACTACAGCGCATTCGAGGCCCTGGTGGCCCAGACAGAACAGCAACTGTCGGTCGAGGTTCCCGATCTCAAGCTTGTCGTGCCGAGCTGGGTGGCGGCCATGGGGCCGGAGGACCTTGCCCGCAAGGCGCTGGCGAAGATCCTCGCCATTCTCGGCGTGACCGAGTTCTACGAAGCATTCCTGGCCGTTCTCCAGGAAGGCTGGGGCAACATCCTGAAGGACCTCGGAGAGGCGATCACGCGGCGCGATTGGAAGCGCGTTCGGGCGTTGCTCAAGAAGCTGCTGGACATCATTATTTCGAGCGAGTTCTTCGAGCGTCTTGCGAGGCGCATCGGGCGTGCCGCCGCGGCCAAGGTGGTCGGGAAAATCCTCGCCAAGTTCATCCCCGTCGTGGGATGGATCTGGCTGATCGGCGCGATCATCTGGGCGTTCGCGGAAGAGTTCATCTGATCGGAGGTGCCGCGATGCTCACCCGCCTACTCGGCGCCGTGCTCGGGGTGGCGACGATGTTCGTGTGGGGTACCGCCAACGCCGCCTCCCGCCCGCCGCTGCACGTGCCGGCATGGGGATTCGGCGCGATGGTGGGGGTCTTGGTGCTCGCGCTCGTGCGTCACTCCATGAGCGTCCGAAGCACGGGAGGTCCGGACTCGCTCGCGGTCGGACGGCTTGCCGCGTCCACGCTGCTGTCCGTCGTCCTCGCCGGGCTCACGCTGGGGGTTGCGGTTGTCGTGGAACGGGCGCTCGCGGCGGGAAGCACGGCCTGGACGGAGACGCTGTTGAGAGCGTGCTTCCACGCGCTCGCAGTGCTGACCATCGGGCTTTGTGTGTCCCCGACGAAGCCTGAGCGCACGCCGCAGAACGACGGCGCCGAGTAGCATCCATGCTGGCGGACAAGATCGTGCCCACATCGATGACGCACTCGACGATGCTGCTGTCGCGGCTGGCGGCGGAGATGCCGACCGTCCGCGGCACCACCGACACGCGCAGGTCCTTGAGGTCCTCCAGCGTGAAGGAGGGCTGGTACATCCGCTCGGCGCTCACCGGGCGCGAGTACGTCCCGGCGTTGATGTGCGCGGCGACCGCGTCGGCGATGGCGGCGATGGTGCTCACTGGCCACCCCTCCCCCCCGCTCCGTTGAGCCGCCCTTCGAGGTACGACACCCGCCGCTCGATCGCCTGGTACTCGGTGCGCAGGGCCCGGGCCTCAACGATCAGTTCGTCCAGGCGCTTCTCCACCTGCTGGAGCTTGGCGGTCACCACGCCCCACTGGACGGTCATCGCGCCCGCCGCGAGCAGGATCGTGACGATGATCCCCGCCCACTGGACGCGCAGCGAGGCCTTGCCGCCGTTGGTGCCGTTCTGTGCGCTTGCTCCCGTCATCACGCCTCCGTGCCCACGAACTTCGTGTGAACCCGCATCACTCGCCGGTACGGGTCGCTGAATCGCCAGGGCGGCTGCCCGCCGGGCGCGTTCACCTCATACACCAGCACCTGCGTCCCGGCCTGCTCTCGCACCTGATCGCCGGCCTTGGGCTGGATCGGCCCAGAGCCCAGGTCCAGGTCCGCCGCGCGGATCAGGAAGTCCCGCGACTCGACGCGGTGGATCAGCCCTGCCTCGTCGGCCTGCTCGAACTCGGTGCGGCCGATGGTGGCCTGGACTTCCTTCTCGTCTCCCCCGCGCCTGTAGACCACGGTGCGGCTCATGTGCCGATGCCGCTGGACATCCAGGAACGCCGCGCCCTGTTCGAGCAGGTCACACATCAGTCCGGAGTCCGGAGTCCGCAGCCCGAAGTTCGCAGGCATCCTGCTCCAGACTCCGGACTCCAGACTCCGGACTGTCGTCACTGCGACATGCGGATACGCACGGTGGTGTCGGCATCCGCCGCGGCGCGCACCGCCTTGCCGATCACCTTGTTGCCCGAGGCCGTCTTGGTGGCGACCTTGTTGGTCGCGTCCCAGTACGCCAGCGTGCCGACGGTGAAGGCCGTGCCCGCCCCGGCGGCCTTGGGGAAGTCGAAGACTCCCTGCACCGCCAGCGAGCCGAGCTGGTTGGCCTTGAGATCGACCCGGGTCGTTCCGACCAGGTCGCCCTGCACGACGACCGTGCCCGCGGGGATGTCGGCCCCGGGGGTGTAGTCGATGGCCGCGCCCTCGTGTACGAACTTCGTCGTGGACATCTGTGATCCTCCGGAGCCGGGCTCGCCGCCCGGCTCGCCTGGTTCGATCTCGCCGCCGCCCTCGATGACGTCGCCCATGGTGGCTTACGCCTCGCCCTTGCTCTTGACCGCCGCCCGGAAGTCCTGCATGGCAACGCCGAAGTCGAAGTAGCCGCGCCACTGCATGCCGAGCGTGTTGAAGTCGGTGTCGCCGCTCTCGATGGTGGGCGTGCGCTTGCCGCGCAGGTACGCGATCTCGATCGCCGCCACGTCGGCCGGATTGGCGAAGAGGTACCACGCCTTGGCGCTCCCGCCCGTGAGACCCTGGGCGTTGAGGTAGGGGGAGGCCACCGGCTTCCACTTGCCCGCGTGCGGGTTGACGGCAGGCTTGGGCTTGTCCGCCGAGGTCGTCTCGTTCACCCGCGTCTCGGTCATGAGCACCTGGGCCGCGACCTTGAGCGACGAAGGCACGAGCAGCACCGCCGGGGTGAGCAGGATCGGCTTGCCCTCGCTGTCGGTCTGGTCCAGGAACAGCTGCTCGGCCTTGGTCAGCGCGTCGATCGACAGCGCCGTGTCCGCGCCCGAGACGAAGTTCTTGTTGCCGGCGCTAAAGAACGTTCCGGGGTTCGAGAGCAGCAGCTCGAACACCGCCTCCTCGCGCTTGAGCGCTGACATACGGCCGATGATGCGGGGGATCTGGAGGAATGCCCCCAGGTCGTCGTTGATCATCATCTGCCGCGTCAGCGCGATCATGCGCCCGTAGGTCTCGACCTTGTTGGTGTAGGACTGCTCGGACAGCCCTGCGTGCTTGAGCTCGCCGTCCGGGCCGACCTTCTCGAACACGCCGTTGCCGGTCAGCCGGTAGCGGGTGACCTCTTTGAAGTCGTTCACGTCCGTCTCGGCGCTGAACATCGCCACGACGCTCTCAACCGCGGTGTACGCCGCGAGCATGGTCTTGTTGGCGACGTTCGACAGAATGCCCGAGAGCGAGACCGTGCTGAAGCCCGCCGCGGCCTGGATCAGCCGACGGTCGGCCGCGAACGCCGCGCGGATCGTCTCGTTGTCCACCCGGCCCGGGCGGATGTGATCGCCGGCTGCTCGGATGGTCTCGTACATGAGCGTGTGCAGCCCCGCGCCGCGCAGGTCGCCGGCCAGGGCGGCGTTCATGGTCTTCTCGTCGTACCACTGGCCGACCTGCTTCTCGGGCAGGCCCGACGACAGGCAAAGGGCGGCCTCGATGGCGCGGCCTGCCTGGGCATGATCGGCGTCCCGCCGCACGCCGCCGCTCGTGAGCGCCGGCCGCTCGGCCCGCAGGACCTCCAGTTCGGTGCGCGTGGCGTCCCAGCCGTCCGCGATCGCGTTCGCCTCGAGGTCGGCGTGCCGCCCCGCGCAGATCCGCCGCACTTCCGCGATGCGGCGGGTCTCCGCGGCGGTCTCGGCCCGAATACGGGCGACGACGTCCGTGTCATCGCCCGCCCCGGGCTGATCTTCCTGGCCGGCTGCCGCCGCCTGCTCGACGTCGAACATCGCCCGGAGGCTGGTCGACTGCGTGTCGGTGAGCGAGGCACGGTCAAAGCCCTTGGCCTCAAGCCACTGCTCGAACGTCATGGCGTCCTCCTTGACGGGTGCTTCGGGTGCGCTGGCGGCGACGGCCGCGCTGGTGTTGTCGTCCGCGCCGAGGGCGACGAAGCTGACTTCGCCCAGCACACTCCGGCGTGCGATATGGACCGGCCCCTCGAACTCGCGGCCGTTGACGAGGGCCTTCTTGCCCCGCGGCACGAACTCCATCTGCCGGCCGGTCGCGCCGAGCGATGCCTGCCACGGGAAGCCGTTGCGGCTGCTCTCGACGATCTCGCGAGCGACGGGACCGGCCCCGGAGACCACTCCGGAGACCAGCAGCTGCGAACCCTCGACGCGGATCGAGTCGGTGTGGCCCACGATCAGCGAGCGGTTGTGGTCCTTGAGGATCGGACGGCTCTTGAGACCGCCGCCTGCGACCTCGAGTCCGGCGAGATCAACCACGACGGGGTGCGGCCAGCCCGCCAACACCATCGCGCCGCCGGTGTAGGCCGTCATCGAGAACCGCCGCAGCGCCGGCGCGTCGCCGGCATCGGCGGCCCCGGCCTCGACCCAACGCTCGATCGGCGCGCACAGGTTCAACGGGCGGTCATTCGGCATCGTCGTCCTCCTCGCGGCGTCCGTCGGCTGGTGCGAGCGGGGCGGATTGGTCGGTGGTCAGGCCGAGCTCCTTCATCAGCGCGACTTCCTTGGCCCGTTGGCGGAGCTCGGTCTCCCAGTCGCGACCCTGCCGGGCGTACTCGCTGGCGAGGGTGGTGGTGTTGGACGCCAGGCGTGTCGCCTGCGCGTTGGCTTCCTTCGCGGGATCGACGTGCTCGGTCCCGTCCCAGAACCACTGGTGCGCAAGACCGTCGCCCCGGGCGATCTGCGTGCGCTGGCGGAGCGGGAGCAGGTCGCTCACGAGCACGGCCTCGCGTAGCCACGCGGCCAGGATGCGGTCGAGCGTCAGACACGCGAGGTGGTCCTGCTCGACGCGGATGGTCTTGAAGTACGTCTGGTGATCGAGCCGCCCCGAGGCGTAGTTGTGCCGGGACGAGTCCCCGGAAGCCACGCTTACGGGCATGTTCAGGCACCGGGCGATCTCGCTCAGGATCTCACGCTTGAACTCTGCGTAGGTGGTCGACGGCTGCTCGGCCTGGACCTGGGACATCTTCCAGCCGCCCGGCATTGTCAGCAGCGAGCGGGCCTCGAGCTCGATCGCGTCCATCGGCTCGACGCTCTCGGCCTCGCCGTTGGCCGGCGCATCGGTGTATAGGATGCCGGCGAAGTCCGCGGCCGTTTCCGCCGCGGCGATCACCGCCAGCGTGTACCGGCGGAGCTGCGCAAACAGTGGGAGCGCGGGCGTGATGTCGGGAATGCCGCGGCTCTGACCGGGCCGGTCCGCGCGGTAGTAGTGGATCACGGACGCGGCGGGCACGCGGTCGTACTCGATCCCCAGGTAGCCCGACCGGGCGTCGCCGGGATGGCTTTTGAGCAAGTGGTACTCGACGGGGTTGCCGAACGCATCGAAGACGATCCCGTCTACCGCGCCCTCGTCGAGAACCGAAAGATCGGGCGTGGTGACCTGATCCGCCTCGACCAGACGAAGGTCGAGCTTCACCGGCCCCGGCAGGTGCGGGTTGCTGACCAGCACGGCGAAGACCTCGCCGTCCGTCGCCCGCGCCGCCCGCATCGTGCGGAGCTTCTCGGGCAGCCCCACCGCCTTGGCCCACGCCAAGAACGAGCGCTCGATCCGCTCGTTGGCGGCGTCATCCTCGGTGAGCAGTTGCAGTCGCGGCCCGGTGCCCACCACGTCGTTGGCGAGCGTGAGCACGATGCCTTTGGCGTAGGCGTTGTTGGCGGTCTCGTACCGCGCCCGGTTGCGGAGCACCCGCCGGACCTCGGGCGACGCCGCTGCGTCGGCGCTCAGCCCGTCCGCGTGCTCCCAGTGGCGGCGGTTGCCGTCGTTCGTCATGGCCGAGTCGAACCCGGCCCGCAGCATGCGCCGAACCACGCCTGCGCGGTGCGATAGAGGCTTGGGTCCCGGAGCGGACTTGGATCGGAGCAGGCCCAGCATCAGCCGCCCCCCTCCCCGGCCGCGCTGGGCGGCACGAGGCGAGTCAGGCGCAGCGCACGCGCCGGGCGGGCCGACGCCTGCTTGCTCGCCAGGTACCGGTCGGCCTCGATCTGGTCCCGCAGCGGGTGCTGCTCGACGCTCCCGGCATCGCCTTGAGCCCGCTTGGGTCCCGCGGCGTTGTCGCGGATGGCCTCATTCAGGTTGTCCGGCGGTTCCGGCATACGGTGCGTCCTTGCACCAGGCCGGGGTTCCCGAAGGCGAGGCCAAAAAGCACAACGCCGCACAGGGGTGCAGCCCTGCACGGCGTGTCACTTGCTGGCTCGGCGGTGGTCGGGGATCAGCCGCACACCGTTTGCCTCCGGGAAGCCCGGCCTGGATGTCTGCGGATGTTCTACGTCAACACTGGGCGCTCGTCATGCGCTGCTCCTGTTTCTCACGCAGATCGTTACGCATATGGAACTCGGGGCTCATTTTCCGTTGAGTTTCTCCGTCGTGATGACAGCTTTGCCGCAGTGACGGCACTCGCGCCGGCGCACAAGGCGGCCGCCCGAGCGCGGTCGCGTGTAAATCACACGCCAGTGACCGCAGCCGCACGACGGACAGCGCAGGCCGTACTCTTGCTCACCTGGTCGCGATGTCGCAGCCGCGCGGTTCACGCCTTCGCCCTCCGGAGCTCGGACAACCTGACGCGCGGCTTCGGCTTGGCCCGCTGGTCCGTCCCGAACAGCACCGCCCCCTGCATCGATGCCGCCAAGGCTGACCCGACCAGGCAGTCGAGCCAGTGGTTGTCGATGCCGGCGACCCGCAGCTTCCACTCGTCGACTGTCCGGCCCCGGCCCTCGGTCTTGATCCGGTACTCGCTGGTCAGATGGTCGGCGAGCAACCGGTGCCGCCCGGCCTCGCGCCCGAAGAGCGACAGGCACCCGGGGTCACCCATGGGCACCGCCAGCCGGGCGTGGACGAAGCTCTTCCAGTAGTTGGTGTCGAAGAGCACGTGCCGGACGGCCCGCTTGCCGGCCACCAGCGGCACGCGCCAGTTGAGCCCGACCCGCTCGCCGCGCTTGCGCTTGTAGTCGCTGAAGGGGATGCTGCTCGCCCCGACGTACCGGCCGTGGCTGGGCATGACGATCCCCGCGTGGGCCGACTGGCGGCAAAACTGGTAGACCACGTCCGATGACTGACCCCAGTTCGCGTCGATCAGGCAGCGCTCGATGCGCAGGTCGGTCCCGTCGTCGCGCCGCCACGCCTTGCCGAGCAGGTCGCCGGTCAACGCCTCGAGCCCGGCGTAGATCGCGCCCTCCTGGCCCGCCCGCGGGAACTCGGTCAGGAGCGTTCGACGGGCGTCCCGCAACGAGAAGTACTGCTGATTGGGGTCCGGCCACGCGCCGTAGTCGAGCACATAGCCGGTGAAGTCGTCCTCCCAGCCCGCGACGAGCCAGAACAGCAGCTTGCCCTGCACGTCGATGAACGCCGTCGCCCGCGTGCAGCCGATGGGCGCGACGGACCGCGGCATGCCGTTGGTCTTGGCCGCGATCTGCTCGGGTGTCAGCAGGTCGTCGTCGGCCGCGACCTCGGGCAGCGGCTCGTTCTGGTACTCGGCCCAGAATGCCGCCTCGTCCTGGAGCTTGAGGTTCATCGCGTGCTGGACGGCGCTCAGTTCGTCGTGGTTGAACCGTGCTGGCCACGCGACCGAGGCACCCTCGTCCATCTTCTTGCGGTTGCGCTTGTAGAAGGCGGTCGCCTGCCCCAGGCCGCGATCGGCCCGCAGCCCCTCGGCCCGGGTCTCGGCGTACCTGGCCCACAGCGCTTCGTTGGTCGGGAACGAGTAGACCATCCGCGTCCGCTCACCCTGCCACTGGGGGTGCTTGTCGCGGTCGAGGATCCGGTCGGCCAGGTCGTCGGGGCGAACGACCGTCACCGTCATAAGCCCGGCGATCTTCTGGCCCGGTCCGGCGAGCCCGAGGATCGCCCCGGCGAGCACCCGCTCCCGAGCCGCGCACTGGCTCGGGCTGCGCGCCGACTCGTCCGTCTGCGGGTCGTCGATCAGCACCAGCGACGGGCGGACGCTCTGACCATCGGGACGCTTGCGCTTCATGCCGCGGATGCGCCCGGTGATCCCCGCCACCGCGATGATCGCGCCCGACGCCGCTGAGCCCTCAATTGTCGGCAGCACGATCTCCTTGGCGGTCCACCCGATGTGCGTCGGCTCGCCCTTGTAGAGCTGGCCCGAGGCCCGCTGGTGGATGCCCTCCAGGCAGCGGATCGGGTGGCACGCTTCGGGGAAGTCGTCGAGCAGCAGCTCGTTGTTCTCCAGCTCGCTTTTGATGCTCTCCAGCATCGACGCGGCGTGTTCCTCGTCCGAGCCGATCAAGCAGACGAACGGGCGCGCCCCGATGAGGATGGCCCAGAGGCAGGCCGTCTCGCAGAGCGTGGTCTTCCCGCTGCCGCGCGGCATGGCCATCGCGAACAGCCCGCCCTCGAGCACCGCCGTCTCCAGCTTGGCGATGACCTTGAGGTGGTCGTCCGACCACGGCAGGTGGAAGGTCTGCGGGAAGTAGGTATCGCAGAAGGCCTTGAATGACTCGGTGCAGCGGCGCTTCCGTTCGGGGTCGCCGACGGGCGGCAGCTCGCCGATGTTCCGGCCCGAAAGCGACAACGCCTTGTTGCGCTCCCGGGCTCGCTCGCGCACGGCGTCGTAGCCGGAGAGTTCGTCCTGGCTCGGCTTGAGCCTTGGCTCGTGCCGCGTCGCCACCAGCCAGGCGACGTAGCGGAACAGGTCGACCGTCTTGCCATCGCCGATCCGGAAGCCCGCCCGCGTGCGGTGGCGGTGCAGCTGCCGCTCGCTGATGACCTCGCCCAGCGGGGTCGAGTTCAGCAGGCGGCATGTCTCCGAGGGCTTGAGCGACCTCGGATCGAGCTTGGGGGGATCGATCTTGCGCGGGTCACTCGCCACGGCCACCCCCGGCGTTCATCTGCTGCACGAGCCACGCGGCGTAGTGCACGAGGTTGATCGTCCCGTCGGCGTTGATCGGCGCGCCCGCGTCGATGTCCGCGCGCAGCATGGCCTCGCCGATGGGCTGGCCGCCCAGGCGCGTCAGCACGCGGGCGGCGTCGGCCGAGGACATGGCGGCGGGGTTGAGGCGCTGCTGGCCCGTGTCGCTAGGCGCGTGTTCGGGAGTCATGCCACACCTCCCGGACCTTCGCGCCGGAGGGCGGCAGATTCTCGAAAACATCTGCAAATCAAGGCCAGAGCGCCTTCCCTTCGGCCGGATCTCATGGCTTCATGTGACCCACGCGGGGCGGCTCCCCGCGGCATAGAGGACCCGTAGGAGACCACGCCATGACCAAGGGACAGACGACCAACCAGACCGCCAAGCAGGCCTACGCGAAGCGCAGCGCCGACATCGCCCGCCTGGTCGACGTGCTGCAGATGGAGCTCGACGCCCACGCCAAGCGGGCCGCGCTCGCCGAGAGCCACTGGGGCTATCCGGGCGACCTTGGGCGGGTGCGCGACGGGCTGATTGAGTTGGTGATGTTCATGAGCGGGATCGAGCGGGAGCGCGTCGAGGACTTTCTCGCCGAGGCCGAGGGCGCGGACGCGAACTGAGCGGTAGCCCCAACGGAGACGACGACCATGAGCACGCCACGACACACCACACGAGACACAACCCTGGCGACCATCGCCCGCGAGGCGCTGAGCCTCGAGACGCTCGAGACCCGCAAGAGCGACCGCCTCGATTTCCACGACCTGGCGGTCTGGAGCATCAAGCAGGCTCTCGAGCGGGCCTACGAGGCGGGGCGGCGAGCAGCGCCGCCCAAGCGAATCACCTGCCCGGCCTGCAACCGGGACATTGAGATCCGACCCCTCCCCTGAAGCCCGCTCGTCGCGGGCTTCGCTGTTTCCTGACCCGAAAGGAGCATCGATATGGCCAAGAAGACGACCAATACGAAGCCGATCGCCAAGAAGGCGGCCGCGAGGAAGACGCCGGCGAAGAAGGCCCCGCGCATGTCCGCCAGCGCAGCCCGGGCCGAGGGCGCGGCCACCACCGAGCGGACGCTCGACGCGAAGGTGAAGGGCGGCAAGCCGGCGCGGGCCAAGAAGCCGGCGAAGGACGCGACGCCGAAGCGCCCCAGCGGCCTGGATCTGGCGGCCAAGGTCCTGGCCGACGCGGGCGAGCCGCTGGCCGCCAAGGCCATCGCCGAGCGGGCGATCGCCGCGGGCTGGAAGTCCGACGGCAAGACGCCGCACGCCACGCTCTACGCCGCGATCATCCGCGAGATCGCCAGGAAGGGCGACGCGGCCCGCTTCCGCAAGACCGACCGCGGCCTGTTCGCCGCCGCCGGGAAGGGGGCCTGAGCCGTGCGGGTGCCCCGATCCCAACTCGAAGCACTCCTCGAGGCCGCCGAGCGCCTGCTCGGCGCTCGCGAGGACCAGATGCTGACGACCGAGGAGTGGGACGAACTCGCCCATGCGGTCAGCGCCTGCCGCGAGCCGGCCGCCGGAGAGCGCGACGAGACCTTCAGCATCGACGACTCCGGGGCGCTGGTTCGGAGCGTCATCCCCCGTCGGGGCGAGCCGTACCAGCACCGCTGCCCGGCCGACGCCCTGAAGGCAGTCGCCTACGCCGTCGATGAGGCGACGAGCCCCTTCAACCTCGAGGACCTCCGCCACACGGCCGACGTCCCTTGGACCCAGGCGGCCGTGGCCTTCGCGTTCCTGAAGGAGCGCGGCGTGGTGGTCCCGGCGGGCGGGCGCAACCACGCCGCCGCCGGCAACGCCGCCTTCGAGGACGCCATGACCGAGTACCACGCTCTCCGGGAGAAGTGCCCGGGCGACTGATCGCATCGCGCACCCCTCCCTCACGCCTCGGCACCCGCCGGGGCTTTCTCTTCGGCCACAGCGCTCGCCGGAACTCGCTCGGCCTTCTTGCCCGTGAACTGCTCCCACCGCTGCACGATCACGTCGCAGTACAAGGGGTCGAGTTCCATCAGGAACCCGCGCCGGCCCTGCTGCTCACAGGCGATGAGCGTCGAGCCCGAGCCGCCGAAGAGGTCGAGCACGTTCTCGCCGGGCTCAGACGAGTACTGGATCGCCCGTGCGGCCAACTCGACCGGCTTCTCGGTCAGGTGGACCATGCTCTGCGGGTTGACCTTCTTGACCGACCACGTGTCGGGCACGTTGGCGGGGCCGAAGAACCGGTGCGCCGCGCCCTCTCGCCAGCCGTAGAAGCACCACTCGTGGTTGCCCATGAAGTCCTTGCGGGTCAGGACGGGGTGCTCCTTGATCCAGATGATCGCCTGGCTGAAGTACAGCTCGCACGCCTTGAGCACGGGCGGGTAGTTGGCGCAGTTGGCGTAGCCGCCCCAGATGTAGAAGCCGCCGCCGGGGATGAGCACGCGGGCGATGTTCCCGAACCACGCCGCGAGCAGCAGGTCGAACTCGTCGTCGGTCACGAAGTCGTTCGCCAGCGGCCGGTCCTTCGCCCGCATCTTGCTGCCGGTCGGCTTGGCCTTTTCCGGGTGCCGCGCGAGGTCGAGCTTCTGGTGGTGGGTCTGGGCCTTCCCGGCCCCTTTGCCGCCCGCCTTGCTGAACGAGCTGTTGCCCGCCGCGATGGCGTTGTTGCTGCGCGGCTCGACCTTCACGTTGTACGGCGGGTCGGTATTGACCAGGTGGATCGGCTGGCCGTCGAGCAGCCGGTCGAGGTCGGCCACGCTCCCGCTGTCGCCGCACAGCAGGCGGTGCTTGCCGAGGATCCACAGGTCGCCCGGGCGCGTGGTCGCCTCATCGGGCGGCGAAGGCACCTCGTCGGGATCGGTGAGCCCCTCGTTGCCGCCGGCGCTGAGCAGCTTGGCGAGTTCCTTCTCGTCGAAGCCGAGCGAAGCGAGGTCGAAGTCCATCGCCTGGAGTTCTCCGAGCTCGATGGGTAGCAGGTCGAAGTCCCACTCGGCCAGCTCGCCGCTCTTGTTGTCGGCGATCCGGTACGCCTTGATCTGCGCGGGCGTGAGGTCCTTGGCGACGTGGACGGGGGCCTGCTCCAGCCCGAGCTTGAGCGCCGCCTTGTACCGCGTGTGCCCGCAGACGATGACGCCCGCGGTGTCCACCACGATCGGCTGGCGGAAGCCGAACTCGCGCAGCGAGGCGGCCACGGCGTCGACCGCCCCGTCGTTGACGCGGGGGTTGTTCTCGTACGGCTGGATGTCCTTGAGGGAGCGCAGTTCGATCTTCATGGCAGGAGCCTCCGTGCTTCGGGATTGCGGATTGGGGCCAGCAGGCCAGCGGACCAACGGGCGACGTTCGCCCGTGCGGGGCTGGGTGGCGCGATCGCGGGGTGGTTCGGGGGTGCGCCGCCGGGCGCGACACGGGCTAGCGTGGGGCGGCTCGTGGCCAAGCGGGCGCGGGTGTGGGGATCGGACAGGACAGGCGAAACAAACTCTGTCGGGGATTGCGGCTGTTCCCGGCGGCGTCGGCTGGCTATCCCCCCTGGGAAGTACCTAGGCCGCCCCTCCCCGCCTTGCCCAGTTACCCACAATCCGCCCCCTCCCACCCTGTTGGCCCACGTTGGCCCGTGTGCCGCCAGACGGGCGGGCGGGACGGCGGTCGCCTCCCGCGGGCCGGACGCCACACGGGCCAACGTCGCGGGCCGTCCGCGCCGCTCGCTCGCTGGAGCGCTCGAGCGCACGCGCACAAGCGGCCGGGGGCGGCGCTTGAGCGCCCGCCCCTGGGGGGTATGGGGGGTGTGCGCGCGCACGAGCGAAACCCCGCGCTGAGCCGATTCCGCTCGCTTGAGCGCTTCGGCGGAGCGCTCAAGCGGGTGCGCGCACGAGCGAGACTTGATGTGCCGCGCAGCCGCAGTCATGACCCGGCCCCCTCGCCGGAGACCGGCTGCGGCACGGTTGCGAACAGCACGCGGTGAGCGCTGCCGACGCGCCAGCGGTGGACGAGCCCACGGGTCTCGGCGATGTCGAGCAGATCCGCGACGCGACGCCACGACAGACCCGGCTCGCCCTTGGCCGACTCGCGGATCTGAGCCTTGCTGGCCGGCTCGGCGGAGATGAACTCCGCCACGAACCGCTCCACGTCCCACGACGGCTCTCCCGGCTTGGCCGTCTTCTGGACCTGCTCCTTCTTCTTGCCCGGCCGCTCGTTCTTGAGCGAGCCCGGGTCGAGCGTCCCATCGACCGACCACACCGGGAAGTCCCAGCGCAGGCAGGTCGGATCGATGGGCGGCCACGATCGCACGGCCGCATCCAGCACGACCACGCCGTCTTCCTCGTGCGGCCGCAGGACGAGGTGCGTGTCGGTGGCCCGGGACTGCGCGCCCGCCCCGGCCCCGACGTCGGTCACGCTCTTGCCGCTCTGGCTGCCCTTGGTCGAGTGGTGGATGAGTACGAAGCAGCAGCCCAGCCGGTCGGCGAAGGCGTCGATGCGGTTGTAGATGTTGGCCATCGTGCCGTTGTCGTTCTCGTCGCCGCCGGCGGGCATGAAGCGGTAGAAGGCGTCGAGGACGATGACCTTGTACCGGCCGGGCTCGAGCGACTCGAAGTACGGCGCGAGCGTGAAGATGTCCTGGAGCCGGCCGCGGAGGTTGTCCACGAAGATCCGCTCGGCGATCTCACGCATCGCCACGCCCCGGGCCTGGGCGACCTTCGGCAGCCGGTGGGCGCTGGTCTCGCGGTGCAGCTCGTTGTCGATGATCAGCACCGGCCCGGACTCGGTCTGGTATCGCCCCAGCCACGGCCGCCCGGTCGCGACCGCGATCGCAAGGTCGAGCGTGAGCCAGCTCTTGCCGGTCTTGGGGCTGGCGATGACGTTCATCGTCTCGCCGGCGCGGAGCAGGCCGTGGATGACCGGGTCTCGGAGCTTCGGGTACGCCGCGACGAGTTCGCCCACGGCCACGGGGCATGGCTCGAATGGCGAGGCCGCCTTCGCCGGCGGGTCAGTCATGAACACCGAGAGGTCGACGCCGGTCGCGTGCTCGCGCGAGCCGTAGCCCTCGGCCGCCAGCGCCGACGCCGCGGCCGCGAAGTCGCCGTGGTGTTCGAGGAGCGCGTAGATCGCGAACGGCGAGTACCCCTTGTGCGCCTCGAATGGCGCAGCGTTCGTCGAGAAGACGTAGAAGACGCGGTCCTTCAGCGTCGCGCTGGTGCCGGCCGCCTTGCCGGGCCGACGCCAGTGCTCGTTCTCGCCCGACTTCACAAGCGTCCAGCTGTGCCGGAGCAGGATCTCGCGTGGATCGCCTCGGTCGTTGAAGTCGTCGCCCGGCCGCAGGCCTCCCTCGCTCGGGGCACCGGCCTGGCCCACCACCTCCGCCGGCGTCTCGTTCAGCGCCCGGGCGCAGCCGAGCAGTACGTCCCGCTCGTCGGCGCTCACGATCGGCGGGCGGCACAGATCGCCCTGCACGAGCGCGTAGCCCGCCGAGGGCGCGCACAGGAAGAGTCCGCCCTCGCCGCGCGTCTCGATGATGGTCACCGTGACGACCCACGCGCCGCTGGCGTCGCGCCGGGGCGTGTACTCCTTGCTCCCGATGACGACGGGCTCGTCGGTGCCAACCTCCATGCGACGCTGGGCGAGCTTGGTGTTGCCCGACACGGGCTCCGCGCAGCGGTACACGACGTGCCGCCCGCCCGAGGGCGTGGTCTCGATCACCAGGCGATCGACCAGCCCGGGCGCGGCCGCCTCGACGGCCTCGCGCCACGCCCCGAACGCCTCGCCGCCGCCGCCGTCCCAGTTGTCGAAGTCGATCATCTCCAGGTTGCCGGAGACCGACCCGCACACCAGGCACATCGCCCCGTCCGTCACCACGTCCTCACCGGCCGGAGAGAACCAAGAGCCAAGCTCCTGGTCCGTCGGCAGGCGCTTCTGGTACGGCTTCCATGCCCGCAGCGCCACGCGCTTCTCATCGCCGCGTCGCAGGGCCGGCAGGGCACAGAGCCCCGCGGCCACGCAGGCGGACGCGTGAGCGCGAAGGCTCCCGTTGAGATTGGGTCTGCCCTCGGCCATCAGAATGGGATCTCGTCGTCGGGGATGCCAAAGGTGCTGCCCGCGCCGACACCGGCCGGCGCGCGAGGCTCGTCGGGGAGGTCGTCGCACGACTCAAGCCGCGGCGGCTTCTCGCCCAGGTCGTAGCCGACGATGCGCTCCCACTCGTCGCCCGGCTTCTTCTCGACCGTGATGCGCAGCGTGGGCGCGACCGCGCCGGCCTCGGCCCACTCCACCGCCTCCTCGACCGATCCGGGCAGCGGGTCGTTTGAGCGCTGCCGCCACCACTGCTCGGCCTTCCTGCGGGCGTACCCGCCCTCGGGGTGCTCCAGGCAGATCCACTCCCGCACCCAGCGGTTGAAGCCGATGCGGTACTCGACCCGCATGGTGGGCTTGGCCAGGGGATCGCTACGCTTGTGGTGGACGAAGTACGAGACTTCGATCACGCGCTCGTCCCGCCGCGCCGGCGCATCCGCACCCGACACGACCGACGCGTCCGACGCGACGGCCGTGTGCTCGACCTGCCGAGGCGGGAACTTGTGCCCGCACTCGGGGCAGACGGCGTAGGCGGCGTGGATCAGCGCATCGCACTCGGGGCACTGTTTGGCGGGGGCTTCACCCGAGGCATCCTTGGTGTCCGCCAGCCGGATCGCATCGACCGGGCCGTGCCGAAGCACGTTGCCGCCGAAGTCCAGCACCAAGCAGTCGGTCTTCCCCTCGGCCAGCCGGAAGCCTCGGCCGACCATCTGGTAGTAGAGCCCGGGGCTCATCGTCGGGCGCAGCATCGCCACGCAGTCGACATTCGGGGCATCAAAGCCCGTCGTCAGCACGTTCACGTTGGCCAGGTACTTCAGGTCGCCCGCCTTGAAGCGGGCGATCAGCGCGTCACGCTCCTTCGCGGGCGTGCCGCCCTCGACGAAGCCGCATTCGGCCCCGTGCCTCTCGCGGAGCACACGCGCGACGTGCTCGCCGTGACGGACGCCCGAGCAGAAGAGCAGTACGCTCCGCCGGTCCGCCGTTGCCGCCACGACCTCGGCGCACGCGGCCTCGACCAGCGCGTCCTCGTCCATGCGGTCCTCAAGCTCGCCCGCTACGAACTCGCCGCCCCGCACGTGGATGTCGCTGGTGTCGGCGGTGGCCTTGCCGGCCCTGCTCCTGAGCGGGCAGAGGTAGCCCTGCACGATCAGCTCGCGCACGCCCGCCTCGAAGCACACTTCGTGAAGCACCGACTCGGGGCCGCAGATCGTGCCGGTCTTCATCCGGTAGGGCGTCGCCGTCAGCCCGATCACGCGCTGGTGATCGCACAGATCGCTGGCGTCGGCCAGGAAGCGGCGGTACATCCCCTCGCCATCGGGCGGGATCAGGTGCGCCTCGTCCACGATGACCAAGTCGAGCGGCCCGAGGTCGTGCGCACGCTGGTACACCGACTGAATGCCGGCGACCGTCACCGCGTAGCCGAGATCGCGCCGGCCCAGCCCCGCGCTGAACACGCCCACCGGCAGGTCGGGGGCGACCGCCCGCAGCTTCCCGGCCGCCTGCTCCAGCAGCTCCTTCACATGGGCGAGTACGATCACCCGCCCGTTCCACTTCTGCACCGCGTCGCGGCACAGCTCCGCGATTACATGCGTCTTGCCCGAGCCGGTCGGGAGGACCACCGCGGGGTTGGTGTCGCTCCTCGCGATGTGGCTCCATACCGCATCGACGGCATCGCGTTGGTATGGCCTGAGTTCCATCAATCCGTCGCCTCCATGCTTGTGATCCGGACGACCACCTTGCCCCCGGGCACGACCGATCCGCGCTCGATCTCGAGCCGATCGATCTGGCCGTCGTCCTCGTACACCCCGCCGTGCCCGAGGGCGTCGAGCAGGGCCTTCATCGCGTTGTCCAGGTCCCGCCGACGCCGGTCGGGCGGGTGGGCGGTGACATGCACCGCCACCCGTCCCGACATGGGCTCTGCCGTTCGCCGCGCGAGCCGCGCGCAGACGCGCCTGCGGAACTTCCGTCCCTCGCGGCTGATCAGCGTCCGATCGCCGACGCGACGCCAGTAGTGGTTCACGCTGGGCGGGTACGGCAGCTCGACGACAAACGCGCCGCCGTCCGCCGCCGCGGCGGTCAGCGCTTCCACGGCGGCGTCCCTCCCCCGGCGGCCGCCATCGGGCGCTGCTGTGCGACGCCGTTGTCCCGCTTCGCGTAGCCCTTGATGGTGTTGGTCGGCTCGCCGTTGTCCTCGCGGCTCTTGATGGCGACGCTGACAACCAGCGGCAGGTTGTGCAGCTCGACCGAGTCGCGCGGCCGCAGCACGTTCACCGCCCGGCAGATCGCTGAGAGCGTGCTGCGAGCGATCTCGACCGTCTGCGTGTTGGGGTGCCTGAGCGTGAGCCGGTCCCAGAGCTTGCGGCCCTTGAACGGCCCCTCCAGCACCTCCAGCTCCAGTTCGAGGTACTCGCCCTTGCCGTTCTTAGTCGGCTTCATCTCGCTGGCCGTGATGGCGGCCAGGTACTTGCCGGCGGGGATGGGATCGAACCCGGCATTGGGCTCCACGTTCGTCGCGTCGAATCCGTTCAGGTCTGCCATGGGTCAGGCTCCTTGCTTCTGGGTGTGCTGGGTGGTCTCGTTCTCGGTGACGGCGGTCGGATCGCCCTCGCCGCGCGCCAGCGCCGCAAACACGCGATAGTCCAGCGGCAACTCGTCGGGCAGGTTCAGGCGGTTCTTGGCGACATGGGCGGGCCGCTCGGTCGTGCGGAGGATCCGCTCGCCGGTGCCGATGCCCTGCGTGCGCTTGCGGTCGAAGCCCTCGCTCTGGGTCTTCGTGTGGACGCGGTAGGTGGCGAAGAGCACCTCGTCGCACCACTCCTGGATCAGCGCCGAGGCCTGCTTCTGCAAGCGGGGCACATAGCGGTCGTAGGTGTCGGTCTCGGGGTTGGCGAACTTCTCGATCGCCGCGTGCGCGATGAGTACGACCTGCATCCCGCGCTCGGTCCGCAGCGCGTCGAGACCGGCCAAAACCTCGCGCCACTGCGTCAGCGCGAAGACGTAGCCCTTCGCGTAGCCGATGTCCTCGATGGTCTCGACGCCGCGCTTCGCGCAGACCTCGGCCCAGATCAGCCGCTCGAGCCAGTCGAGGCTGTCGATGACCACCGTCTGGTAGCCGTGCTCCTCGCTGTAGAGCGCCGACAGCGCCCCGAGCACGTCGGCGTACTTGGTCGCCAGCGGGAAGCGGTCGCAGTCGATGTCGTTGGTGCCCTCTTCGGTCGTGATGAAGACGGGCGTCTCGGCCATCGCGCCGAAGGTGGACTTGCCGACGCCGTGAACGCCGTAGAGCATCACGCGCCGCGGCATCAGCGTGCGGCCCTTCTGGATATGTGCGAGTGCGGTCATGATCGATGGGTCTCCTGCTGGTTGGTGTGCTGGTTCAGGACTGGCTTGTGAGGGAGAGGCGGTCGTACAGCCGCAGGGACTCGAACCCCGTGGTCCAGCGACCGGTCTCCCGGCAGCGGACGAGCTCTTCGATGGCGCGGTCGTTCTCGGCCTGGGCGGCGTCGAGGCACCGCGGCGCGATCTGCCACACGCCGCAGCGGAACGGCTCGCGCTTCTCGACCGCGATGATGTGGACGGGCAGGGCGACGCCGCTCACGACGGCGAGCAGCGCCCGGTAGAAGGCGAGCTGGTGGACATACCCGAACGCGTCGATGTGCCACTCGAACGTGTCCAGCGAGTCGGCCGTCTTGAGGTCCACGAGCCCGCGGCAGTGCCTGGGGTTCACCCAGTCGAGCCGAGCCTGGCACAGCACGCCGCCCATCCGGCCGCGCACCACGCCCTCCGCGACGCCCTCGGCCAGCAACTCCCGAGCGAAGAGATGCTCGCGCACGCTCGCCGCCATCTGCTCGACCGTCGCGGCGTCGGTGTCGGCCAGCACGGGCTTGCCGCGCTTCTCGGCCCACTCGGCAAAGGCCTTCGTGTTCGAGCCGTAGGGCTGCCCGGTCTTCGGATTGATCGGCCCGCCGACCGCGTACTCGGCCTCGTAGCGCCCGCGGCCCTCGAGGATCAGCGTGTGCGCCGCCCGACCGACGAGAAACGCGTAGCTGTCCCGGTCCGGGATCAGCCCCATCTCCTTCCGCCGGAACAGCATCGGGCACGAGCGGAACTCGGCCAAGCGGTGCGAGGTCAGGCAATCGCCGCGACGGGCGTGGTAGATATCGGCGGGCTCGCGGATGAGCACGCGGTCGAGGTCGATCGAGGGCTCTGTCGTTCTCACGCCGCCACCCCCGTCTTCGGAACGGAGGCCGTGGCTGGCGACGACATCCGGCGGACGGCGAACCGGTCCGAGCCGAACTCGCGGCTTAAGAAGGCGGTGTAGATGCGGACGATGGCGTCGCCCGACGCTGTGCTCCCGTCCACGAGCAGGGCCGCGCGGGGGGCGTCGAGGTGATACGAGAACTCCATCCTGACCCGGGACTCACCGAGCAGACCCTCGGCGGCCAAGATGGCCAGCTGCAGCGTCGCTTCCGCCTCGATCAGGTTGACGTCCTCGTCGAAACTGAATCTGAAAACCGCCGTGTGCATCGTGCATGCCTCCTTGCCGGTTCCGACCGGCCCTTCGTCTCCGGAGCCCGGCCCCCGCCCGCGCCGTGGCGGGCGGAAGGCCGAGCGATCCGGAGAGGGAGAGAGAGGCCGGTCCCGGCGTTGTGGGGGGGTGCGTTGGGGTGCTCACTGGTCCCCTATGCCGCCCCCGGGGTGGGTGCGCGATCAGCCCTCGCCCAGGCCGGCGTCCTCGAAGCGCTGACGCATGCGGGCGACCGCGTTCTCGATGCGGCGACGTGACACGCCCGCTCCCAGCCGGCGGCTCCACTCGCGGGCAGTGGCGGCAACGCCGTGTTTGGCGACATGGCGGAGCAGGTCCTGGTCCTCCTCAGAGAGCTGCGCGAGGGCGTGCCGCACCGCGTCGCCCAGATCGATCAAATCGATCGGCGACATCGGCACGCTGCGGGTGCGGCGCTGCTGGTCGGCCTCGCCGACAATCGCGTCGAGCGAGTCGGCATCGCCGTTGAACTCGACGGCCGTGTCCTCAAGCGACACCGCATCGAGATCGCCGCGCCGCTTCATGCGGGAGCGGAAGCGCAGCTCCATCTTCACCCAGGAGTTCAGGGCGTTGGTCACGAAGGCCTCTAGAGATCCCCGGGCTGGATCGAACAGGTGGGCCTTCTCCAAGAGGTAGACGAGCATCCCCTGGCGCAGGTCGTCGTAGTCCGAACGGGAGAAGTCGCTCCGCCGGCACAGCTGCGCGGCCTTGATCTTGATGAGAGTGCGGGTGAAGGACTCGGAAACGATGCGGTGGCTCTCGGCCATCGGATTTCTCCGAGGCCGGCGTCTTGGCTCCCGAGCCAGCCGACGCAGTGCACGTGGAATGCGGTGCCGCGATCACCTGCCGCGGAAGAACACCGGTGCGCCCGTGACTGGCCGGTTATGAGCCGGCCGGCCTCGGACGCAGCCCCTGGTGTCGCGGCCGGCGCACAGAAAAGGCGGACTTCGCGTCCGCCTGAAGTGCCTGTAAATTCCGGATCTGAAGGAATTTACCGACGTTGCGAGAATTTCTTGGCCCTGTCGCGGGACTGCGACGCGACAGACCTGGCGACGGACGCCGAGTCCTCGGTCTCAGCCAGAGCCCCGAGTCCGCCGGCGCGATCGATCGCCCGCTGGACCTGGTCCTTGGAGACCGGGCGGCCGAGTTGCTCCGTCAGGGCGGTCGCGGCCTTCCGCGTGGAACCGTGGGTCAGACGCGCGGCGATGAGAACGTCGTCCTCCAAGTGGCCCTTGATCTCCGCCTTCACCTGCCGCCGGACGACCCGTTTCTTGATCTCCGGATCGATGGGGAGCAGGCTCGCCGCCTCAACGATCGAGTCAGCCTCGGTGACGAGGTCCACCAAGGCAACTCCATCGATCACGAAGCGCGGGCCATTCATCATCGCAATGCGTGCGAGAGCGATGACCGCTGGCACCCGACCGGGCCAGATCCGCTCGTCCGGGATGTGGTGCGGGACCAGGACGATCGACCGGCCGCCCGCCCCCACGTGCGCCGCGACGGATGCCGCGTCCGACTCACGCAGGCGGCTTGCCAGCACGACTTCCCTGGTCTTGCCTTCCCACGGAATCCGGCCGAGCCGCCAGAGCCGGTTCGGCAACACCACCGATGGCGTCCCTTTCAAGGCGAGACCACCGGCCACCGCCGCGGCCAGCCCATCCGGACTGACCTCCCATCCCCGGCACATCTCCGGCGAGACCTCGACGCGGAGTTCCTCCGGGCACCAAATGTAGCAGCGACGCTGCCCATCCGGGCCTTCGCCGAGCGCCACGACCTCCACGTGCCGGTCCTCGCAGTGCGGGCACGGGGCCATAAGCCCGTTCGACGACGGGCGGAGCAGACCCAGCCGCTCGTAATCGGCCAGAGCGCCAGGAGGCCACTCGGAGATATCGAGGTGATCGAAGACTCGCCCGGCTTCGTCGGCCGCAACCAGCAGCAGCTTCAGGAGGGTTTCACTCGTCATCCGTCACCCCCCAACGCTTCAGGCACCGCTCGCCGACCAGCCTCTGCTCGTCGGGCTTGCTCTTGAGGTTGCTGGAATTCGGCGCGGAGACGTCGAACGACAGCGTCGGCGGCCGCCCCGGCCCGTCGTGCGCGAACCGCAAAGAAAACGAGGCCGAGGCGACCCGAGCGCCCTCAGAGGTCATCAGCGCCGGGCTGACCCACCGCTCGAGCTTGCGGTAGATGTCATTGCGGCTCCCCTTCGGGTCGGCCTTGACCTCGATGTAGCCGGAGCAACCGCGGGGCACGACCCGCATGCGGGTGATCCGGGCCTCCTCAACGCCGTCGCCGGCCTCCAGCGGCAACGGCGCATCCGGCGTCAGCAGTTGGTCGAGCACGAAAGTCGGGCGGAGCGGGTCGGCCGGATCAATCGCTCGCCCGAGCACCGCCTTGCAGAACGCGCACTGCAGCGGCTCCCAGACCTTCTTGCCGCCCTGTGCGAAGACCTCGAGCGAGCCGTCGTCGGCGTTGTAGACGAACACGTTCTCGAACGCATAGCGGTCCGAGCGGATGGTCGGCTGATCGCTCTCGGCGTCAAACACAATGTGCTTGTCGGGGTAGTCGTCGAGGTACGCGAAGAAGTAGTCCGCGCCGCCCTGGCGGCGGTAGTGGACGACCTTGCAGCACCGCCCGCGCATCTGCACGGGGCCGTAGAACGAGGTCAGCGCGGCGCTCAGCGCCTCAAGCATCTGGCCGGTGACGTCGAGCGGCTCCTTCGGCAGGCTGTTGCGGCGCTTCCAGTGGCGACCGGCCGCCAGCGCGTCCGCCCGCGCGAACAGCGCCGCCTCCGAGAACGCCGCAGGCAGGTGCAGGTACACCCACATCGCCTTGTCCTGCTTGCTCGTCTGTGCCTTGAACTGCTCCGCCAGGTCCGGGGCCCGCCAGAGGATCTCCTCAGCGAGGACCGACATACCGCGGTGGTCGGCAAGTTCGTTGATGTCCCGCAGGATCACCTGGACCTCCAGGCGCTGCCGCTCGGGCAGCTCCTGCCACGCCTCGAAGACGGGCTCGATGCGGTGCTCGGTCATGTCGTCCCACGGCACGTCCAGCAGCTCGCTGCGCCGCGAGAAGAACTCCCGGAGCAGGGGGTTGGCGATCTGCTTGAGCACCTTGCGGGGGTCGAACGGCTTGGCCATCACGATCCTTTCTGTCCCCTGGACAGTAAACAGCCCCGGCAAATAGAGAGGACACCGCGCCCCCTCAGAAAAGCCCGGGTTCAATCTCCTGCACCAACAGCTCGAGCTTCTCGAGCCGGATGCGCATCGCTTGAGCGGACACCTCGAAAATGTCCGCAAACTCGCGGCAGAAGCGTTCCTTCGCCATCTGCTCGTCCTTCTCTCTGTCGCCGTGGAAATCTCCGACGTCCAGGTCGGCGACCGCAACGGGATCATCGGTGCCCCGCCAGTCGCGCCATGCGGATCGGACCAACTCGCGGGGCATGAGCAGGCAACTCGCGAAGTTGTCGGCCTGCCACTCCTCCGGCGCGCGGTCGCCGTCGCGGCAGACGAACGCCGGCCCGCCGCCGGCCTCGAAGAGCATGGCCTCGTTGGGATCGTTCAGGAGCTGGTCGCGGTGCAGCCGCCAGTGGCCCACCTCGTGGGCGATGGTGAAGTTGTAGCGGCCGAGCATCGCGGGATGCTCGACCGGGTCGAGCGACGAGTCGATGCGAACGATGCGGTCAGCGAACCAGATCGCGCCGAGCACATCGTGCCCCCCGAACCGGGCGCGCAGATCCTCCAGCTCGAACCCGAGCTGCAGATGCGACTCGAGGATGCATTCGAGCGGGACCGGTACGCCGACCTCGTGGCCTTGCGCAGACCATTCATCCAGGAGAAGCTGGGCCTCTCTCTCGATCTGCTTCTCGGGCAGGAACCGGACTCTCCTCGCGGCTGACCGTCGACTCACGGATCTTGTCCCTCGCTCTCTCGCTTTGCTTCCTCGATCAGCTTCTTCAACTTCTCGGGTGATAGACCCTTGGCCGCACGCAGAAGCGCCGGCATCTCTGGCTCGCTGAGGATGATCTCCTTGACATCCTCCGGCATGCGCCCGGCGAGCGCCGCCCATTGATCTGGGTCAGCGCCGAGCAGCTCCGCCATTATCCGGACCTTCTCGGCCGATGGTGGGTACTCGGCCTTGCCAGTCTCGACGAGCGACAGGTACGTTGGACTGACTTCGATCGCCTCGGCGAACTTCCGGAGGCTGTAGCCCTTGGCGATCCGCCGCTCCCGCAGGATGGTGCCGAAGTGTCGTTGGGGCTCGCCCATAGCAGGTCTCGCATTGACGGAGCGGTCGATCTCGTTTACTGTACCGTGGACATAACCGCAGGGTCAAGCCCGCGCGTCGAGGCCGTGGTAGGCCCCGGCAGCCGGAACTTCAATCGCCCCGATGGGCACGGAGACTGACATGGCGAAGAACAATGGACTCAAGCCCGGAGCTCAGGCCCCGAAGTCTGGTCAGTATCAGGAGATCGGCCCCCGCGGCGGCAAGGGCCGTGAGGTGACGAGCGTCAAGGGCGAGAAACTTCCGCCCACGACGAAGCCCGGCAGCTCCTACAAGCTTGTGGATCCGAGCAAGAACAAGTCGGGCCAAGGCTGATCCTGACCCGACAAGTTGATTCCGCAGCCACACCTGAGCGAATGGGGCGACGATGGCACTCTGGCTGAACAGATCAGGACGGCACTGCGAGCACGAGTCCAAGTTCCTCGACCAGGGTCGCATCTTCCTGACTTGGGGCGGCCTGAACCGCGATCTCAGCCGCATCCGCTCACGTGAGGAACTCCAGGAGCTCCACGCCGAGGTGTACCCCAAGGCGAGCCCTGGAAAGCGCCGCCAGCACTCGGGCCAGATCTGGGCGTTTGTCACCAGGATGGCCAAGGGCGATTGGGTTGCCGTCCCCAGCAAGCGCAAGACGATCCACATCGGCCAGATTACCGGCGACTACACATTCGACCCGGACGCGGAGGATCCTTACTACCACTACCGCACGGTCCGGTGGCTGGAGACGGACGTTCCCCGCACGAACTTCGACCAGGACATCCTCAACTCGCTGGGCGCGTTCACGACCGTCTGCCAGATCAAGCGCAACGACGCCGAGGCGCGGGTGCGGGCCATGAAGGCGAACGGCTGGAAGTCCACCGGGGCCGCTCCCCGGGTCATCACCAACGACAATGAGGATCAGGAGGCAACCGACGAAACGACAGCCGGCGACCTCGACTTGGAACAGATCGCCCGCGACCAGATCGCCCGCCAGATGTACGCCCGGTTCGCCAGCCACGGCCTCGAGGATCTGGTCGAGGCCGTCCTGAACGCCCAGGGATTTACCACACATCACAGCGGGAAGGGGCCCGACGGCGGCGTCGACATCCTCGCCGCGCCCGAGACGCTCGGCTTCGGCCACCCGCGGATCTGCGTGCAGGTCAAGAGTCAGGCCACGCCGCTCGAACGCCCGGTCCTGGATCAGCTCGTCGGCACCATGCAGCACGTCGGGGCCGACCAGGGGCTGCTGGTCTGCTGGGGCGGCTTCAAGAAGACCATCCTTCAGGAGGTCCCGCGCCTCTTCTTCAAGGTCCGGCTCTGGGATCAGAACGATCTGATCGACCAGTTCCTTGCCGTATACGACCGACTCGACGACGATCTCCGCGCCGAGATCCCCCTCAAGCGCATCTGGGCAGTCGCCATGCCGGACCCTGAGGAGAAGGAGTAACTCATGCCGAAGACCACGATCTCCGCCAACCTCGGCTTCGAAGACCGCCTCTGGCAGGCCGCGGAAAAGCTGCGTGGCAACATGGACGCCGCCGAGTACAAGCACGTCGTCCTCGGCCTGATTTTCCTCAAGTACATCTCCGACGCGTTCCTCGAGAAGCACGCAGCGCTCAGCGCGGACAAGCACGCCGACCCTGAGGACAAGGACGAGTACCTCGCCGACAACATCCCCTGGGTGCCGCCCGAGGCGCGTTGGGACTACCTCCAGAAGAACGCCAAGCGTCCTGAGATCGGCACGCTCATCGACAACGCGATGGCCGCGCTCGAACGCGAGAACAAGGCCTTCAAGGGCGTGCTCCCCAAGGACTACGCCCGCCCTGCGCTAGACAAGCGTCGCCTCGGAGAGGTCATCGACCTGATCGCGACCATTGGCCTGGGAGACAAGGAGAGCCGCCAGCGCGACGTCCTCGGGCGCGTCTACGAGTACTTCCTCGGCAAGTTCGCAGAGAAGGAGGGCAAGGGCGGCGGCGAGTTCTACACCCCGTCATGCGTCGTGCGTCTCCTGGTCGAGATGCTCGAACCGTACAAGGGCCGCGTTTTCGACCCCTGCTGCGGCTCCGGCGGCATGTTTGTCCAAGCCCACAAGTTCGTCGCCGCCCACGCATCCGGGAATGGCAACGGCACCAAGGCCAAGCGCGACATCGCCATCTACGGTCAGGAGTCCAACTACACCACCTGGCGGCTCTGCCAGATGAACCTCGCCATCCGCGGCATCGACGGCGACATCCAGTGGGGCGACTCATTCCTCGACGACAAGCACAAGGACCTCAAGGCCGACTTCATCCTCGCCAACCCCCCGTTCAACATGGAGGACTGGGGATACTCAAAGGTCAAGAGCGACGTGCGCTGGAAGCGGTTCGACGGCCCCGGCCACTTCTCGCTGCCCCCCGGCGGCAAGCGCAAGCGCAAGGATGGCTCCACCTTCACCGTGGACGGCGGCAACGCCAACTACGCCTGGATTCTCCACTTCCTCCACCACCTCGCGCCCCACGGCACCGCCGGCTTCGTCCTGGCCAACGGCTCGCTCACCAGCAACACCTCAGGCGAGGGGGAGATCCGGCGAGCCATCATCGAGCATGATCTGGTGGACTGCGTCATCGCCCTGCCCGGCCAGCTCTTCTACACCACCCAGATCCCCGCCTGCCTCTGGTTCCTTACGCGCAACAAGGGCGCCGACAAAGAGCGAGGCTACAAGGCGCGTCAAGGCAAGACCCTCTTCATCGACGCCCGCAAGATGGGCCAACTCATCGACCGCACCCACCGCGAACTGACCGCCGTTGAGATCGCCGAGATCGCGCGCACCTACCACGCCTGGCGCGGCGAGAAGGACGCCGGGAAGTACGAAGACATCCCCGGCTTCTGCAAGTCCGCCACGCTCGAAGAGATCGAGGCCCACGGCTTCGTGCTCACGCCCGGTCGCTTCGTCGGTGCAGAGGAGATCGAGGACGACGGAGTGCCGTTCGAGGAGAAGATGGCCGAACTCTCGGCGGAACTCTTCGAGCAGATGGCCGAGGCGCAGGAGCTCGACAACACCATCCGGCAGAACCTGGAGGCGCTGGGTTATGCCGAGTGATCGTATTGAGCGATGCTTCGCTGATTGCGCCGTGCTGGTGCGAAACACTGTGTCGCCCGACGAGTGTATCGGCAAGCGATATGTCGCATTGGAGCACATCGAGGAAGGCACGCTTCGTCTTCTCGGTATCGGCGACGGGTCAGAAGTGACGAGCGCGAAGTCCGAGTTCCGCGCGGGCGACATTCTGTTCGGTAAACTGCGGCCTTACTTCCGTAAGGTGATCCGCCCACGCTTCGACGGCGTGTGTTCGACCGATATCTGGGTCGTCAGAGCCGTCGACGGCATCGATCAGGGCTTTCTGTACTACTGGATGGCGTCCAAGGACTTCGTGGAGGCGGCTACGCGAGGCTCTACAGGCACGAAGATGCCCCGCGCTGATTGGGAGTTCGTCGGCCGGCTGACACTTCCCGTGCCGTCACCCGACACGCAGCGTCGCATCGCGGCGATCCTCGGTTCGCTGGACGACAAGATCGAGTTGAACCGGCGGATGAACCGGACGCTGGAGCGCATGGCCCAAGCCCTGTTCAAGTCGTGGTTCATCGACTTCGATCCGGTCCACGCCAAGGCCGAAGGCGACCCGACGGCGGGTGGCCTCCCCGAGCATCTCGCCGCCCTTTTCCCCGACCGCTTCACCGAGTCCGACCTCGGCCCGATCCCGGAGGGCTGGACGCCCGGCAAGCTTGCTGACGTTGCGGACAACCCGCGCCGCACCGTCCAGCCATCCGACGTACCACCGACAACACCGTACATCGGTCTACAGCACATGCCACGTCGCTGCATTGCGTTGGATGCCTGGGGCCGCGCCGATGAGGTCGACAGCGGCAAGTCGCAGTTCAAGGAAGGCGAGATTCTGTTCGGCAAGCTACGGCCGTACTTCCACAAGGTCGGCATCGCCCCCGTCGATGGCGTGTGCTCAACGGACATTCTCGTGATCGTGCCGAAGTCGGCCGAGTGGCACAGCTACGTGCTATCGCTGGTGTCGAGCAAAGCCTTCGTCGACTACACCGACTCTCACTCGGCGGGCACAAAGATGCCCCGCACCAACTGGAAGGACATGGGCCGCTATCCCTTGGCGCTGCCGCCCGAACCCTTGGCGAAAGCATTCCAGGATCACGTCGCAGCGCTCCATCAGCGAATTGGCCTCGCCGTCCGCCAGAACTGCCGACTGGCCGGTCTGCGCGACACACTGCTACCCAAACTCCTGAGCGGCGAGATCGAACTGCCCGAAGCCGAGGCCGCGGTTGAGGAGGTGGTCGGATGAGGCGGGTGACCAACACGACAGTCCATTACCGGTGCTCCTTCGACCTTCGGCCCCAGGCCACCCTGACAGAACCGTGGTCCTCGCTGACCAAGTCGATCCGTCGCTGGATCAAACAGTCCCCGCAGCACGCCCCGCCGGAGACGAACAACGCCTTCTTCGCCGGCTGGTTCTTCCACGGCGGGGAGTGGAAGCCGCCGGGTTCCCGGTATCACTACGTCAAGACCGCCTGCCTCGTCGGCGACGGCGACGAGCAATCGCCGCAGTACTGGGCGGTTCGGTACGAGCACGACGGCGACGACGCGGCGAGGACATGGCGGACGGACATCGGCGTCACGCGCATCGGGCAGAACACCTACCGGTTCGCCATGACAACCGGCCATTTCATGCGCGACGGCTACCTCGGTCGTGAGCCCAAGCCCCCTCTGCCTACGGCCCCGCGCCTGGTCGGCTGGCTCCTTCGCTCGACCGACTGGCGGGCCTTTTCCGGCACTGAGGAACTGCTGGACCGGCCGCGCATCCTGAACACCGGAGACGGCGAGGCGTTCCGGCGAAGGCTGGAGGACCCCGGGCGCGAGTGCCCGATCGTTCTGGTCTCGCGCGACTTTGCCTCCGGCGATTTCTTGATCGACCCGGGTCTCCTCGCCCGGAAGCTGGCGGGCTCCGCGGCCGTGTACGAGACCGCCTCCTCGGAGCTCGACAAGGAGCTCGAATGGTGCCTCGGTCGCCGCTTCAGTTGCTGGAATGGCATGGTGCGGGTGTATCAACCCGGGCTCCGATTCGAATCCGCAGGCGACGCGAGGAAGCATCGTTTCATTGCCGGCCGCGACCTCGGCGAGCTTGGGGCTGACTCCGTTCTCGGGATGCTCGTGCAGGGCGTCGCGCGCCGGGCCGAGGCGGCGAGGGCCGACACGGTTGCCGCGATCGAAGACATCGGCTCCATCGAGCGTGAGCGGCGGATGGCCGAGCTCAAGGCCGCGGCCGGCGAGAAGGATAACAAGGAGTGGGTGCGACTGCTCGAGGAGACCAACAGCGAGCTTGAAGACCAGAATCGCAGGAAGGACGAGCGGATTCAGACGCTTCAGCTTGAGGTCGCCGACCTGAACGACACCGTCTCACGACTCGAGTTCGACAAACGCTCCCTGAGGCAGCGGGTCACGGAAGCGGAGCGGGCCTCGGCCAGCCTCCAGGCACGCGCGGACGCGATCGCGGCGCTCGACAAGCTGCCGCAGAACATGCGCGAGGTGGTGGACGCGATTGCCCGCCTCCATCCGGACCGGATCGCGTTTACGGACCAGGCGCTCCGCACGGCCGACAAGTGCGACTTTACCCGTGTTGGCGATGCATGGTCATGTCTTTGGGCGATGGCCACGACGCTGCACGATCTCTTCTTCCTGGGCGATACCGGCGACTTGGAGCAGGGCTTCTTCGAGCGCAGTGGTTTCCGGCTGGCGATGACCGAGGGGGAGATGACGAAGAACGATAACAAGCTGATGCGGCTTCGCCAGGACGTGTTCGAAGGCGCAGCGATCGACATCACGCCGCACGTAAAGCTCGACAAGGACACCACGCGAGCCTATTTCTGCCCGCACCGCTCCGGAGATAGGCAGCTAATCGTGATCGGCTATATCGGACACCTGAAGACGGCCGGCACGAGGAGAAGGAGGAACTGATGGTCGGCTATCTCGACGAGGCACAGGTCGAGATCGTGGCGGTCGGCTACCTCCGCGACCTCGGCTACGAGTACATCCACGGCCCGCAGATCGCGCCGGATGGCGAGACGCCGGAGCGGGCGGATTACGGCCAGGTGGTGCTCGTGGGGCGCCTTCGACGGGCGCTCGAGCGGATCAACCCGGAAGTGCCACCCGAAGCTATTGAAGAGGCGATCCGCCGCGTGACGCGGCCGGAGAGCCCCTCCCTGGTCGTCAACAACCGCGCGTTCCACCGCCTTCTTGTCGACGGCGTCGATCTCTCATGGATGGAGGACGGGCGCGAGCGGCACGGGAAGGTATGGCTGGTCGAGCGCGATCCGGCGAGAAGTGAGGCCAACGAGTTTCTCGTGGTCAATCAGTTCACTGTGGTTGAAGATGGGCGCAACCGCCGGCCGGATGTGGTGGTGTTTGTGAACGGGCTCCCGGTCGCGGTGATCGAACTCAAGAATCCGGCGGAGGAGAAGACCACTGTCCGTCATGCCTTCAATCAGATCCAGACCTACAAGAGCGACATCCCTTCTCTGTTCGCCTTCAACGAGACGATCGTCATTTCGGATGGTTTCGCCGCGAAGATCGGCACGCTGACTGCGGGATGGGACCGCTACATGCCGTGGCGCACGGCGGACGGCGAGGGACTAGCGAGCACAGGTGAAGTGCAGCTCGACGTGCTGATCCGGGGCGTATTCGAGAAGGAGCGTTTCCTCGACTACATTCTGAACTTCATCACCTTCGAGGATGACGGGAAGTCGATCGTCAAGAAAGGGGCGGCGTACCACCAGTACTGGGCCGTCAACAAGGCGGTGGAAACGACCGTCGAGGCAAGCCGTCCCGACGGTGATCGGCGTGCCGGCGTGATCTGGCACACACAAGGTTCGGGCAAGAGCCTGTCGATGGTGTTCTACGCCGGGAAGATCATCCGACACCCGGCGATGGAGAACCCGACGATCGTTGTCATCACCGACCGGAACGATCTGGACGATCAGCTCTTCGGGACGTTCAGCATCAACAGCGAGCTACTTAGACAGAAGCCGGTGCAAGCCGAGAGCCGCGAGCACCTGAAGGAGTTGCTTCGTGTGGCCTCAGGCGGTGTTGTCTTCACCACGATGCAGAAGTTCGAGGGGGGCGATGCGCTCAGCGAGCGCCGGAACATCGTCGTCATCGCCGACGAGGCCCATCGAAGTCACTACGGCTTCAACGCCAAGTTTGACCGCAAGAGCGGTGAGATCAAGTACGGGATGGCCAAGTACCTGCGCGACGCCCTCCCTAACGCCTCGTTCATCGGGTTCACCGGCACTCCTCTGGAACTCGACGACAAGAGCACGCCGGCGGTGTTTGGCGACTATATCGACAAGTACGACATTCTCCGTGCCGTCGAAGACGGCGCGACGGTGCCGATCTACTACGAGTCACGCCTGGCAAGGTTGGAGCTGAACGAGGACGAGAGGCCCCACCTGGACCCGGAGTTCGAGGAGATTACAGAGGGCGAGGAGGAAGAGGACAAGCAGAAGCTCAAGACCAAATGGGCCGCGCTCGAGGCGATGGTTGGCACAGAGAAGCGGCTCGGGTTGGTGGCACGCGACATCATCGAGCACTTCGAGAAGCGGCTCGAGGCGATGGAAGGCAAGGCGATGATCGTCTGCATGTCGCGTCGCATCTGCGTGGACCTTTACAACGCGATTGTCAAGCTGCGACCGGAGTGGCACAGCGACAAGGACGACAAAGGCGCGATCAAGATCGTAATGAGCGGGGCAGCATCGGACGAGGAGGCGTGGCAGCCCCACATCCGCACCAAGGCCATGCAGGAAGCGATGGCGAAGCGATTCAAGGACCCGACGGATCCGCTGAAGCTGGTCATCGTCCGCGACATGTGGCTCACGGGATTCGATTGCCCGAGCATGCACACTATCTACGTGGACAAGCCCATGACCGGCCACAACCTGATGCAGGCAATCGCGCGGGTAAATCGGGTGTTCCGTGACAAACCTGGCGGGCTCGTCGTCGACTACTTGGGCATCGCGGATGCGCTCAAGAAGGCTTTGCGTACCTACGCCGCAAGTGGTGGGAAGGGTCAAGCGGCCGTTGATCAGAACCAAGCCGTCGCGGTGATGATGGAGAAGTACGAGGTCGTGCGCGACATGTTGCACGGCCTTGACTACCCGGCGGTGTTGCAGGCGGAGCCGGCGAAGCGGATGGCCGGGATCGCCGCTGCGATGGAGTTTGTGTTAGCGCTCGATGATGGCCGGCGGCGATTCAATCAGGCAGTTGCGGCGCTTTCCAAGGCCTTTGCTCTGGCAGTGCCGCACGAGCAGGCAATGGCGATCAGGGACGAGGTTGGGCTATTCCAGGAGATCCGGACTGCTCTCGTGAAGGTGGCGGCGTCAGAATCGGAGCGATCCCCGGACGGGATCGAGTCTGCGATCCGACAGCTCGTGTCACGTGCGGTGTCGCCCACGGAGGTCGTCGACATCTTCGCAGCCGCGGGCTTGGACAAGCCGGACATCTCTATCCTATCCGACGACTTCCTGGCTGATGTGCGCCGACTGCCGCAGCGGAATCTCGCGCTGGAACTGCTGAAGCGGCTCATCAACGACGAGATTAAAACGCGGATGCGGAAGAACGTTGTTCAGGCGAGGTCGTTCGCCGAGATGCTGGAGGCGTCGCTCCGGAAGTATCAGAATCGGGCAATCGAGGCGGCGCAGGTCATCGAAGAACTGATCAAGCTCGCCAAGGAGATGCGGGCGGCTCAGTCGCGCGGCGAGCAACTCGGCCTGAGCGACGACGAAGTCGCGTTCTACGACGCCCTGGCGGACAACGGCAGTGCAAAGGATGTGATGGGTGACGAGAAGCTGCGGATGCTCGCACAGGAGTTGGTCGAACGCGTCAAGCGCAACGTCACCATCGACTGGCAGGTGCGGGAGAATGCCAGAGCGACGATTCGGGTGCTGGTGAAACGCCTGCTGCGTCAGCACGGGTATCCCCCCGACATGGAGCAGCGTGCGACTGAGCTTGTACTCGAGCAGGCGGAGACTCTATGCCGAGCATGGGCGGTGTAGCCCGACCGTGATCAACGTCCGGTGCGAAGCCTTGACCACAGTCGACGCTGCCGTTTCCAGGATGAGAACATTGTGACGGGCCGCAGGTCCCGCTCCGTCACCGGGTCCCGTCCCTGCGCCACCGGCGGTAGGAACAGTATCTCCTCTTGGATGTCCGGGGCGAGGTGAAGAAGGTTCATGATCTGGGTCATCCGCGGCTGCGTGACCCGGGCGAGCCGGGCGAGTTCCGACTGGTTATCCACGACCCCGTCGCTGAGCAGGCCGTCGAACCGGATGGCCAGGGCCATCAGGCGGGCGACCCGCGGCACGCGTCCCACGGCGGCGTCTGTGGCCTCCTCGCCCGCGACTTTGCCGGAGGCGGGGCTCGCGTCTCCGGCGGGCGTCGGGGCCAACACGGCCCGCTTTCGACGCCCCTTGATGGCGAAGTGGATCGGGCGGGTAACGGTCGTCATGCGGCCTCCTCCAGACGGCGGTCGATCATGGCGCGGATGCTGGTCGGGCGGAAGGTCACGGACACACTCTGGGCGTGCGCGTCGTACTCGACCGTCGAGATCAGGAGGTTCAGCAACCGGGCCTGTTCACGCGGGATCAAGTTCTGCCACAACGTGTCGAAATCGGCGAACGCTGCCTCGGCCTCTTCGCGGCTGATCGTCTCGCGCTCGAGGGCGGCGAGCCGGGCCTCGACCTCGGGCAACCGTCGCTCCGCGTCCGCCAGCCGCTCGTGCAGATCGGCGATCCGTGCGGACATCTCGGCCGTGGCCGCGCCCTCGGTGGTTAGACGGCGCAGCTCGCGGTGGTGGCGGGTGACCTCCTTCCGCAGCCCGTCCCGTTCCGTCACCGCGGCCGCGAGTTCGGCCCCGATCGTCGATTGGGCGTCCGCGAGCACTCGCTCGAGCAGGGACCGGTCCGTTCCCAGGCCCCGGACCTCGTCCACGACCACCCGCTCAATCTCCATCGCCGGCAGCGTGCCGGAGGGGCACTCGCCCGCTCCGCTCTTGATGGCCCGCACGCACCGGTAGTAGCGGTAGTACTGGCCGTTCCTCCCCCGGGCGAACGTGTGCGTCATCGAATGCCCGCAGCACTTGCACCGCAGCAGCCCCCGCAGCGTCGCTCCGTACTTGTTGCGGACCTCGACGCCGCCCGTGCGCCCGTTGTACTTGAGGATCGACTGGACGCGGTCGAAGACATCCTGCTCGACGATCGGCTCGTGCTCGCCGTCGTAGAGGACGCCCTTGTGCGAGATCTTGCCGACGAAGATCGGATTGGTCAGTAGGACGTAGAGCGTTGCCTTGTCGAACGGCCGGCCGCCGAGGGTCTTGCCCTTCTTCGTGACCCGCTTCTTGTTCGGCCAGCCGCGATGCCGCAGTTCGTTGGCCACGTGCAGCAGCGACTCCTTGGCCAAGTACAGCTTGAAGATCTCGCGGACCCGCGCCGCCTCCTTGGCGTTGACCACCAGCCGCGGGCTCGGGCCGGAGCGGTCAACGTCGTACCCAAGGACCGGAACGCCCCCGGCCCACTTCCCCTTGCGCTTCTGGGCGGCGACCTTGTCGCGGATGCGCTCGCCGATGATTTCCCGCTCGAACTGCGCGAACGAGAGCAGGATGTTGAGCGTCAGACGCCCCATCGAGCTGGTCGTATTGAACTGCTGGGTGACCGAGACGAACGACACGCCCTTTCGGTCGAACGCCTCCATGATCCGGCTGAAGTCCATGAGCGAGCGGCTGAGGCGGTCCACCTTGTAGACGACCACGCAGTCGACCTTGCCGGCATCAACGTCACGGAGCAGGCGGTCCAGCGCCGGCCGCTCCATGCTGCCGCCCGAGAACCCGCCGTCGTCGTACCGGTCGTGAAGGCAGACCCACCCCTCGGCCTTCTGGCTGGCGACGAACGCCTCGGCGCTCTCGCGCTGCGCGTCCAGCGAATTGAACTCCTGATCTAGGCCCTCGTCGCTGCTCTTGCGGGTGTAGATCGCGCACCGCACGCGTCGCTTGGCCCCCGCGGCGTCGGCGGCCTGTTTCCTGCGGGAGCCGCTCACGCCTTACCTCCCAGGTGGAAGAAGCGAAATCCGTTCACATGGCTCCCCGTCACCTTCTTGGCCACCGCCGTCAGCGTGCGGAACCTGTCGCCCTCGTACTCGAACCCCTCGCCATCCGGGAGCACCACCACACGAATCGTGCGGCCCTTGTACTCCCGGACGATGGCGGACCCGGCGGCGGGAATCCGCGGGTCTGCCGGCTCGTCCGTTCGGACCGGACGCTTCACCGTCACACCGGAACCAGGCTGCGGCGGGCAGATCATCGTCTTGGGGGCCATGACGCGAACCTCCGCGTCGTCGGCCAGTTCCTCGGCCCGCCGTCGCGCCCGCTCGCTCAAGTCGCCCTCGGCATTGGCCTGGAGCCGCCAGGCAATCTTCCGGAGGAGGTATGCCCGGTGCCGCGTGCGGCAGGGGTACCCGTGCAGCTCCGCGAACCGCTCGACGAGCTCGCTCGTCGTCATCCGCTGGAGTGCATCGATCTGTTCGTCCAAGGTCTCCGACATGCGTGGCTCCTTTCAGCGGCGTACATCGAGACGCGGCCTTAACCCGCGGGCCGCGGAGCCACACTGAGCCTCGGTTCCTCGGAGAGTTCAAGGCATGTCCCGCCGTCTTTCTCTGGGTCTTCGCCGACCGGGGATGTCCGCGCGCGGGCCAGCCGCACGGCCCGAACCATGCCGCGGGCGAGGATGCTCGCGACCTCGTCCCGGCGTTCGTCGGCAGTCATGCTCTCGGGATTGCGCGTCCTGTCCACGGTGGGCCTCGGCATCGGGTGGCGTTGGCAGCGGCGAAAAGCCGGCCGCCTGGGGTTCCCTATGCCGTGATTTCGCTGCGTGCGCGTACTTCACCGGCGGGGACGTGCTGCATCACCATTGCGCCGCACTCGCTGCCACGACCTCCCCGGTTGCGATTGAGGAACAGAGACAACCTCGCGTTCACCGCGGCGGCTGTCTCTGGCGGAGCCCGAGAGACTTTCGCCCGACGCGGACCGGAGTCGGGACAGAGCCGTCGATGCTGGTTATGGGGGAGCCGCAGCCAGAGACTCCGCCGGTCGCGCCGTAATCGGCAAACCGGTCCGGAGACGGACGGGAAAAGCGAAAACGCCGCCCGGGTCTCCGGACGGCGTCAGCCAAAAACCACGAAGCCGGCTGCTTTCGCAACCGGCTTCGGAATAGCGGGGGCTGGATTTGAACCAGCGACCTCCGGGTTATGAGCCCGACGAGCTACCAGGCTGCTCTACCCCGCAGTCAGTGACGCACAATAGTCCGCTCCGGCGGAAAGTCAACTCCCCGGGGC
>Ga0207864_1000521_pt1 | contig 52357 bp, 43 predicted proteins | sample HigsolmetaAR202D_FD_184834 | JGI IMG/M metagenome (GOLD analysis project Ga0207864, IMG submission 184834) | Ionic liquid and high solid enriched microbial communities from the Joint BioEnergy Institute, USA - AR20-2-D (SPAdes) (version 2) ...
CGATGTCTTCGAGCGGGCACTGCGGAAGATTGCGCAGGAGACTACTTGAGTAGTGAATAGTGAGTGGTGAGTAGTGAGCGGCGGGGCAACCGTCCCCTTCCCTCCTTCCCTTCTTCCCTTCTTCCCCTTTTCTCATTTCCCATTTCTCTTAAGCAACCGCGCCGACGCAATGAGCGTCGGCGCGGTGCATTGTCGCCTCTGCAATTCTATCCGGTCTCAGCGGGCGTTCGGCGCGAACTCGTACCGTGCACCCACGTAGAACCAACGTCCGCGATTGTCGTAAGTGGACGAACCGGCACCGGTCGCATTGCCGACCTCCGGAATGATCGGCGGATGCTCGTCCGTGACGTTGATGATGCCGAGCCGGAAAGACAACGAGTCGTTCCACCGGAACGACGCACGCAGATCGTGCTCGTAGTAGTCGCCCGTGTAGAACGGATCGCGCGACGACGGCGGATCGACTTCGCTCACGGCGTACGAATCCTGGAAGCGCGTCTGCCATTGCACGGCGAAGCGACCGTTGGTCCAGCCGAGCGTTGCGTTCGCTTTGTACTTCGGCACCGGGCCTGTGAGCGCGCCGGCGAAATGAGTGACCGGACCGCCCGGCACACCCTGCAGATCGAAGCGCTTGACCTTCGTTGCGTCGAGACGCAGATCCACGAGGCCGAAACCTTCGAAGTTGCGGCTGTAGTGAACCGAAGCATCGATACCGAACGTCTCGATGGCCTGCACGTTCTGGTTCGTCAGAATCACTTCGCGAATACCGCCGACCAATCCGCCGGTCGTCTCTCCCGTCGGATCGCGGACAACGAGGCTGCAGAACCGATTCGACGCCGGACTCTGCGGAGTGTCGTAGCACAGGTTCGTGATCAGCGTGTTGATCGGAATCGTGCTGACGGCATCCTCGATCTCGATCTTCCAGTAATCGAGCGAGAAGTTCAGACCTTCGACCCAACGCGGCCGGAAGACCAGACCGGCAGTGAACGTATCCGCCGTTTCCTCGAACAGATCGGGGTTACCGCCTTGCAACAGCGGCAGGGACGGCCGACCGGGACCGATGTTCGAAACGAATGTCGCGGGATCGTAGCCGGGAATGACGGCCGCGCAGTTCGCGATGCGCGTTGCTTGACGAGTCGGATCGCTGGCGATGGCCTCGATTTGCGCACGATCGCACGGATCGGTCGCAGCCGTCGTGAAGTTGCGTCCTTGCGGCCCGAACAGCTCGGTGATGTTCGGTGCGCGCACGGATTTCGACTGGCTCGCGCGGAACATCAAATCGCGAACCGGCGCCCAGCTTGCACCGATACGCCACTGTTCGACGTCGCCCACGGTCGAATAGTCGCCAAGACGTCCGGCGAGCTCGACATTGAACGATTCCACGGCGGGCAGGTTGGCGAGAATCGGTATGACGGTTTCGGCATACACCTCGGTGATGTCGTATTCGCCTTTCGTACGCCCGATGGCGTTGTAGAACAGCGCGCCGGATGCTGAGAGCGGATCTTGAATCTGATCGCTCTTCTCCTCGCGATACTCCGCGCCGATCGCAAAACCGAGCGGACCGGCAGGCAAATCGAACAGCGACGTGGACAGGTTTGCAGCGATGACGAGCTGGCTCGCCTCGCCGTCCGTGCGTGCCAATCCGTTCGCCCACCGCACGGCTTCGGGCGACGGACCGTTGATGATGTCCCACGGCACGCAGCCTTGCGCACGCATTTCCTCGTTCGTACAAACGATCTCTCCGTCGACGACTGTCGCGTCGAGCGCTGCGAGCGTGCGCTGGATGTGCGGCACGTTGTACGCGTTCGTGAAACCTTCGAGCTTGCCGTAGAGCGCATAGGTTTCCCACTCGGCATCGCGACCGAACAAACTGAAGTTGCCTTCGAGGCCTGCTAGCGCGCGATACGAGTCGCGGAATGCACGCGTGTTGCGACCGCCGAACTCGGACCAGAACTTGCCGATGTTGACGACCGTGTCGCGCGTGAGCGTGAGTCCGGCATCGAGCCAGTGCTGGCGCAGCTGAGCGGCCAGCTCGCCAGGCCCGTTGAGGAACGCATTGTCGCCGCGAATGACGGCCGGTAACGTGCCGCCGCCCGCCGCGTTCGAGAACGCCGGCTGGAAGATGGCATAGCCGTCGACACGCGAGTACGACGCATCCGCAAACGCCGTGACGTTGTCGGTCAAGTCGAAGTCGACGTACAGGCGGGCCGATTGACGTTCGTGCTGTCCTTGCAGGACGTTGTACTCCGCCGTGTAGAACAGCCACGGGTCCTGACACAGCGCGCGCACCGTTGCTGTCCGGCACTCTTCCGTGTTGACGTGGATTTGCGAGCGATCGAGCGCAATCGTCACCGACCGGGCAGTTGCCGGATTCTGGCTGTTGATGAGCTGGAACGTTGCCGTCGGCACGACGTTCGAACGCGATGCCGGAACGATGGTTTGCGGGCTGACCAGGTTGTTGCGCCGAACGCCGGGGAACGCCCAATCGCGATCGACTTGATAGATCGGTTCGACTTTGCCGATCTCTGCACCGACCAGGAACGAACCTCTGCCATCGGCAAATTGGAATCCGTAGCCGAGCGACGCTCTCCACTCCTCGCCGTCGCTTTCGTCGGTCATGCCGCCCTGCACATCCACCTGCAGGCCGTCCATTTGCTTCTTGAGAATGATGTTGACGACGCCGGCAACCGCTTCGGATCCGTACACGGCCGACGCACCGCCCGAGATCGCTTCGATCCGGTCGATCATGGTCGTGGGGATCATGTTGAGATCGACAGCAGAGGTTCGGAAGTCGCCGGTCAGGTGACGGCGGCCGTCGACGAGAACCAACGTTCTGTTCGAACCCAAACCGCGCAAGTCGACGCGCGACTGACCCGCGTTGAAGAGCGTTCCCGACGTGTTTTGAATACCGGTCGTCGTGAGCGCTTGCGGGAGATTGACCAACGCATCGCCGAGTATCGTGAAGCCGCTGGTGTTCATGGCATCGCCTTCGATCACGGCGAGCGGCATCGGCGAATCGAAGTTGTCGGATCTACGAATTCGCGAACCCGTGACCACGATTTCTTGAATCGTATCTTCCGTTGCTTGCGCGTGCGTGATCTCTGGACCGATGAGTGTTGTTGCGAGAGCCGCGGTTAAACATACAGTTCGATGGCGCATATCGATTCCCTCCGAAAGAACTGTTTTTGACGTCTGGATTTGAACGGTTGCGTAAAACGTGCTTTTGCGCAACACCTGACCCAACCGTTACAAATATCGATACCACAATTGCACGTGCATTAGGAACTTACGGCGATCGCGTAACGCGCTGACACGCTGTTGCGTAATTGCAAATGTCGCGATGCCGGATGGTGGGATACGGTTGCTTTGTACACAGCGGAGCATCAACGCTCAGCGGTTCCGGCTCGCGTTTCGTACGAAGCTCCGACGAGTCGTGGAGCTCGACGAGATCCAAAGACTTGATTCTCCGAGTGGGACGCCCGTGTGCGAGATGGCACACTCCCAGGAAAACGCGGTCCAGAGTCTAGGCAGGGCGTGTTTCACCGGCAGCGAACGCGGAACATCGTATGCAGCGATGCGCGAAGCGCCCGCTAGCTCACCCTCCGAGTCGCCGTAGCGCTTCTTCGACGTCGACGATGAACTCGGGCGGCGGAATGGCGCTCGAGCAGGGCGCGTCGCGGTCAACCCGCAAGTCGTCGAGGAACGCCCGGGCCGCCTGCGTTTGGCACGCCGCGAAATCGCTCAACGTCGAATGTCCGGCATTCGGAACGACCATCACCTTTGCGCGGGTCAGGGTCGCCGCCACTTCGCGTGCGTACCGATCCGGCGTCATCGGATCGAATGCTCCGGTCAGGAGCAGCGTCGGAATCGCCGAGCGAAGCGGCTCGACGGCAACACGCTCGGCTTCGGGGATGTGTGCGTCGCAGACCTTCGCCATGAAACTGACGATCGAAAATCCGCGATACGTCTTGCCGGCCTCGAGCGATCGCTGCGGTGCTTGGTCGCGGCACACGATCGCGAAGAATGCCGGCGACGTTCCCATCGGACCTTTCGCCGGTGCGGGAAACACATTGTTCATCGCGCTGACGAGCAAGCGAAGATCGCCGGCACGTGTGCGTTCGATGAGCAAAGGCACGAGACGCAGCGTCTCGGCGTTGTAGAGCATCCAATGAATCGTGTTGAGCAGATCGTGCCAGTTCACGACCATGTCGACGGGCTGGCCGTTCGGACCGTTGAGAGCGATCTTCAACGGCTGTCGATCGAGCGCTTCGAGCAGCTCGCGTAACGTCTCCGACACATTCGGCGCCGCCCGCCTGCACGCCTGATCTCGATTGCAGTTCTCGAGCAGGCGATCGAGCCCAATCGCGAAGTTCTCCGGCCCTTCGCGCATGAACAGCTCATTGCCCGGCGGAACCAACGAATCGAGCAGCATACTACGGACCCCTCGCGCATCGATGCGTGCGGCTTCGATGGCCACGAGCGTCCCGTACGAAACGGCGAGCAAGTTCCAACGGCGAATGCCGAGCGCAACGCGCATGGAACGCAGGTCGCGCGCGATCTCGACCGCGTTATATGCCCCGAGATCCCGGCCGCTCGCAGAGAGCTTTTCCAAACATCGAATCGCCGTTGCGGCAATGCGCTCGTCGCGTTCTTCGAGCGTCAAATCGTCTGCATACGCATCGAAGCGTCCGCCGCTCAATGCCTCGCACTGCAACGCAGGCTCGGTCTGCGCCGAGCCGCGCTGATTGAAAAGAATGATGTCGCGATCGTTGACGAAGGGATGTCGGTCGAACCGTTCGATCGTTTGCGGAGATTCCAGCGGCGCCGCGCCCGGACCGCCATGCAGGAACACGACCGGATCCCTTCTCGCATTCGCTGACCGGCTGCGGATCCTCACCACGGGGATGCGCAGCATCGGGTTCGAATGCGAAGCGCGCTCGGGAACGACTAGATGGCCGCAAGTCAGTCGCTGCTGAGGAACGGCTGAGCCCGAGTAGAACGGGCACGGACTGACGACTTCGAAGCGAGGAGATGCAGTCGATGCAGCGTCGGCGGGAAGGGGCCCGCTGCTGGCACCCATCGCCACGAGTGCGATGAGTGCCAGCCGACGCTTACGCGTCATGGGATTGCGGGGGGGTCAGAACTTGTACTTGACGATACCGCCGATCGTGCGCGGTTCGGCCACGCTCGCCGTCGCGCGGATGAAAGTGAGTTGCGGACGCGCTGAGCCGCTCAGGTAGCCGTACTCGTCGAACAGGTTCGTGGCGTACAGCGAAATACCGAAGTTACCGAACTCGAAGCCGACGTTCAGATCCGTGACGAAACGATCGTCGACGTCGAAATTGACGATGCGCGGCGTGATCGTCGAGCCGTCTCTGCCGATGCCGCCTTCGAAGCCCGTGTCCTGATCGTCGACGTACCGCACGCCCAAGCCGATGCTGGCCGTAGCGTTGGCGCCCAAAGCAAATGTCTTGTTCGCGCGCAGTGCCGCCGTGATCTTGGGAATGAGCGGGAGATTTTCGCCCTTCACGGCACCGAAGGCCGATGTCTCGTCGTCGTCGAGCGTGCTGCGGGTATACGCCAAGCTCGCCGAGAGCGTGAAGTCGTTCACCGGCATGTAATGAATCGCACCTTCGAAGCCGTACGCGGTGACGTCCGCATTGGCGTTACCGCCCGTCTGGACGCCGTTGACGTAGATACGCGCCTGAAGGTTCTTCCAGTTCAGGTACCAAATGGCCGTGTCGTACGACAGTTTGCCGTCGAGGAACCAGCCCTTCGCACCGATCTCGTAGCTCCACAACGTGTCCGTCTCGATGATTGCGGGCACGAAGCTGTTTCCATTTTCATCGAGCACCGGGAGATTGGCCGTAGCAGGACGGTAGCCGCTCGCGATACGGGCATACAGCGACAGATTGTCGGCCGGGCCATAACGCGCCTGGAAGCTGTAAGTATCGACCGTGTCGTCGATCGACGTGCGCGGCGTGTCGTTGATGAGGAGCTCCGGGCCGTCGACGACGGCGACGGATGCATCGATCTCGGCGACGCGCGCACCGACCGTGATGTCGAAGTCCGAAGTAATGAAGTACGTGAAGTTGGCGAAGAACGCGAGCTCATCGAGCCACGACGGAATGTTCACGTCGAGCAACAAGAAGTCCGCGGGGAAGCCGATCAGACGTTGCCCGGCGCCGCTCTCTTCCTCGGAATAGATGGCGCCGATGCTCCATTCGATGTTGCCTGCGGCTTTTTCGGCCGACTTCGACACCAAACGCAGCTCTTGGACGAAGCGATCGGTCGAATACCACCCCGTATACGGCGCGTTCTGCACGCCGCACGTGTCCGCACTGCCGCGATCGAGTGTGCAGAACAGCGTAATCAACGCACCGAAGTCGGTACGCAGATCCGAGATCGCCTCGACGTAGCGCTCTTGATAGCTCGTCGAGGAAACCAGCGATGCGAACCCGAAGTCGTAGCTCAGCGTCAGGCCGCCGAGCTTGAACTCGCTGAGATTTTCCTCATGCGCGGTGTCGGTCTCGTACGGACCGTTCGCGGGCACGAACGGCGGACCGTCGAGCGCCACCGCATTGCGGCCTTGGAACGTGGTCTCGTCGTACAGGCCGAGCAGCGAAATGTTGAACTTGTCGGTGATATTGGCCGAGAGCTTCAGCATGCCGCCGTAGTTCTCCCAACCGTTGACGTTCTTCGCCGCACCGGTCGGCGACGAAGCGATGCGGTCGATGAAGCCTTCGACGTCTTCGTAGTAGCCCGACAAGCTGACACCGAAACGTCCGTCAGCCGACGGCGCGGTGATCTTGCCGGTGTAGCGCTGATTCGTGCCGCCATGATCCGTGTTGGAGAAATCAGCGCTCACGTTACCGCCGAACTCGCCCTTCGAGGGATCGCCGCTCACGTAACGCAAGAGGCCGCCCATCGATGAGGAACCGAACGAAGTGCCCTGCGGACCCTTGATGATTTCAACGCGCTCCATGCCTGCCTTCATCGCATCGAACACCAACGATGCGCCGGAGGCTTGCGGGGTGCTGGAGCCAAGCGGGATGTCGTCGATGTACACGCCGACGGTCGGCGCGGACGTGAACGTCGACACGCCGCGAATGGTGATGCCGTTGTCCACCGGCGCGCTGCCGCCGCGGAAATACACGCCCGGCGAGTAGCTGACGACCTCTTGAAGACTCGTCAGGCCGCCGCTCACGAATTCGTCGGGATTCACCGCGATCACGGACAACGCGGTGTCTTGCAGCGATTCTTCACGCCGCGAGGCCGTCACCGTGATTTCTTCGATCGAGATACCGCTGCCGTCTTGCGCAATCGCAGTGGTCGTCGGCAGCGCAGGCAGCGTGAGCAGCATGCCCGCAACGCACAGCGACCCTCGCCTGAACGGCATCCCCGGGTGAGCGGACAGAGAATTCTTGCGCACGGAAAGTTCCTCCTCGCGGGTGAATGCCAATTTTCGTTCTAGAAAATTTTCGTATTAGAAATATCACATCGCGCGGCTTTGTCAACGACTTTCGCTGAGCACGGGGCATGCGCGGGCGCAACAATTCCGGGGGGCGGTTTTCTTATAAGAAAAACTCGATGAAGCGGCGCAGGCGGGCACGAGCTTGGGCCGCTTCGGGCACGTGCGGCAGCACGGTCGGGAACGAGTGAGGCATGCCGTCCCAGACATCCAACGTTGCGTGGCAACCGGCCCCATCGAGCGCGCGCACGAGCCGCACGGAATCCGACAACAGGATTTCTCGCGTGCCGCATTGCACCAACGTGGGCGGGAAGTTCGAGTCGAATGTCGCGTAGAGCGGCGAGACGTTTGGATTGCAGAGCTCTCGTTCAGGCGCGTACGCGAGCGCCGAGCGATCGAGATCCAGTGTGCTCAATATCGGATCGGCCGCTGCGAGCCAGCGGTGACTTTCGCCTTGATTGGTCAAATCGACCCACGGCGACCACAGCCCGATCACTCTCGGCAACACTGCGTTTCGCGCGTGCAACTCCAAGGTCGCCGCGACGGCGAGCCCGCCGCCGGCCGAATCGCCCACGAGCACGACGGGCACGTCACCGGAAGTGATCTCCGCCAGCGCTTCGACGACGAGCGGTACGGTCGTGTCGAAGCGAGTGCGCGGTGCCAGCGGATAATCGATCGACCAAGTTTCGAGCCCGAGATCGTGCGCGAGCGGCACCGAAGCGAACAGCGACGAGCGCGCCGAGAACGTCGTGTAGCCGCCGCCATGAATGAAAACGAGCTTGGCCGCGTGCGACACCGTGACGGGAGTGATCACTTCCGCCGACAGCGCGCCGACCCGCTGCGTTTCGATACGCGGCCGATACTGCGCCAACGTCTGCTCGTTTGCGGGTGCGACGTACCGATTCAGCATTTCGACCAACGCATCCCAACCGGCGACGTCGTCCGGCGCCGGATTCTCGATGCGTTGCTCGCGCGCTTCCCAGGCCGCGATCGCAGCTGCGACTTCTGCAGAAATACCGATGCTCAAGCGACGCCTCGCAGCGCGGGATAAAGCTTCTTGTAGCGCTCGTAGAACTCGGCGTACGCCGCTTGCGCGGACGGATTCGGCTCGATCGTGCGAGTGACTCGCGACATCGCGTTGGCCGCCTCTGGGATGGAAGCGAATGCGCCCGCACCCGTGGCGGCCAGCATGGCGCTGCCGAGACACGCTGCGTCCTTCGTGCGCGTGAGCTTGAGCGGCACGCCGAGAACGTCCGCATGAATTTGCAACCAAAGTTCGGAATTGACGACGCCGCCGCACACGACCAGCTCGCCGGGGTCGAAACCGTTCGCGCGCATCGTGTCGAGGATCAGCCGCGAACCGTACGCGACGCTTTCCATGATGGCGCGCAGGATGTGGCCTCGTTGATGTTTCAGCGTCAATCCCGTGATCGCGCCGCGCGACAACGAATCCGTGTACGGCGTGCGATTGCCTTGGAAATGATCCTGCACGAGCACACCTTCGCTGCCGATCGGGATGGCGGCGGCTTCGGCGTTCAGCGTCTCGTAGCCGACGTCGCGGCCGATCAGCGAACGGAACCAATTCACGACCGAGCCCGTGGACGTCTGGCCGCCTTCGACGAGATACAGTCCTTCGATCGTCGCATCGGCGTACGTGCCCCAGATGCCCGCACCATGAAACGGCTTCGCGCTCAGACCAAGCTGCAGATGCGATGAGCCAGTGACTAGCGCCATCGAACCGGCATGCACGACGCCCAAGCCGATCGTCGCGACCGAGGCATCCGACCCTCCTTGCACGACGAGCGTTCCATGATTGAGGCCGAGATGCTCGGCGGCATCCGCAGTGAGCGGACCGATCGGCGCGCCCGGACGCAAATGTTTCTGCGGCCATTTCTCTTCGAGCGCGCTCAGGCCGACCGCCGTAAGCAATGTTTTCGGAATGCCGCCGTCCTTCGCGCGGTAATGCCAGCGCACGGCCATGTTGTTGATGCTCGTCGTGCGCTCGCCCGTGAGACGCAGATTGATGAAATCCTGGTACTCGCAGATCGTGTGCGCTGCCTCGAAGGTGTGCGGCTCGTGCTCTTTGAGCCACAACGACTTCGGCAACATCCACTCCGCCGATACCGGACCGCGGCCGTTGCTATTGATGCACAGCGCCGGATCGCCGCTCGCGGCGACGCGCTCGGCCTGCGCTTGCGAACGCACGTCCATCCAAATCATGGCCGGCCTGAGCGCTCTGCCCTGTCCGTCCAACGCCACGACCGAACAGCACGTCGTGTCGACGGCAATGGCCGCAACTTCATTCGGACTGACGCCGCTCAACCGCAGCGCTTCGCGCACCGACTGACCGAGCGCGCGCCACCAATCTTCCGGTTGCTGCTCGGCCCAGCCTGGATGAGGAAAGTGCGTTTCGTAAGGCGTCGCCGCGAACGCGAGCGGCGAGCCGTCCAGTTCGAAGACGCCGGCGCGAATGCTCTCTGTGCCGCCGTCGACGCCGATCACGCAACAGCGAGCCATTACCGACGCTCCGACAGCACGCGCACCTTGAAGCCGAGCTTGCGGCTCAGCGCGATCATTTCATGGAAGATGTCGCCGTACGAGACCGCGATGTGATTGCTCCAGTAATGCGCCATCAACGTGTCGCGACCGATACCGAGATCGGCCGCCATGAACGGCCATTGCCGCGTCGTGCCGTTCCACCACGCATCGCGCGTTGCTTCCGGAAGCTTCACGACGCTGCCCTGGCCGATGTCCATCCAGAGCTCGCCTTCATATAAATAGGCACGCGCCCACGTAATGTCGCCGGGCAAACTCTCGCCCGCGAACGTACCGCCGGGCACCGGGAAGTACGCGGACGGCTGACGGAAGCTGTGCACGCCGCGCAGCGTGTCCGGATCGTGATTGAACGCATACGCGCCGATCGAACCCGAGTTGAGCAGCACCCAGAATCGGCCGTCGTGCTCGGCGCCCCAGCGGATGTCGTGGAAGAACACGGCTTGATGAAGATTCTTCGCCTTGAGCAGGCGCTTCATCATCTCCATCGGCAACACGTTGCCTTGATCGGCTTCGGTCGCATCGACGATGGTGTCGCCGTTCGATTCCGGACGGCACGTCGAGTTGAACAAGCCTTCCGCGAAGTCTGACGGCGGACGCGAGCGAATGAGACCGAGCTGTACTCCTCGATGGACTTCGCTCCGGCCGGCGAATGACCGATCTGCTGAATCGTCACGCGCATGCGGCGTTCGCAGACGATGGGATCGAGCACGTGCCAGCGATAGATCGACACGCGACCGGTCGTCGTCGAATCGTCGTTCTCGCGCCAGCTCGCGCCGTTGTAGGCAAAGGCGTTCGGCTGAATACCCCACGACAGCCCGACGTAGTCCTCCGTACCGGTGCCGCAAATCGTCGGATGCGTCGTGTCGTCGTCCAGGAAGATCTTGATCTCGCCTTCGCCCCACCAGCGCGGATCGAGCGGACGCACGCCGATCACGCTGCCCAGGTAGCGAATACGTCCTTCGCGCAGCGGCAACAATTCGAAATCCTGTTTCGGCGTCGTCGGATTCTCGCGGCGGAACAGCACGTGCAAACGGCCGACGTCCGCCTCGTGCTCATCGCCGACCGTGTAATCGATCTGATAGAAGAACGGCATGCGGATCGTCGCTTCGTTCGTGATCTCGACGCGTGCGCGGCGCACGAACGGCATCGGCAACCAGATGTTCATGCCGAGCGCTTCGCCGACCGAGTGTGCGTAACTCTGGAACGGATTCGTGCGTCCGTGCGCAAAGCCGAAGAAATCGCCGAGCGGCGCTTCGATGGACGGATGCGGCTGATCGTCCCAATAAAAACGAATCACGCAGCCGCGCAGGATCTCGGGCTTGGCGTGCGTCGTCGCCCAGATGTGCCGCAGCGTACCCGGCCCTTCGATGTCGGCGAGCTGCATCGTCTCGCCGGGATAGATGAGTCGAACGGCCGAACCTTTGCGGCCCGGCCCCAACGGACTCGCCGCTTGACCGCCCGCGCCGGGCGCACCCGTCGGATTCTCGAAACTGATCGAGCGGGTGCGCAATCGGGTGCGAAGATCGAACGGCGGCGGATAGAGACTGAAAGGCATAGAACACCGTGAAACTTCAAAGAGTGACGCGCCGTAGCACGATCGAGTGATCGCCGAATTGGAACGGCGCTGACGTATCGGGACGCTTTGCGAGGATCTCCGCAGCTTCGCCTTCGGCAGTGAGCGCATCGTCGTCGAACACGACGAACGACAACGATTGCCCGAGCGGCGCTGCGACTTCGAACTGAATCGATTGCTCGCCGGCGCCGAAAATCCTCACGACCTGGGAACGTTCGGGCGATGCGAGCAGCACAGGTTGATTTTCGATCGCGACGCGCGCGAGCGGGACACCGGCGGCAAATGCAAGGCCCACCGTGTAGGCGTTGCGTGCGCTACGAATGCGTCCTTGCAGCACGCGCTGGCCGTCGCGCTCCTCGTCGATCTCGATCTCGATGACGGGCTGCGGGAGATTCAGCGACTGCGCCGAACGAACTTGTGCCTGCGCAGCAGCGACGCCGTAGCGCTCGATCGATTGCGCCTCGAGATCGAAACCCATGGCGCGCAACGTGTCCTTACCCGGCCCGCCGAACGATTCCACCTGCCATTGCGCGGTATCGTCCTCTTGCACGTAAACGAGATTCGCGCCGCGCGGCCGATCGACCGTGTGCGACGGCAGATACATCGCAACGACGGTTGCGACAAAGCCGGCTACAGCAGCGGTCCCGATCGCGGTGCGCGAGCCCAGACTTTCGTCGAACCGAACCGCCAATGGCAGCAGCGACCAGATCAACTGGGCGAGAACGACCATTCGGAAATGACTGAGCTTGAAACCGAGAACGGTTTCGAACATTGCGAAGTGATAGAGCACGAGATAGACCGCCACGAAGAACCCGGCGAACGCCGCGGCGATTGGCAATCGACTGCGCTCGCGAATCAGGATCGATTCAATGAGCCCGACGATTCCATAGATGAGAACGGGCAGCACGAATAAGTACGTTGCGCCCGACATGAGCGCGGCGGCGACAATCGAGAGCGCTGACATCACCAACCACGCAAGGCTCAGCATCGCAGCGCCACCTGCGCGCACGCCGATCCAGCGCGCACAAACAAAAGCGGCGAGCATGGCCGCGGCAATCAGCGCGACTCTTCCGGCCCACGGATACGGATGATCGAGCGGATGCGCATCCGGCCAATGACCGAGCGGCCAGCTCAGCAACCAACCGAGCGCAACCGCAATCAGCGGTGCAACGACGATCGCGAGAAACGCCCACGCGCCGGGGCGAAGCCTGATCGGCGCACGCCACACAGCCAGCGCGGCGACTAGTGCAAGCCCGAACAGTGCCAGCGGGAGATTCCACGCCGACGGCCATCGAAGAACCGTTAGCGCGCCGATGTCGATGTACGTCGCATCGCCGCTCGCGACCAGCTTGGACCAGTCGGTTTCCCCTGCCTGCATGAGAACAGCCGAGACGCTGTCGCCCATGTGCTGCAACGACTCGCGATCGAGCCGTTCGAGATCGTCGCGAACCGAGTGATAAAGCGACGCTCCGCGAGCAAAAGCGAAGTTCAGGCCCGGCACACCCGCACGCTTATAGATGCTGTAATCGGTGTCGTTGGGCATGCGCCGATACACCTCGAACAGCACGGAGTTCGTCACGGGACGCGGCGCCGCCGCGACCAAGTCGATCAGCCGCGCGTTCTTCTCGCTGGTTTCGAACATCAGAGCCGGGCCCGACGCGCCGCGCGCCTCCATGTTGAGCACCAGACCGATGCGCTGCATCAGCGGATGCTTCTCCGCGAACAGCATGGCGCCGCGCAGTCCCGACTCCTCGCCGTCGGTGAACAGAAAGACGATGTCGTGGCGTAACGGCGCGCGTTTCGCCAGCCGCTCGGCGAGCTCGAGCATTACGGCGACGCCGACGCCGTCATCGGCCGCGGCGGCCGAACCAGGCACGCTGTCGTAGTGCGCGGTCACCATGATGGCCCTGCCCGATTCGCGTCCCGGCTTCACGGCGATGATGTTGCGCACGAATGCGCAGCCGGGTGCGAGCGTCGAGCATTGCAACGCTTCTTGGGTTTCCGGGGTGTAACCGAACTGCCGAAGCTTCTCGAGGATGCGCTCGCCGACGACGGCATTCGCAGCGCTTCCGGCAGGATGCGGAACGTTCTCTTTCAACAAATCGTGCAAATGCGTGAATGCCCGTTCCGCTGAAAATGCAGCTTGCTCTGTCGCAGGCACCACTTCGGCCGGCGCTCGATCCGAGCGGTGTACGGCACTCAACGAAATGGCGATCGCACCGAGCACGAGCAGCGGCGCTTTCCACATCTCGAGACTCATGAGGCTTGCAGCTCCGATTTCGCCGCTTGCAGCGTCGAGAACAGGCGCGTGATGCCGTGGATCACGATGAACAGCAGGCTGAGCGGGATGATCGCCACGACGACGGCGCTGTTCAGCTCGAGCGTCTCCGTAATGCGCTGCGAATGACGCGCCAGCCATCCAGGCACGAACCACAGCACCGGAACACAGAAAATCAGCACGGCGGCCAGCTCGACGAGCTACATCGCGACGGCGCGGCGCGGATGACCTTTCACGTTCGCGCGATACAACACGGGATCGGCGCGCCGGTAGTACGCCATCGCAGCGCCGGGCATGGACGCCCAGATCATGGCGTAACGTGCGAGCTCTTCGGTCCACACGGGCGGCGCATCGAAGATGTAGCGCGCCACGATCTGGATCATCAGCGAGACCAGCATGACCATGATCGACACGAAGGCGAGCACGGCACACACTCGGTCGATGCCTGCGCTGAAAGAAGCGAGTACGCGGCTGATTCGATCGACCATCACTCGCCCTCGCGACGCGTCGCTTCGATCATTTGCCTGAGGCGCGCCTCGGCCTCCGGCGACTCCCAGCGCGAGCGTTTCATGCGCTCGTTCAGGCGGCGCCATTCCTCGCGCGCTTCTTCGCTGATCTCGATCCACTCGATGCCCGTCTTCTCGAGCAGCCTGCGTTCGCGCGCGACCGCGTTCTTCGTCCATTCGCGATTGGCCCGGCGCGCCTCCACGATTCCTTCGTGGAAGGCTTTACGCAGCGCCGGATCGAGGCGGTCGTACCACTTGCGCGAAGCGACGACCACGCGCCCGGAAGGTCCCATGCGCAGATCGGAGAAATAGTCGAGCACATTGCCATGCCCGAACATCACGGCGACGATCGGCGGATTGAGATACGCATCCACCATTCCGGTTTGCAACGCTTGCGCGACTTCTTCCCAGGCGACGCGCGTGCCGCGCACGCCCCACGCATTGAGCAACCCGATGTCCGCGGCGCTCAAAATTCGCAGGCGCAGCGGGCGTAAGTCTTCGATGCGATACACCGGCGTGCGACGAGTCAGCAGCCCGACCATCGCGCCGGTATAGGCGAAGTCGAGCAGGATGTAAGGATCGTCGGCGAGCTCCTCGTTCACCGCGTCCAATAGACCGGCCTCGTAGAGCACGCGGTCCATGTGATCGTACGAATCGATCTGGAACGGCCGCTGCATCGCGTGAAACAGCGGCGACAAACGATTCAACTCGTCGCTGCCGGTCACATTGATCTCGAGCAGACCGATGGCGACCTGATCCATGCGCTCTTTCTCGCCGCCGATTGCGCTGTTGGGATAAATGCGCACGCGGGCGCCGGCGCGTTCGAGCGACTTGGCGAGCGCGTTCACCCAGACGTAGATGCCGTTGCGCTCGAGATCCATCGGCGTCGACATGCCGATCTTGATGTCGTTGGGCTCGATCGCGCACACCTGCGCGACAGGCAGGAACGCTGCGACGCAGAGCAGAACGAAACGAAGTGAGCGCCTGGCCATCACATCATCCCCAGCCAGCGCGGCAGCGCGGTCGACAGATCGGGGAAGAACACGATCAGGAACAGCACGGCGATTTCAGCAACGACGAACGGCATGATGCGTTTGCACATCGCCCAGTATTCCTGGCCCGTGATCGTGGCCACCATCATGATGGCGCCGCCGAGCGGCGGCGTGACGATGCCGAGCGTCAGGTTGAGACACACCATCACGCCGATGGCCACCGGATCGAATCCTTGCGCGATCGCCGCAGGCACGAGCAACGGCACGAACAAGGTGAGCGAAACGATCGTGTCCACACCCATGCCGAGAATCAGGAACACGATCACGAGCATGATCACATAGGTCATGCCCGTCAGGCCGAACGATTGCACGAATTCGGCGACGACATCGGCGATCTGATGAAGCGCGACCAGATAGCTGACGAGCGAACCGGCCGCGAGAAAGATGAAAATCACGCCGCTCAGCACGATCGTGCGTTGCGTGCATTCCCAGAACGAACGCATGTCGAGCTCGCCGTACCAGAAACCGAGGACGGTGGCGGCCACGACGGCGACGGCACCGGCTTCGATCGGCGTCATCACGCCGAACACGATGCCGCCGAGAATGATGGCAGGCAAAACGAGCGCAGGCGCTGCCGCGATGAGCGTCGGTTTCCACGGCGGCGTATCTTCAGGCCGCCCGCCCGGATGATTTTCGCGATAAGCCATCCAAGCGTTCATCGCCATGAGCACGGCGGCGATCAAAAGACCAGGAACGACGCCCGCGATGAACAGCGCAGCAATGTCCGTTCCCATGATCGCGCCATACAAAATGAAAATGATCGACGGCGGAATGATGGGACCGATGACGGACGAGGCCGCCGTAATCGCGCCGGCATAGAGCGGGTCGTAGCCGCGCCGTTGCATTTGCGGGACGAAGGTGTTGCTCATCGCCGCGACGTCGGCGGCCGCCGAGCCGCTGATACCGGAGAAGAACACGGAGGCGAGAACGTTCGCGTGGCCGAGACCGCCTTTCATGCGGCCGACGAGCAGCATCGACATGTCGATGAGCGCACGCGTGATGCCGCCTCGATTCATGAGCTCGCCCGCCCAGATGAAGAGCGGCATCGCCATGATCGCGAACACGTCCATCTGGCTGAACATGCGCTGCGGCGCAACGGCCAGATATTCGGCGCTGTCGGAAACGAAGAAAGTGACTACCGCCGCCGCGCCGGTGACATATGCGAGAGCAACGCCTGCAAAGACGAGCGCTGCAATGACGGCAACGACGACGAGCACGCTCATGACACGGCCACTGCTCTGCGCGCGAGCATCGCTCGCACGTCGCGCCGACGACGCAGCACGCCCTGGGTCAGTAACCTTTCGCCGCAGGACGCATGCATGGCGGGATCTACATCGCGATGTCGTCGAGCGGCCAGATCGGACGCTTCAAGAAGCGATACGGCCGCATCGAGGCGTCGCTGTTCAGCGTACCGGGCGCGTCGCAATACACGATTGCCGCGGCGCGGTCGGCAAAGCCCGCATAGAAATGAAACGAAGACTTCACCACAACGATGCGCTTCGACCAGGGATCGACGCCGGCGCTCTCGAATGCGCCTGGATGAAACGGCTGCTGGCGAATTTCGTTGAGCACGATTTCGATGCCCTGCGCTTCGACGACCGCAGTTCGGCCAAGCGCGACCGGATAGCCGTCGGCAATGTGCGGCTGTTTGGCATCGGTGCGCAGATGGAGAACTTTCGCTTGCACATCGACGGGATCGCCGGACATCGGTCCGAGCTTGCCGCCGATGCGCATGGGAATTTGCGCCCCCTCGCCTGCGGAGAATGCGATACGAACCGCAACCGGATCCCACAACAAGCCGACCGTCGCATTGCGGATGCCGCGATCGAGCATGGCGCGTAACAAGAACGTCGAATCCGACGGCGCGCCGCCGCCCGGATTGTCGGACATGTCAGCGATGACGATCGTGCCTTCGGGGCCGGCGAGCGCATCGTCGAGCGCTTCGTCGACACTGCGCAACCGTGCTTGTCCGGCTTCGCGCAGCGCGAAGAACTGCTTGGCGATGTCGTTCGCCAATTTTTCCGCCGCAGAGGCATCGTCGTTCGTAATCGCAATCACGCCGGCACCGGTGTGCTCGAAGTCGGCCCACGGAAAACCGTGCGCGAGACTCAACGACAACACGCCCGGCTGGCGCTCGAGCCGCATGAGCTCGTCGACGAAACTGCGCATCGGTTCGCGCGTCGTCTGAAAGAGCCCGAGCATCGGCACGCGCGCGAAGCGCATGGTCGGTCGCAATTGTCCGGCCGCGGTCTTGGCAATGATGTCGTACAGCTCGCGGGCACGATCGGCGAAATCGGTGTGCGGATACTCTTTGCAGGCTTTGATGGCCGTGGCGTTCGCGAGCATCTCCGGCGTAATGTTGCAGTGAAGATCGAGCAGCACGCCGATCGGCACCTTCGGTCCGACGATCTCGCGCACGCGCCGCAGCACATCGCCTTCGCAATCGTTGTAGCCCTGCGCCATCATGGACCCGTGCATCATCAACAGGACCATGTCGACGGGCAGCGCTTTGCGCAGGCCGTCGAGCAGCTCGTCGCGCAACGCCTCGTAATCGCGCCGCAGACACGGCAGGCTCGGCTGCGCCAACGCGCACACGCCCACGACGGCTTCGTCGCCGCGACGGCGCGCTTCCAAATAAAAATCGGCGACGCCCTTCAGCAGCCCAATGTGCCGATCGGGCGGACCGATTTCCGGACGATACACGCCGACCTCATCGAAGCTCGAACGGTCGGTCGGAATCGGCGAAAACGAGTTCGTCTCGTGAGCGAGATAGGCCATGTAGCAGCGCATTTCTGAAAATTATCATATACGAAAATTCTGTGCTAATTTTTTCAGACGGCAATTTTCGCCCGGTGGAGGTCCCTCAAGGTGCACATCGTGGTCGTCGGCGCGGGATTGATCGGCGTGACTTCGGCGTACCGCCTGCGGCGCGCGGGTCACGACGTCACTCTGTTCGAGCGCGGACCCGAGCCGGCAACCGGCGCGAGTTTCGCCAACGGGGGCATGCTGACGCCGAGTATGGCCGATCCCTGGAACGCGCCGGGCGTGTGGAAGAACTTGCTGCGCTGGATGGGCAAGCCGGACGCGCGCCGATGCTGTTACGGCCGAGCTCGCTGCCGGCGATGTCGGGCTGGGGGCTGAAATTTCTGGCTGCGTCGTCGCCGCCCCGTTTCAACGACAACACGTGGCGCAATCTGCGACTCGCCGTCTACAGCGTCGCCGGCATGCGCGAGCTGCGCACCGAAGAACCGCTCGACTACGCCGCATCGACGCGCGGCACGATGAAGGTCTATCGCAATCCGCAAGCCTTCGCCGCGGGGCTGGAGAAGATGCGGCAATACTCCCATCCCGCAATCGATGCTCGTCCGCTGTCCGCCGAAGAAGCCATCGCGCTCGAACCCGGGCTCGAACCGATTCGCTCGCAGCTCGCCGGCGCGGTGCACTTCGCCTCGGACGAATCGGGCGATGCGCGCTTGTTCACTCAGCAACTATGGGCGGCCGCACAGCGGCGCGGCGCCGTGTTTCGCGGTGAGGAATCCGTTGAGGAAATCCTCGTGGAACGCGGCCGGGTTCGCGCCGTGCGTACGCAGCGCGAGACGATCGCCGCCGATGCCGTCGTCGTTGCAGCCGGCTGTCATACGCCGCACTTGCTGCGCCCGCTCGGCATCCGTTTGCCGATTCAACCGGTGAAGGGTTATTCGCTGACTTGCACCCCGCTCGAGCGCGACGCTGCTCCGCCCATTTCCATTCCCATCGTCGACGACGATCTACACGCCGCCGTCACACCGCTCGGCGCGAGCATACGCGTTGCAGGCACGGCGGAGTTCGCCGGGTTCAATCGCGATGTGTCGCCCGAGCGCATCGAAAATTTGCAACGTTTATTGCGTGGGGTGCTGCCGAAGTCGGCCGACGAGTTCTTGGCGGCGCACGTACAGCCGTGGGCAGGTTTACGTCCTGTGTGCGCGGACGGCGTACCGTGCATCGGCCCCTGCGGCCCGGAAGGTTTGTACGTCAATAGCGGTCACGGACACTTGGGGTGGACGATGGCCGAAGGCTCCGCCCGACTGCTCGCCGATCTGATCGACGGCAAAACGCCGGGAATCGAGGCGAGGGATTACGATCCGAGGAGGTGGCGCTGAGCGCGGCGCTCAGAGCCGACTGAAGACTGAAGGCTGAAGCGCGCGGCTCGCGCGCCCCACTCACGCCCGAGTCACGAGTCACCAGTCAGCGCTTCCCCTCCGGACTCGTCATGATGTTCAACACGCGGGCGGGCTTGTTGCCGAGCGCGCGGACGTTATGGGCCATCGACGAATCGATGTAGATGCTTTCGCCGGCCTTGAGCACGGTGGGCTCGTAGAACTCGCTCAAGAATTCGATCGTGCCTTCGAGCACGTAGATGAACTCTTCGCCCTGGTGACGGACCAGCTCCGGCGTATGCCCCGCCTTCACTTCGAGCACGGCGGGCATGAGCTTGCGGTTCAAGAAATCGGTTGCGTGATGCTCGTAAACGGTCTTGTCCGTCTCGACGCGGCGCGCCTGCCCTTGGCGCGTCACGCTGCGGCGTCCGGTGACCACCGGCGCGACGGACGGCAGTAGATTCGCCGCCGGGCCGTCAGCCGGCGCGACGAGCTGCATCACGTCGACTTCGAGCGCAGAACACACTTTCAGCAGCTTCTCGATGTTGAGCGAGATGGCGCCGGTCTCGACTTTCGAAAGCGTCGACAAGGGAATTTGCGAGGCCTCGCTCAACTTCTTGAGCGTCCAGCGCCGTCCGCGGCGCAACTGCCGGATACGGCTGCCGATGACTGATGGCGTCTGACGCACCATGTCGTCAGACGGCACCGTGTGAGTTTGAATTCGAGTCACGATTCGCTATCCCTCTTGGTGCAGAGCGGTCCATGCTCGCCGGTACGGAGCGGCCGCTGAGTATTCTTGCCTAATACCGGTGAATATAAGGCACCGCGAACTCTGCAGGAGAGACGCGGCCTCAGCGACTTCGGATGGCACGCGGTCGGAATTTCCTGTATAGAGAAATCTTCCATATACGAAAAGTAGCGAAAATCGCCTTTATGCGCCACCGTCACCGCTCTGCACGATCCCGCTTTCTCCGCAGTTGCGCCTTGTGCTGGGCGATAGGTTCGCTCGCAACCGCCAAATGTTTGGCCGACGAACAGACTGCGCCGCCAACCATCGATGCGGAAAGCGTTGCCGCTTGGGCGGACGAGACCTTCAATGCCGCTTTCGAGCGCGGCGAGTTCTCCGGCGCCACCGTCAGCGTCGTGCGCGACGGCGCTCTCTTGTTCGCTCGCGGCTACGGGCAGGCCGATTTCGCGCGTCCGGATGCCGTAGATCCGACGACGACGCAGTTTCGGATCGGCTCGATCAGTAAGACGTTCACCGCCACTTTGATTGCGATGCTGCTGGAAGAGGGGCGAATCGCTTCGCTCGACGATCCGGTGAATCGTTATCTCAAGGACTACCGACTACCGGACAACGACGGCGTGCCGATCACGCTGCATCACTTGCTCACACACACCGCGGGATTCGAGGATCGCTTCTTTTTCATAGGTGCCGACTTTCCGACGCCTGCGCGGCTGAGCGCGGAGGAATTCGATCGCTTGCGCCCCGCCTATGTACGTCCCGCCGGATCGCGCATCGTCTATTCGAACTTCGGCATCGCATTGCTCGGACGCGTGGTCGAGGACATCACGGGCCAACCGATCGACCGCGTCATGCAGGAACGCTTGTTCGGTCCGCTCGGCATGGAGCATACGCAGCTTCTCGTCGACATCGCCGAGCCCGAAGGCGTCGGCAAGCCGGCCGTCATCTGGCCGGACGGAACCAAGACCGCCAGAAAGTTCAACCCGATCAATCCAGCGATCGCGCCAGCCGGCTCCATCGTTTCGACCGCGTACGACATGGCGCAGTACATGCTGGCGCATCTCGGGCACGGCCCGACAGATCCCGAAACCGGCAAACCGCTTCTGAGCCGCGAGACGCTCGATCGGTTGCACACGCGCACGACTTCGAACGAGCCTGAGACGACGGGCATCGGCATGGTGTTCTTCGACGAGGAATGGGGTGGCGTGCGTACGGTGGCACACGGCGGCAACTGGCCGGGCTTTCACAGCTGGATGACGCTGCTGCCGACGCTCGATACCGGCATCTTCGTCTCCGTCATGGCCGAAGCGCCGCCCGCAAGCGTGAGCGATGCGCTTGGCTCTTTGTTCATGCCTTGGAAGCAGCCGCCGCGATCGCCGGCAGTAACGTCAGGCGCGGTGTATGCGAATGCATTCCTCACGCGCTTCATCGGCGAGAAACGCGCATTGCCCGATGCGACCGAGTCGAGCGATGCATCGAAGCTCGCCGGTTGGTATCGGCCCGATCGGCGCGTGTTCACGACGGCAGAGTCGATCGCCGATTTCGTCTACATGGGCGCCGGGATCTTGCGCGTCAATAGCGATCCCGAAGGACTCGAAATCGGCGGGGCCAAATGGCGTGCGGCGGGCAACGGCATTTTCATCCTCGATGCACCCGCCCGAAATCGCGCCGTGATCCGTCACGATCCGCGTGTCGGTGCGCCGGTGCTCGTGCCCGATCTGGGTATTTACACCTTCACGCGCATTGCCTGGTACCAACACCCGCGTCTGCACGTCTACACCTTCGCGACCGCACTGATCGTATGCGTCGTCGGTTTGGTGCTGGCGCGAGGTGCGCGCTCACGCGCCGGCCGCATTGCCGCATGGGTAACGACAGTGGCCGCATGGCTACTGCCGTGCATCGCACTGGTCGGTCAGTCCGCCGATGCCGACATGCTGAGCCGACTCTATGCGGGTCACACCGAACGGCTCGCCGCCTTCGTCAGCGTCTCCAACCTCATTCCCATCGCCGCCCTAATCGCGCTATGGGGGGCAGTCAAGCGCGCGGAATCCGCACGCGACCGGTTGGGCCTCGGCCTCGTCGGCATTGCCGGCCTCGCGATCGCAACCGTCCTGTATGCGTACAACGTGATTGGGTGGAAATTACCGGCGTGAGATTGAACGGAGATGGAGAATTGGGAATGGGGAATTGCGAACGTGCCCGGCCGCGCGTGTTAGCAGCGCTTCGGCCAGGGCATAGATGACCGATCCTGACCTAAAGACTTAGGGCCGACGTTCAAAGAGACATCGAACGTCTCGATTGTTCGCCTCCTCATCGTCCACACCTGCCCCCACATTCCCTTTCGGAAGTCACGAATCACGTCACCGAGATTCATCAATCTCGGGGAATCTGTTTCGGCATACTGCCGCGGCCTCACGTTTGGTAGTCCACTGCGTTGAATCAACAATGGTCGGGGGAAAAATCAACATGTCGTATCGCAAATGGTTGGTATCGATGAGTATGGTCGCCGCAGCTGCCGCGCTCTGCGGCTGCGAAGACTCTCAGCGGGTCGCGAAGGCCAGCACGCCATCCGACTCGATTCAAAGAGGCGAGTATCTGGTGCGCGTGGCCGGCTGCAACGATTGCCACACACCTGGCTATCTGGTGACCGACGGCAAGACGCCCGTCGAGGATTGGTTGACCGGCGACAGCCTCGGGTGGAACGGACCGTGGGGCACGACGTATGCGTCGAACTTGCGCTTGCGCTTTCAGGACTTCCGCAGCAAAGAGGAATGGGTCGAGTACGCAAGGATGATCCGACCGATGCCGCCGATGCCTTGGTTCAATCTCGCGGCGATGACCGACGAAGATCTAGGCGCGATTTACGACTTCGTTCGCCACCTCGGGCCGAAAGGCAATGCCGCGCCCAGCACGGTTCCCGTCGACGGCACACCGCAAGGGCCGATCGTTCGGTTTCCGATGTAAGGACGGCGATCTCACCTCGAGAACTGAATTGCCGAGGCGCGCAGGCGTCACGTCGCCTGCGCACCTCTCATCCTTGCGCTTCTCGTTTCCTATTCGGCGCTCGGACCACCCTCAACTTGCCGGCTTTACCGCCGCCGCAAAACAAGCGGTCGCGACCGTCCGACTCGAGCCCGGAGATGCCCGTACCCGGCGGCATCGCTAGCGTTTCCTGCACTTGTCCGGTCTTCGTATCGATGCGGCGAAGCTCGCTTTCATCGCCCTCCCAGGTCGCGTGCCAGAGCTCACCATCGAGCCACGTCACTCCCGTGACGAATCGATTGGATTCGATCGTGCGCAGAACCTTGCCCGTCTCCGGATCGACTTGGTGGATCTTTCGCTCGCGGTATTGCCCCACCCACAAACTGCCTTCCGCCCACGCCAGACCTGAATCGCCGCCGCCACCCGGCGCCGGAATGGATCCGAGAACTGCGCCCGTGGCTGGATCGATCTTTTGAATACGCGTACCTGCGATTTGAAAGAGATAGCGTCCGTCGAATGCCGTACCGGCATCCGCAGCCACGGCAATGGATCGTGTGATCTTTCCGCTCTCGGGATCCAGCACGTTGAGTTTGTCGCCGGACGCGAACCATACGTGCCGTCCGTCATAACTAACGCCGTGCACTGCATCGATACCGGGAAATGGGCCGTATTCCCGAACAACATTCGCTAGTTTCATTAATGATCTCCGCGTGATGACCGTGGATCCATCCTAGTTGGCCGGCAACGACACGGGGAGTAACAAGACCGTCGCGAATCCCGGAATCGGAGACATCATCCAGCGACGCGCGCGAGCGCGCCCGAATGCTTGCACTTTGCCTGCTCTCGCGAGGGATTCGAGCGCACGTTGTACGGTCCGCTGACTGGTGCCCAGTGCTAGCGCAAGGCCAGACGTCGACCACGACTCTCCATCGGCCAGCAACGCAAGCACATCGGCGTACTTGTCATCGACAGGAGGTGCGAGCACGACCGTTCTTCGCGCGCGATGCGGTGCGAGCGCATATCCGCGCGGTGTCGCTTGGATGCTTGCAACTGGCGCGAGCAGCTTGCGCAATCGACCGAGCTCGACTCGCAATCGTGCGCGATGCGATTCATCGCTGAGGTCGAGCCGGAATATCCGTGCCACGAGCTCTTCGCGCGGCACATCGCCCGGCCATGCGCGCGCCAACGCGCTTGCGAGCGCGACCATCACAGGCCGTCCGGCGAGCGAAACCGTGCGATTCGCCTCGCGTACGACGTAGCGACATGCATCGACGATCAACGCATTCGACGCCAACAGCGATTCGACGCCCTCCATCGTCAGAAGCCGCTCGCCATTTCTGGCGAGGATGCGCGCTGCGGGGGCGTTGAGCATCGCAAACGCGCCCTCGACTTCTGCTGCAAGCGCCACGATGCCGGCGCGTCGCGCCGCGACTCGCGCGCGCGTCAACGCTGCCCGCACAGCTCTTGCACGCACGCGCCGCATGGCAATGCCGGCGACGACGAGCTCGTGCGCCGTTTCCAGTGCCGGATGCGGAACCTCCGGCATCTGCTCGAGCGCGCGCTCCGCGTCTCTCAACGCCCCGATCAGCACGAGGCGCCGAATCTCCGGCAGGCGCGCGTGCGCGGCATTGATTGCATCCCCATGCGCTTCCAGCGTGGCGCGAGCGGACTCGAGAACGTTCGAAGCAAAGCTCAGATCGCGCGAAGCGAGCGCGATCTCCGCCTCGGCGACGATGCAACGGGCGCGAGCGACGACCTCTCGCGGGCTGAATGCGCGCCTCGCGTCGCGCAGCAATTCGCGTGCTCGTCCATGCTCGCCGAGCTGCGCAAGCGCGATGCCGCGCAGCGCGAGGCCGGCAGCGTCATTGCGGAGCGCGACGAGCTTCAGCGCCGCGATTGGATCGCCTGCTGCGAGCGCGCGTGCGCCGGCTGTGATCAATGAATCCACGGAAATCCGGATGCGCTAGCCGCTGCAAGCACGGCAGAGCGAGATCGTTATTGAAGAATTCACGACACTTGCCTGCAGCTGCTCAGGCCTGGCGGATGAGCCCGAATCAACACCGATCCGAACGCAAGATAGCCGCAGATCATATGCGTCACCTCGCCGCCCCTCCAAGCCGAGAACGCAGGAGCGACCGGTCAACAGCTCGGGCAGCCGATCGTCGCACTGACCAAGGGCGCTACTCGCTCTCGCCCGAGCAAGCGATGGTGTTTGCACAGAAAGGTTTTGATCCTCGGCGGCCTCGACGCTTCCGGCCAAGTGCTGGCGAGCGCGGAGATATTCGAGTGAGATCGTGACTCGTGATTCGTGCGCGCGGCAGCGCGCCTTGCCCCCTTCTTCCCTTCTTCCCTCCTTCCCTTCCCCCCTTCCCTGCCGCGTCGCTCGAGCCGCGAGCGGCGCCGGCGCTGGGATACTTATTAATTAGAATCGCAGCCTCCGAGGCAGCCGGCCGACCTGTCATGCTTTTGTTATATGGAGCCCCGCCAGCGGGCCCACAGCCTCAGCCGCCAAGGCGTCGGGTCGCAATTTTCGTGACCCGTTCGTCGACACGAACCTCGAACCTGGGTTATTGATCCCGCTTTCCAAGACTGCGGCATTCGAGCGATTTCGCAGAACGAACGCCAAGTCGATTGACATCTAACAAGAAACAGCCAAGCTACCGGACCTGACAAGATCGCACGCTGCCGCACGCTGGGCCCACAAGCCTTCCTGACGGCACCCTGGCGGACAACAACATGACAGATCAGTGGGATTATGCAGAGCTCCTCCAGCCGCTGAGCGAGGAGTCGCCATGCGGCGAGAATCTGGAAGACTCGCAGCTGCTCTACTCCTTCGATACCTTCCGACTCTTCGGTCAGAGCGTCCCCCTGAACCCCCCGCCGGATTGGCGAGCCATCGAAAGCAAATCGCTCGAAGCGCTTCAGCAAAGCAAGGACCTGCGCCTACTGGCTCACCTGGGTGCCGCCGTTCTGCGAACCAAGGGATTGAGTGCATTCATCGGCACATTGTCGGTGGCCGCTCAATGGCTCGAGCAATGGTGGGAGCAGGTTTATCCGCTCGTCGATGAAGACGCGATTCTGCGGCGGACCGCACTGAACTCCTTTGCGGATCGCATGGCCGTCGTCGATGGCGTGCGACGCGCGCATTTCGTGCGCCATCCGCAGCTCGGGTCTCGAACGGAACATGATTCGAGCTGCGGTAGTGGTGGCAGCCGATCAGCCCCCACAGTTCGCCGTTGTGAATCAGGGACAGCGTGAGCGAAGCTGCCACGCCCATGTTGCGCAAGTATTCGATGTGAACAGGCGAGACGCTGCGCAGCAGCGAGCGGCTGAGATCTAGCGGCTCGTCCGTCGTCGATGCCGCAAGCAAAGGCACCGGCTCATAGTCGCGCGCCGGAATCATGCGCACCCAATTGCTCAGGAACATTGCGCGCGCCTGCAACGGAATATCCGAGGCTGGATAGTGCAGCCCGAGATACTTCACAAACTCATCCGCCTTCGACTCTGCGATCACTTCGCCGTGACCGTCGGCGTGAAACTTGTAGATCATCACGCCGTCGAATCCGGTCAGCTTCCGAATTGCCGCGCACGTTCGCTCGCTCAGTTCTAAAACCGAATGCGACGAGTCCAGTTCGGAAATCGCCCTTCGCAAGCTCGAGCGCAGCGGTCTGCTCGACTCCAGATCTTCGACATCGGTCGCCTCGAGCTCGACGATCGAGTGTCCGCGATGCCGGTGCACGAAGACATCCCATACGCGTTCGCGTGCACCATCGGTGAGCGCGATGCGCACGGGTTCGTGAGGCTCGAAATCGCCCGATGGCGTATCTCGTAGCAGGTCCGCTCCGAGTAGCTCGTTCGGAGCCGCACCTAGCAGGCGCCGTGCGTTAATTCCAAAAGCGGTCGACGCATTTGCGGAGCAGTACTCGATGCGCCGATTGAGCGGATCGAGCGAGAGCAGAACACCGAAAGGTTGAATGGCGCCGGGAATGTGAATGGGCTCGCGACTACAGTTCGCGAGCGCTGCTTCGATATCGGAACTCAATATGCACTCCAGTCAACAACACGATCACGCGAACACTGGGCGGTTCGGTGGGCGGCCTTTGGAGATGAGCTGCCGTCTTCGGAACTGGGTGCACGCTATGTGATTCTGAGTCTGTGCCTAAAGCGATCGAGAAGCAAATCGAGTTACGCAGGATCAGTCGAAATACCTACTCTCGATGACGAAACTTTTACATGTGCCGACATGCTCGCAGCAAAATGCAGCTGTGTTCTCCGGTTCTCTATGGCCAAGTTCCGTCGAAGTTGTGCGAATCGCTACTCATGTCGATTAACAGTTAACCGGAAAACGTACGGCGTGCCTTGATCGAAGGATCCGAGGTCCGTCGATTTGCCTTCCGATTTTTTTGATAGTCGCGAGGCTTTGCGAGCGTTCGGCAAGCGCTTAGGACTCACGTATTCCGTCTGAGACTGCGATATCGCCACGGCCATCCACCAAGCAAGCCGCATGCAGCGACGATAACCGCTGGTATGCCCGAACGTCGCTGCAAATGGCTTCTATGGGCCGCGCGATGCTGAAGGGTGTTCGCGCTCGAGCGACTTAACGACTTCGACAAGCGCGTTCAATTGCCGCTGCATCCGACTCCAGAAAAATGCCGCAACCATTAGCACACCAAGGGCAAGCTGAATCGCAGCGCTAGCATCCTGTGTGAATCCCCGTGCTATGCCGATCGCGAGAAAGAGAACGGCGCAAACGAACCCAATAACCTCTGCCCACTTAAGAGAGCGACCTTCAGCAATTTTCCACAGTTGCGCGCGCTTCCGTATTGCGCCCGCGTTGAGTGCGACATCCAGTTGCTCGGGCGTTGAAATCTCGTGCTCATTCATAAGTCCCCCTGTGCGAATCGATCATGTTGTCGGAAGATGGAAGCATCACGTCAGCCGAGGCTGCGCATTCGGAAATGAGCCAACTGCGCACCGCACGCCAACTCGATCCGTCAGGTCAAAATGCCTTGGTCGGCGCCGAGCGCGAGCTTCATTGTGTGTGCTTGTCGCTACCCCAAAGGAATCTACGAATATCCGCAGGTCTTTCGAATTGCTGAAGGAACAACCGAAGAAGCAGAACCCCTGCGAGCCAGCAGACCGCAAAGAGGATCAGGGCAAACGTCTGGCCATTTGCGAATGCGCCTGTACTGAACCCAAGGACCGCGAGGCAGATTCCAAAGACCGCGGAAGCGCAGTACCAGGCTATGCGTTGATGTTCAGAAAGTGACTTGAACTTCATGATTTGCTCTTTCCTTTTGCGGAGCGGCGATGTCCCGTGAACAGCGGTGAGGTCGTTCAGAGTAATTGGCATGAGATCAACCGTGAGTTCTAGCGCCTACTCCGGCTAAAGGTCGTGTGGGCAACCGCAACGGAGCCCAATCGTAGCTTTCGCTCCGTCAGTCCCAGGACCCAGGGCGAGCGAGAGTCAGGAGTCTCCATTTCAGCTTCATGCCCAAGACTTATTGCACTTCTTTGACTCACTGGGCCGTGGTGTCCGAAACATATACCCAGGAATGGAGCCATGGCAATGAAGCCTTTGACCGGGGAAAACCATTCGGGCGACTTCCTCAAGGCCTATCTCGTTGTTACTGCAACCGGTTCGGGCATGCGGACTCCCGTGAATTGGACTCCCGTGAATTGGACACCCACCTCGTTTGCGCATGCCCCACTCCCTCCCTGCAAGTAGTGGACGGTGGACGAAGTTTGGACACCCACCACGTTCGTGCTGCCTTGCCCTCTCCCGTGCGACATTTGGACACCCATTTTGTGCAGTTGTCCGGCCCCTCCCTGGGGACGAACACACTGCGGCCTCGTGGTGGGTGTCCATACAGGTGGGTTCCGAACCGCAGCAAGCAGCAAAGCGGCAATGTCCAGGCGACAGTCTGCTGCGTAGTCCTCGCTGGCGCCTGCATCGCGGACGAACCGAGATCCAATCGACCGGTCGGGTTATCTAAGGTGATGGGTGTCCAAACAAGCGAGCGGGTGGTGGGTGTCCAAACAAGCGGCGCACAAACAAGCGGCGAAGCGGGTGTCCAAACGAGCGCAGCCGGTCAATAGCTCAGCCAACTGCAGAGCAGTGGCATCGCTCGCATAGCCCCCCCCGCTAATCTTTGGGTGCAGGCGGAGCCGCGTCTTCGTGCAGATCGGGTTAGGCGGATTGCTTGGGCCCTTTGCGGTACCTCGTGAAGGACAGCTCCTTGAACGGAACTGATGCGAGCAGCTTTTCTCGGAGCGCGTCATCCGAGCCGGAGATGTGAATGTCACCGTCATGGCAGAACAACAGCTTGATCCGCCCATCGGGTAGCTCGAAGGACAGGTCGGATTCGGCGGGCACAACAATGCGCTGCTCTAGAGAATCCCGAATGAATCGATGAACCCAACTCGTTCTCACTTTCATCGGTACATAGCAGAGATCCATGTGAAGATTGCAGCCCCATCCGTACGTCGCTGTGATCAGACAGTCGCCGAGAAGGTCCTTCAAAACTATCGGCAGCGACTCGAGAACAGACTGGAGTCGCTCTGGTTGCAGAGGCGCGCAAATCCATTCGAATCTCTGTGAGTTCATATCGAATCAGGCCTGAGCCGGGTCCGAAGCATTGCCAAAATGCGCACAGTTACAAATCGATCACATAGCCACGCCGTCAGCGCAGATAACGACTCGGAATTGGCGCGGCTCGACGGGTGTTCATAGATTGCGCTCGCTCGTACACAACAAGCAGACGCATCGGTTTTCATCATGATCACTCGTCGACATTTTCTCGAGGCTGGCGTCGCGGCTGCGGTCGCTGCTGCATTGCCTTCCGGTCGTGCGCTGGCCGACGCTGTCGCACCGCGCGCGCTCGTCGATTGGCACAGCCATTACGTGTCGAAGGCCGAGGTCAACTTTCTCTCGGCACGCAAACAGGCGCCGCGCGTGATTACCGATGCTGCCGGCGTTACGCGGTTACAGAACGTCTTGACGGTCTCAGCGGAACCGCGCGAGCCGAGCGAATTCTCGCCTTCGGACATCGAAGCGCGGATTGCCAACCTGGACAAGCATGGCGTTCAGCGTCAGTTGCTGACGCAGACGGTGGCGTTAGGGCTCGATGCGACGTTGAGCATCGACGAGCAACGCAAGCTGTACCGCGAGTTCAACGATGAGCTCGCCGGGGTGGTAGAGGAACACCGCTCGCGCTTCTTCGGCGTCGCTGCGTTGCCGTCCGCCGATCCCAAGTGGGCTGCGGAAGAGCTCGATCGGGCACATCGCGAGCTCGGACTCATCGGCGGATCGTTGCCCCTAAACGCATTTTCGACGCTCGAAGGCGCGAGAACGCTCGCGCCGTTGTTCAAAGTGGCGCAGAAACATCGCAGCCACATCTTCATTCATCGCGGTCCGGCGAGCGACAGCGTTCCCGGTCAGCCGCCGCTCGTCGTACCGACCGACACGGCTTACGCACGCTGGTCGCTCATCAGCAATACGCATCTCGCATCTGGCGCGATCACATTGGGACTGACCGATTTTCTCGACGACTATCCCGACGTGAGCGTCGAGATCATCATGCTCGGCGGATTCCTGCCGCACCTGATTCACAGCATCGTGCCGGCAGCGCACGCGAACGGCGTTCGCGATCCGATTGCGAAGTTGCGGCGCCTCTATCTCGATCCCGGCCCGTACTCGGTGCGCAATGCGCCCTGGGTAAAGCTCACGGCGGAGCAGCTGGGCGCGGACCGTATTCTGTTCGGCACCGACTATGGCGTCGGCGGCGGCAAGCGTGGCGATGTCGGTCCGGCGCTCGACACGCTCGATTCCATCCTCAGCGCATCTGAGCGTCGGCTCATTTATTTCGAGAACTCGCGCGCATTGATCGCGGCGAAGGGATGGGCATAAGGCGCGACGTACCGCTTTGTTCGCATCCGAGAATTCACGCCGGTCGCCGCCATATGCGACCGCGCTGCTCACCCACGAATGATCGCGTAGAGGATGCCTGCAATTAGCAACCACTTGAGCAGGTAGTAGATCGGCCGGTTCCAGTTCTTGATGCGTACGCCGACCAATCGAAGCTTGTAGATCTGCTCGAAAATGCGATTGAGCACGCCGACGTGCTCGCCAGGCACGTTCTCCGTGGCGGCGGCCTTGATCATTGCCCGGCCAATAGTTCGATTGATACCGCGCACGAGCCTGTTCGATAGCGGACGCTCGATATCGCAGAACAGGATCACTCGAGCGGTGTCGGTGCGGTTCTCGGCGTGATGGATGTAGGTCTCGTCGAAGACCACCGCCTCGCCGTCCTTCCAGTAGTAGCGCTCTCCGTCGACCTCGATGTAACAGTCCGGCGAGTTCGGCGTGATCAGGCCCAAGTGATACCGCAGCGATCCGGCGAAAGGATCGCGATGCGCACCCAGCCTCGCGCCGGGTGGGAGCACCGTGAACATGGCAGCGTTGATGCTCGGAATTCTCGCGAGCAGCTCGGTCGTTCGCGGACAGAGCGCCGCAGCGGACGGGAGGAAATCGCCGTACCACTTCAAGTAGAAGCGCTTCCAGCCGGTGCGAAAGAATGTGTTGAAGCCGATATCGTTGTGCCGCGACGCCGCGCGAATGTAACCCTCGTCGAAGAGCTTGAGCGCTTCCTCGCGGATCATTTGCCACTGCGAAGTCACTTCAGCCAGCTCCGGAAAACGGTTGACGTCCACGAACGGCCGCGACGGCACCCCCGAGAACAGGTACATCAAGGCGTTGTACGGCGCGAGAAGATTCGCGTGATCGGCGATGAGGCGCGAGAGCTTGTGGCGCACTTTGCCCCGAAACTGCACGTAGAGCACAGCCGGCAAGTAGAGCGCGAGGAGCAAGTACTTCGGACTGAGGATTGCTGTAGCCATGGGGAGCGCGATTTTACTGAGCGCTCGTCGAGATGGAATAAGTGCTGGCAGAAAGCGACGCGACTCGAACGCCGCCATCGCATCGCACCGGCGATCTGTACGAAAAAACTGACCGGCCTTTCCTCCGTTTCCTGACTTGACCCCGAATTGCTGCCGCAGCATCCTCTGCCTGGGCAATCTCTGCCTTGGCAGCTAATCAAATGGCAATCAAGCACTACGATGCCAGCAAGTTCTCGTCTTCCGAGAGCCTCGGCTACCTCGCCAAGCTCGTGCACACCCTGATGCACGAGCGGGCCGCCGCAGCATTCGCGAATCACGACATCAATTTCACGCAGTGGATCATTCTGACCAAGCTGCGTGAGGGCTCGGCCGTGACGGCCGGCGATCTCTGCCGCGCGATGCGGCACGACACGGGTGCACTGACCCGCGTGCTCGATCAGTTGGAAGAGCTCGATTATGTGGAACGCGTGCGCAGTCAAACGGACCGCCGCGTAGTCGAGCTGCATCTCACTCCGGCAGGTCGCAAGCGGTCGCAGGAATTCGTTCCGCTCGTCGTCGATTTGCTGAACGAAGCGCTGGCTGATTTCAGCAAGACCGAATTCCAAGAGCTGAAACGCCTACTGAAGAAGCTGATTCACGGGCTTCAGTCGCGCCAGGGTCCCGCGTCGTGAGAAGCACACTACTTATTATATGTATCGCCGCGCTCGTGAGCGGCTGCGTGTTCCCTCAGCGCGAGGAGCCAGTCAGCGCGCCGCTGACGGCCGAAATGCTCGGACTCACGGGCGAAAGCGTGGGTGTCGCCGAGGAGCGATGGTGGACTGCCTTCGGCGACCCACAACTCGACAAGCTGATCGAGGATGCGCTGCGCGACAGTCCGGACCTCGGCCGCGCGCTCGCTCGTCTGCGTGCTGCTCAAGCGCAGGCCATCGTGGCAAATGCCGGAGATGACCCGAGCTTCGCAATCGATGCCGACGAAACGTGGCAGCGCTTTTCCGAGAAGTATTACATTCCCCCGCCCTACGGCGGCCGCCGCTTCTGGGTCGGACAAGCGAACGCGAACCTCTCCTGGACCCTCGACTTCTGGGGGCGACAGGCAGCGCTCATCAAACAGGCCGAGTCGCAAGTCATTGCAAGCAAGCTCGATCTGGCCGCCGCGCGACTGTCGCTGACGGGCGCGATCGCGCAGGCGTACTTGGATTTGCATCGCGCGTGGGAGCTGCTCGATATCGCGACGCGTTTACAGGCGCAACGCGAAGAGCTGCTGCGGCTAACGCAAGATCGCGTTCGCGCGGGACTCGATACGCTGGTCGAGCTGAAAACGGCGGAAGCGAATCTCGCTCAAGCGCGCAACGGTGTGCTGGAAGCGACCAGCGTTCGAGATCTCGCGGTGCATCGCGTGGCTGCGCTTGCAGGCTACGGCGCCGACCGATATACCGAGATCGAACGCCCGCGCCTGCGGCTCGATGCCGAGCTCGCGTTGCCCGAGACTTTGCCTCTCGATCTCTTGAGCCGTCGCCCCGACGTGCTTGCCGCGCTTGCACGTACCGAAGCTGCGATCGGCGGACGCGAGGCCGCACGCGCCGCGTTCTACCCTGACGTCAATTTGCGTGCCTTCGTCGGCATGCAGGCCATCGGGCTCGATGAGCTGCTGAACAGCGGCAGCCTGGTCTACGGTGCCGGCCCTGCGCTACACGTACCGATTTTCGATTCGAAGCGCCTGCGCGCGCAGTACAAAAGCGCGACCGCCGAGGTCGATGCCGCGATCGCGAGCTACAACGGCATCGTGCTGCAAGCGATCCGCGAATCGGCCGATCAAATCACTTTGAACGCCGCGATCGCACGGCAGATCGTCGAGCTTCAGCAGGCCGTCGAAGCGGCGAACGAGGCATACGAAATTGCCCGCGCCCGCTACGCCGCAGGTCTGACGACACAGCTCACCGTCCTAGATGCCGAGAGCCGAGTTCTGAACGCGCGACGAGACCTCGTCAGCGCGCACACGAATCTCGCCCTTGCACGCATTTCGCTGCGCCTGATGTTGGGCGGCAGCTTCGATCCCCGTACCGCTTCCTAACCGAGTTGCAAGAATGAGCAGCCCTGAACCCACTCCTTCGAACGGCCGACGTCGCCAACGTCTCATCGTCCTTGCTGCGGCCGTGCTCGTCGCCGGCCTCGCCTACGGCGCGTATTGGGCACTGTACGCACGCTTCTACGAGAGCACCGACGACGCCTACGTGGCAACGGACTTGATTCAGATCACGAGCGAAATCGCCGGCACCGTGCGCGCGGTGTACGTCGACGACACGCAGCATGTCGAGCGCGGGCAACTGCTCGTCGAGCTCGATCGCGCCGATGCGGAGATCGCCATGGCGAGCGCCGAGGCCGAGCTCGCCCGCACCGTGCGCGAAGTGCGAAGTCTATTTGCACAAGCAGCCGGTTTGCGTGCACAGCTGCGTCAGCGAGAGGTGCTGCTCGCCGCGGCGCGCGCCGATCTCGAGCGGCGGCAAAACGTGGCGCGCGGCGCCGTTTCCGGCGAAGAGCTGCAGCACGCGAAAGACCAGGTTGCACAACTCGAAGCTGCGCTCAGCGCGACTCAACAAGATCTGCAGACTGTGCAGTCGCGAATCGACGGCACGACGATCGAGACGCATCCGCAAGTGATGCTTGCGGCGGCACGCGTCCGCGATGCCGAGCTTGCGTTGGCGCGCACTCGCATCGTTGCGCCCGTGAGCGGCACGGTTGCGCGGCGCGGAGTGCAGATAGGAGCGCGGATCGCGCCTGGCACGCCGCTGATGGCGGTGGTGCCGCTCGAGAACGCCTGGGTGGATGCGAACTTCAAAGAAGTGCAACTTGCTAAAGTGCGCATCGGTCAACCGGTGACGCTGACCTCCGACTTCTACGGCGATGACGTCGTGTATCACGGTCGAGTGGCCGGGATCTCCGCCGGCAGCGGTGCGGCCTTTGCTCTGCTGCCGCCGCAGAACGCGAGCGGTAACTGGATCAAGATCGTGCAGCGCGTCCCCGTCAGGATCGAACTCGATCCGCAAGAGCTCGAAAATCACCCGCTGCGCGTCGGCTTTTCGATGCGCGCCCGCATCGATTTGCACGACACTTCGGGTCCGCTGCTCGCGAAACAAGTTCGCACTCGGCTGCAAGAGCGCGTCGCTGACACTGCCGTGCTCGAAGCAGCCGCGCAGCGCATCGCCAACATCATTGCCGTGAACGCCGGCAATACGGTTGCAAGGCAGATGTAAGCGTGAGTACGCCCGCTGCTGCCGCCGCACCTGCCTTTACCGGTTCGCGAGGACTCGTCGCGACCGGACTTGCGCTTGCGACTTTCATGCAGGTGCTCGACACGACCATTGCCAATGTGTCGATTCCGACGATCGCGGGCGATCTCGGCGTGTCCGCGAGCGAGGGCACTTGGGTCATCACTTCGTTTGCCGTTTCGAATGCGATTTCCGTACCGCTGACCGGCTGGCTGATGCAGCGCTTCGGTGTGGTGCGGACGTTCATCGTATCGGTCGTGATGTTCACCATCGCATCGTTCCTGTGCGGAGTGGCTTGGAGCCTGTCGTCGCTCGTGTTCTTCCGCATCCTGCAAGGCGGCTTCTCCGGGCCGATGATTCCCGGGTCTCAGGCGTTGCTGCTCTCGATCTTCCCGCCGCAGAAAAAATCGATGGCCCTGATGATCTGGTCAGGTACGACGCTGATCGCGCCGATTTGCGGTCCCATTCTCGGCGGCTATCTGTCGGACAACTGGTCGTGGCCGTGGATTTTCTGGATCAACGTGCCGGTCGGCGCCTTCTGCTTGTACGTCTGCTGGAGCGGTTTGCGCCATCATGAGACGCCGACGCGCCGCCTACCGATCGACGCCGTCGGGCTCACGTTGCTCGTCGTCTGGGTCGGTGCGCTGCAGATCATGCTCGACACCGGCAAGGACAAGGATTGGTTCACCTCGCCCATTATCTGCATCGAAGCCATCATTGCGGTCGTCGGCTTCATTGCGTTTCTCATCTGGGAGCTCGATGAGAAACATCCCATCATCGATCTGTCGCTGTTCCGTAGACGCAACTTCACGTTGGGCCTGTTCCCCATGGTGCTCGGATATGCGACGTTCTTCGGCGTGGTCGTGCTCCAGCCGCTCTGGATGCAGCAATGGCTCGGCTTCAATGCCACGTGGGCGGGCCTCGTCGCTGCGCCTGCTGGGGTGATTGCAGTCTTGCTGTCGCCGATCGTGGGACGCTGGATGGCGCGCGGCGATGCGCGGGTGATCGCCACGGTTGCGCTGATCGCATTCGGTGTTTCGTTTTACTTGCGGTCGCAACTCACCGCCGACGCCGACGTCTTCGCCTTCATCGTGCCGACGTTTGCGCAAGGTTTCGGCATGTCCATCTTCTTCGTGGCCGTGCTGAACATCGTTCTCGACGGCATTCCGCCGCAACAGATTCCGGCCGCATCGGGACTTTCCAACTTCATCCGCATCACGGGCGGCGCCTTCGCCACCTCGATCACGACGACGATGTGGGAACGCCGCGCGGCGCTCCATCAGTCGCAACTAGCGGAAGTGAGCAGTGTGTACGACCCGCGTGCCCAGCAAGCGATCGAAGCGCTGCACGGCAATGGATTCAGCGATCAGCAAGCGCTCGCGCTACTCAATCACAATCTCAGTTCTCAGGCGTACTTCCTTTCGGCCATCGACTTCTTCTGGATCTGTGCCTGGATCACGTTCGGCATCATCGTCTTCGTGTGGCTCACCCGCCGGCCGCGCGTGACGGGCGCGCCGGCGGCAGCAGAGTAAGAGCACCAAGCTGCCGCTCTATCAGGGGCCCGATCATCCGCCTCTTGGAAACTCTCGAACCTAGGACTCCTTGTCTGGAAGGATGGCCTCCACGGTGACTTCGACCATGAGCTCGGGGCGAAACAGACCGTCCACGACTAACAGCGTACTGGTTGGGGGATGATCCTTCGGTATGTAGTTGGCTCGAACCTTGCGGAGCAGCGGCAAGTATTTTCGGTCCGTGATGTAGTTGTCCGTGCGAATGACGTCTTTGAACGTCAAGCCGACTGAGGCCAATGCTTTGGCAATGTTCTCGTGAACCTGGATGCACTGCTTCTCGAAATCGCCCTCACCGACGACATTGCCGTTGCTATCCATGGCGACTTGGCCGGCGATCACGACCAGGCGGCCCTTCGGAGCGACAACGACGTGCGAGTAACCATTTGTTGGCGGCAGATCCGATGGGCTGAGCGCCAAGCGCTCTTGCGCGACTGCCGGTGTTGCCACTGCCACGAACAAACACATTAGGCCGTTAGAGATTTTCATGAGCACTCCTTTCGATGTCTAACTGCCCTTCAACAGGCACACGACTTCGATCGATTTGGCTGCAATGAGTTGCACGAACGTCCGCTCGTGCACAGCCTCTCACTCTGTAAAACTCACTTGTCTTCCATTCAGTCGGCTCCTTTGTTCGATAACTCGACGCGATCAAGGATCACCCCGCCGATAACGACTACGATAGATGCGGTGATGTCAGTCCGGCGCTCGGACCTCACCTAGATCCAACGTCGGACGCGGGACATGTACTGCGCATACTCTTGGCCGAACTTCGCGAGCAGCGCGCGCTCCTCGGGCTTGATCTGGTACCGATTCATGTACGCAACGAAAACCGGTAGCAGCAGTGCGGACGCGACGTTCGACAGATAAACGCCCCATCCCGTAAGTGCAATGAGAAATCCCAGATACATGGGATTGCGCGAAAACCGATAGACGCCTTGCGACACCACAACTGACGATTCGTTAGGCGTGAGCGGATTGACGGTCGTGCGCTCCCGGCGAAAGGCGACGACACCCGAAAACGCCAATGCTGCGCCCGCAACTGCGAAGACCACCGCAATAGTCGAAGCACCGGGCACTGAGAGGGATAACGCTGGCAAAGCGCGAGCCAGGCCGAACATCGCCGCGACGAAGAGCAGCCAAAGAAGCAGAGGCGGAACTTTGAGCTCGAGCCAATGCATGGTGATCGGGCAGTCTAGCGCGGAAGGGCACTACATCGAACACACCTACTCAGAACCTAGCTGCAAGCCACTCTCGACCTTCTGTTTCAGACGCGAAGAACCGCACGGTCGGATGGTTTCGATGTTCCCGCACGAGCTCACAGAAACGTTCCCCGTGATCTTCCGGACTGGCGACGATGATGGCGAGTGGAATGCCGTAGTTGACGAATTTCTGCATCACCTCTCCGGCGAGACCCGAGCGCAGTATGAAAAACTCCGGACTCAGGTTCGATTCGGACAGCAGCAGCCCGCCGTTTTCCATCCCATGAGCAATTGCGTCAGGGATATCTGCGACGGAACGGATCTGGACAGGGTCTCTTGTCATTGGCTCAGCACTCGTCATCTCGATGATTTTTCTCACGTCGACGATCGCGAGGCCTCGACTGAATCCTGGCGTCATCACGCTTCTCCCTTCCCTTTCTAAGCCGAACGCCTGAATTAGGTCGAGCCGCAAGTGCGCGTCGGCTTGAATGATTTGTCAGGTCGAATGCTTGCCGGCTTGGGCTGAGTAGCCCGGAAAAAGCATAGCAGCCTCATCTTGTGTGAGCAGCGTGGAACGAGGCCAGTGGAATCGCCGGCCGCTGATACCGGCAGGGGCGAGATAACTTTTGTTATGGCAACCGCTTACGCACTCCCGCTTTTCTTTAAGACCCTCCGAGAACCATGGACTGTGAGTTGTCGGTGGAAACTATCGACAGCCTGGCGCGAGAGATAGCCAAGTACCCGACGAATGCCAGGCACAGTCATTTGCAATGCAAAATGCGGATCGTCGCACCCCAGGTCGCTGCTAGCGATTCTCACCCGCCGTCGAACGTAGCGAAGCGCATCACAGGCGGCTTCGTACGTTCGCGCGAAACTTGCAGTGCTCGCTCGTGGGCGTCGCTCGGTGGCCCGGATGGCTTCGTCTTCAATGAATCGGTGGATCCTATGGGGAGGATTCTGCGCCGCCGTTGTCGCGCTCGGCCTCGAGTATTGGTTGATTCCCTATGGGACTCTGAATCTGCCCGAGGACTTGTTGGGTCCCGCACTAGGAGTCACGGGACTTGCGAGTGCAATCGCAGTCGCGCTTGGTGCGACAAACTTCTGGCGCGGCGTGCTCATCTTCGGCTCCACCGCCCCGACGACCGTCTTCATTCGAGTCGTCGTCGACTGCATCCCCGATCCGACGCGCCATAACCTTTGGCCGTTCGAGGTCGTCATCGCATACGGAGTCGGTTTGCCATGGGCGGTTGGCGGTGCGGCGATCGGCTGGTGCATCGGCTGGATGTGGAGCGACGAGAAGGCGCAATAGCGCCCCGGGCTCCATCACTTTGGACATCCAACCATCTGACGACGCTCGTGCAGCGTCCACCCCTCTCTGTCCTCTCAACATTGGACACCCACCACTCCGTGCAGCACTCGGCGCTGGACACCCACCAGCGTTAGGCGGGGACTGCCATACACGCTCATCCGGATACCCGATACCGGCTTCAATTTGGACACCCATCCATCGGTAACACCGACGTGGGGGTCCAAAACCTGCGTCCGCGTCTCAGAAGACACGATCTGGACGCCCGGATCTGAGCGATCGGTGGGTGTCCAAGGAGTCAGGCGAGCGGAGGACCGACGAAGCCTTTGGAGGACTACCGATTGGTGGGTGTCCAAAGCTGGAGGGGGCATTCCGGACGCGCCCACAGTTGGGTAATGTACGCGTCCGCCGAGCACAACACGCCGCTACGTCTGCGGTCATTCAAAAGTCTCGGCGCACACCCATGGGCGAGCGAAAGAACATCTGGGGCAATCCCTGCCTGCGGTGTGGCGCTTGCTGCGCCACATATCGAGTTTCTTTTTATTGGGCCGAAGCCGAGGAGCTCGGACTCCCCGACTCACTCATTGAGCAAGTCAGTCCCTGGCACGCTTGCTTGGCTGGCACCGGGCAACCCGAGCCGCGATGCCAGGCACTCGACGGCACCATCGGGAAGTCCGTGTCCTGCCGCGTCTACTCGCAACGACCCTCGCCATGCCGAGAGCTGCAACCCGGCGAGAGCAAATGTAATCGGGCACGCATTAAGCACGGCCTCGGATTGCTCGACGACGAAGAGACTCCGACCGCTGCCTAGGCGGCATGCCTTTTGGGCGAAACCGAAAACTCGGCCATGGCGACCGCACTCGCTGCTAGCAATGCAAGTCGTCTCTTGTTGGGGCTGGATCACTAGAGCAAAGACTTCGATTCACGGCCAGCGTCGCGGCAGCACGGTAGCATCGCGCACACGGTCGTGGCCGCTATTACTCAGGTCGAGGTTAATCGACAGACGGGTAAGGCTCGGACAAAGCGCTTTGTATGCGCGCGTGACTGCGGATTAGCGAATAATCCGGGCGATCGGCGTAATACGGGTTAAGTCGCCTTCAGTCTCGCGTCTCAATGCGCGAAGATGGAGGCATGCAAGACGATCGCGACGAATATGAGCCGATCATTGCGACCCGCCCGCATCGGCAGCCTTTGCGCGAAGAATCGCAACCGCTGTGGCCATTGGTGCTTGCACTGAGCGGCGGGCTCGCGATAGTGCTGTTGGGTGCGTGGTGGCTCTTCGGCAGACCTGCAGATCGCAGTGATCCTGCGCCGACTCGAGCAGAGAGCCCGCTGCCCGAGACGCATGTCGAACAAGAGGAGTTACCTCCTGCGGTCGATCTGGATGAGGATGCCGACGTGGCGCAAGCTCCGGCACCGGCGCCATCTCCCGGCGAAGTCGAGCCTTCGGCGAGCCCCGAGCCGGACACGATCCCTCAAAGCGCCGAACTGAGCACTCCGGAACTGGGCACTCCTGAAGCGGGCGCTTCTGAAGTGAGATCCGCTGAAGCGACTACTCCGGAAGCCGAGCCTGACGAGGCAACCCAAACGCCTTCTCCGCCAGTCACCGTATCCTTGCGATTGGCGAGCCCTGATACGCAAGTGCAGTTCGAAATACGCGATTCGCTCGACTCGTGGACTCGCCAAACGGCCAAGGTCGGCGACATTGTCGATCTCGAACCCGGAACGTATCGCGTAGTGGCGTCTGGTCCAGGATTAGAAGCGATGGAGCGAGAGCTCGAGCTCTTAGGGGGTCAACCTGCCGAATACAGTGTCGAGCTGTGCAGGCAGCCTCAGAAAGAAACTGAAAGCCTTGCGGGAGAAATCCTCGAACGACGAACCTGCACGAGCACCGTCGAATGCGAATCCACGTTCATGATCTTGAGCGAGTACGCCGAGCAGCTCGTGAAAGACGCAGCGTTTCGACGCGAACAATGTACAAAGTGGCGCGCGGCGGCCGTACCCGAAGGCAAATGGACGTTGGATACCAAGTGCGACGGCGAGGTGTCGGCAACGACTTGCCGCGTAGAGATTGCCGAAGGCGCTTGTACCGTTACGGGGCCGCGTCGAACCGTGCGCGGAGAGCCGTGCCCGCGGGCAGAGCTCCGCTAGCGATCAGCAGCTAAGACCGATCGCCCTAACCTGCGACACATTTGCGACACATTTGGACACCCACCACCTCACGACTCATGTGGACACCCACTGAGCCGCTCTTTGCACTCTTCTGCACTTTTCGGACACCCACTGAATTTCTGCGTGTTTCGGCCAGTAATTCGATGACTCACGCTTCGCTAAATGCATTACGGTGCGTACGCATGGCCGAACACGCGCATTCATGGGTTACGCACGCAAAAATTTGATCTGCTTGGACGATACACCGTACTACCACGTCGTCTCGCGGTGCGTACGTCGCGCCTGGCTATGGGGATTCGATGCCTATGCGCAACGTGACTACTCGCATCGCAAGAACTGGGTGCTCGAGCGGCTCGAGCTTCTGGCAAGCATCTTTGCAATCGATGTCTGTGCCTACGCGGTGATGTCCAATCACTATCACGTCGTACTGCACGTGGATCGCAAACGCGCTCGAAAGTGGTCAGATCAAGAGGTGATCGATCGCTGGTTACGATTGTTTAGGGCACCTCCACTCGTCCGGCGATGGCAAGACGGCGAAGCGACCGAGGTCGAAGTCGAGATCGCTCAGCGAATCGTGGCGAGCTGGCGTCAGCGGCTCATCGACGTAAGCTGGTTTATGCGTTGCATGAACGAATACTTGGCCCGTCGTGCGAACGCCGAAGATGAGTGCACGGGTCGGTTCTGGCAAGGGCGCTTCAAGTCACAGGCCCTGCTCGATGAAGCGGGACTGCTCACGGCGATGGCGTACGTCGACCTAAACCCCCTGCGTGCAGGGATCTCGGAAACTCCTGAAGAGGCGGAGTTCACCTCCATCTATGCGCGCATTCGGACGATGCACGAGGCAACCAAGAAAAGCGCCGGGTTCCGACGACCAAAGCTGTTGCCTTTTCGTGATCAAGCGACGTCCGATGCACCGGCCTTGCCGATGCGCTTTCAGGACTATCTGGAGCTTCTCGACTGGTCGGGCCGCAGAGTGAGGGATGCCAAGGCTGTCGCAATCGACCCCCGAGCTCCGCCGATCCTCGAGCGTCTCAACGTCGATGCCGACGTGTGGAGCATCGCCATGCGCATACGCGGCAATGTATTCGGCCGCGCGATGGGCAAGCTCGACCGCCTACGCTTGCATGCACGAACGCTTGGCCAGACGAGAGTCCGAGGACTGAGCCAAGCCAAGCAGCTATATCCCGCCGTTTAATCCGGCATAGCATTTTCTGCTTAAAGAACCTTCGCAGGCTCAACTCCCGCCTGCGTGCTCCTTCAGCGATCGCCAACTTCTCATCGATCGATGGTCGCGACGCCATCTCCGCAACAGCCACGTGACGTCGACATCCAAAAATCATTTCTTTTGCATTTCTTTGGACACCCACCCTTTGGTGCACACAACCGAGGTACGTAGCCATCTGCGAAACGATGGGTGTCCAAAAAGAGGAAGAGGAGCGGTCGATCAAGGAGCGGGTAACGACGAAGACCGAATGGTGGGTGTCCAATCCGAGGGTGGGTGTCCAACCGAAGCGAAGAGCAAGGTGGAGCGCGGGCTACTTACGGAGGATTTTGTCCATCGCCTTGCCTTTGGCGAGTTCGTCGATGAGCTTGTCGAGGTAGCGGATGTTGCGCATGAGGGGGTCGTCGATGTTTTCGACGCGGACGCCGCAGACGACGCCTTTAATCAGTGAGGCGTTCGGGTTCATGGCGGGGGCTTGGGCGAAGAAGGCTGCTAAATCGGTTTCTTGATCGAGCTGTCGTTGGAGACCGACGCGGTCGTATCCGGTCAGCCAACAGATGATCTGGTCGACCTCGTCCTTCGTGCGTCCCTTGCGTTCGGCCTTTTGAACGTACATGGGATACACACGCGCGAAAGGCATTTTGTAGATGCGATGCCCGGTCATTCTGTTACTGAAGACGAACCATAGACTCTGGGCTGTGGACCACCAATGTCTTTTGTGCCTTTTGGACATCCATCTTAGGATGAATTTTCTGGACACCCATCTCTAGCCGCATGCGAGTCGTGGCCATCTGCGAAAACGATGGGTGTCCAATCAAGGAGAGTCTCGTCGCACGGACTCGCCATCCATCGCTGCGCACCATGGGCGCTAACCGCACGATCGCCCAGCGATGTCAGACCTCACAGCGAACGCAAGAACTCGAGGATCGCCGCGTTCGTCTCTTCCGGCCGCTCCTGCTGCACCCAGTGCCCGGTATTGAGAAACAGTTTCACGTCGCGCAAGCCCGGTACCGCATTCTTCATCATCGCCCGCAATGCATCCGCCGACGCGCCGCGAATGACCGTATCCTTCTCGCCCGCAATGAACAGCACGGGCTTCTCGACCTTCGCATCGGCAAGCTGCGGCGTCGTTTCCCAGTTGCGATGGAAGTTTCGATACCAATTGATACCGCCGCGGAAGCCGGCTTCCTTGAACTCGTTGACGTAATAATCGAGATCGGCCTGCGTCAGCCAATACGGCAATCCCTTGGGCTTGCCCAATCTCGGAATCCAACCGCCGGCTGCACGTTTGCGGTCCGTAATCTCCGGCGGATCGCGCGGCGAGTCGGGCGACAGATACAAGCGGCTCAAGATCGCGTGCGGATCGGCATCGAATTCCTTCTCCGCAACGCCCGGCTCCTGGAAATACAGGATGTAATAGAAGTTGTCGCCCATCGCTTGCTGCAAGCTTTGCACTAGCGATTGGGGACCACGCCCACTATAGGGCACGCTCATCGCGACGAGCGCAGTGAAACGCTCCGGATGCAGCAACATCGCATGCCACGCAACGATCGCGCCCCAGTCGTGCCCGACGAGAATCGCGGTCTTCTCGCCGAGCGCATCGAGAATGCCGACAACATCGCCCGTCAGATGATGAATGTCGTACGCCTCGACCGGCTCCGGCTTGTCCGTCTTTCCATAGCCGCGCATGTCCGGCGCGACGGCGCGATAGCCCGCCGCAGCCAGCGCACGCAACTGATGACGCCACGAATACCAAGACTCCGGCCAGCCATGCACGAGCACGACGAGCGGGCCCTTCCCCATCTCGGCGATGCGCATGCGGATGCCGTTCGATTCGATGAACCGCAGCGTCGGTTGATCTGAAGAACTCACTTGTGCCTCCGATGGCGTAAGAGAAAACAAGGCAAGGACCGCAACGATCGCCGCAACACAACGAGTTGCGCGTGAGCGGATACAAGACATCGCCGGCCTCCAAAATTACGCGCGAGCAGCCCGCTTCGCCCAGTACTCGCGGAATTGCCGCCGCGGGTCGTTGACCGGATTGGTCGGATGGCCGAACACCATCGTCGTGCGATTCGTCGTGTCGTACGGCGCCCAATGCGGCAGGTAGCGATTGTTCGGATTGCCGTTCGCCGCCATCGACACCCACACCGAAGCCATCTGATCCGCGAGCCGCAAGTTATCCGCAGTCGGACCCACCAACGGCAGGCGAATGTCGTGCATCGACGGCGACACATCGATGCCATGCGTTGCGCCCCAGCGTCCGCCGAACGCCGGACTCGGCGCCGTCCACAGATACATCCATACCGGCGCACCGCCCGCTGCGGCTTGCGCCGCCTTGCGTTCGGCCATCGCGTACGCGCTGCGGCGGAAGCTCGTATCGGTGATGATGCGCGCATTGATGATGAATGGCGTCGCCTTTGGATCTTCGTTGCGATACATCTCCAGCACTTCGTCGGTCTCGTTGCCGACGAGACGCTTGAGCATCGTTTTCACGTCGTCCCAGGTCATGTCGAATCTCGATTCGCGATAGGTGCGCTCATCGAGCGTCGTGCTGACGACGAGCGGAATGTTCGCGGACATCGCCGGTGCATCGGGCTCGAACGGATGACGCGGAATCGCCTTGCCGAGCACCGGCGCAAACGAGCGCGGCGCCTCGCCGCGCGAACGCTCGTTCGCTTCGACTTCGGCCTGCGCTGCAAGAATCGTCGTAAACGGAAGCTGTTGCAGCTTGCGAATGTCCTTGCGCGTGAGTCCGAGCTTCTGCAGCAGTTTTTCCGCAGGCTCCTGCGCCGCTTCGCGCGTCATTGCCGTGAGGCGCGAGCCGCTCATCACGCCGGCCGCACTGTACAGACCTTGCGCATCGGGCATCGCGAGCAAGTGACTGACTTTCGCACCGCCGCCCGATTGACCGAAGATCAGCACACGCTTCGGATCGCCGCCGAATGCTTCGACATTGTTTCGGACCCAGCGCAGCGCGGCGACAAGATCCTGCATGCCGACAGAACCGGAATCCGCGAACTCGCCTTCATCGCCGAGATACAAATAGCCGAGCGCGCTCAAACGATGGTTCACGGTGATGACGACGCAGTCGCCGAAGCGCGCAAGCATTTCTCCGTCGCCGCCAGGCGAGTTGCTCGATCCGCCGTAAAAACCGCCGCCGTGGAATCGCACGATGACTGGACGCTTGCCGCTCCGATTGGGCTGCGGCGTCCAGAGGTTGAGCACCAAACAGTCTTCGCCCATACCCCCCGGCTGCAAGTCGTTCAGAATCAGATCTGCGTACGTGCGGCGTCGATCGGCAGGAATCTGCGGCGCGATGTTGCCGTAGTCGAGCGCATCGCGAACCCCGGCCCACTTCTTCACGGGCTGCGGCGGCATGAATCGATTGCGACCGCTCGTATCCGCGCCGTAACGCAGTCCTTTGAATACGGCGATACCCCCGGACATGACACCGCGCACTTTGCCATGCTCGGTCTCGACGATCGGAAATAGATCCGCTTCGCCTGCGCGCGCAATGCGCGTGAACTGCATGGCCGCAAGTGCGCCTGCGCCGAAAAGGAAATCTCTGCGTTGCATTCGATGCCCCCTCAATAGGCTGAAGACTGAAGTCTGAAGGCTGAAGGTAGAGCGCGCACTCGCGCCCACTACTCACAAATCACTGCTTTCAGCACCGTAGCGCTGCTGCTCGAGCACCTCTTACCTAACCCTTCCCCCGCTTCAAAGCGGAAGGATGCGTTGTTCGTTCGCGTAGTCCCCTCACCGCGACGCTTTCGCTCTCGCCGCCTCTCCACTAGGGAGAGGCGGTTCGGAGCGTTCTTCTCCCGTGAGACCCTCACCCGCTCGCTTCGCTCGAGAGCATGCGCGCTTCGCGCGCTCCTATCTGTCGCCTGTCACCTGTCACCTGCGTCGCGCGACGCCAACTTCACACTCAGGCCATCCCGCTCGAGCAACGGCGGATCCGGAAAATCTTTGAACAGTTTTCCGCCGACGGCGTCGAGCAGTTGATCCGCAGCGGTCTTCGCTTCGCCCTCCAGGCTCAGATAGAACCTCCGCGCTCGCTGCAACATCCACAAACTATACGGTCGCACGATGCGTTGTCCGACCGCGCCCTCGAGCTCGAAACGATGCGTGCCGATCGCACGCGGAATGCGTTCGTTCGGATGCTGCGCGATCCATTCGGCCAATAGACGCGCGCTGTCGACGAGGACGGGGAGCTGCTCGCGCATCATTCGCGCAAGCACCGGCAACAGCGTCTCCGGAATCTGGTCGCCCGCGAGAAATTCTCCCGCGCGTGGCGTCTCAGGTTGCTGCATGCGCTCGACCCAGCGCACCACGTTCGGCGCGAGCCTGCGCATCAACTCGCCGCTCTTCGGATCGCGGTACTGATGTGCATAGAGCGGACCGATCAGACCGAAATCGCCGATCGACGGCCGTGTACCGAGCAGGTACGGCAGTTTCTCGAAATGCGCGTCGAGCTCGTGCAACAGAGCCTCGTACGACGCCTCGATGGCAGCGTGCATGTGCCGCTCCGCACCGAGCAACACGGCAGCCTTCGCGAAGGGTTCCGCGCGTTTCGCGCCGACGGCGAGCTGCTCCTCCGGGGTTGCATTCGGCGCATTGAACGCCCCGAACTCGCGAATCGCCCAATCGCGATTGTGATGCCAGCGATAGTGCATCGCCGGAATGACGAGCCACTCATCGCCATAGACTTCGAACAGCAACGCGGCCAACTGCTGCACGGGCGTCGACGGGTACACCGACGGCTCGCCGAAGCGCCGTTCGAGCGCATCGATGATGTCGGTCGTATCTTGTAGAGTCTCGCCTTCGGGTGTGACGACGACCGGAATGACGGCGAAGCCGACGCGCGGCAGGATGATTTCGCGATAGACGTTCGCGTCGGCCTGCACTTCGGTAAACGGAATGCCCTTCCAACGAAAGTAAGCGCGTGCCTTGCCGGTGTAATAACTGAGCTGGCCGCCGTACAGCAAGTACGGTCGGGCGCTGTTTTCATTCAGCGCGCCCGCGCCGACGTTTCCGGATTCGATATTCGAGCTCACTAGGGTTACTCGCTCCGTCTTCTCTTTACTAAGCTCTCGTCCTCTCGGCGGTGCAGATCGTTCGGAGCGCTCAAGATACTGCGATTAATGGCCACGCTGAAGATGCAAGCGGGCTGCACCGGTTGCCGGAGCAGCCCGCAGTGTCATCTCAACAAGAAAGCTCAGCTTCCGACGCTCGCCGGACGCGGCGGACCGTCCGGGATCGTCTTGGACTTCACGATTTGCGCCTTGTCCGTGAATTGCATGACATCATCGCCGGCCTCCGTGAACGCAGGCCAGGTCACGCCGTTCGCGCACGTAAACGACTTCGCCTTCGGGTCCATCTTGTAGAACGCGATCCAGCACGAGTGGACCAGCTTCGCGACAGCGCGATCGGCGTCGTCCGCTTTGCCGCTCTTGCTGACCGCCCAGCTCGAGGTGTCGATGGAGTCGAACGTGAACATCAGCTCGGCGGAATGAATCGCGCCGTTCTTCCATTCGTTCTGACGGAACTTCGGCACGTACGCAAAGTGGTACAGCCATGCAGCCGCACCGCGAGCGCCGGCGAGCTTGGCAAGCGTGCGTGCAGCGCTGAACCCGGGTTCGCCGTTGTTCGATCCGACCAACACGGGCACGTCGATTTCGGTACCTTGATTGAATGCATCGGGCGTCGAGATCGTGCGGAAACGTCCGTCGATCGGCGAGGTTACGCCGCGCCGCGTCGCCTCATTCGCAACCAAGGTTTGAGCGGACACGGCACGCAGTTGCTCGGCCGTCGCATTCTCAGGCAAGCCCAATGCCTTCGCGGCCTCGACACCACGCTTCTCCGCTTCTTCCATCGTCTGACCGCGACGCAAGAGCGCGCCGGATTGCACGATGGCCTTGTGATACAGACCCTTCGCGGACGGAATCGACAACAGATTCACGACCATCGCGCCGCCGGCGGATTGACCGGCGATCGTCACGTTGTTGGGATCGCCGCCGAAGGCAGCGATGTTGCGCTGAATCCACTGAAGCGCGGCAACCGCATCCGTGAGCGCAAAGTTGCCGAGCGGATCGTTCGGTCCTGCTTCCTTCGTGAGCGCGGGATGCGAGAAATTCGCGAGCGCGCCGAGACGATAATTGATGGCGACCGTGATCACACCGTTCTTGGCGTTCGACGTGCCATTGTACGAGCCAAGATGTCCCGCACCGAGAAATGCACCGCCGCCGTAGAACCAAAGCACGACGGGTGCCTTGCTCGCATTTGCCGGAGCGAACAACGTCAGATACAGACAATCTTCCGATTGCACGCCAGACACGCCGCCGCCGTTGGACGTGCCGTCCAAGTTCACCGGCTGCGGACACGGCGGTTCGTGCGCCACGGCAGCGCGTTCGCCAGGCCATTTGTCCGGCTTCTGCGCGGCCTTCCACCGCAGCTCGCCGATCGGCGGCTTCGCATACGGCACGCCTCTGAACACGTTCACGCCGTCGACGGTTTCGCCGACGAGCACGCCCGTATCGATCGCGACTTTGACGGGTGTCGGTTTCGGGGCGGTTTGCGCCAGCGCGGCGCCGGCAATCATGGCCGCCGCGGCCAACAGAACTCCACGATGCTTCATGATCCATTCCCCCTGTGTTCTTGTGCGAGCACGCAAGAGCGTGACTCGCGAACGGTCTGACGGTCAATCAAGAAAGGTCCACGACGCGCGCCGCACGAGTCATCGCGTATATTCCGCACACCTTCACACGCTGGAACTGCACGATGAACTACGAAACGCTGCGTTACGAAGTCGCCGATCGAATCCTGACGCTCACGATCAATCGCCCGGATCGCATGAATGCCTTCAACGGCCGCATGGCGGATGAGCTCATCGACGCGTTCGACCGGGCCGATGCCGACGACGACATCAAAGTCGTGATCGTCACGGGTGCGGGCCGCGCGTTTTGCGCCGGTTCCGATTTGGAGAAAGGCGGCGACACCTGGAGCAAACACGCGGAGCACATCGCCGCTCAATCCACTGCGCAGAAATATGTCGGCGACGGAGGCGGACGCGTCACACGTCGAATCTACGATTTCAACAAACCGGTCATTGCCGCGATCAACGGCGCGGCCGTCGGCGTGGGACTGACGATGACATTGGCCATGGACATCCGCATGGCCGTGACTGGCGCAAAGCTCGGCTTCGTGTTTGCGGCGCGCGGCATCGTCCCGGAGGCGTGCTCGAGCTGGTTCCTGCCGCGCATCGTCGGTATCAGCAAGGCGCTCGAGTGGTGTTACTCGGCACGCATCTTCCGCTCGGAAGAGGCGCTCGAAGCCGGGCTTCTGCGCAGCATTCACGAGCCCGACGATCTGCTTCCGGCGGCTCGTGCGCTGGCAAGAGAGTTCATCGACAACGCCTCGGCCGTTTCGATCGCATTCGTTCGGCACATGATGTGGCGCATGATGAGCGCGCCTCATCCGATCGACGCGCACGAGATCGACACTGCTGCGATTGCCGCGCTCGGCAAGTCTGCCGACGCAAAGGAAGGCATCTCGGCGTTTCTCGAGAAGCGGCCCGCGAAGTTCACGGACCGCGTCAGCAAGGACATGCCGAGCTTCTTTCCGTGGTGGACGGATCGCGAGTTCCGCAAGCTGTAAGAACCTATCCAAAACTGCTGCGCGACCGCAGGAAACCGCGCTGCCTCGCGCGATCGCGTCTTTGCGGTGCTCGGATTCCTCATGTATCCACATACACTGCGGATCCTGCGCTCCTCAAAACGCGACCTGCGGCCGCTCATGACGTTTTGAGATAGGTTCTAACGACTTCGCAGCCGCCTGCCAGGGACGCACTCGCATGGCCACGGGTGCGTTCACCGCTTCTGCGGCGTCGGACGCTGGTAGAGCTCGATGAGATATCCGTCCGGATCGCGCACGAAGTTCGTGCCGTCGACGATCGGCCGCGCCGTTTGATAGCCGGCCGCAACGACGCGCTCGGCCATCTTGCGGCCGTTCGGCACGACGATCGTGATCGTGCCGAACTCCGTCGCACCCGGCTTCACGTCGCCTTTGCGAATCACGATCAGCGTGTCTTCGCGGATGTTGCCGGTGAGGCCGAGTAGATATTCGTGCGGCTCGCCTTGCGCCGGCACTCTCGCGCCGACTTTCAAGCCCAACACTTCGGTGTAGAACTGCTTCGAGCGCTCGAGATCGCTGACGCGAATACCGATACCGGACACGCGAATCGGCCGCTCGTCGTCGGCAACGGCAAACGCCGGTTGCTCCGCGAACGAAGGCGCCGCAACGAGCGCAAGTGCGAGCGCGAAAGCCGTTCTCATTGCGCCGCGCCCGTTGCGTTCTTCGGCGGCAGGATCACAGCATTCGGGCCAGCCTGCCATTTCGCGTTCGGGTCGATCACGATGCCATCGACGACGCGAATCCTCGACGAAATCGCTTCGAACGCCACGCGCGTATCCTCGCTCGGCGCCAGGTCTTTGTACGAGACGACGCTCGTCACTTCTTCGCTCGCATCGGGCGTCATCACGTACGCGGGAATCGCGGACAGCCACAGCGCATACGAGATGTGCGTCTTCTTGCCGTACGGGCCATCCGGGCTGTAGTCGGCATTGCGCTTGAGCGCGTACCACACGGCCGGCAATTCCACCCACGTGAGGACTTCGATCACGGGACCGCGCGCGTTGACCCAGCCCCAGTACACAGGCTCCCAGGGACGATAGCCGCCGACGTATCCGGTCAGCGTGCCGTCGGGATGCATCGTCAACTTCACTTGCGCTTTCGTGAGCTGCAGATCGCGCAAGTAGGCCGGCTCACGGAGCGACCCATCCACAGGCTTCGTCGAAGTGATCACGCCGTTGCGCGAACGCGCCGGGAAGATGGCCTCATAGCGCCTGCTCGGCTTGATCGAGAAGGTGTAGTCCCACGCGATGTTGCCGTTGCCGTCCTTCACCAGCTTGTCGTCGCTGACATAAAAGCCGACCGTCACATCGTCGTCGTTCATCGGATCGTTGCCCTTGCCGGCCACGACCACGACGGTCGTCCACGAGCCGTTTCGCATGGCGTCGTTGAACTGCAAGGCACCGCTCGACAACCGGCGCGGGCCGCGATACGTCTTCCAGCAGCCCAGCGTCTTGTAGAACATGTTGTCGATGCCCTTCTCGCCGTCCGGGCTCGTGAAGCCCGTCTTCTCGTCGCCGTCGAGATTGATGCCTTCGCCGATCGTGCCGCTCACACCGACGAGCCCGGGATCGGGCGTCGATTCAGGGTTCACGTACACGTTTGCGCGGTCCTTACCGCGGAAGGCCATTTGATTCTGACCGTGCACGGGACTGCGCGTGGGATTGGCCGGATTGCGCAGCCACTTCGCTTCTTCTTCCGTATAGCCTGCCTTCATGAGCACCTGGATCCAATC